>FMJZ01048548.1_pt1 | contig 23722 bp, 18 predicted proteins | sample 1987881 | NCBI WGS metagenome assembly FMJZ01 (sample SAMEA4378227, study PRJEB15110) | soil metagenome | biome: soil; feature: Field; material: Soil | place: India | collected 2015-03-11 | depth 0 m
TCTCCCACAAGGAGAGGGAATGTCCCCCTGCTTGCGGGGGACGACAGGGGGGCTGACAACACCTGAAAAAGCGAAAACCCCTCTCCCGTCCTCTCCCCGACGCGGGGAGAGGCAGGCTCCCCTTCCCTCGCAGGGAAGGGGCTGGGGGTTAGGTTCAAACGGCTCGACGGGAGCCTCGCCCTCCACAGGTTTACTTCTCGCAGATACACGCCTCCACGCGGGCATGACATTTCGGGCAGGTGGGCACGTTCACGCCTGCAGGATAGCCTTTTGCCTCGCCCGGTCCCAGCATGGTGAACTCCGCGTTCAAAATCTGCCCGTCCAGCATGGCGGTCACGGCGATGGTATTGCGGTCAGCCACCTCGTCAGCATACAGCGCAAAGCGGTGCTGTGCCAGCTTCTCGCCCAGAGGCTGTACGCGCCATCCTGACGGAACCCGAATATTGACCGTTGCAGACACGGGCACGTCGTCCTTCTTCACGGAGACGCCGACCACTTTTTCGATGCCCGGACGCAACACGGGCTCGCCGCCATAGTGCAGAGCCACATCGTAGCCCTGCATGGTAATGATGGCGGACTGTGGGTCTCGGCTCAGTGCCAGCGAGGCACGTTCGTTGCGGAACAGCAGGGAAAGCAGGTTGTTGGGCAGGGCAGTCCGCTCGCCCAGTTCCACACTGTCCGAACGCTCCTTCACCATCTTCAGCGCGACCTCGGTGGTGCGCTCGGTCAGCTCGGCGACCGTCTTGGGGGCGTTTAATCCGCGCGTGTAGGGATGCAGGACGATGGTGTCGCCGATGGGGTCAATCCACTCTTGCGGGATGCCCTTGGTGCCGTTGATGATTCCCAGCACCGAGCCGAGCGTTGCACCCGTGCAGTCGGTGTCGTAGCCGCAGTTGACCGCCGTGCACAGTTTGTCGCCGTAGTCCTTGCCGTAAAGCCAGCCCAGCACGGTGAAACCGTGATTTTGCACAGCGTGACAGGGCTGATTGTGCCCGAAGTTGAACAGGATGCGTTCGCGTGCCTCCTGCCAGCTCAAGCCGTTGTCGTAGCACCATACCGCCTCGCGAATGACCCGTGAGATTCGGCACCAGACGGGTATCATTGATAGCCCGATGCGAATGAGCGTATGGGGGTCGGAGAGCACGAAAGCTGCGCTTTCCACCGCAGCCCAGAACATCTCGCCGTATGTGCCCTCGCCACCTGCGTGGTCAAGCGCGGAGTCCAGCCACGCTAAGGACGCAGCCAGCTGCGGGTCGCCCGGAGCCACGCACGCCCAGATTTCACTGCGGATTGGCGAACCCATCTCGTCGATGTAGTAGTTTTCAAAACAGCCCGAGATGGGCGGGCGCAAGCCGCGTGCCAGGTTTCGCTGGCAGAAGCCATATTCGTTCCACGGATAGGGCGCCAGGTGTTTCGTCCAGTAGTCCGCGAAATCGCTGAGGGTGGGATATATTCCCCGCTCACGCAGCATCTCCAGCCAGACCAGTTGAAGGTCCAGGTCATCGTTGGCGGAGGCTTTGTCCGGCACGGGGTCGTAGAAGGTGAGGGAGTGCAGCTTCTTCTGCCCCTCGTAGGGTGCGCCAAGCGTTCCCCCGATGTTCTTGCCTAACCAGCAGGCATAGACCTTATCGCGATACTCTTCCAGACTAATCTGTATCGGTTTCATCGTGTGCTCCTTGCTTCATGTGAGATATGACGTCTTGATATTCCTGCTTGGCGCGAGGTTTCCTGCTCGTGCGGGAAGAGGAAATAGCCTGTCGGCAAGATTAAAACGCCCAGTGTGGTGGAGGGTGTTACCGTGAACGTGGTGATGGGGGACTCAAGAGACGCTTCACTTCGTTCAGAGTGACAAAAAATGCCACCATGAGCGTCAGCGAAGAGCCTCGCCGTGCTTGTCGCCCTTGACGCAGTGAAGGGTCTCGCACCCCTTCGCTAACGCTCTGCAGGAGAGTGAAGGAGGGTCAAAAGAACCCTCCCCCGACCTGGCAGCTGGGCTAGGGGTTATGCAGCCCGCTGAAGAAATTGCTGATGGATATAGTCCTGTACCCTTTGCCACTCTTCGCGCAAGGCCTGCAGGATCTCAGGAGCCTCCTGCAGGTTCTGCGCCCTGCCTGCCTGCTCCAGGGCAAAGGCGATTTCCGAAAACTGCTGTGCCCCCACTGCCCGGGCACTGCCTTTCATGGTATGCGCCGCACGGGTAAGCAACGCACTATCACCGGCGTTCAGCGATTGTTCTGCCTCCTCTAATAAGGGAGGGATGGTCCTCAGGAACTCTCCCAGTATCTCTTGCGCAAATGCTTCGTCCCCACCGGTCATCTCCGCCAGAAAGTCATGGTCAATCGGTGGCTTCTGCGCCGTTTCCTCCGCAAAAGGCGCGTTCGCGTGTCTCTCAAGCATCGCCTGTAAAGCCTCCATCCTGACTGGTTTACTCAGGTAGTCGTCCATGCCCACCATGAGGCACTGGTGCACATCTTCCTTCATCGCGCTGGCGGTCATGGCGATAATCACCTGATGTTCGCCGGTAAACCGCTCTCGCTCCCGAATACGCCTGGTGGCTTCCAGACCGTCCATGCGCGGCATGTGCAGGTCCATCAGTACCGCATCATATCGCCGCTCAGCGGTTTTCTCGACTGCTTCCACGCCATCCTGCGCCACGTCCACCTCACAGCCCAGGCGCTCCAGCAGACGTACCGCCACTCTGCGATTGACCTCGTTGTCCTCTACCAGCAACACCCGTTTTGCCAGACGGACATCACGAGAGCCTGAAGCCTTCTGTTCCGCATCGTGGCTGGTTGTCCCCAGAGATTGTTCCATATCCGGCACGAAAAGTGGTAATGTCACCCAGAACATGCTACCCTTGCCTTCCACACTCTGCACGCCGATGGTGCCTCCCATCAGTTCGGTCAGCCTGCGGTTAATCGCCAGACCCAATCCGCTTCCTCCATACTGGCGTGTTGTGGAGCCATCAGCCTGAGCGAAACTCTCAAAGATAATCGCCTGCTTGTCCGCAGGGATGCCGATGCCGGTATCCGCCACCTCCAGCCTGAGCCATGCCGTGCTGTGGGTTTCGGCAATATTAAACTGCTGTCGGATGGTGCGTTCTCTCTGCTCGTCACCCGGTTCATCCAGCCGAACGCGAATGGTCACCTCGCCCTGCTCGGTAAATTTGACGGCATTGCCCACAAAGTTGGAGAGTATCTGGCGCAGACGCAGCTCGTCACCAAGCACCTGCGAGGGCACACCATCCGCGATGTCTGTATGCAACCGCAAGCCTTTCTCCCTCGCACGCGCGGCAAACAGCTGAGCCACCTGATGCACCATCTGCCGCAGGTCGAAAGGCGCGTAGTACAGGCTCATCTTGCCCTCTTCTATCCTCGAGATGTCCAGGATGTCGCCCAGCAGAGAGAGCAGGCTTTCCGCACTGCTTTTCAGGGTAGAAACGTAGTCCTTCTGCTCTTCGTTGAGAGGCGTATCCATCAGCAGTTGCGCCATGCCGAGGATGCCGTTCATGGGAGTGCGTGTCTCGTGGCTCATGTTGGCAAGGAACTCGGATTTGGCGCGGCTCGCTGCCTGCGCTTGCTGAAGAGCCTGCTCTAACTGTTCCTGCGCCTGCTTGCGTTCGGTAACATCCTGCTTAATCGCAATGAAGTGGGTGATATCGCCCCGCTTGTCCCATACCGGCGCGATGGTCATCTCTTCCGTGTAAAGCCTGCCGTCCTTGCGCCGGTTAACCAGCTCCCCCTTCCACACCCGACCCGCCAGGATGGTCTGCCACATCTGTTCGTAGAAGGCGCGGTCGTGCTTGCCCGACTTGAGGATACGCGGGTTCTGTCCAATAGCCTCTTCGCGCGAATAGCCGGTCATCCTGGTAAAGGCAGGATTTACCCACTGAATGGTTCCGTTTCGGTCGGTGATGACGATGGCGTTGGCTGCCATCTCCATTGCTCTGGCATGAAGGCGCAGCTGTTCGTGAATATGCCACGCTCGACGAGACAGCTTCCATACCACCGTACCTATCAGCACATCGATCAGGAGTACCACTCCATAAACAAAACGAGCGGACCGCCGTATCGCCGCCATGTGCTGCTGGTACCGGTCCACATGCAAATCCACGCCAACGATGCCCACAACCTGCCCGCTGGGGTTGCGAATGGGTGCGTAGCCGCTGATGTACGTGCCCCAGCGGTCGGTATAAAAGCGGTTCTCGGCGATGGCAACACCATCGCGCAGTGCCTGAAGCATCTCAGGAGTGGCGCCTTCATACACCTCGCCGATGTACGCCTTATCCTCCACACCATCGCCATCGGCATCGCCGGGTTCCATCGCGTCCAGAACGAAATGTACTTTGCCATTCTCGAGAACGCAGGTGTAGATGTCGTCAATCTCGGGTACCACCTGTATGATGCGGCGGAAGGGAGCAATGGCACGCTGGTATTCAGGGGTGGTCTCATCGCCGGGCTTCCACTGCAGATGACGGTCGCCGTCTACATGAAGCGCAGCCACGCGAGCAAGGCGCACCAGATTCTGACGCACCTCATGGTGCAACGCCCTCTCGGCTTGTTTTTGCAGTAGCGCCCCGCTGACAAGCGGCACCACAACGACCGCTGTCATCATCGTGGCAGTGATAACAGGCGGTCTGGATAACAGGCGAAGAAATGACCTCATTCAGAGCTGCCTTTGCCCATCTGCTGAAATTAAATTATCGGCAGGGCAAATCGATTTCGCAAGGGCAGGCACATCAAACGAGGGTTTACGGGGTGTGGGGTTTACCTGCCGCCGGTAGCCAGGTGCATCACCCGTTCCTGCGTGGCTTCCTCGCGCGATAGCTCGCCGGCAATGCGCCCCTGGTGCATCACCAGAATGCGGTCGCTCATGCCGAGCACTTCGGGCAGTTCGCTGGAAATCATCAGGATGGCGACGCCTTCCTCCGCCAGCCGGTTCATCAGCTGATAGATTTCTGCCTTCGCTCCCACGTCGATACCGCGCGTCGGCTCGTCAAATATCAGCACCTTGGATTGAGTGAACAACCACTTCGCCAGAACAACCTTCTGCTGGTTGCCGCCGGAAAGGTTTTTCACCGCCTGCTCGATGGATGGCGTGCGTATCATCAGGTCGCGCACATACTGCTCGGCAACCTGTCGCTCCCGGCGCATCTGCACAAACCCAAACCGCGTCAGCGCCTTCAGGTTCGCCAGGGTATTGTTCTCCCGCACGCTCATGCTCAGGATAAGCCCCAGCGCCTTGCGGTCTTCGGTCACCAGTCCAATGCCCAGTCGGATGGCGTCCTGCGGGGAGCGAATACGCACGGGCTTGCCGTCCAGCAGGATTTGACCGCTGTCAATAGGGTCTGCTCCAAAGATGGCGCGTGCCAGCTCGGTACGCCCCGCGCCGACCAGCCCCGCCAGCCCAACAATCTCGCCCCGGTGCACCTTCAGGTGAATATCATGCAGAACGCCCTTGCGGCTGAGCCCGCGCACCTCTAAGGCAACCTCTCCGCGCTGAGTTCGCCGAGTGGGGAACTGTTCGGTGATTTCGCGCCCCACCATCATGCGGATGAGCTCGTCGCGGTTGGTCTCCGAAACCTTCCGCACGCCCACCAGCCTGCCGTCACGCAAAACGGTCACCCGGTCGGCGATTTCGAAGATTTCTTCCAGCCGGTGCGAGATATAGATGATACCAACCCCCTGCGCCTTCAGGCGGCGGATGAGAGCGAACAGGTTCTCCAGCTCGTGCTCGGTGAGGGTGGCGGACGGCTCGTCCATCGCCAGCACGCGCGCGTTCTGCGAGATGGCTTTGGCGATTTCCACCATCTGCTGTTGGGCAACGGACAGATACTGCACCGGGGTGCGCACGTCGATGTGCACGCCCAGCTGGTCAATCAACTGCTGAGCGCGGGAGTACATGGTGCGGAAGTCCACAAAGCCGGGGATTCTGGCTCGCGGTTCGCGCCCCAGGAAGATATTCTCTGCCGCGCTGAGGTAGGGAACCAGATTGAACTCCTGGTAGATGATGCGGATGCCCAGGTCCATCGCGTCGTGCGGGGTGGCGATATGCACCGGTTGACCGTCCAGCAGGATTTCGCCCCGGTCGCGCACTTCCGCCCCGGCGAGGATTTTCATCAGCGTGGATTTGCCCGCGCCGTTCTCACCTACAAGCGCCATCACCTCGCCCGCGCGCACTTCAAAGTCCACATCATCCAGCGCCTGCACGCCCGGGTACTGCTTGCTGATGCCCCGCATTTGCAGTAACGGCGGCGCGGATACTGCTGTTTCGGTCATACCGCTTCCTCACCCATGCACATAGAGCCTTCTCCCCCTGCTGTTTCGATATGGACGGAGCGGATTCCTGTCGCGCTATCACGAACGAGGCGTTTGTCCCTTCGGGCGCATTTGTGGGAAGAAGATGACGTCCTGAATCGATTCCGCGCCCAGGATTACCATCGCCATGCGGTCCATGCCGATGCCCAGCCCGCCGGTTGGAGGCATCCCGTACTCCAGCGCGGTTACAAAGTCCTCGTCGTAGGGATGCGCCTCTTCATCGCCTTCGGCGCGGAGCCGCATCTGTGCCTCGAACCGCTCGCGCTGGTCGTCGGGGTCGTTCAGCTCCGAGAAGGCGTTGGCAATCTCCTGGCAGGCAACGTACCCCTCAAAGCGACGGGTGAATCGCGGATCCTGAGGGTGCTTCTTCGCCAGCGGTGAGGTCTCTATCGGGTAGTCGGTCACAAAGGTCGGCTCTATCAGGTTGGGCTGAACAAACCGCTCCAGCAGTTTCTCAATGATACCGCCGACGGTGTGCTCCTCTTCCGTGGGCAGTCCCTTGCGCTCCATCGCCGCCTTTGCGCTCTCCAGCGTGGTGAACTCTTCGGGTTTGACGCCGGCGTAGTGCTCGATGAGGTCCAGCAGGCGCGCCCGTCGCCAGGGTGGAGTGACGCTCACCTTCTGCCCGTTGTATTCAATAAACGGCTCGCCGCGCACCTCCATACACACATGGTAGAACAGCCGCTCCACCAGCTCCATAATGTCTTCGAGGTTGGCGTATGCCTGATAGAGTTCCAGCAGGGTATATTCCGGATTGTGGCGACGGTCCATCCCCTCGTTGCGGAACACGCGCCCGATTTCATACACTTTTTCAATGTTGCCCACAATCAGCCGCTTCAGGTACAGCTCCAGCGAAATGCGCAGATGAAAGTCCACATCCAGCGCGTTGTGGTGGGTGATGAACGGGCGCGCCGCCGCGCCGCCGGCAATGGGCTGAAGCACGGGCGTCTCTACCTCCAGAAAGCCTTCACCATCTAGAAAGCGGCGCGTTGCCTGCACGATGCGACAGCGGTTGATGAGTACCTCGCGCGACTCGCGGTTTACCAGCAGGTCGAGATACCGACGCCGGTATCGCTGTTCGATATCCTGCAAGCCGTACCAGTGGTGCTCGCCCTTCTCCTTGCCGAAGGGGATGGGACGCAGGGCTTTGGAGAGGATGGTAAACTCGCGCACGTGTACGGTGGTTTCGCCCGTTCGGGTACGGAAGACCTCGCCCTGCACGCCCAGGAAGTCGCCGAGGTCCAGCAGTTTCAGCAGTCCATAACGCTCCTCGCCCAGGTCGTCGGCGCGGAGGTATATCTGAATCTTGTCCGAGCCGTCCTGGATGTGCATGAAAGAGGCTTTGCCCATCAGGCGCATGGCTACGATGCGCCCGGCGATACGCACCGTTTTGCCTTCCAGCGCGTCGTAGTTTTGCAGGATGTCGGCGGCGAGATGGGTTCGTTCATAGCGTTCTTCGCGATAGGGGTCTATGCCCATCGCACGGAGGGTCTGCAGTTTCTCTCGCCGCCGGATAACCTGGTCGTTCTCCTCGTGCGTCAGTTCCATCGGTTCCCCGTTACTTGTGAATTTCCAGAATCTGGTATCGCACCTTACCAGCAGGTATATTCGCCTCGACCACCTCGCCTACCTTGTGCCCAAGCAACGCCTCACCGATAGGCGATTCGTTAGAGAGGCGGTCCTCATCGGGGTCCGCTTCAAACGGGCTGACCATGCGGAACTCCCACTCTTCGCCGGTATCCATATCGCGCACGCGAACGTAAGAACCGATGCTCACGTGCTCGGTTGAGATGTCCTCTTCGTTCAGGATGACCGCCTGGCTCAGGATTTGGCGCAGTTCCAGAATCCGCCCTTCGATAATCGCCTGCTCGCTTTTGGCATCCTCGTACTCGGCGTTTTCGGTGAGCTCGCCGAAATCCTTCGCTTCGCGGATACGGTCGGCAACCGCCTTGCGCTCCACCTTACTCAGATGCTCCAGCTCCTTTTCGAGACGTGCGTAGCCCTCGGCGGTCAGCACAATCTCCTGCCCGTTTAAGGTGTTGGCTTTCATCGGTGCTTGATACTCCTTTGTCGTCTGCCATGTCGCTGCCGACATGCAGGTCATCGTGATATGATACGTAAAAACGGACGCGCGTTGCGCCCGCCTATCAACTTTCTGGCACGTCAGGTGTCCGTACGTCCCTCTGTTATTGTGCCATATTATACCCGTATTCCTGCTTGTTTGCTCCTGCCGAGAAACAGATTATACCACATCTGCGGGAAAACAGCAGAGGCTATCCCTTCAGCGCGCCGGCTATCATCGTCTCGTGGATGCGGTCGCGGAACAGCCAGTACACCAGTAACACCGGAAGCATCACAATCACCAGCCCTGCGAACAGCGCACCCCAGTCGCTCTGATACTGCTCCACCATCAGCAGGTTGGCGATGCCCAAAGGCAGGGTGCGGCGTTCATCGCTGGTCATTATCACCAGAGCCAGCGGATACTCGTTCCACAAGCCGATGGCGTTGAACACTCCCACCACGATAATGCCGGGCTTTGCCAGCGGCAGCATCACCTTCCAGAACGCCCGCGCATGACCGCAACCGTCGATCAGCGCCGCCTCCAGCATCTCCTGCGGAAGCGTCTGGAAGAAACCCGTCAGCACGAACACGGTGAACGGCAGGGAATACGCCACATACACCAGAGTTAAGCCGTGCAGAGTATCCAGCATTCCCAACCGCGCCAGCAGGAAGAAGAGGGGCACTATCGTCAGGAACAGCGGGAACATCATTCCCCCCAGAAACGCCCCGAACAGCCACTTTGCGCCGCGAAACGGATATCGGGCAAACACGTACGCCGCCATCGCGCCGATGGGCAACAGTATCGCCAGCGTTGCCAGCGTGACTATCAGGCTGTTGAGGAAGTAACGGGCGATGCCCGCCTCCTCCCATGCCCGAACGAAGTTCTCCCACTGTGGAGTGTGAGGCAGTCCCCACGGCGAGGTGAAGATTTCGTGTCCTGTCTTGAACGCGGTCATCAGCACCCACAACAGCGGCACTATCACTGACAGGGCGAACAGAAACAGGCAAAGGTTCACCACCGCGCGGCGTATCATCCCCTGCCCTCCTGTGGATTGTGGCGGAACAGGGTGAGGATTGCCCCGCTCAACGCCATCACCAGCACGAAGTTCACCACCGCCAGCGCGGTCGCGTAGCCAAACTCGCTGTGCTTGAACGCCTGTTCATACAGGTAGGTCAGCATCACTTCCGTCGCGCGGTCAGGTCCCCCCTGCGTCATCAGGAACACCAGCGAAAAGATGTTCATCGTGCCAATCGCCATGTACACCAGTGCAATGCGCAGAACCGCCCACAGCAGGGGCAGGGTCACATAGCGCAGGCGAACCAGCCCGGTCGCGCCGTCCAGCGTTGCCGCTTCCATCACGTCGGTGGGGATGGTGCGCAAGGCGGCGGCGAAGAGCATAATGTAGAACCCCAGCGCGTGCCACACATGCGCCACTCCAATGGACGCCAGCGCGGTGTACGGGTTGCCCAGCCAGGTAATCGCCCACTCTTTCAAACCGACGGCTTTGAGGGTAGCATTCAGTATCCCGAACGAGGGGTTCAGGATGAACATCCATAGAATCGCCACCACTACGAGCGAAATCACCTGCGGGAACAGGTACACCGAGCGCAGGAAGCGTGCCAGTGCGCTCTCTGCCCCCACCGCGTGCGCCAGCGCCAGCGACACCGTCAGAATCACCACGCTGGTGCCCACAAACAGCAGAAGGTTGTGCGACAGCGCACGCCACACCAGCGGGTCGTTAAACAGCTGCTGGAAGTTCTCCAGACCGATGAATGTCCGATTGGCAGAGATGCCCCGCCACCGGTACAGCGAAAAAGCGAACGCCTGCACTACCGGTATCACCACAAAGAGCGCGTAAAGCGCGCTCGCAGGCAACAGAAACAGCGTGATGAAACCGGCGCGTGCGCGTGGAGTCATCGGTCTTTTCCGCGTGTGTAGGTGTGCTTGGGAATGTTCTTATCCTGGCGGGTGGCTTCGGCGGCGCGTTCCAGTCGCTCCACAAACTGCTCGGGGGTGATGTTGCCCGCCAGCAATGCCGCGGTCGCGTCTTCCACTTCCTTGCCCAGCTTCGGATACCACTGCCGGTATTCTACCGACCAGACCGTCTTCGCCCGACGGAAGACCTCCACCGGCTCCTTCAGGTGTTCGGGATAGTTCGCCTGGTCACTGCCGCGGATGGACATCAGCGTGCCCTTCTGCTCCACGAACTGTTTCGCCTTTTCCAGCGAGGTCATATACTTGTAGAAATCTATTGCCAGCTCGCGGTTCTTGCCCTTGGTCGGAACCATCCACGGCTCGATGCCGATGCCCACGGCGGTGGGATCGCCCTTGCCGTCATCCAGCACGGGCGGAAGCATAAAGCCCATTCGGAAGTTGGGCGGAAGCACATTGCGCATTTCGGAGTGAAGCCAGGTGCCGCAGGGAATCATCGCGGCACGCCCGGAGATGAACTCCATCTGTGCGCCCGTGTGGTCCATGCCGTTGGCGCCCTCCTGGAAGTAGCCGCGACGACGCAGTTCGTCTATCATCTGCGCTGCTTTCAGGAACGCCGGCGACTTCCACGCGCCGGGCACCAGGTTCTGCGCGTTATCAAACGCTTCGATTCCTCCTGCGCTGATCGCCCACGGGATGAGAAAACCGCTGACCGCGTAGGCGGGATAGATGCCCTGATAGGTGATGGGCGCGATGCCCTTCGCCTTAATCTTCTCGCACAGCGCCAGCAGCTCGCTCCACGTGCGCGGAGGCTTCCAGCCGTTCTTCTCAAACATGTCCTTGTTGTACCACCACCCCAACATGCTGAAGAAGTAGGGTAGCATGTAGGTCTTGCCCTGATACTGGCACAGCGCCAGCAGGGACGGCTCGAAGGTATCGCGCCATTTGCCCTCGCTCTTGCCGTAAGGAGGGCTATCCAGATATTCGTCCAGCGGGATGACCTGCCCCTCGTACACCAGCGCCCAGTGGTCCATCCCCCAGCCCGGATAGGTCAGGTCGGGCGGATTGCCGGCGACGAAGCGGGGGCGTAGCTGTTCCCATACGCGCGGATTGCCCCAGACCTTGATTTTCACACCCGGGTGCAGTTTCTCGTATTCCCGCGCCGCCTGCTCGAAAAAGTCAATTCCATAACCGCCCTTAAAGCAGGCAACCTCCAGCGAGCTGGTGGGCTGTTGCCTCCCACAGGAGACTATCACCGCCGATACGGCGATAAGAACGGTGACGATGAGTGCGTATCTGCCTGCCTTCATGCTTCATCCTCCCGCTATTTGACCTGGTTGTCATAACTGCGCATACTTTTTCTCTAAAAACGGGGAGTGTTCCTGCGAGCAGCCGCGCTACCTGCCCTGCTGTGCCCTCACCGAATCGCCGAACGCCCACCCACACAGCACCCCGAACCACAGCAGATTCGGCGCGAACAGAACCACCTGCTCGCGGGCGGGCGCGTAACTGAGCACGAAGCCGATGGTCAGCGCAACCACCGTGCCCACCACCCGGTTCAGCGTGCGATGGAAGGCGTTCTGCGTGGAGGCAATCAGCAGATACAGAAACGCAGACGCATAGAAGGCAAACAGACCCAGAACACCCAGCAGTCCAGCCACCGCCAGCCGCGCCTGAGGCAGCCCCTGCCGATGGGGCCACCAGACCACCTGCGCAATAGGCTCAATCCTGCCGCCCAGCGCCAGCAACGCCCCCGATAACATGCTTGCTGTCAGCATCAGCAGAGCCAGCGCCCCGCTCCACCGACTGATGAAGCCGATGCCCTGAAACACGCCGTCCGCCTCCAGCGCGAGATACCACGGCGCCAGCACCAACATCGTCACCACCGTCCAGCCCAGCATCTGTCCGTAACGCGCCCAGAGGATACTGGCGCTGGAAGCGCGCGGCGGCTCCGTGCCGTAGAAGTACCGCTGGCGAAGCAGGGCATCCAGCTTGGACTGTGCGCTGGCGGAACGCGGATTGCACTGTAGGGCGCAGGTGAACATGGCGATGGCTTCCTCGATGCGCCGCTCCTGCCGATACACGTCTCCCAGTATCTCGTATGCCTGCGCATTGTGACGCTGTAGCCGCAGGACTCGCTTTGCCAGAACCTGTGCCTCGTGCAGGTTGCCGCGCGCATACGCCAGCATTGCGCTCTGCAGAAGCTGCTGTGCCTCAATTTCCGCACTCCGCGCCGAAGTGTAAGCGGAGGATGCGCCAGGCGGGCGTTGCTGGCGAGTGGTGCTTCCCTGCGAAGAGGGACGCGAGCGCGGCGGAGGTGTGGTGGTAGCACTGCCCGTGCCCGTTCGTGCGCTCTGCGCACTGCGCCGCATCAGGTCGTAATCCGCACGCAAAGAGGGACTGGAAAGCACGCGATACGCCTCGGTAATCTCCTTGAAGCGGTGCTCTGCATCGGGCGAGCGGTTGACGTCGGGATGGTACTTGCGGGCGAGCTCGCGGAACCGGCGGCGTATCTGCTCGTCGGTGGCGTTTGGCGGCACCCCCAGCACCTCGTAATAGTCTCTGTCGGGCATCCGAAGCATGTGCCTACTCTCCCAGAAACGCGCCTCCCCCGCTGGCGTATCCCTGCCAGAAGCCGATAATCATGCTGGCAATCCACAGCGCAATCAACAGATATACCCCAACGCTCAGCGCGATAACCGCCTGATGGCTCTTGACGTCCGTCTCCTGCTCATAATATTCGGCAACTTTATCCATCATCGCATCCACACTGCCCGTGCTCTCGCCTGTGCTCAGCATATCCAGCACCAGCGGAGGCATCACCCCCGTCTGCCGGAACGCGCTCGACAGCGATTGCCCATGCTCCACCGCCGTCACCGCCGTGCGCAGGCGTTTGGTCAGATACGCATTGTCCGCCGCAAGCGCAGAGATGCTGATGGCGCGTTGCAGAGGCACTCCCGCCGAGAACAGCGCCGCCAGCGCCCGGCTGAAACGCGCCATCGCCAGCTGGCGCACCAGCCCCCCGATGCCCGGAACCATCAGCTTGAGCGAGTCGTACGCTTCGCGTACCGGCTCAATCTGCAGGGCGATGCGAAAGACCGCCAGCACCGCCAGCACCGCGAGCAGAATCGGTCCCGCCCAGCCGACGGTCTCACGCAGGTAGGGAATCAGCCCGCCCCCCACCACCAGTATCGGTATCTTCGGGATAAAAATGCCCGCTACCAGAAGCACTTTGGGATAGAACGTGCCGGCGCGGATTTTCAAGCGCAAGCGATAATCGCGCTCCAGATAGTCCGCCAGACGTTCCAGCATGTTGTCCAGCAGTCCGCCCTCCTCACCCGCCTGAATCAGCGCAATCTGCAGTTCGTCAAACACGTGCGGATGTTGGCGCATCGCTTTCGCAAGCGTCTTACCCTGCATCAGGTCGTTGACCACTGCCTGCACCACCCGGCGCAGGCGCGGTTTGCCCGTGTTCTCTGCCACCGAAATCAGCGCGCGATGGATGGGAATGCCCGCCCGCACCGCCGTTGCCACCTGACGGTAGAACACGGCGAGGTCGCGCACCGACACACCCGAGTAGACGGGATACACCACCTTCTGCATTACCGCCTGCTCCGCGTGCCCAACGTCCATCGTTCGCTCCGGGCGCACGTCCAGCAGAAGCAAACCCATCTCGCGCACGATGCCAGCCGCGCGGCGCGTATCCTCTGCCTCCACCAGCCCGGTTACCGTGCCGCCCTGCTGATTCTTTGCGGTATACCGATACACAGGCATCAGCATCCCCCCCTCAAGGCGTCTTGAAAAACTCGTCCACGAAGCGGAACATGCCGTTGAAGTAGGAGTAGACCATCCACAGCATCGCCGCACCGCCCAGAATCAGCGTGCCCAGACAGCCCAGCCGTATCAGCGCGAACGAGGCTCGCTGATAACGCTCCCGCAGAGTCTCTTCATGATAGCGGGCGGCGCGGTCGAGCATATCAGCGATTTCTCCGCTCTGCTGTCCCGCGGCGATGAGGCTAATGGTCTCCCAGTCAAACAGCCCTGTTGCCTGCAGGGCGCGGTCAATCCCCTCCCCGGCGCGAACGATGGGAAGAACCTCCATCAGCTTCTCACGCACGAACACGTTGCCTGCGGACGGCGCGGAAGCCTCCCACGCGCTGATGGCGGGCACACCTGCGGCGAACATACGATGCAGAGTACGCAGGAACGCCGTCAGCGCACGCTGGCGGTTCAGCGCCCCGAACACGGGCAGGCGCATCACAACGGCATCCTTCCACCGGCGGTTGGCGGGCAGGTCTATCCACCACCACACCCCGGCGACGGTCACCGCCAGCCCGGCAAACAGAGGCAGATAGCGCCCCAGCAGAAGGGCGATATACTGCTTGAAAAACAGCGAGACATCCCCCCGCGCCATGCCGTAATAGAACGCCGGGAACAGGGGCAGGACCAGCATCAACATGCCGATGCCGTTCAGCATCAGCAGGCGCGGTATCCACAGCCGACGCCAGAGGGCATGTTCCTGTTCGTAGTGGTTGGCGATTTCGTCGCAGATGAGGTCTAACGAGCCGCCCAGTTCGCCAGCGCGAAACATGCCCACCACATGCGGCGCAAACAGGCGCGGGAACGCCTCCAGTGCCTGCGAAAGGGGTTGTCCCAGATGGGCGTTTGCCAGCATGGCACGCGCCGCCGCCTGCAGGGATTGGGGCATGGAGGGCTGGTCGGCAATCTGGCTGAGGGCGTTCACCGGATTCTGTCCTGCCCGGAGCAGGGAGGCAAGCTGGCGGAAAAACACCGCACGCGCACGCAGGCTGGCAGTGGCACGCTCGGCGCGGCGGTCGGCTGGTTGGCTTTGCAGTGGCTGACTCTGCGGCGGTGGGGTATCGGTTGCGGAAACAATCCGCTTGATCACGAATCCACGCGACTGCAGGAGCCTCTGCAAACTCTGCTCGTCGCTCGCCTGCAGGGTACCCATCACCGGTCGCCCGGTGGTCTGGTCAACGGCTTCAAAGCGATAGGTTGGCATCTGGCAGTTTCCATATCTTCTGCGCACGTACTTCGGGCTGTTCCAGCAAAAGCCGGATGGGCGTGCCGTCCGGCAGGGTCAGGTCGGGCGATACTTCCAGCAGAGGAACCAGCACAAACGCCCGCCCGTACATGCGCGGATGGGGTATGGTCAACCGTTCGCTCTGCATCTGCACGCCCTCATACAGCACGATGTCAATATCTATGGTGCGCGGGTTGCCATAATGCGTGCGTACCCGTCCCCCTGCCTGCTCCACCGCCATCACATACTCCAGCAGGTCCATCGGAGGCAGGGATGTACGCACCTGCACCACCGTGTTCAGATACATCGGCTGTGGGGTGTCGTAGCCCACCGGCTCGGTCTCGTACACGCTGGCACAGCGCACCACCTGCACCTGCTCAGAGTGAAGGCGTGCTATCGCCTCACGCAGGTTGCGCAGGCGGTCACCCTGATTGGATCCCAGGCTTAACCACGCATTGACGCCCATCAGTTAAATATTATCCGATACCGAAGGGAGGTACCCTTTTGCGCAACAGCCGGAACAGCGAAGTGAGCATGTTCGCGCGCTCGACCTGCTCCTGGCTTTCTATCGCGTATTGCGCGACTGCAAGCCGATGCTGTGCCTCGGGCTGGGTTTCTGCCTGCTCCTGCGCCTGCAGAGCCTCATGCAGTTTGCGCAACTCGCCGTTTTCCACCCAGATACCATGACACTGATTACAGCCGTCCAGTTCCACGGGCGAGTCGTACAGATAGCGATATGCATGCAGTGGGATAGCGCATCGCGGACACCGGCGACCCAGCGCTTCTTCGGGGCTGTAATAGACATCAGGTACAGCCCGGTCTTCCAGCGAGAGCAGAATCAGCGGGTCTATCTGCAACAGCGACCTGAGTTCGCCCTCATCAAACCAGACACCGGCACAGGCAGGGCAGACGTCCACCGCCACCCCGTAGTAGCGCTGGCTCTGCATCTCAATCTTGCAGTCGGGACAAAGCAGAGGCTCCATGGCACTCCTCCATTCCGAGAATCGCGTTTACCTCATTATACCCTGCCTGCGCTACTCCCTCTGGCAGAACCAGTTGTACCGGCTGGACTCCGATTCGGTGATGGGTATCTTCCAGCAGAACAGGTCATCGGGCACGCTTTCGGGGCAGTTCCAGATGACGGGAGGCTGACTGGCTTTAATCCATTTTGAGTGCCCATCAAAGAACAGAAACACCGCCCCGCCATTGTGTACGATGGATGGACAATCGGCACTCACGGGATGAAACGCGCCGTCGTTCAGCGTAATCTGTTCGTCAATCAGCAGGGCAAGGCGGGCAGGGCGCTCTACCGCCGTTTCGGGAATAAAGGCAAGCCCAGCATTCATCGAGTAGCTCAGTAGTTTCTCCTCGCGCGGGTCGGACGGGCACACGTACAACCCGGCGTTCCTGACATAGGGATAGAGCACTCCGCTGACCGGTCCCTTGACCGCCAGCCATTCGGGGTTGACCGGCGCGGTAGTCTCCTGTCCAACAGGCACTGCGTAGATACAGGGAACCCACTGTGCACCCGAGTTCCACGGGAAGCCGCGCATCCACTCGGGCCACACACCATCTACCCAGCCGCCCATGCAGCTACCGTCACCGTTACCCGCGTTGCGCCCATCGTGGTCCGTGCGATACATCACCAGTGCCAGTCCCAGCTGGCGTAGGTGTGCCAGACAGGTGGTTTGCCTTGCCTTCTCGCGTGCCTGTGCGAACACGGGGAACAGAATCGCTGCCAGTATCGCGATAATCGCGATGACCACCAGCAGCTCAATCAGGGTAAATGCCCGGCGAGACATGATGGTATCCCTCCTGGGAATGGAATGCTAACCACGTCATTATAGCACAGATGCCACGCGGTTGGGAAATTGCTTACAGGAATGCGAGATACAGTGACATAAACTGTCATTTCAAGTAGAACTAAAGGTCTCTGAGATGCTTCACTGCGTTCAGTATGACATGTGGTGTCACCCGGAGCGAAGCGAAGGGTCTCAGGAACGAGGAGCAGTCAGTAATCGCGGTCTCGGCAGGGCGACAACGAACTCATTACCCTCCAGGCGGAAGTCGGGCTCCTGTCCGGTGGCTTCACGCACCCGTCGGATGACGCGAGGGATTCCGCTTCCCGCATCCGTGACAAAGCCAATTGTTGGCATCAAAGGTTGTCCACAGCCATATCACTGCGCCTCAAAGCGCAGTTCGCGGAGACCGCGCCAGTTCACAAGCAGTGCTCCGTCCTCCGCCCGGCGGGTAGGTTGCAGTTCACTCTGACTGCCGTTGCGGTCAATGGCTGTCACCTTCCAGGCACGATTGGGAAGGCGCAGGGCGATTGGTTCTTCCGTGTCCCCCTCTTTGAGGATTCGGATGGTGTTTGGGGTGGCGGTGATGTCCAGTGTGACATCGCGCCAGCGGATGCGGTCGATGCGCACCTGCTTCCATGTCGACGGCAGGCTGGGCTGTAGCGTGAAGCCGTCTGCGGAGGGCTGGAACCCCAGAAAGCCGTAAAGCATCACCTGCGGCACCAGCACGCTTTCGAAAAACTCCATATCCAGCCCCAGTCCGCCGGCGGTGCCGCCGCCCTGCAGTCTGCCCGGGCGCGAGCCATCATAGTACCTGCGGTAGCCGCCCGCGGATTCCACCTCCTCGAACCAGCGGAGTATCTCCTGCAGGCGGTTCCAAGCATCGTCCGCACCACGTGTCCGTAACCTTGCCATCAGGTCGTGATAGGAGAAGCCCAGCACCGCCCCACCGTCCTGAACCTGGTCGCCAAAGGGGATGCTTTCGGGTGCGCTCCATGCCCAGAAGTAATAATCGATGTTGCGGCGCGTGGTGGCACGTGGGGCAAATCGCCAGAAGTAGATGTCCTCGCCCTGCGAGGTGTCGCCTTCCACCATCCTTTCGCCGCTGATCCAGCGCAGGATGTCACGGGCGCGTTCGGGCGTGGCGAAACCGTAATATATCGCCTCTAAGTTCAGGAAGGTTAAACCGTAGTCGTGCATCTTGCCGTCGGCGTCGATGGGCGCATAGCGGCGCGTGCGCGGATTCCAGAACAGGCGATTCCCCTCGTGCTTTACCTCCTCCGCGTGTTTCAACAGGAAGTCGGGGTCTAAGGCCAGCACGCCGCCCGGCATGTTCCACTCGGGATGTTGCCTGACCTCGCGCTCGATGCGTGCCATCACGCGCAGGGCGTCGTAATAGTGAATCGTTGCGTAGACGTCCTTATAGCCAAACGGCAGGAGGTCCCAGTAGTTGTTGCCGATGCCCTGTCCGGCGATAATCTCCTTTTTGCCGTCGGGGGTGCGGCGGATTCCGCTGCGCCCTTCATGCCCCACCCAGGGCGTATATACCACTTTGTGCGTCAGCGTCTGGTGTTCGGTCATGAGATAGCGGATGGCGGTGCGCATGCGGTTGAGGTTCTGGCGGAGGAAGTTCAGGTCGCGCGTCCACCAGAAGAGCGTGGCGCATCCGCGCACGAAGTTCTGGCTGTTGATGTTGTGGCGGGTGTCGTACTGGGTGAAGAACGCCTGAAGCACGACCTCTGCGCCCGGTCTGGGGTTGCCGAAACCGATACGCAGGCGGGTAATTTCGCCCTTCCACTGCGGGTGGTGATATACGGGGATAACCTCGTGGTGGTAAACGTCGCCAGAGTATGGATTGAAGTAGAAACGCCGCTCTACCGAGAAGTTCGGTTGTTCGCGTGTTGTCCACTCGACGTAAGGCTGGGCGTCGTCTAAGCCTTTGCCCTTCCAGCGCAGTTGCAGGAACGGCGCTTCGTAAGGGTCTATACGGCATTCGGGGGTGGTGGCGGTGGCGTTCGGCTCGGTCAGCGTAAGGCGCCAGCCCTCCTCGTCCACGCCGTTGTCCTGTGCGCGGTTCAGCGTCCAGCCCTCGGGGGTGTTCAGTCGGTCAGGTCGCCATCCGGGTCCCACCGTATCTTTGAACGAGAAGTGCCAGCCTGCAGTGCGCCTGCCCTGATTCCAGAAGGGGAAGGGCCAGCCCAGCGGATGGGCGATAGAGGCATGTTGATGCGTGGCGACATAGCCCTCCGGGTCGATGATGCGGGCGCTCAGCACCTGCTTCCACTGCTGGCGGAAGGACTGGGCAGAGTTGTCGGTGTCTACTGCGGGCCACAGCGAGGCGGAGGAGAGCCACTCATCCCACAGCGTGGCTTTGGGACCTGCGCCCGGATAGTGCAGCCAGAACAGCCGCCGCAGGGTGTCCATCTGTTTCTCGTAGCCCGGAACGTGAAAGCGCGGGAAGTCGTCAGGAATACTTCCCTGTTGAGAGCCGTAAGCGCACAGGGAGACAGCCATTACCAGTAATATTGTCCACCACAGCCACATCGTCACACCTCGTCCGCACAGATATTGGAAATGGTTTTCGGATGAGCACGCTGGAGTTCCTGCCTGATTTGCCTGAAGTGAGGCTATCCGTTATCATAATAGCGGATATTTTGCAGGGAGGTGTAAGTATCGTGTCGCGCTATCCGGGTCCGGTAAGCCAGCAGATGCTGGAGGAGCTCTCGCGCTACGTGATTGCCGAGCCGAAGCCGTTTGTGATTGACCTGGAGAAAAGCGAAGGCATGTGGCTGACAACGGTAGACGGTCAGCGCGTGTTTGACTGGGCAGGTTACTATGCTTCCAAGCTCATCGGACACAACCATCCCCGCCTGTACGAGCCCGAGTATCTGAGACGGCTGGCTCGCGCCGCGAACAACAAGACGGCGAACCCGGATTTCCTCACCCCGGAGTGCCTGGAGTACTACCGATTGCTCCACGAACTGGCTCCGGCATGTATGCGCAACCCGCGTCTGGAGGTGTACGCGGTCAATTCGGGGGCGGAAGCGGTGGAGAATATGATGAAGTATCTCATCAACCTGCATCACCACAAGCTGCTGAAGCAGGGTAGAATCCCCAACCCCCGCCGGTTTATCTACTTTGACCAGGCTTTCCACGGACGAACGGTGTTTGCGCTGAACATCACCCAGGTCACGCATGACCCGGTGGTGACCAAAGACTTCCATGGTTTTATTCCGGGCAATATTCAGGTTCCGTTCCCCGCTATAGACACCTCCCTGCCCGAGTCGGAGAATCGCGCTCGCACCCAGCGCAGTCTGGAAATCGTGGAGGACTTTCTGCAGAGGTATGCCGGCGAGGTGGTGGGCATTATTGTGGAGCCCCTGCAGGGTGCAGGCGGACATCGGGTGGCACTGCCGGAGTTCTTTCAGGGCTTGAGTCTGCTGGCGCACAAATACGACGTGTACCTGGGATTTGACGAAGTGCAGACCGCCGGCGGACAGACGGGAACCTTCTTTGCGTGTGACCAGTTCAACCTGCCGTACCCGCCTCAGGCGGTTGCCACTGCGAAGAAGCTGGGCAACGGCGTGGTGTACATGCTGTATCCGATGGAGGACCGGGGCGTGCTGGACTCCACGTGGGGCGGTTCACTGGCGGATATGGTGCGTTTTGTGCAGGAGATGAAGATTGTGCGAGAGGAGCAGTTGATCGAGCAGGTTCCCTACAAAGCGGCGATACTGGTGGATGGACTGAACGCGCTGGCACAGCGTTATCCCGACCTTATCTATAACGTGCGCGGGATGGGCTTGTATCAGGGCTTCAGCCTGCGGCAACCGGAGCTGCGCAAGCGGCTGCTGGACATCGCCCTGCAGGAAGAAGACCTGCTTCTGCTTGGCGCGGGAACCGACACCGTCCGCTTGCGCCCCAGTCTCAGCGTCACCGTGGAGGAGATAGAGCTGTTCCTGCAAAAGATGGAGCGCGTGTTGCAAAGGCTGGCGGAAGGGTGATATAGCACAGGGAACGGGTCTTGCAGGAGTTTGAACTTTTGTGCCACAATACACTGGTGCAACGGGCGTAGCACAGCGCTTGTGCTACACTATGTGGAGGGGCGAACCCCCAACGCATTTTAACGGGCGGCGGCAGACATCCGCTGTCCCAGGGTTTACAGGAGGATTTCATTGTGAAGACCGAGGTTGCTGTACGCAAGGCTCTGCCTGAGTCTCTGACCCCACAGCGTCTGGTGGAACTGTACCGTACCATGCTGTTGATTCGCCACTTCGAAGAGCAATGTTCTCCTGCTTACCGCCAGGGTAAAATGGGCGGGTATATGCATGTGTACATTGGGCAGGAGGCGGTAGCCACCGGCTTTATCGCTCACATGCGCGATGACGATTATATGGTTTGCTCGTATCGTGACCATGGGCACGCTCTGGCGCGAGGCACAGACCCACGCCGCGTCATGGCGGAGCTGTTTGGTCGCTACACAGGCGTCTCCAAAGGCAAGGGCGGCTCGATGCACCTCGTGGATGTGGAGCGCGGCTTCCTCGGAGGCTATGGCATCGTGGGCGGGATGGTTCCGCTGGCGGTCGGTATCGGCTACGGCATCCGTTATCGCGGGGGCGACCAGGTGTGCCTGTGCTTCTTCGGCGACGGCGCGATGAACATCGGTCCTGTGCACGAGGCGCTGAACATGGCAGCCATCTACAAGGTGCCGGTGGTCTTTGTATGCGAGAACAACCGGTATGCGATGGCAACGCCTGTGGAGTTTGCATCCGCCGTGCCGAACCTGGCGGAACGGGCGAAGCAGTACGGAATGCCCACCAGACAGATTGAGGGCATGGACCTGCTGGAGGTCTATCGGCAGGCTGAAGAGATTATTCGGCAGGTGCGCACCACCCCAACCCCCTTCTTCGTGGAGGTCATCACCTACCGATTTGAAGGGCACGGCATTGCCGATAACCCCACGAATCAGGCGCTTTACCGCACGAAGGAAGAGGTAGAGTACTGGCGACAGCGCGACCCCATCGTCAACACCGCACGCTTCCTGCTGGATTCAGGTATCGCCACCGAACAGCAACTGCTGGAGTGGGATGCCCATGCCAAACAGCAGGCACTGGAGGCGGTTGCCTACGCCGACGCCAGCCCGGAACCGCCGATAGAGGAGCTGTATCGCGACGTGTATACCGATATGGAGGTGCAGGAGTGGCGGTAATCACCTACCGAGAAGCCTTGCGACAGGCGTTAACCGAAGAGATGGAGCGCGACCCGAACGTGTTCCTGGTTGGCGAGGAGATCGGACGCTATCAGGGCACGTTCCGGGTGACCGAGGGGCTTCTCCAGCGGTTCGGAGAGATGCGCGTGGTGGATACGCCCATTTCGGAATCGGGCATTGCGGGGATGGCTATCGGCGCAGCGATGATTGGACTGCGCCCTGTGGCGGAGTTCATGACCTTCAGCTTCGCGCTGATTGCTGTAGACCAGATTGTCAACCACGCGGCGAAGATTCTGTACATGTTCGGCGGGCAGATTAGCGTGCCGGTGGTGTTTCGCGGACCGGCGGGCGGTGGGGCACAGCTCTCTGCCCAGCATTCTCACAGTCTGGAGTCGTGGTATGCGCATATCCCCGGGCTGAAGGTGGTCACCCCTGCCACTCCCGCCGATGCGAAGGGGATGCTCAAAACCGCCATCCGCGACGATAACCCGGTTATCTTCATGGAGCACGCCAAGCTCTACTCCACCCGCGGAGAAGTGCCCGAAGGCGATTACACCATTCCCTTCGGCGTGGCGGACGTGAAGCGCGAGGGAAGCGACGTGACCATCATCGCCTATTCGCAACCGGTTCTGCTGGCACTGCACGCTGCGGAGAAGCTGGCGGAGACGGAGGGCATCCAGTGTGAGGTGATAGACCTGCGCTCTCTGCAGCCGCTGGATATGGAGACCATCCTCCGTTCCATCAGCAAAACGCACCGGGCGGTGGTGGTGCACGAAGACCATCGCAACGTGGGCTTCGGCGCCGAGATTGTGGCGCGTATTCAGGAGTTTGCCTTTGATGAACTGGATGCGCCGGTACTGCGCGTGGCGAGTGCAGATGTACCCATCCCGTATGCTCGCAACCTGGAGCGCGCGGCGTTCCCCAGCGAAGAAGATATTATCCGAGCGGTCAAACGTGTGCTGGTTTAAGGAGGAGGACGGATGGCACAGGTAATTATGCCCAAGATGGGCGATGGGATGTCGGAAGGAACCATCCTGCGCTGGCTGAAGAAAGAGGGCGACAGCGTGGAGGTTGGCGATATTATTGCCGAGATTGAGACCGACAAAGCCAGCGTGGAGTTGCCCGCCGATGTATCGGGCAAGCTGGCGACTATCGTGGCAAAGGAAGGCGAAACGGTGCCGGTGGGCGCGGTGATTGCCGAGATACTGGGCGAAGGCGAACAGCCCCAGGTGAGCACCCCCGCGCCTGCGCCCACGGCGGAAGCTCCGGCGGAGCCGACCCCTGCCCCTCATGCAGAGGCGCCGATTCGCGAGGAGTCGCCTGTGCAGGAGCGCGTCAAAGCCTCGCCGCTGGCACGGC
>FMJZ01003705.1_pt1 | contig 23711 bp, 16 predicted proteins | sample 1987881 | NCBI WGS metagenome assembly FMJZ01 (sample SAMEA4378227, study PRJEB15110) | soil metagenome | biome: soil; feature: Field; material: Soil | place: India | collected 2015-03-11 | depth 0 m
CCCACCGAAGCGCCCACCGAAGCGCCCACTGCGGCGCCCACGGAAGTGCCCACTGCGGCGCCCACCGAAGCACCGGTGGAAGTACCAACCGAAGCGCCGCCTACAACGACTCCGTAAGCGATGGCGCATCTAGAGTATGGTAGTTCAACTACCGCACTCCATAGTATGGTTGCGTTTTTATCCCGCCGCCGGCACGGTTGCTTGCGGCGCTGGTGCGCCTCCCAACTGCTTCACTAACTGGTCGCCAATGTACAACATTTGCTGCACAAAAGGATGTTTCGGCTGTTCGAGGATCAGCGGTATTCCCCGATTGACAGATGTCACGACCGGTTGGCCGCCGCTGATAACGTGGAAGTTGATCTTGCGCCGCAAGACGCGCTCGATTTCGCTGACGCCGATCCCGACGCCTGAATTGGCCCGGTTCAAAACAATGCTGATCGCGTTAGGGTTGATGCCTAACTGGTTTGCCAAGTTCAGGAACAGGCTCGTGTTCTTGAGCGGGCCAATTTCGGGCGTAATCACCAGCAAGACGTGATCGGCCCGATCAAACACCGACAATGTGCGATCGTCATAGCTCGTTTGGCAATCAACGACGACATAATCGGCGCTGACGGCCAGCAAATCAAGAATCCGGGTGATGTGATCGGGACTCACCAATTCCGCCTCTTCGGGGCGAGGTGGCGCCAGCAGGGCCTGCAAGCCGGAAGGATGAGGCAGCAGCACCTGATTAACCATTTCACGCTCAATCTCATCGCCGCTGCGCACAATGTCAACAATGCTGCGGGTTGGCGCAATATTGAGATGAACGGCAATGTCGCCGAAGGTGAGATCGGCATCGACAATAATCACGCGCTGCCGGGTGCGCAAGCGAATGGCGAGCGCCAGCGATACCGCCATGGTGGTTTTGCCGACGCCGCCTTTCGCGCCAAATACGGCAATAATCTTGCCCCGTCGCAACGGTGCGCTTGGCGCTTCGCTGGCCGCGCGGGCGAGCAAGTTTTTCACCCGGTAGACCAGCTCTGGCGGCTCAAACGGCTTGGCGAGATAATCATTCGCTCCTGCTTCAAAGCCAGCGATCTTGGCGCTAATGTCGCCCTGCGCCGTCAACATTAAGATCGGCAGCGTTTTGGTCAACGGATGCTGGCGCACGCGCTTGCAGAGGGTATAGCCATCAATGCCGGGTAGCAGCACATCGCAGATGAGGGCATCAGGCGGGGCTTTGTAAATCTGCTGCAATGCCTCTTCGCCGCTAACTGCCCGCCGCACCTCGTAGCCGGCATTGCGCAACATCACCTCAAGCATCTCGGCGACAGCATCGTCGTCATCAACGATGAGCAGTGTTGGCAGTTTCATGAATGACTCCTCTCGGATGTACACAGGCGATCGAGCAGGGCTGGCAAAGCCCCCGCCGCTAGCGGGAGCAAAAGATAGTCATCGGCTCCGAAGGCGATCGTGGCAGCAGCGCGCGGTTCAGCCGCCGCTGGCGCAATCGTCACGACCCGCGCCGCAGGAAAATAATCGCGCAGCGACATCAGGTGCGGGGTTCGCACCCCTTCGATCTGCGTCATATCGACCAGAATCAGGTTGGGTGGAATGGTTGATGTATATGTAAGCGCATGTTCAACAGTGTCGATCACATCGTACATAATGTTGTGTTCGGTCAGTGCTTGGCGCAGCAACCGGCGCTGAATGCCATTAGCGCTGATGATCAGCGCACGCCAATTGAATTGCTGGCTGGCCGTCGAGGGTACGGTTGCAGGGATTGTGAGTGCCGAAGGGGCTTCACTGCTGGTCGTGTCAACCACCACCCGGTTACGACCGGCCCGTTTCGCTTGGTACAGGGCGGTGTCAGCGGCCTGCATCGCCCCGATCTGGCTGCGATGCTGCGGATAGCCGGCAATGCCGGCGCTAAAGGTGACACTGAACATACCTGCCGGCCCGTAGTGGCGGAGGGCGGCAAAGCTGTTGCGGATGCTGTCAATCAGGGTGCGCGCTTCAATGACGGACGTATTGGGTAAAGCGACTAAAAACTCTTCGCCGCCGTGCCGCCCGATCAGATCGCTCTTCCGTAACCGTTGTTGCAGGAGCCGGGCAAAGCTGCGCAATACCTGATCGCCGACCACATGGCCATAGCTGTCGTTCACGCGCTTGAAATGATCGATATCGATAATCGCAATCGCCAGCGGTTGGTGTAACCGTTCGGCGCGGGCAAAATCACGGGTCAATTCCTCCTCGACGGCCTGATGGTTGAGCAGGCCGGTCAGACCATCGCGTAAGAGAAAACGCTGGATGGAGCGCGCTCTACTGGCGCGAGCCGAAATTGCGGCGACCAGATCCTCTGGCGTGATAGGTTTCGAGAGAAAGTCATCAGCCCCTAGCGAGAGAGCCGATTGCTGTTGGCTGCGGTTGGTTTCGGCTGACAGAAAGACGATCGGCATGCCCACGTAGCGATCTTGTTGGCGAATGACGCTGGCCAGCTCTTTGCCGCTGCAAATCGGCATGTACATATCGAGAATGATCAGGTCGGGTTGGAAGGCTTGCAACTGGTCGAGCGTCTCGCGCGGGTTGGCAATCGCGTGCGCGTACATCCCGGCGGATTCCAGACTCTGTACGCAATGCTGGCCAAAAGCGGGATCATCATCAACGATCAACACCCGCAGCGGCGTATTCTCTTCCGCCCCGGTCAGGCGATCAAGCGCGTCGATCAACCGGCCAGCGTCTACCGGCTTGGTAAAATAGGCATGCCCGCCGCTGCGCACTGCCGCCAAGCGGGCCGTAAAGTCATCCCGTTGCGAGATATAAATGACCGGCACCGGCGCCGTGCGCTCGCGCTGAATGGCGGCAATCACCTCAGTGCCGGCGAGATCGCCGCTGGGAAAGACGACATCCATCATAATCGCCGCCGGATTGAGCGCGCGCACCAGCGTTGGCAAGCCTTCCAGATCATTGACGAGATGGACATCGTAGTTGAAGAGCCGAAGCTGTTCGCTCAAATTGGTAGCAAACTCTTGATCATCTTCCACCAAGATAATCGTATGCGGACGACAGTTCGGTTCCCGTGATGATGATACGAACGGGATGACTGGCGGCTGGGATGGTGTTGCCGGCGGCGGTAAAGGCACCGATGGTTGATCGGCGGGGGTTGGCGCCGGCGGGGGTTCAGATGCCGATTCCGGCAAGACGGTCGTCACCTTCCCTTCCTTTGCCGACTCCGGCAAGACGGTCGTCACTTTGCCTTCCTTCACCATCCGCTGCAACAGCATCATCTGCTGGGCCAAAGCGTGGCGCGCGGCGGTATCGAGGGGCTGGTCATGTTCGAGCCACTCTTTCAACCCAATATCAATCTCGCGGGCAACCGCACCCAAATCGGCAAAACCGAACATCGCCGCCGAGCCGGCCAGTTTGTGAGCAAGTTGGCGGGTTTCCATCCCAACCGTCTTGTCCCACTGGCTCTGCTCGAGCTGGCGCCAAGCCGCTACAATTGCCTCGACCCGTGCGTTAATCTGCGCGGCGTAGCGCCGGCGCAACGCTTCAAGCTGTTCAGCGGGATCGGGTTTCATAGGCTTTCATCCAGATTGCAGCCACTTGCGCTGATAACCTCATCGGATCAAAGGGCTTCGAGATCACATCGGCTGCTCCTAGCGCCAAGTATTGCTCGACTTCGTGGCGCTGGACGCGCGCCGTCATAAAGACCACTGGCGTCTGTGCCAGTGCCGGCTTCTTACGCAGTTCGGTCAGTGTCGTTGGTCCATCCATCCCCGGCATCATCACATCGAGCAGGATTAGATCAGGCGCAAATTGTTCGGCCACCGCCAACGCTTCAGCGCCTGAACTACACATCTGCACGGTGTAGCCGCCAACGGCTTCTAAGGCTAATTGGGCTACCATTTGAATATCCGGATCGTCTTCGACGAAGAGGATTTTCTGGAGTGATGCCATACGCGGTTCTCCCTTACCTAGGCGATGTGGGCGAGGACGCGGCTGGAGCAGCCTGATCAAGCAAGCGCGTCACGGCAGTCAAGAGTTCGGTATTCGTTGTGCGTGATTTGACCAGCGTGACGGCGACGCGATTGGCAATGTCCGGGTCGCGATCGCGTACCGAGAAGAGAATGACTTGCAGCGGCGGTTGCTGGCGCTCGATCAGCGGCAAGAGATCGATCCCGTTGCCGTCAGGCAAATTCTGGTCGAGTATCACCAGATCAAACGCTTGGTTACACAACAAGTGCTGCGCTTCAGCGATGGTGGCCGCCTGTTGTACCTCGGCAATATCAGCTAATAACAGCCGCACGACGGCAACCACATCACTGTCATCCTCGATATGCAGCACTTGGGGGCGGCTCGCGCCGGCATGGCGCGCTGCCCGGCGCAACGCGGTGAGCAACCGTTGTTGATCAATCGGCTTTGGCAACCAGTCTACCACATCAACGCCTTCCCCGCTGATCGTTTGTTCTTCGTCAGCTCGCGCCGATACCACCACGATCGGGAGATTGTGCGTGCGCGCTTTGTCGCGCACTTCGCGGATAAAGGCGCTGCCGTCTTCGTTCGGCCACATGAGATCGAGCGTCATTGCCCGGTAGTCGCGTTGTTGCAAGAGTTCACGCGCTTCGGTTAAGGTGTAGGCAACGTCGGTGGCATAGCCGGCTTGCTGCAACATCAGTGACAGCAGCGCCGCAATGTCGGGATCGTCTTCGCAGATCAAGATCCTTGGCGCGTCCTTTGGTGCTGCCGGCATCGGCAAGGAGGTGGTGTTCGCCCGATATTCAATCAAATCAACGTAGAAGCTCGTGCCAACGCCGGTGGCGGTGACGAAGCCAATCTGGCCGCCATGCCGCTCGACAATCGCCCGGCTGATGCTCAGGCCAAGGCCGGTGCCGCCTTGCTGGCGGGTGTTCGATGAATCGGCCTGCGCAAATTTTTGGAAGATGCGATCGCGGAACTCGACCGGAATCCCCGGCCCGTGGTCGGTAACGGTAATCCGCACCCGCCCTTGCGGTTCGCGCCCGATCGCCACTTCCACCTTCCCGCCCGCCGGCGAGAATTTCACCGCGTTTGAGATCAGGTTGGTGAAAACTTGCGTCATCCGGTCGGGATCGACATACACCTGCACATTGGGCAGGGTGGTGGTCAATTCAATCTTGACATCGTATTGCTGGCCGAAGCCGCAGTTGGCTTCGATCGCCTGCCGCACCAGCTCGTCGAGGACGACCGGTTGCAGCTTAAACACCATCTTGCCCGACTCGATCTTCTCGATGTCGAGGATGTCGTTGATCAGCCGCACCAGCCGCTCGCTATTCTTGAGTGCGATGTCAATCATCGCCGCGGCGCGGGGCGGCAATTCACCGGCCACTCCGCCTGCTAGCAAGCCAAGCGAACCGCGGATCGAGGTCAGCGGCGTGCGCAGTTCGTGCGAGACAACCGCCACAAACTCGTTCTTCATTCGCTCGACTGCCCGCCGTTCGGTCACATCGCGGAAGAACCAGACTCTGCCGTAGTAATCGCCTTCGGCACTGATCACCGGCGCGCTGTAGCGCTCGAAGGTACGGCCATCTTTCAGCTCAATCTCGGCTTTGCCGGTCAGGTGCGGGTTGGCGTAGAGTTCCTCGATTTCGTTACGCACTCGCTCTGGATCGCTGACTTGGGCCAGCATAGCGTCCATACTAGCCGCGCAAGTCGTCTGTTCGATCGGAAGATCATCAAGACTCCACATCTCGCGGAAGCGCCGGTTAGCGTAAAGGCAACGCCGTTCGGGTGAAACGACCAGCACGCCGTCGGGTGAGGCTTCGGTCTGGCACTCGAGTAGCGTCTTCTGGAAGCGCAACTCTTGTTCGGCCAAGCGGCGGGCCGTGATGTCGTGGAAACTGGCGACGGCGGCGTAAACCTGCCCATGGTCATCGCACAGCGGCTGCGAGTTAATCGAGATCCACGTCAGATCGCCGCTTGGTTTGTGTACACCCATAATCACATCGCTCTGCGGACGTCCGGTGGTGAGCGCAACCATGATCGGGTGCTCTTCACCGGGGAAGGGGCTGCCGTCTTCGTGAATCGTTTGCCAGCGCGGATCGAAACTGGTGCGGCCCACTATTTGGTCGTAGGTCAGGCCGAGAATCCGTTCGGCGCTAGCGTTGCAGGTCTCGATCACGCCAGCCTTATTCATCACTACGATCCCCTCGCTCATCGCGGTAATCACCGAGCGATAGCGGGCTTCGCTGGCGTGTAGCTCTTCCTCGCTCTTCTTGCGCGCGGTGATGTCAAAACGTACCGAAAGGTAGCGTTCGGGCTGGCCGTTTTCGCCGATAAACGGCACAATGGTCGTATCGACCCAGAAGAGGCGGCCATCTTTAGCCCGGTTGCAGATCTCGTTGCGCCAGATGTGGCCGGATTTGATCGTGTTCCACATCTCGGCAAAAAACTCCGGCGGATGCACGCCCGATTTGAAGATGCGGTGATCCTTCCCGATTAATTCATCAGGCCGGTAGCCGGTGATCGCGCAGAACCGTTCGTTCACTTCGAGGATGCGCCCTTCGGGATCAGCAATCGATAAGATCGCTGATTGATCAAGCGCGTTCATCACGTCACGGCTCTCTTTCAACGCCGCGCGCAGCATACGCTCCATCTCTTTTTGATGGGTAATGTCTGACTCGATCGCGATAAAGTGGGTGAGATTGTGCTGATCATCGTAAACTGGCGAGATGTCGAGGGCGAGCCAATAGGGCCGGCCTTGCTTGGTGTAATTGACGATCTCGGCTTTGATCGACTCACCGTTGCGCAGTGCTTGGCTGATTGCGGCCACCGTGGCCGGATCGGTTTCTGGCCCATGCAAAAACTCACCCGGTTCCCGCCCGCGCACTTCATCGAGAGTATAGCCGGAAATGCGGGTAAAGCCTTCGTTGATCCATTCGATCAGACCGTTGCGGTCGGTGATGATTACCGCGTTGTCGGTATAGCGCGCCACCAGCGAAAGCATGCGCAGTTGGTCGGCTTCGCGGCGGGCGCTGCGGGCAAAGGGGTGGATGACCAGCAACCCGCCAGTCGTCAAGAGCAGCAGGATCATCGCCAGCACACCCGCTTGCATCAGCGAAACCTGATCGCGCAAGGCTTGGCTTTGCATGAGCAAGAGACTGCTAATGGCGCTCAGATCGCTCTGCACTGTGATCAGGTTGGTCTGAATGGCGTACAGATCGAGATTGTCCCGGTTGAGTTGATCGGGTGGCGCTTCAACTAAGTTGTTGACGTAAACCAGAAAGCGATCAAGCGCCGGCGTCAGATGATTAATCGGGGTTGCCGGCGCTTCCTCTAGCAATCGTTGGTGAGTCTGGAGCAGTTCAGCGCTCAGTGTGCGCAGTTCGGCCCGGATCGAAGCCGCCTGCGAGGCATTGGCAAATAGAGCCAGCTCGGTGGCGAGCAGCGCCGTTTGTTGGGCGCGGATCTGCTGGCGGTGGGTCAGAACGAGCAGCGTATCGTACTGCGAGAGCCGCTGCGAATTGATCGCAAGCAGCGCGTAGCCGCCGATCGCGAGCAAGGCAATCATCACCAGCCCGCCGATATACGTGCGCGTCAGTCGTTGAATCGGTGAGATGCGCGCCATAGTCAAGCCTCTTCGCGGAGAGCGACAGGGAAAGCGAACCAGAAGGTTGCGCCCTGTCCCGGTGTTGACGAAACATCGATCACGCCGCCGTGAGCCATCACCACCTTCCGGGCAATGGCCAGCCCCAGACCAGTGCTCTTTTCGCCGCCGGTTGGCCGGGCTGACAACTGGCTAAATGCTTCAAACAGCCGGCTGCGTTCATCGGGGCTAATCCCCGGCCCTTGATCAGAGACCGCAAATTTCCACCAGTCGCCATCGCGTTCGGCGCTCACCGTGATGGTGCTGCCGGGAGGCGAGAACTTCACGGCGTTCGAGATCAGGTTGTCAAGCACTTGGCGCAGCCGCAAGGGATCGGCATAGACGGTGCCATCAATCGCCGTCGCCAGTTCGATGCGGGTTTGTTTGGGGTTGGCTAATAACTGGTGGCGGTTGATCGTCTCTTCTAACACCGACTTGATCGCTACTGGTTCGGGTGAAATCGTCACCGTGCCATTCTCAATCTGGCTCAGATCGAGCAGGTCATTCAGCATCGCCAGCATGTGTTCGGTCTGGCGATAAATGTCATCGAGCATGCGCTGGCGCTCTTCCGGCGGGCGCTGTAATTGTTGGTTGCGCAGAATAGCGGCCATCATCTGGATAATCGCCACCGGGTTGCGCAAATCGTGCGCAACCATGCCGAGCAGGTTGTTTTTGAGCGCCGACAAGCGGCGAAGTTCGGCGTTTTGCTTTTCGAGCAGCTCTTTTTGGGCGGCGAGTTGCGAGACAAGGTTGCCTTTTTCCACGATCACCGATAACTGTTCGGCGATCTGCATATAGCGTTCGACGTGCTCGTTGGTGTAGGTGTTGGCTTTGACGCTCGAAAAGAAGATAAAGCCGACCGGCACGCCGTTAGCGATCAGCGGGCAGGTCAGTGAAGAGCGAATCCCTTCATTGACGATCAGACGGGTTGATTCCGATTCGGGCTTGCGGCGCAAATACTGCACCAGATCGTTGATAATCCGGGGTTGGCCGGTCTGCATGATCGCCTCAAGGCTACTGCCGGCCATCGGCGCTGAGTAACCGCGTTTCAAATGGACTGCCGGCAAGCTGGTGCGAGCCCAGCGCGCGCGCAACACCTTACCGCCGTCTTCGAGCAGGGCAAACCCGATTCGCTCGTAGGGAATCACTTCACGAAAATCGTTGTAGACGCCATCGAGGATCTCATCGAGCATGAGACCAGCATTGATGCGGGTGGTAATGCGGTGTAGGGTCTCGATCTCGCGCTGGCGGCGGGCAAGGCTGGCCGCCAATTCGCGGAGCGAGGCCGCCAGCCGGCTGATCCGTTCGTCGTGACTCTGCACTGCTGGTACTTCAATCGCGAAGTCGCCATCGCGCAGGTGTTCGGCAATTGCGACGAGTCGTTCGATCTCATCGGCGGTGTCATCGGTGATTGATGCCATGACGCGACTCCTTGGACTGGTGCGGCGACTCTTTGGTGTATTATACGTGACTAATCTTTCCATAACATTGCTGTTTAGCTACGAAAGGCGCAAGTTGCGACAATTGCGCTCATAACCGGTTAATTGGTACTCTTTTCGCTACATGAATTTGTTACAATACTATCACGCAAGCACTCACCTTGCGCTGGTGATGCTATGAAGAATAAATCACTTCCAGTCCAATACTGTGTTCGCTTCACTGGCGGCTATATCCTGCTCGTGACGATATGGCTCTTAATCGTGCATCTCTGGATGCAGCAAGATCAAGCGCTACCGTCTTGGAAGCGATTGCCGCTCGATATCGGCTTTATCGCCGCCAGTGCCTTGTTCGGCTATAGCTTCATTACCCAGCTTTGGCATCAAATCGATTTGCAACGCGGCTTGAGCCGGTTAGCCACCCGGCTGCATCAACTATCCATTAACGCGCCGCCGTCACCGATCTTTGAGCAGGAAGTGTGCCGGTTGGCGGTCGAAGAAGTTGGTTTGCGTCTCGCATGGATTGGACTGGTTGATCCGGCAACGCAGCAAGTTGTGCCGGTAGCGCGCTGGGGGCCGGCCAGCGGTTATGTAGATTTGGTGCAGATCCGGTTGAATGACGCTGAGCGTGGTCGGGGCCCGACCGGAATGACGTTGCGGCTCGGCCAGCCGGCAGTCGCCGCCGATATTGCGACTGACCCACGAATGAAGCCATGGCGTGATGAAGCCTTGCCGCGCGGGTTGCGATCGTCGGCGGCGTTGCCGTTGCATATTGATGGCCGGGTGATCGGGACGCTGAATCTGTATGCTGGGCAGCCGACCTTTTTCAGTGACATAGTGATTGATATTGGCATGTTGTTGGCCGGGAATTTGGCCCGGATCGTCGAATCGCGCCAACGCGCCATTGAACGTGATGCGGCTCAAGCCGCATTTCACCAGAGCGAAGCCCGTTTTCGCCGCTTGGCTGAACAAGCGCCTGATATTATCTTTCGCTATGTGCTCGTGCCACAGCCACAGCTTGATCTCGTCAATCCGGCGGTGCGCGCTATTCTTGGCTATGAGCCGGAACAATTGCTCGCGCAGATGCCGGCGTTTAGCGAATTCATTGATCAACCGCAGATCGAGCAAGTTGAACGCTTGATCGCCCAAGGCCGCGGCCAGATTCTGTTGCACACCCGCCGGAGCGATGGCCAGTATGTCTGGCTCGATGTGCGCTTTGTGGTGGTTGATGGCGCCATCGAAGGGATTGCGCGCGATGTGACGGCGCAGGTCGAAGCGGCGGCCCGGCTGGCGCGCTACGAGCTGCTGAGCGCCCATGCCCGTGATATTGTCCTGTTTGTCCGGGTGCGTGACGGCCAAATCCTCGAAGCCAATACCGCTGCCGAACGCGCGTATGGTTATAGCCGGGCCGAACTCTGCGCCAAGACGATTTTTGACTTACGCGCGCCTGAGACGCGCCAGATCGTGCGTGATCAGATGACGCAGGCTAATACGCAGGGGATTTTGTTTGAAACGACGTATCTGCGCCGCGATGGCAGCGTATTTCAGGTTGAGGTGAGTTCGATTGGCGCTGATATTGGCAACGAACGAGTGCTGCTGAGCGTGATCCGCGATATTACCGAACGCAGAAAAGCCCAAGCTGAGCTCGATCTGCTGCGCACGGCGCTGAATGCATCGGCGCAAGCGATTGTGATTATCGATATTCACGGTGTGATTGAATGGGCGAACCCCTCATTTACCGTGTTGACCGGCTATCCAGTTGCCGAAGCCATTGGCCGGCATACCCGTCTGCTGCGCTCAGGCAAGCATGATCAGTCGTTTTACGCCGCGATGTGGGCGCAAATTCTTAGCGGCCAGCCGTGGCGGGGCGAGTTGATCAACCGTCGTAAAGACGGTTCGCTGTACCATGAAGAGATGACCATTACGCCGGTCAAGCGCGATGGCGTGATCGAGCATTTCATTGCCGTGAGGCAAGATATTTCCGAGCGCGTGCAACGCGAACGGAAGCAGGCGGTGATTGATGCGTTGGGTGAGGCGATGCGCCCCGCTCACAACCGATCCGAGTTGGCATGGGTGCTGGTTCGTCAATTGTATGAAATAGTCCAAGCCGATGCAGTGGCCTTGTGGCGGAAGCTGGATGATGAATGGCAGATCGAGCAGGTGTGCGGCGATGCCGTCCGCTTTGATCGTTTGGCCGATCAGTTGCCAAGGTGGCAAAAACAGTGGGGCAATTGTCTCTTGTTGCGCGAATCTGCTCCGGCTGATCTGATGCCCAATGGTGAAATTGTTATCGTGCCATTCCGCTGTGTTGATTGCGCTACCGATCATTGCTATGCAGTGGCGACATTGGTCTGCGCTCATCCTATCTCGGAACAAATGGTTGATCTCTTGGTTGCCGCTGCCGAACGGGTCGGCAACGCGCTGCGCCGCACCGAGTTGTTCGAGCAGATCCAGCGCGCCAATGACGAATTGCGCGCGGCCTGTGATGCCACCATCGAAGGCTGGGCCCGGGCCCTCGACCTGCGTGATCACGAGACCGAAGGCCATTCGCGCCGTGTAACGGAATTGACAATGCGCATCGCCGAGCGAATGGGGTTTGCGGACGAAGAGTTGGTGCATATCCGGCGAGGTGCGTTGCTGCACGATATTGGCAAGATGGGCATTCCCGATGCGATTTTGAATAAGCCCGGCCCGCTCGATGAGCGGGAATGGGTAATTATGCGCACCCATCCCACGCTGGCGGTTGAATTGCTGCGCCCGATCGCCTTCCTTGCCCCAGCGCTGGCCATCCCGTGGTGCCATCACGAGAAATGGGACGGTACCGGCTATCCGCGTGGTCTGCGCGGCGCCGATATTCCCTTGGCCGCGCGTATCTTTGCCGTAGTTGATGTCTACGATGCGCTGACCAGCGATCGCCCGTACCGGGCGGCTTGGTCGCCGGAACGCGCGTTGGCCTATCTCCGTGAACAGGCCGGCAGCCATTTCGATCCGCACGTGGTTGAGGTGTTTTTGGCGCTCTATGTCGAGAATGGGTATTCGTGGGACGGGTTTACCCGCGAGGAATCATGCCATGCTTGATCGCTGTAATACCGATGTGACGCTCGGCAAAGAGGAATATCAGCAGACTGCTCCCGAATTGCAGGTGCGGCTCTTTGATCTTGAGCAGATGTTGCTTGATGCCCGCATCCCGACCATCTTCGTCTTTGAAGGTTGGGCCGGCACCGCCAAGGCCCGCACGATCGCCACCCTGACCCGCCGCCTCGACCCGCGCGGTTTTCGCGTGCATTCGATCACGCCTCCCCGCACCTATGAACAACAGTATCCGTGGTTGTACCGCTTCTGGCTGAAGGTGCCGAGCTATGGCCAGATGACCTTCTTTGACCGTTCGTGGTATCGTGAGTTGCTAGCTGCCTACACCACCAACGGCGATCGCGATCAGTGGCGCACTCGCTGCGAAGACGCGGCGATCTTCGAGCGCCAATTGGCTGACGATGGCGCGCTGATCCTCAAGTTTTGGCTGCACATTACCAAAAAACAGCAGTCGCGCCGGTTTGCCAAGCTGTTGGCCGATCCGCTCAATGCGTGGCGCGTGACCGAAGAGGATTGCTGGCAGAACCGGCATTACCGGCGCGTGTATCGCGCGGTCGAAGAGATGCTGGCGCGCACCGATACCGCCTTTGCGCCGTGGCATATCATTCCGGCCGCTGATAAACGCTATGCACGCTTGACAGTGCTGCAAATTATTGTGGGGGCATTGGAAAGCCGGTTAGGGATCACTGCCGCCGATCGCGGCGCCAGCATTGACGATAGTGGGGTGGGGTTGCGACGCTATAATATGGCAATCCGGATGCCGGTGCTCGGCGCGGCTGATGGCAAACCGGCAGCAGTGGTGGCTATGCCTGCTGCTATGCCGAACCACCAGCTCGAACCGGCCCCGACGCCAGTCGTCACCACGCCCGCTGCGCCGCTGCTGCGCGCTGCGGGGCCGTTGCAGCGCATCGATCTGAGTTTGCACCTTGATGACGATACGTATCACCGCGAATTAAAGCAGTTGCAGGCCAAACTGTATCTGCTCGGCTTGCAGGTCTACCATCAAAAACGTCCAGTGGTATTCGTGTTTGAAGGCTGGGATGCCGCCGGCAAAGGCGGCGCTATCCAACGCCTGACCGCCGAACTCGATCCGCGCGCCTATACGGTGCATGCCATTGCCGCGCCTGCCGGCGACGACAAAGCGCGCCACTACCTCTATCGCTTCTGGCGCCGCTTGCCGCCCCGCGGCCAGTTTGCCGTCTTCGATCGTTCGTGGTATGGCCGGGTGCTGGTTGAGCGAGTCGAAGGCTTTGCCCGGCCCGATGAGTGGCGGCGGGCCTATGCCGAGATCAATCAATTCGAGCGCCAGTTGGTCGATTTCGGCGCGATTATCGCCAAGTTCTGGCTGCATATTAGTCCTGCAGAGCAACTGCGCCGGTTTGAAGAGCGCCAGAATGTGCCGTATAAGGCATGGAAACTGACCGATGAAGATTGGCGCAACCGCGATAAGTGGCCGCTCTATCTCGAAGCAGCCGATGAGATGTTGCTCCGTACGAGTACACCAGTTGCGCCGTGGACGATCGTCGAGGCGGAAGATAAGAAGTATGCCCGCATTAAGGTCTTGCGCACAGCAGTGCATGTGCTTGAATCTGAGTTGGGGCCGGTGAAATTGGAGTAGCACACGATGTTTGCCAAGCGATGGGTGCGTTGGAGTATAGCTATCATAGCGGGGTTGATAGTCGCGATCGGGTTAGAGCTGGCGCTTGGCTCTGGTGGTGGCGGCATGGGTGTGGCCGTAAGCTTGATCGGCGGCGGCGTGATTACTCATTGGCGCCAACGGGCCACTATCTCGTGCCGGATTGATGGCCCGCGCCTGCGTCCGTTGCAAGTCAGTGCGTTTGGCGTGATGGGCCTTGGCGTGCAGTGGTACCAGTTGCACGGCAGCGGCGCGGTCGCTACCCTCAGCGCGTTCTGGCCGGCGCTCGATGCATCGTGGCTGCCGTTGGCGCTGGTGGTTGCCGGTATGGGTTGGTTGGCCTTCCTGAGCATCAGCAGCGATTGCCGCGATGAGCAGTTACTGGCCGCGATGGGCGAACACGAACGTCCGTAAGGGCGATGCATACGTCGCCCTCAACATGCAGTACAATAACCCTAATCATCCGCGTTAAGTTGCACGAATCCGCCTATGCAGACACTCTGGCACGCTCTCGATTCGCAAGCCGAACGCCAGCCTGATCTCGTTTTCTTGCGTTTTGCCGATCAAGAGTGGCGCTACGCCGAAGCAGCCGGACTAGCCCGGCGCGCCGCTGGTGTCTTTGCCGAGCTTGGCGTGCGTCCCGGTGATCGGGTTGCGCTGATGCTCGGTAATACGCCTGATTACCTGTGGGCATGGTTTGGTTGCGCGTGTCTCGGCGCTGTGACGGTGCCGATCAACATTCACCTCAAGGGTGATGTGTTGCACTACATCCTTGACCACGCCGGCGCGACAGTGCTGGTGATCGAGCAACCGTTCGTTGATCGCGTCGAGGCGATGCGCGATCGCTTGCCGGCGTTGCGCCATCTCGTGGTGCGGGGTATGGCGACAGCGCCGGGCAGTTTCGCATGGCACGAGCTGCTTGCCGCAGCTCAGCACGCCGTTCCTGCTCCCGGCAATGCGACCGATCTGCACAGCATTCTCTACACCTCCGGCACTACCGGACCACCCAAAGGGGTGATGCTCAATCATCACGCCTACCTCCACTCGGCGGCGCTCTTCGCCGATGTCATGATCGGCGCGACAGCGGATGATGTCTTTGGCACCAGTCTGCCGCTCTTCCACATCAATGCGCAGGCCCATACCGTGTTGCCGGCGATCTACCGCGGCACGACGATCGCGCTGCTCGACCACTTCAGCGCCTCGCGCTACTGGCGGCAATTGGCCGATCTCGGCGCGACCATCTGCAATCTGCTGGCCGCGATGATCCCGATCTTAATGAAACAGCCGCCCTCGCCCAATGACCGTACCCACCGGGTACGCATCGCGGCCTGCGCGGCCACCCCGCCCGATTTGTGGCGCGCGTTTGAAGAGCGGTTTGGCCTGACCATCATCGAAGGCTATGGCCTGACCGAAACCACCGGTTTTTGCGTCGCCAATCCGCGTGACGCGGTGCGAGCGGGTACCTTCGGCATCGCGATGCCGGGGTTTGAGTTGGCGATCGTTGGCCCCGACGATACCCCGCTCCCACCCGGCGTTCCCGGCGAGATCGCGATTCGCCCGCAGCGTGACAATCTCATCATGATGGGGTATTACCGGCAGCCTGAGCAGACCGCGACCGCAATGCGCGGCGGCTGGTTCCATACCGGCGATCTTGGCCGGCTCGATGAGGCGGGGTACGCGATCTTCATCGACCGGCTCAAGCAGTCGATCCGGCGGCGCGGCGAGAATATTTCGTCATGGGAAGTTGAACGGGCAGTTAATGCGCACCCAGCCGTGCTTGAGAGCGCCGCGGTCGGTGTGCCGAGCGAATTGGGTGAAGAAGAGGTCAAGGTGGTGGTGGTGCTGCGCCCCGGCGCGACGCTCGATCCGCTCGAGTTGGTGCACTGGTGCGAAGAACGGCTGGCCTATTTCGCCGTGCCGCGTTACATCGAATTCCGTGACAGTTTGCCTAAAACGGCGACCGAGCGGGTCGAGAAGTACAAGCTCAAAGCTGAGGGGGTGGGTGCGGCGTGGGATCGTGAGGCGGCTGGCTACCGGATCAAGCGTTCGATGTGAGAGATAAGGTACGGGCGGGTTTGAAATCCGCCCGCATCAGATCCGCCCTACATCCCCACGATCAACGCCCGCTCGATCAATCCCGCTGCCGGTTGCTCGCGCAAGCCGACCTCGACGATCTGATTGGCGATCGTCAGCGCTGCCACGCCTGCCTCACCGCTGACGACCGGTTCGGCGCCGTTTCGCACTGCTTCGCAGAAGCTGCGCAGCTCTTCGTACAGCGGCTCGCGTCGCGGCACCTTCAGCCGGATGCTGCGACCCTCGCTGACCCCAATCAGCGCCAATTCCGGCCATGCCCGCCCTTGGCACGAATCGTTCTCGTAAAAGGTCAGGTCTTGAGTAAGGTAATTGGCCACAAACATCCCTCGCTCGCCGACGACGCTCAGCTCGCGGATCTTGGTCGGCGTCAGCCAGTTAATGTCGAGCACGCCGATCATGCCATTTTCAAACCGCAGTAGCGCCGAGAGCATATCTTCGTGGCTCTGGTGCAGGTGGCGGTGCAACTCGACATGCATCCGCGTGATCGGTGAACCGATCAGGTAGTTGAGAATATCGATCTCGTGCGTCGCGAGATCAACTACGACGCCGACATCCATAATCCGGGCCGGGAAGGGGCCAACCCGGCGTGACATAATCTGGAACAGGTTGCCTAACTCGTGGTTGTTCAATTGCTCTTTCAGCGCGATGATCGCTGGGTTAAACCGCTCGATGTGGCCAACAGTGAGGATCACGCCTTGCCGCTGCGCTGCCTCGATCAGCATCCAACCCTGCTCGACAGTCGCGGCAATTGGTTTCTCAATCAGCACATGCACGCCATGCCCAATCACCGCGCTCGCCACCGCAAAGTGGTATTTGGTCGGCACCACTACTGACACGAGATCGAGATTCTCGCTGCTCAGCATGTCGTGGTAATCGGTGTAGACGTGACAACGGTAGATGCTGGCCAGACTGTTCGCAGCCGCGAGATTGGTGTCACACACTGCAACCAGTTCGACCCCCGGCATACTCGCGTAGACGCGCGCGTGGTTGCGACCCATGCTGCCGACTCCGATTACCGCTGCCCGTAGTGTCCGTTGTTCCATGGCTCCCCTCCCCGTGCTATGACGTGTGATCAGTATGCCCCTTCGCCCTTCAAGAGCGCCGGGATGGTGCGATAAATGATCAACAAATCCAACCAGATCGAATAGTTGCGGATGTAGTGCATATCGAGCCGGACGCGATGCTCATACCCGAGATTGCTCCGCCCGCTGATCTGCCACAACCCGGTCAAGCCCGGTCGCACGGTCAACAAGTTATGCTGCCAGCGTCCGAAGTGATGCATCTCGCCGGCGGTGATCATGCGTGGCCCGACCAAGCTCATCTGGCCCAACAACACATTGAACAGTTGCGGAAGCTCATCAATGCTCGCGTGGCGCAAAAAGCGACCGATCGGCGTAATCCGGGGATCGTCCTTCAGCTTGCCGTGGGTGCGCAATGTTTCCCGCTGTTCCGGTGTGAGGCGCTGGTCGCCGTCAACGTACATGGTGCGGAACTTGAAGGCATCGAACTCGCGGTAGCCGACCCCGATCACGCGCCGGCGGTGGAAGATCGGGCCGGGACTATCGAGCTTAATCGCGATGGCAACGATCAGAAACAGCGGCGCGAGCAAGATGAGGCCAACCAGCGCCCCTACCCGATCGATGATCGTCTTCCCGATCGCATGCAAGCCGGTAATGCGCGTCTTGTTGAGGCTCAAGAGCGGCACCGCGCCTTGCTCGTGCACCTGCACGCCAATTGTGAGCAGATCAAACAACCCCGGCGCTAACCGCACTTCGAGTTGGTTCAGCAGATCCATGGCGCCATTGAGGTTGATCAGGCGTTCGCGGATCAAGTTGGTATCGGCAATAATAATCGTCTCAACATTCTGTTCTTTAACCAGTCGCGCAAAATCAGTGGTTGTCCCTAATACCCGCGCCTTGCCGGCAATCACTTCACTCCCCACCGGCAACCGGTCATCAATAAAACCCACAATCTGCGCGCCGGCCCGTTGCTCGGCCAGCAATTGCTCGGCAATGGCCCGGCCCTCTTCCGTAGCGCCGACCAACAAGACGCGCTCAAGCAGATGGCCGCGCCGCCGCAGCCAGTACACGATGCGGCGGAAGCCGAACCGCCACGCGATCGTCAAGCTAAACGAGAGGATCCAGCTCATCACCAACCAGCCGCGGGCCACGACAATATCCGGGAAAAAGAAGGTGAGCATCACGACCAGCAGCATCCCTTTGCTGGCGGCGTTGAAGACCTGATTGTATTCGTGGGTGCCGTTGAACAGGGCCGTGCGCTGGTACAACCCATGCATCGCAAACAGCGCGATCCAGCCGGGCACCAGCATTGCAATCAAGAGACTATAAAACTCTGGTTGCATGGCGCCTTCGGCAAAGATGGGCAAGTTGGTGAAGAAGCGCACCGCATACGCGAGCAGGAAGCTTACGGTAATCACCGCTGCGTCGCCTGCCATCAGCGCGCCGATTAGCGCCAGCTTCCGGTACGAGATGACCTCGCGGTCAAAATGGATGGCGGTTGGTTTGGTTAGCTCAACACTGGTCAGGCTCATACCTCACCTCAGGCGAGTGATAAAGCGGCTGCCGATGGATGCCGGGTAACGATCGGCTGGATCTGTTCTGCTACCGAGCGCGCAAAGGCGCAGACCGATTCGCCGTTGGTGAGTTGCGGGTAGATTTGGCCGGTATTGGCAAGGAACAGACCGTGAATGTCAGTGGTGATCGGCGGGATCAAGTCGGTTGCGCCAATCGGGTGAATCGGTTCCACATACCGTTCCCGCCCGATCCGGATTGCGGCGATGTCATCGTCGCGCAGATCGGGGAACATCTGCCGCAGATAGCCAAGGAAGACGTGCCGCAACTCATCGTCAGGCATACGGGCAAACCGGCTGTCAGCGGCGACGTATTTCGGCAGGTAGACGAGGTGATACCCGCCCACATATTGCGGATCGATCAAGTTGGTCGTCTCGATGACGCCGGTGAACGGAATGCGCTCGTCGGTGATATTGAGCGTGTAGTAGGGCGTCAGCCGGCGGCGCAGCACGACCAGCATGCAGACGATGCCCAAAAAGCCGTCGAGTTGGCCCCACCGCGCTGACACGGCTGCCGCTTCCGGTGGCAACAACCGGCGGGCAATCGGGGTTTGGGCCGTAATCACCACATGGTCGGCTGGAATTTCGTGACCATTGACCACCAACCCGCTGACGCGCCCATCCTCAACCTTGATCGTGTCAATCGTCGCGTTCAGCTCGATCTGGCCGCCGCGCTGCCGGATGGCCTCCGCCAGCGCATCGATCAGCTCTTGATAGCCGTTGGGCAGGTAGCACATTAACTCTTGGCTGCCGCCTTTGGTGCGGGTATCGGTTGTGCGCACCAGTCGCGACCAGATGTAGGTGGCCGGCACTTGGCTGAAATCGCCGTCGAACTTGGCCCGCAGCAGCGGCGCCCACACATGGCGCACTGTGCGCTCACCGCTCAGGCGGGTGAGCCACTCGGCGACCGGGAGTTGTTCGAGGCGGCGCCAGTCTTTGATCTGGCGGCAGGCAAGAATAGTGTAGGCGAGGCGCAGGCGATCGATCATGCGCAGCGGCGGAAAGCGTAGAAACTCGAGCGGCGTTGACATCGGGTAGATGGCGCCGTCGTGGTAAAAGCCCATCTTGGTCGCGGTATAGCGCAAGCGGCTGCGCAATCCAAGCTCATCGAACAGGTTCATCAGGGTGCGATCGCTACTGAGGATCGCGTGATAATAGCGATCGCACTCCATCCCGCCAAGCTCAGGAAAGCGCGTGCGGCCCATGAGCCCGCCGAGCGTGCTGGCGCGCTCCCACACCCGTACCGGTGTGCCGCGCTTGAGCAGCTCATACGCAAGGCTGAGCCCGAGAATGCCGCCGCCGATAATATCGACCATTGATTGCATCTCCCTTTCTTGACCCCGTTACCCATGTCCCGCCGCCAGCAGCATCAAGACCGGTCATCGCAGGTACTGGTGTCACGACGTTGCTAGGCGGTCACTGGCTCGCTCACGGTCAACGCATTGACCGCCGCTGCGATCTGGTGTAGCTCGTCGTTGCTCAACGCCGGATGCACCGGCAAAGCGATAATTTCCCGCGCCACCCGATCAGCTACCGGGGTTTCAGCTTCAATGCCTAACTTGCGGTATAGCGGTTGTTGCGGGATCGGCAGCGGGTAGAAGATCGCCGTGCCGACGCCGGCTGCATTCAGTTGTTTGATCGCCGCGTCGCGATCGCCTAACACCCGGATAGTGTACTGGTGGAAGACGTGCCGCACATCGGGTTGGACAAAGGGCGTAATGACGGCTGGGTGGCGAATCTGTTCGCTCAGAAACGCGGCGTTCGCGATCCGTTGTGAATTGAACCGATCGCACTTGGCCAATTGGGCCCGGCCAATCGCCGCCTGCAAGTCGGTCATCCGGAAGTTATAGCCAAGCAGTTCGTGGTAGTAGCGCACCCGGCTGCCATGGTTGCGCAGCAACCGTAACCGATCGGCAATGGCCGGATCGTTGGTCGTGATCATGCCGCCTTCGCCGCTGGTCACGTTTTTCGTTGCGTAGAGCGAGAAACACCCAACCCCAAAGCTGCCGACCGGTTGGCCGCGGTAGGTCGCGCCAATCGCTTGCGCGGCATCTTCGATCACGACCAGATGGTACCGCTGCGCTAACTCCATTATCGGCGCCATATCAGCTGGTTGCCCGTAGAGATGCACTGGCATGATCGCCCGCGTTCGCGAGGTGATCGCAGCCGCGATCAGATCGGGATTGATGTTGTAGGTGTGCGGATCGATATCGACGAACACCGGCGTCGCGCCTGCCATCAAGATGCTGTTGCCGGTGGCGATGAAGCTGAATGGCGTCGTGATCACTTCATCACTTGGCCCGATATTGTGGGCCAAGAGCGCGAGGTACAGCGCGACGGTGCCATTCATGACGGCAACGGCATGGCGTGTGCCGCACAACGCGGCAAATTCAGTCTCGAACCGCTCCACTTCCGGCCCTTGCGCGATCATGCCCGACCGCAGCACAGCGAGGACGGCCTCTTCTTCTTCGCGCCCAATCAGAGGACGGGCAACCGGGATCATAGCTAACCTCCTATTGCAACTGTCTGCAAGATTACCGGCTGGAGCGACAGTTCAATTCAATCTGCTGGCCCAAGTTGACCGCTAGCGCGTGGCAGATGATGCTATGAATGTCTTCCACTTGCGGCATCACGTGGTTGTTGATGTGCAGACCGATCTGGGCAATCTGGTGCAGGCGCCCGCCGTTGAAACCGGTCAGGCCAATTGTGACGGCGCCAACCGCATTACCCCACTCGATGGCGCGCACCACGTTCGGCGAATTGCCGCTGCCCGAAATGGCGACGATAACGTCGCCATCGCGATAGAGCGCCTTTAATTGCTCAACGAAGACATCGGCGTAGCTTTGATCGTTCGACCATGCGGTAATGAGCGGTACATTGTCGGTGAGGGCGATCGCGCGTACCCGGCGCGCTGCTGGTTTGATCGTCCACTTCGCCAAATCACAGACAAAATGCGAGGCAGTCGCGGCGCTGCCGCCATTCCCGCACACAAAAATGGTGGCATCGCGCTCATATGCTGCCCACAGCGCATCAGCCACTTGTTGCAGTGACGCCTGCGGCAGTTGCTCAAGCGTCTGGCGGATTTGGCTAAAATATGACGTGAGTGTGTTCATGATCCTCTCCTAATGCGGTGACGTTAACGAGAGCTAGGAACGCGCAACCATCAACATACCGGCGCAGATCACAAGCACGCCGGCGGCACGCAGCGGGTTGACCTGTTCATGCAACACGAGCCACGCCAACAGGAAGATGATGATATGGTTGAGACTCACGAACGGGTAGGCTACGCTGAGTTCGATCCGCGAGAGCGTGATCAGCCAGAAGAAGGTGCCAATGCCATAGATGAGCAGGCCGCCAATGACCATTGGCGAGGTGACGATGCGCAAAATAATGCTGGGAGTCGAGTCTAAGGTCAGCGCCAATGGCCCCATCGCGCCCATTCCCTGCTTTAGCATCATCTGACCGATCACACCCAGCGCAGTGGCGATCAAAATCAGCATAATCGTGCTCATAGCCAGTTTGCCCTTTCGTGGCGTTGGTTGCTCGGTTTCCGCGGCGTCCGCAAGTGCGGTCGTTACAATCGTGCGTTCTTCCACCTGTTGCATGCGTTTCTCCCATCATCTCGCAGCCGTTGATTATTGGCTGCGCGGTAGCGCTTTGGTTCGCGGCTGCGCTCCTAACCGGCGGCGCAGAATGCCGGCCATGTATCGGAGGTGGGTTTTCGTGATTTGCCACACCCGCGCTTTCGATTGCCCGTACTGGCGCACCCGCAGCGTGGTGGGGTATTCGGCGACGCGATAGCCGCTGAGGAGCGCTTCAACCAACCATTCAGTCACCATCAAAAAGCCGTCGGCAGAGGTGGTGACCCGTTCGATGACTTCACGCCGGCAAGCGCGGAAGAGGGCAGTGTAGGTGTGGATGCGCGGATTGACCAGCACGCGATAACAGAGCGAAGCGGATTTGCTGATGAAGACCCGGTAGGCCGGTACGTTCTCGATCCCGCCGCCTGCGTGATACGGCGACGCTGTCACCAGATCGACATCGGGTTTGAGCCGGTCGAGCAACGCCGGGATCTCGCTGAACGGGTAGGTGCCATCACTATCGCAGGTAACAATCACGTCACCCGTGGCATGCGCGAAGCCGGTGCGGAGGGCGGCTCCTAAACCGCGATTGGTGGAGTGATGCGCAATGACCGTATCGGGCCAGCCGCCAAAGGTCTGCTCCAGCAATTCGCCAGTGCCGTCACGGCTGCCATCATTGACCAGCACCAGTTGGATCCGCCCGCGCTCGCGGAGGGTGGCCAGCGCCTGCGTGAGCCGCTCGCGCATTGCATCCATGCCTTCAGCTTCGTTGTAGCAGGGGATCACAATCGATATATCGTATCCGGTCATGACCTTCTCCTCGTAAACAGGCGCCGGTGATGAGCGAGAGCGTGGTGTTGAATGGAACGCGCTACTACAGTGCCATTCAAATTATCTGCGCATGAGCTAAAGATGCTCTGAAGATTAGCGTGGAAAAAATAAACATTTATTCATCGCTAGCGGTGACGCAGTGAGGCGCCGGCTGAAGCGTAGACGGCTTCCAGCCGGCTCACACTCTGCTGCCAGTTGTGGTGGCGCTCGACGTACAGCCGCCCCGCTTGCCCAATCGCGACGCGGCGCTCATCATCATCGAGCAAGGTGAGGATGGCGTGGGCGAAGCTGCCGGCATCCTCGGCCACAACCAGATCGCGTCCGGGTTGCGCGCTGAGCGCAACCGTCGCTTGGCGGGCGGTAATGACGGGGGTGGCGGTGGCCATCGCTTCCAGCACTTTATTCTGCACCCCTACGCCATAACGAATGGGTGCAACCGCCAAGGTGGCTTCGGTGAGGTAGGGGCGCAAATCGGGTACGGCGCCGGTCACGGTGACCCGCGGATCGCGGGCATAGGCGCGCAGGCGCGGCCCCGGCTCGGCTCCGGCCAAGGTGACGGTCACTTCGGCCCGTTTGGCCCACACCAGCGGCATAATGTCTTCAATCAAGTAGCGGGCGGCGGCCTCGTTCGCGTGATAGCTCATCTTGCCGGTGAAGACAAGGTGATGCGGACGGCGCGGGCCGGTGTAGGCTTGAAAGTAGGTTAGATCGACCCCGTTTGGCGCGACGATGATGGGGCTGCCTCCCGGACGGTCGAGGGCGCGGTTGAGGGTGAGTAAGCTCCAGCGGTCTTCCGGCGATGTCACTGCAATCGCAGCGAAGCGGTGTGGGTAGGCGGCTTCGTAACGCC
>FMJZ01041561.1_pt1 | contig 23664 bp, 25 predicted proteins | sample 1987881 | NCBI WGS metagenome assembly FMJZ01 (sample SAMEA4378227, study PRJEB15110) | soil metagenome | biome: soil; feature: Field; material: Soil | place: India | collected 2015-03-11 | depth 0 m
TATTTTTTGTGACTGGTTATGCGGTTGAATACATTATTCACTACGCTTACTTTACTTTACTTTACATTGGCGCTCAAAGCCCAGGAGCAATCTATCTCGGTTTCAGGTACAGTAATTAATGCCAACACTGGAAAACCAATCCCCGGTGTCACTGTTTTAGTGGAAGGGACAAACCGGGGAACGTATACAAATAGCCAAGGTAAATTTCAAATCAAAGATTTAAATCCGGGTACTTATTCTTTGCGTTTCTCTTCGGTTGGGTTCGAGACTTTTGTTAAATCAAATGTATATGTCACAAATGTAAAACCAACATTTATCGAGATTGAATTAACCGAAAAAGTTATCAACATCGAAGGCTTAGAGGTACGTGGTAAATATTTCGAACGTTTTGTGGAAACCACAACAAGCACAAGCACTTTCAGTGCCGAGGAAATTCGTCGTGCTCCCGGAGTCCAAGAAGACATAATTCGTGCAACTGCTTTACTACCGGGCGTTGCAGTAACTTCGGTTGGACGGAACGACCTTATAGTCCGCGGAGGTGCTCCATTCGAAAATCTATTCATAATAGATAATATCGAAGTACCAAATATTAACCATTTTGGAACTCAAGGAACCAATGGTGGCCCACTTGCTATTGTTAACATTGATTTTGTAAAGAATGTACAATTTAGTGCTGGGGGATTTGGAGCAAAGTACGGAGACAAAACTTCATCGTTGACTCAAATTACTTTATACAATGGTAATGAAGAAAAGTTCGGGGGCAAGGTTGTTGTCTCGGCAACTGGCTTTGGCTTGAACCTCGAGGGTCCATTGGATAGCAAAGGAAGTTTTTTCTTTTCCGCTCGTCGAAGCTACCTTGATTGGATATTCAAAGCCGCCAATTTTGCATTTGTCCCTGAATATTGGGACTTCCAAGGAAAAATAAATTACAAAATCGATGAGATAAACACATTGTCTTTTCTTGTAATTGGAGCCCTCGATTACGTAGCATTGAATAATGAAAACGACGACAACAAGTATAAAAACAGTAGGGTTGCTGTCCCAGAGCAAAAGCAGTACTTTTCTGGCCTGTCTTGGAAACATACCTTGAACAATGGATATGTTAACTTTGTTCTTGGAAGAACTTATACCAAATTCAACACCTTTCAAAACGACTCAAATCTGGTCGAAATTCTGAAAAACAATTCAATCGAAGGTGAAACTTCCTTGAAAGCCGATATGGAAGTTAAGCTATCAAATATATTCAATCTTTCATTTGGAAATCAGCTAAAAGTTGGAACAAAACTAAATTATGATATTTTTGTCGATGGAAGATTCCGTTTAGATTCACAAGGAAATCCCACTTCGAGAAAAGTGGACACTTCTCTTTCTACTTTAAAAAATGGAACATATATCAACCTTGCTACATCTATAGGTCGACATAGAGTCTCCCTTGGCTTACGTGGGGACTACTACAACTTCACCCAATCAAAATATTTCATTTCCCCAAGAGTTTCAGTCTCTTATATGATAAATCCAGTTTCTACAATTGTCTTTAGCCTTGGAAGATATTATCAATCGCCTTCATTTATTTGGCTAATTGGAGCTCCAAATCAAAAACTTGAGCCAATAAGAGCCGACCAAATAGTATTCGGATACGAGCATACTCCCTTCGAGGACTTGCGTGTGCAATTGGAAGTATACTATAAACGTTACGCTAATTATCCTGCAAGAGTTTTTAGACCACAAGCAGTGCTTTCACCGAGTGGCTTCGATGATTTAAGCAGCGACATTCCATTTGGTATCGAGCCATTGGTCTCCGAAGGCAAAGGCTGGTCGCGTGGTGTGGAGCTCTTAGTTCAAAAGAGATTTAGTCCAAACTTACCACTCTATGGACTTCTTAGCGTTACGGTTGGTCAAACCAAATTCGCTGGGCTTGATGGTATCGAACGACCTAGCACCTACGACAATCCTCTAATCTTTAATTTAGCTGTCGGATATCGGTTTAGCCCCGAATGGGAAATTAGCTACAAATATCGTGCTGCAATTGGTGTTCCGACCACACCGTTTTTACCCAACGGGCAAAGGGATTACGCTCGATACAATCAAGGAGAGCGGCTTCCAATTTTCCGCCAAACCGATTTTAGAGTCGATAAACGCTGGTTTTTGAAACAATTTAATATCGTTACATATCTTGACATACAAAATATTTTTTCAACAAAGAATAAATCGGGAGTTCGATGGGACTTTAGAACCCAAAACACAGAATATCTTCAATCCTTAGGTATAATACCAAGTATCGGAATTTACTTCGAATTCTAAAACATAAAAGAAAAGCTTCAAAACAAACTTCTTTTTTTGCTGTTATATACCAGTGCTTCCGAAACCGCCAGTGCCGCGGGTCGTCTCCGGAAGGGTATTAGTTTCTTCCCACTCTACTTTTTCGTATTTACTAACCACGAGTTGGGCAATTCGGTCGCCACAATTTATTGAAAAGGGTTCTTTCCCAAAATTGGCAAGAATAATTTGAATCTCGCCTCGGTAATCACTGTCGATTGTTCCCGGGGAATTTAATGCAAAAATGCCATGCCTAAGAGCCATTCCGCTTCGGGTACGAACCTGACATTCAAACCCCGCAGGCAATGCGATTGCAAGATTTGTCGGCACTAACACAATACCACCAGGAGGCACTACAATCGGCTCCTCGGTAGCTGCAAAAACATCCATACCCGACGAACCTTCGGATTTGTATTCCGGCAATGGCAAATATTTGTACTTATCCGAAAGCCTTTTTATTTTCACTTTCATTCTTCGATTGAAAAAACAAGCAAAAAGCAAATTTAATGAATAAAGAGCGAAAATTCGCTAGAAAGGATAGTTTTCCTCCTGCCATGGTTAAGTTGAACTTCAAAAGCGTCGGTTGCATAAAAAGAAAAATCTAACTAAATTTTCCATTTAGTTATTATTTAAAAAGTAAAACCTTACACCTTTTCAAAATCATATTTCGAAGGTTAATTCCATCGACGAGCTTTAAATTATCGTTTAGTTAATGTCAAAAAGGTTAAGAGAACCGGAAGAAAATCAATTGGTGCATCTTTATTCTAAAATAAAAGTCATAATCAAATAAATTTTTTAAAGTCAAAAAAAAATTTGGAAATAAAAATTTTATGTTTAATTTTGTAGTGGGGAAATTGTCAATATATTTCCCAAAATTGATAATATAAGTGGGGCATTGTGGCAACTTTTTTTCAAGGCTGTGAAGAATATGTAATAGACAACAAGGGTAGGGTCACTATACCTCCGTTTATGCGCCGTGCTTTAAGTCCCGAAGCACGGGAAACATTTACTTTAACCCGAGGGGTAAGAAAATTTATTGCAGCGTATCCAATCGACCAATGGGAAAAGATACAGAATAAATTAAAGGAATTGAACCCATTCAACCCAGAAAATGACAAGATTATTACCTTTTTGACAATGTTTTGCAAGGAAGTAAGCTTGGACACTCAAAATCGAATATTAATACCGAAAGATTTGCTTACATACGCACGCATTGATTCTAAAGCCTTGATTGTTGGAAAAATTGACCATATCGAAATTTGGAATCCTGAAGAATTTTCTAAAATTTATTCGTTTGAAGAAGAAGATTACGCGGCAACTTTCGAAAAAGTTCTTGGAACAAATCATTTTAACAGCAGAGCCCAAAACTCGGAAGTTGATGAGGTCAATTAAATTCAATGAGCGGTTCAAGCGAAAAGTACCATACACCAGTTCTTTTACAAGAAGTAGTTGATTTGCTGTTAACCGACCCAAATGGAATATATGTCGATGGCACAATTGGAGGGGGTGGCCACAGCCAAGCAATATTGAAAAAATTGGGCAAAACTGGAAAGATACTAGGTTTCGATAAAGATAGGGAGGCAATTCAAAATTGTCGAGAAAGATTTAGAGCAGAATTAGAAAAGGGTGAGTATTCAAGAATTGAGCTTTTCAATGAATGTTTTAGCAGAGCATGCAGCATAACGAGACATCGGGGGAAATGGACAGGTTTTCTGTTGGATTTGGGGGTATCGTCACGGCAGCTCGATGAGAGCCGCCGTGGTTTTTCTTATCGTGCGGTTGGACCTTTGGATTTGCGTTTTGCACCGCACGGTAGAACAGCAGAAGACCTTGTCAATGCAGAAAACGAGGAAGTTTTGGCGGCTCTTCTCCGTTCGTACGGAGAAGAGCCATATGCCAAAAAAATTGCACAAGCAATTGTCCAGCGAAGAAAAATTGCCCTAATAAAAACCACTGTCGAACTTGCAAAGGTGGTCGAAAGTGTTGTTCCCAAAAAATTGCTTACAAAATCCCTTTCCCGGGTGTTCCAAGCAATCAGAATAGCAATTAACGACGAACTAAATGTCTTAGAAAAGGCGTTGCATTCATCGATGGAATGCCTAGCCAAAAGGGGTAGAATTGTTGTAATTTCATACCATTCGCTCGAAGATCGGATCGTCAAAAATTTCCTTCGTAAATATTCAACAAAGGAAAGAAATTTAGCAACAACTATGCCAAAAATAAAAATCCTAACTAAAAAGCCCATTGTTCCAAGTAAGGACGAAATAAAAAATAATCCGAGGTCGAGAAGTGCCAAATTAAGAGCTGGAGAAGTAATTGATTAGACGAAGATCATCAATATCATCGAAATAACTGTTCCAAATTTAAAAATTGATTTTAAAAGTCTTCTTTCGGAAAAAAGATTTTCAAAAATAAATACTAAAGCAAAAGATACAACGACAACAAGACTTGATAGAACAAATGATTCCAAAATCCCAAAATTTTTATGGTATATAGAAGCCAAACTTGGGTACCACGGAAAACCATAAAGAACAATCAAATGAACTACATAAACAAAAAGTGCATTTTTCCCAAGAATAAAAGAGACTTTATTAATTATTTGATACTTAACTAAATATTTTTGGTAAATTAAAACTATAAGCGAAAGGCCCAGTCCTATACAAGCCAATCTAATAATAGACATACCCGGATTAGCCTTGAATACATCAAAAAAGGGCAAGTTCAGCAAATTTATTAAAGAATAAATAACAAAACCAAGAGGTAGGAGCAAAATTCCCAAATAAAAACCTTTTCGTAGCATAATTTTAGCTCTGTACTCTAGTGGATACCGCTCCAAATATGTGCCAAATGCAACCCCCCAAAAAAGGAAACCAGAAAAAGGGAAAATCGTAAAATAAGAACCTTTTACTAAGGAAAAATAAGGAGCTATAGGTAACGGAAGTATTTCAAACCAATCTACTAAATGAACAAATGGGGTTAAGGCAAAAATAATAATTCCGGTAACAAGTGAAATAAAGCCAAGCTGTCTGTTATCTTTAGTTAATACAAAATAAAGTAACAACCAAAGTAATGTTATTCCAGTTAGTTGTAATATGTTTACCTGAAAAAAATTAATGAGTGCATCAGTGGTCTGAAAAAAAATGTGAAATGCTCTTTGGACGGGGAAATTTAGAAAATATGCTAGAAAGATTAAGAGCAATGCGGTCCTTATTCTTTTGTGGACTTTTGCCTTTGGCAACTTTCCTTCTACTCTCTTGTTAGCAAAAACTTGAACAATTCCAGAGACAAACAAAAAGATTGGTGCTGTCAAGCCCCGTAGAAACTCCCAAACAACCCATGGAAATACATTGATATTTATGAGATTAGCGCGGACCAAGTCGAAAAAAGAATGACCAAGTATCATCATAATCATTGCGATGACACGAATCAAGTCTAAATAAACGAGCCTTTGACTTTTTTCCATTTCTCAAGCCAAGTTTTAAAAGAGTCGAATCGCAACCCTTTTTATTTGATAACAAACATTCAAATTTGTTTGCAAAAAATTTGTTTAAACTTGCTTTTTGTTAATAATTTTGCTTTTTGAGTTTAGGAATTTGTAATTGAAAAGTATCTGTATTGTCGGCGCGGGTAAAAGTGGAATTGCTACTGCTTTGCTTGCAAAAAGGCAAGGGTTCGACCGTATTTTTGTTACCGAGAAAACCCCCGAAGATAACTTCCTCGACTCTAAAAAAATACTAGAAGAAAATAATATCAATTTTGAATTTGGAAAGCACTCTATTAACTTGTTGGACGAATTCGATACTATTGTTGTTTCGCCGGGTGTTCCGCCCGAGGCTGAAATAATAGTCGAAGCAGAACGAAAAGTTAAGAAAATCATCAGCGAAATTGAATTTGCATACCAGTTCAATCGAAATCCAATTATTGGAGTTACTGGTACTAATGGTAAAACAACAACTACAGCATTAATTGATTATATCCTTAAGAATTCTGGTAAAAAATCTATTGCAGTAGGAAATATTGGCACTCCATTTAGCCAATATGTAGACAAAGTGGACCCAGGCACTATTATTGTCCTCGAATTAAGTAGTTACCAACTAGACCGTATAGAAAAATTCAAACCAGAGGTAGCAATTATTTTAAACATAACCCCAGATCATTTAAAATACCATAAAACTTTCTCAAATTATCGGGAAGCAAAATTCAAAATATTTGCCAATCAAAAGCACAACGACTTGTTAATTTTGAACTTTGACGACAAAGAAACATTTTTAGCAAAATCGCAAGCTAGGGGACAAGTTGCCTTCTTCAGTTCTTCACCAATAGAATTTGGTGCTTATTTAAAAGGCGACGAAATTTGCCTGCGGTTTCCTGAAAGTGCCAACGAGGAAGTAATAATGAAATCTGAAGAAATTAAAATACCTGGGCTTCACAACGTTTACAACTCTCTTGCGAGTATAGTAGCTGTTCGATTTTTCAATGTATCCAACGAGGAAATCTGCAATGCACTTAAGTCTTTCGAAGGTGTCGAGCACCGTATGGAATTTGTAAGAAATCTTGACGGAGTTTCTTACATTAACGACTCGAAAGCAACTAACATTGATTCTGCTTATTATGCAATATCAAGCTACAAACAACCCGTGATTTGGATTGCTGGGGGCAGAAGCGACGAAAACGACTATGAATTCCTTGACGATGTTGTCGAAAAAAACGTTAAGGCAATCATTGCAATTGGCGAAGCAAAAGGCGAAATATTCAGTCATTTTTGCACTATGAAACGCTGTTACCTCGAAGATACTCTCGAGGATGCAGTCTTTCGAGCAAGACAGATAGCCGAAGCAGGCGATATTGTACTTCTTTCTCCAGCTTGTAAATCGTTCGATATGTTCAGAAATTTCGAACACAGAGGACAGACTTTCAAAGATATTGTCGGCAAATTACAATGATTAAATTAGCCATACCAAAGAACGAAATCTACCAACCTTTATTCGAAAAATGTGAAGCTTATTGCCAAAAAAATAACATTAGATATTATTTGCTCACGGAAAATGAATGTAGCGACTTCCTTCTAAGGAATTTGGTTGATGCAGCTTTTCTTTCTCCCCTTGGTTATGGCAAAGGGGTAAAAGTTGCAGATTACAGAATCGTACCCGGACCAGCAATTTTTTCCGAGGATTTTACCGGCTTGGCTACTATTTATTTCAACAAAGGTCTATACAATATTGGTTCAATTCAATCCAATTCACCCGGCGATTTTATGATGTTAATCGCCCGACTTTTACTTAACGAAAAATTCGGAATCAATTTAAATTTGCAACACACAAATGACTCCAAATTGGAAATACTTGCTAATTATGATTCTGCAATCCTGTGGGGATACGAAAAAGGTGACTACGTGACGCTAGATATAAGCGAAGAATGGTACGACCTTTTCGAAGAACCTCTACCGTTAGGCTTTTGGGTTTGCCGTGCCGAAACATATCCCCCAAACATTAAAGATATTGTAACTGCTATTGCATCCATCTCGTTGCCAAGTCAACAAGAAATTGAAGAAGAAACTATGGGAAATTCAAAACACTATAAACGAAAAGGAAAGATATTTTGGAAATGGGATTCAATGCTCGAACCAGCCCTCGAAAATATGCTTATTTTTCTGTATTTGCACCAGCTATTAAGCGATATTCCAGCTGTTAAACTGCTTGATAGAGACTAAAATCACATATTTAGCTTCGAAATAAATTCCTCCACCTCAGGTATGCCACCTTGAAAAATGAGATAAGCATTGGTTTGTTCTCGTTCAGTTACTTCTCCAGCAATAGGTGTTAGCATAATTTCTTTTACTTGCTCTGGGTCAGTTGTTTGCCCAAGGGTCCAACACAATTTCATATAAGCAACTTCTGGCAACATATTTTCTCCGGGAACAACACCTAATGACATCAAATCCCTACCAGTTTCGTAAACATACATTTGTACATAGCCCCAAAGTGTTTGCACTGTCATAAGAACAAAGATTCCTTTTTCATTAGCTTTTTTCAAGGCTGAATAGATTTGCTTATTTACGTGTCCGAGCCCTGTCCCCGCAATTACGATTCCTTTGTAACCATTGTCTATCAAAGCCTCGATAATATCGGGTTTCATATTGGGAAAGTAGTAAATCAAAGCAACTTTTTCTTCGAATGCTATTTGAAGGTTGAAATTTCTATCTTTTCGGCGCCGATTATAGTCAGAACGCAATGGGACAATCTTTTCTCGGTCAACAATGGCAAGAGGTATATCCCCAATAGTCCTAAATGTAGAGCGATGCGAAGAGTGCATTTTGCGAACTCTCGTGCCCCTATGCAAAATACCATAAGAATCCGATATTGGACCAATAGCACAAACAACTACTTCTGCAATATCACTTTCTGATGCGGTTTTCACACTATAAATTAAATTCAAAGGAGCATCCGATGCAGGTCGGTCGCTGGAGCGTTGAGAACCAACCATAACGATAGGAACGGGTGAATTTTGAATCATAAAGGATAAAATTGACGAAGTGTAATGCATTGTGTCTGTACCATGGGCAATCACTATTCCGTTATATCCTTGTTCAATTTCTCGAGCTACAGCATTTGCGATACCTATCCATTGCTCCGGACCTATGTCCTCGCTTAAAAAACTATAAAGTTTTTCAGTGGTAAGATTACAATAGTCCGAAAGCTCGGGGACGAAAGCGTAAAGCTCTTCGGGCTCGAAGGCAGGAACAACCGCTCCGGTTCTGTAATTTAACCGGGATGCAATAGTACCTCCTGTTGTAATTAATTTTACTTTTGGTTTTCTGACATCGTAGGGTATTTCTTTTTTAATGACTGCTTTTGGTCCTTCTATTTCGCTTAGCAATTCAATTTCGACAACATTTTCTGCTTTTATGCCAATATTATACCCCGTTCGCAATTTAATTACTATGAAATTATCACCTCCTCCAGCACTTCGTGGAAGAATTATTCCTAAATGCTGAGTCTCGTTAGTTTTAATTCTTACTTCGCTCCAGACATTGGCCCCAAATTCCTTTAGGACCGCCAAAGCCTTGCCACTATAACCTTTGTAAGCTACGTTGTCCATTCATTTTGTTCCAGTTTGTTTCAACATATTTACAAACAAATGCACCTTTCGCTTTACCCCGAAGTTGTTGCATTATCAATCCAATCGCAATTTCTTTCATTTTGCTTATGTTACGTATTTTAGCATTGTCAATATATAATTTCGCTCGTTTAAAAGCAGTTTCCACATCTCTCTCATTAACTGGTGTAAGCAAGTTAACAATGTATCGCTCTTGCCCTTTTAATATAAGCTCCAATGCAAACTGTATTCCTTCCTCGATTATTCTTCCCTCTTTATAAAGTTTAAATACTTGCTTTATTTGTTCATTCGATAAAAATGAAATTTGGTATTTATTTCGCTTAAGCCAGTTAAGAGAATTCAGTAGGCTTTCGACAACGAACTTTGGGTCCAATCCCAAATCGATTGAAATTTCCTTTATTAGCTCATACCGACGCGAAATAGCAACTTTCCTAATTTTTCCTACAGGAATGCCATTTTCTAAACACCATTTAAATCGGCTACCATAATTTTCAGGAAGGTTCATCCTGAGCCTTTCGATCTTGTTTCTATCTAAAACGATGCTTGGTAGATCAGTGTCGGGATACATTCTATCGTTACCGGGCAAAATTCTTTCGAAACCAGTAGTTCCATCTGGCAAGGCTCTTCTGCTTTCTGGAGGAATACCGATAGTGGCTTCGTAAACTCTATTGATTGTTTCATCAATAGCCATTTTGACGTCGTCAGAACTTCCCCAAACAATAACAAAAGCATCTTTGGCAGAAGCACCAATATACCTTTTTATCTTGTCTATCTCTTCGCGGGAAATTGTGTTGTCGATGATATCCGAAACTATTATATTAGGCATTTCGGTTAAGCATGCAATAACTTTAACTCTGTCGGATATTTCCTGCGAAAAAACAGTGTAGCGTTGCGTGTTCCATCTGAAATAACCCGCCCATTTGGGAAATAAAACACAATGGACTTCGCCACCATTGGCAAGGAATTTTTGGATCGGAAAGTACTGTGTGTTTTTTAAAATCTTATGCAAATTGAAAGTCTTAAAAGTAAACGACTCGGGGGTAATACCCTCTTTGTTTAGTTTATCTCTAAGTTGAATTAAATTCCATTGCCGTAGCACTTCATTGTAAGCAACAAGTGGCACCATTTTAATTTTATCCAAACCTTTTATTTCGGTCCTAGTTCCGCCGGTAATACTTAAATTTAAATCGAATCGAAAGGTTCCACTACCACTACGCACCCTTCCAGTTGTCATTAAATAATTTCTAAGTAACTCGCAAAATTCTTTTACTTCTGTGGGCGATTTCAGTTCCGGTTCAGTAACGATTTCTACCAAAGGTATCCCCAGCCTATCTGTGTAAAACGTTCTGACATGATAATTATCCGAAAACTCTCTTGCAGCGTCTTCCTCTATAATTATTTGTGAAATATTAATTTTCCTTCCTCTTAGTTCAATAAACCCATCGACTCCTACTAAAGCAGTTCTTTGAAAGCCGCTTGGTATGCTTCCATCGAGTTGGTGTTTCCTCAAAATAAAAATTTCATCAATTGGTTTTGCATTGAATACATGGCAGCATTGAAGTGCAATATCCAAAGCTTCTGAATTTATTTCGAAGGGTGGTGTTTGATCCAATTCGTAGGTACAAATATTATCTCGATTTACCCTATAATGAATTTCCTTCCGCGTCTTGTATTCCATCAAAATCGATGGGTCGATTTCTCCAAGTTCGGAAGGTGTAGGTCTCATTGTTCTCACTAACTCGGTGTGGTATACATCTGAATATGGTGGCATCGGAGCTGGACAACGGCAAAACAACTTTTGGCTTGTATCCAATTGTTGGTGAATTTCTACTCCAGCACGAAAACCAAGAGCCTCGTAGTCCGATTCAGTAATTTCCTCGAAACTTTTTAAAAAATCGTTTCCCATTGTACAACAATTTTAAAATCAAAATTACAAATAAAGATTTGTTTACTCGTTGACCTAAAAACAAATAGAACAGTAAGAAGTCAAATAACCAGGGAGGGAAGCACGTAGAATACATTGAGGTAATAAGTTGATCGTGTAAGATGCAGTTGCCCTTACAATAAATATTTATATCTTATTGCAAAGCTCATCGGCAACTTTCCATATGTTTCCAGCACCAAGTGTAATGACAATATCGTCTTCCTTTAAAATTTTTAGCACTTCGGAAGCTATGTCTTGAAAATTGGATATATAATGAACAAACTTATGTCCATACTCGCGGGCAGCGTCGGCAATAAGTTGCCCGGAAACACCTTCTATGCGTTTTTCGCGGGCGGGATAAATATCGCTAACAAAAAGAACATCGGCTTGGTCGAAAGCAGAGCCAAATTCCTTTGCCAAAGCAAGGGTTCTGGTGTAAGTATGAGGCTGAAAAACTGCAACAATTCTTCTATTCCAGCCATTTCTAGCGGCAGAAAGGGTTGCAATTATCTCGCTTGGATGGTGCGCATAGTCATCTACAATCATTATTCCTTTCTTTTCTGCTTTGATTTCGAAGCGACGATGCACCCCCGAAAACTCAAGTAATGTTTGCTTAATAATTTCAAGGTCAACCCCAAGATGAATACCAACTGCTATAGTGGCAAGTGCATTTTTCACACTATGCAAACCTGGTATGTTCAAGGTAAATTTGCCAAGCGAGGTGGAATTATTGAGGCATTCAAATGAAGTTTGATTACCCGAATAACTAATTTTTTCTGCACGAAAATCAGCAAAACGGGATAAGCCAAAGGATACAACTTTACGCTTAATGTTTTTTAAAATTTCTTTAACTCCAGTGTCGTCGATACCGGCAATTACTAAACCGTAGAAAGGTACTTTGTTTAAAAATTCTTCAAAAGTATCTTTGATGTCCTCTAAATCTTTATAAATGTCAAGATGGTCTGATTCTATATTGTTAACTATTGCAATGGTGGGTAAAAGTTGAAGGAACGAGCGGTCGTACTCATCGGCCTCGACAACAGTCCATTCCCCATTCCCAAGCCGAGCATTTATACCACCAAAGGAACGAAGTCGCCCCCCAACAATAACGGTTGGATCGAATCCAGCATTAATTAAAAGGTGGCCACAAAGCGAGGTAGTAGTTGTTTTTCCATGTGTGCCTGAGATTGCAATGGTGTAGTTTAAGCGAGTAATTTCGGCAAGCATTTCCGCTCGCCTAATGATTGGTATTCCCAACGACTTTGCATGAATCGTTTCGGGATTCTCCTCGGGATTTACGGCACTTGAAAATACTACTACATCTGCATCTTGAACATTTTCAGCGGCATGACCAATTGAAATTTTTATTCCAAGCTTTTTTAAATATTCAGTGTTTTCCGATTCCTTCAAATCGGAACCAGATATAATAAACGATTGACGGTGAAGCACTTCTGCTATTCCGCTCATTCCAATGCCGCCAATTCCAACGAAATGAATTTTTTTTACTGCAGTAAAAAAACCTTTCCTCAACTTATCTCCTATGTGGAAAATTAATTGATTATTTAGTGACCTCACTCACCCAATTTAAATATTCTTCCAGTCCATCTTCAATTTTAAATGAAATAATCTCGGGAACTTTATCAGCATGAAGCTCTTTAATCCTACTTTTTAATTGCTCAATCTTATCTTTAACAGTTTTAATTAGAATAAGATTTTCCTTGCGTTCTTCAAGTTTGTCATCCCATTCATATACCGAGGTAGAATTTGGAATTATAGTGCAACAAGCCGCAAGCTTTTCCGTGACAAGAATTTTTGAAATTTGATGAGCCTTGATAAAATTTTCCACGGTTGCCAAAACCAAAATGAAATCTGTTTTCATAACCCAAATTTTTGTAAATTAATCATTTGCAAATTAATAAAGTTTTTTAAAATGATTGAAATTTTAATTTTTTATTTCCACATCTTGGCTTGGATTTATGCCTTTTCAAAGGTCTATCAAGAAAAAGGACTAAAATTTGCCTTTCTTTCTTTTGCTATACTTGCTTTCGTATTTATTGTGCTTTGGACTCTGACAAGCCCTATTGCACGATGGATTTACCCAGAAAAACCAATTGGTCCTTATTTTACTGCCGACACTCTTTCGTTAATTTTACTTATTTTTCCAGAGTCTGTCTTTTACTACTTTTATTTCATTAAAGCAAAATTTTAAATTTAAATATATTTCATTCGTTTGTACTCTTTGTTTATTTTAGAGGAAAAAATGGCTTTGCAGGTTGGAGCTCAGGCACCAAATTTTAAGGGAATAACTGATAGCGATATCGAAATAAGTCTAAACGATTTCCGTGGCAAATGGGTTGTACTTTACTTTTATCCCAAAGACAATACTTCTGGTTGTACTCGCGAGGCTTGCGACTTTCGCGACAACTACGAACGAATTACTAAATACAACGCAGAAGTCATTGGAGTTAGTCCAGATTCTATTAAATCCCATAAAAATTTTAAATCGAAATACAACTTAAATTTTCATTTGCTTTCAGATCCAGAAAAAGAAATTTGCAAAACATATGATGTTTTAGGTGAAAAATCAATGTATGGAAAAAAATATCTTGGAGTTGTTCGGTCCACATACATAATCGATCCCACAGGTTTCATTCGCTATGTAAATCCTAAAGTATCCGTCGATGGACACGTCGATGAAATCATCAAAGAGTTAACAAACCTTCAAGCCAAAAATGATTGACACACACTGCCATTTGGATTCCAAAGAATTTGATAACGACAGAAGCGAAGTTATTAAAAGAGCAATCGATTCAGGTATTGCTGCAATTGTCGCTCCTTCAATCGATCCAACTAATATCGACAAAGTTATCGACCTAGCAACAAAAAACGAAAATATATACGCTGCTATCGGTGTTCATCCTCACCACGCTAATGATTACAATGATTTGGTAGAAGAAAAACTCGGAACAATTTTGCAGGATGAAAACCCAAAAATTGTTGGTATAGGTGAAATTGGTTTGGACTACTATTACAACTTTTCCCCAAAAGACAAACAAATAGAAACTTTTCGAAGGCAACTACGAATTGCTAAAAAATACAATGTGCCAGCAATAATACACAACCGCGATTCAAATGATGATTTAATTCAAATTATCAAAGAAGAACAAGATGGAAATTTGAGGTTTGTTCTTCATTGCTTCTCCCAAGACATAAATTTTCTTCAAAAGTCGTTAGATTTAAATGCATATATTTCTTTTACCGGAAATGTTACCTTTAAGAACAATAAGTTTAAAGACCTAGTGGAAAAAGTCCCCGACGACCGCTTTTTCTTAGAAACAGATGCCCCATTTATGACACCTGTGCCTTATCGTGGCAAACGGAACGAACCATCGTTTCTTCCTTTGGTTGCTCAAAAAATAGCCGAAATTAAGTCATTAGAAATAAATAAGGTTATCCAAATGACCACTGAAAATGCCAAAAAATTTTTCAACCTAATTTTTGTTTTTCTTTTCATTTTGATTCCATTTTCAATATATTCCCAAGAGGAAGAAGAAGAATTTGAAAATCCCTACAAAAAGTTTATTGGTATCGGTACTACTTTCGGTTTCAATACAATTGTCATTTTTCAAAGTTGGCAAGAAGGATTAACCAACAAAGAAAGAAACTCCGCCCTCGAGGGCAAAGTCCTTTTCGGTGGCAATTTGAGTCTTTCGCCAGTCGACTTTAACATTAATAGGCTTGAGTTCACATATACTATCGATAGAAGGTACAACGATACAGCTTATCCCGATCTGTCGCATATTAATCGAACATTATCAGTTACCTCTCTCTTTCTTATTAATCCCACGATGCGAGTTAACTTTTACGGTGGGTTAGGACTTACTTATATTTTTAACAGTTTCAATCTTGGACACCCATACCGAGATTTTAAGTCAAGTTTGGGAGCAAACTTTTGCCTTGGCTTCATTGCAAATATTCCGGTTCAAGGCGTTGGCTTGTTTACCGTATCCGGCGAATGGCTTATGGTTTTCGATTTATCAAACTACAAAAATATTTACGATGTGGAACTAAAACGCAACGTTGATGCATATTACTATTATTCTCAGCCACGTGTGATAATTAACTGGTATCCAGAATTTTTAAATAATCTCCGATAAAATTGCAAAAGAAAATTTTTCTACTCGGATTGATATCGGGCGTACTTCTTGCATTATCGTATCCACCATATCCTTTCTTTCTCTTTGCATTTGTTGCTTTCGTTCCGATTTTTTCTACTTTCCATTTAGTTAAAAACAAATGGTGGCTTGTTTATCTTATTTTTTTCATTTATCACTATGCAACTAATTGGTGGATAAGTAGTTGGCAAAAGGATACAGATCCATACCTTTTAGTCTCGGGCTTTGCAGTAGCTTTTGTTCATCCACTGTTATTTATGTTTCCATTTGCAATTTTAAATTTAATTTCCAATAAAATTGGCTACCGCAAAGCAATTGCCCTGTTCCCATTTATTTGGATTTGCTTCGAATGGCTTCATAGCCTTGGCGACCTTGCATATCCTTGGTTAACTTTGGGTTATACTCAATTATATAATCATTTTTGGATACAAATTGCCGACCTTGGGGGTGTTTGGCTTATTAGTTTTCTAATAATGTTCATTAACATTTTGGTTTATTATTTAATCGAGGATTTCAAAAATTCTAAAGACAGGAAAATATTTTTTCTTTGGAATAGTAAAGTAATTGCAATTTTTTTGATTTTACTTTTGCCATATATCTATGGATTCATTCGAGTTAGGGAGTTCAAATACCAAGATTTGGTTGCAAATAGGGAGCTTATTCGCGTTGGTATAGTTCAGCCAAATATTAATCCTTGGAGGAAATGGGAAACGGATGCTGTTTCGCAAATACGCACTCATCAACATATCCAAGACTCCTTGCAATCGAAAATTCCCAACATTGATTTATTTGTTTGGAGCGAAACAGCAATAACAATGTACGACTTGGATGTAAATGCTTACCACAATTTCTCCCCATTTTACGATATGACAAGCAACAATAATTCACTTTTGACTGGTTTCGCCGATTTTCGGTTCCTTGCTCCCACCGAAAAACCATCTTTCACAACCAAGTATCTTTTTGGGGATTCCACCAAACCCTACGACACTTACAACTCAGTCCTTTTACTTAATCCCGACAAAACCTTTGAGATATACCACAAAAACCGCTTAACTCCATTTGGCGAACAGATACCCTACGCCCAAATTCTTGGCTTTGCCAAGTCATTTTTGGAATGGAATGTTGGCATATCCAGCTGGGCTAAAGGTACAGAACAAAATGTTTTAAATATGCAAACCACAAGCAAACAAAGTAAAATTGCTCCCATTATCTGCATAGAATCAATATACCCAGATTACTGCCGTACTTTTGTTAGAAATGGTGCAGAAATTCTTGTAATTATTACAAACGACGGCTGGTACGACCATACATTTGGCCCCCTTCAGCATTATCTTATCGCATCGATGCGAGCAATCGAAAACCGCCGCTTCGTTGTTCGTTGTGCAAATACTGGAATTTCTGGCATTATTACTCCAACCGGTACCTCATTGATAAAAGCTCCCCAATATCAGAAAGTTGGAATTGCTGGAGATGTCCCCAAAATGAATGAGACCACTATTTACAGTTTAGTTGGGGACATCTTACCCTATGTCTCCTCATTTTTAACATTAATTGCAACACTATTTTCATTTATATACAAAAAGAAACAATAAACTAACTCAATCTCAATTATTATTAAGTTGGAAATATTAAATTTAGAGATAAGCTTATAATAAATTACGGAATTTTATTAAATTGCTTGTCTTTAAAATATTAATTTTAAAATTTCGTTTCAGTTTGCAAAAATTATTATGGATGGGAAAATGACATTTAAAAAGAAAATTAATCCAATACTAGTTCGGATGAAAGAGACGGAAAAAGGTCTTCTTTACCAATCAATAGTTGCAATGGGAAAACGTGCTCGGCAAATAAACGATTTGTTTAAACAAGAACTAAACACACGACTTGCCGAGGTTATTTCCGCGCCAGAAGGTGAGCCAAACTTCGAGCAATTTGAAATCAGCAAAGAATTCGACAAAGTCCCTAAACCCACCATCATTGCAATGGAAGAATTATTCGAAGACCAATTAAAATACGAATATCAAGAAGAGAAAAAAACGCCCGGGACCTAAAATTTCATCTTCGATTTAAGTTAAATAAATAAAAGATTGTGCTTTCAAGCACAATCTTTTTTATTGTTGATCAATAATACAAACCTCTTATCAAAAATATGTCTTTGTCGCATAGTTGAAGCAAACATATCACAAACTTTTTCAAGAGCCGATTTGAAATCTGGGAAATTGTTGACTTTCGAAATTCAACTCAACAATATACCGAATCAATTGATTCATCGAATTTTGCACAAGTCTTGAATCAGCTAAAATAATTTCCTTCCGTATTTGAAAATGCGTTTGCGATGCAGCATACGAGCCACCCTCTAATTCAGTGGTAAGCGTTTGCGATAATATTGCCTTCGATATTTCATTGTTTGCAAAGCGAATAAGTTCAAGAAATAAGTCTACCGAAGAACTGCGATTTGCTTCGTGCAATTCAAGTTTTACATCCATCGGTGCAACAAGTATAGCATCCTCGTAGATACTATCCAAATCACGTGCAAGTTGCTGAATCTCATCGTTCGTTGCACCACGCTGATATTGCCCTATGAGAATTGGCATACCATATCTTTCTGTAAAATTCACCCAGAATCGTAGTCCTCCATTTTTAAATGTAACTGGCCAGTAACATTTAGCAAGCAAAGAATGTCCATAAGGATTTATTGCCGAAGCTTCGTGTTGCACATTAATAATTTTGTATTCTGGAACCTTTGAAAATTGCATTCCGTGCGAACCTCTGAAAAGCAAATTCCCTTCTACGTCGTATGCAAACCACTCTTGTGGCCGGGCTTTCAATTGTTTTGGAATTATCCGCCTTTGGTTATTTTCCCAAATTATCTCTATTGGTTGAAATCCAAAAAGTGGTGCTTCCAAAATGTCCGACTCTATTTGGTAAATATCTAACTTCTCGAAAACTTCGAGCACGAAATGATAAATAACATCAGGTACACTATTTTGCTCGATATTCCAAGGCAAAGAGAGTGTCCCGCTTTTGCGCGATTGTATGCAACTCCAAACGTGCGCATCGTTTTTTAATTCTCGATACACCTCAATTCCTCTTCCGATCTTTCTCAGTATCGTGTCGGGATTTGGCAATAAATTCGTCAAGCGATAATATAAATTGTATGTTTCTTGCAGTAACTTTTCTTTTGTCTCTTTTCGTTTCATTTTCCACCTATTTTGCCTTGCCAAGAATGTAACCAAATGCAATCCCAATAATAGTTGGAACAACGTAATCCATCCAATGATTTTTCTTTTGTTCTTTCGAATAGATAATCTTTGGAACTCGGATTGTATCTGAACTGGGCAATATTTTCAAATCCATTTGGTTTTCTGGAAAGAAGTACTTTGCTTGAATTGAATCTTTTCGAACGATCGTATCCAAAACTGCAACATATGGTTTGCTTTCGACAATAGTATCGCGCAAGTATATTATTTTAGGTTTTCCTTTTTTTATGATAATCTTCTCCCTTGGCTTGACAATTTCAACAGTATCGATACGAACAATTTCTATCCTCTCAATATTTTTCCGACTAAGCTTGCTCGCCAGAATCCAAGCAAGCAAGACAATAATAACCAATACCAACAAGTTATTTGCTTTCATACTCGCAACCCAAAAATTGCTTGCATAAAAAACCGTAGAATAAATCCAACCTTTGACTTATTTCCGAAAGTCTTTCGTTTAGCATGCTTGCAGTGTATTGCGCTTGTTGCTCAACTATTGCGATTCGTTTTTCCAATGAATGAAGCCTTCGTTCTTCGGTTAGCCGAGCCTCGACAATTTCTTTTTGGTGGCTTTGTATTTCTTTCCTTATTTTGATAAACATAGTAATCATCGATACAAATATTCCAATTGTTACCCCGAGTATTTGAATTAATGGATTTTCCATTTGCTAACCTTAATCTTCTGTACAAAATAATTGTTAAGATATCCTCTGCCAAAAGCTCCTCTCTTATCTCGTCGAAAAACATAAAGAGAACCCCATGGGAAATTTGTTCATCTATATAATGCTCCAACTGTAAGGCTTCCGCTAGAAATACCATTTGGCTCGAATATTATTTTATAATACAAAAAAGATGGATAAAATATATTTAAATACAAGGCATTCCCAATATTGTTTGCCGATACGATTTCGAATTCCTTTAAAATTTTGCTCGACTTTTGGTTGTTCGAAACCAGAAATTGAATTTTACCGCCTGGAAAACCAACCACTCCTATCCAAACAAACTCTAAGCACGAAGCTTCCAAATATCCATTCCCAGTGGGGTATGTTTCTTCGACTCGAAATTGCATCCAGTTGCTTTCCCAGCGGCGGGACATGTCCCAGCTTTGCACTATTTCAATATACATCTTCTGCCTTTGTAAAACCAACAATCCCAAGCAAATTCATATTACCGAGCGGATGGTACAAATTCCTACGCCAGCGAAAAACTCCCTCGCGCCAGCTTCCACTTTCACTTTCGTATCGCCTAGTGTTGAAACCAACCGTCTCCACCCATCCTTTGCATTGCACTTTTACAACTCGCTCTGTGTGTCCGCTTAGGGTTCTGCTTCTCTGCCAAATTATCAAATCATCGAGTTCTACTTCAAACTTCTTTCGCTTTCCCATCCTCTTTGAGTAATAGTAAAGTTCTATGGATAGACCTGTTCTGGGCATAGGATTCATTTTGGGATCTAAAGACAACCGCCTCGTCGCTTCGAAAAAGCAATAATATTGCCCAGCAACGCAATAAGGGCTCCCCTTTGGCAAACCAAGCATCTTTAAATACTTTTCGATTTCTTTCCCGTCATTTCGATTCCTTTCCTCCAGCGTCCCCACTTGCTCGATTAATATTTTGCGTGAAAAAAGCAGCAAATCTTTATTGCATGGCAGAACATGTTTTTGCAGGCATTTCGCATTCAAGTTCAATACAAAAATCGCTACCCAAATTACTACTTTCATTCTCATTTCAACCAGCAAATTGTGCTAAATACAACGCAAGTATCGAAAAGCCAAGGCAAATGTGTACACCTAAGAAAATCAATCCAAGATTGGGCGCTTCGGGATTATCGGTGAATCTAACTCTTGTGAATACAAATGCTGCCAAACTAGAAAACCCAATAGCCATACACTCTAGCAACGAAGCAAGTAGGAAAGCTCTTAGTTCCGGCTTTTCTAAATTCGCACCAGCAACGAAAAGAATTAAAAAAATCAACAAAATGCTATATCTTCGAATAAAATCTAATAAAGTTCCTTTCATTTTACAACTCCACAAATTTGTCCAGCAAATCATCATTAAAAAGCCGATTTTCATTTTCTTTGTTTGTCAGCAATGTTCGTCGATATTCGCTTTCGTTTGTAAATATTTGCAAATCACCATTTTGGATTTGCCGCAGTAGATACATCGCATAGGATTTGCGTTTTGCAATTGTGGGTGGCAAAAATCCAGTGTGATTTGCATATTCAAACAGATTTGCAATTGTCAATTCCCTTGCAACAAGCTTAATCATCGGTGGGACTGGGGAAAATGGTACGGTAAACCTGTTTCGCAGAAAACTATCCACCAAATTGCTTGCATTTTCGATTGCATATGCAATTCGCGTATGATTAATATTACCTCCCGAGGGGTCGCCCGACAATCGGGCTAATTCCTCGGGACCGAATTCCAATAATAATTCATTTAGATTTGTGTACATTTTCCTTTCGACGTTATGGAACAAGAAGCACACGAACGAAATCGCCCGGATTTGCGGAATTAAGTGCTCTACCATTTATTTCTGCTCCGGCTACAGCAACGATAGCTTTCCCTTGGCCATCGCTTGTAAGTTTATCGCCAGCAGCGATTATTCCGCCAGCCTCGACTATTGCTGTTCCAAGCACAATTATACTTGCGTATTTTCCGTCCGACCATTTTCCAATCGAAACACCCAATGCTTTCTGGTTTGCATTGCAAGTTTTTCCTTGTATGTCCACAAAGCGATAAGCTTGCAGCTCCGTTGTTGTTTTGATTGTCAATGTCAATATTGGTTGGAATGTCTTTGTTGGTATAACCATTTTCTCCTCACAAAATATTTTGCCTTCCACATTTTGTTAGCTAATGTGATTTGTGTTGTAAATTAGAAAAGCTGCTTCAGGAGTTGTTGTCACAAAAGTATACGCATCAGTTGCTCGAATAATTTTGATTTTACCACCGTTTTCGAAGTATGTATCAACTTCGGGAAAGCCTTTCTTTTGCAAAAAGTAGCCGAAACTGGCGCCCATACGAGTAGTTTTCCCACTATCCTTCTCTTCTACATATGCAAGTATGATATTGTCCCCCCAGATGTCCACAAAATCGACACCATTTTTCGAATAAACTCCCATTCCAATGTAAATGTTTGGTACATCAACTAATTCTGCTAAATTTTTAAGATTGATTTTGTTCAATCCAACGAATTTCACTCGGTCGGTCACTTTTGGATGAAACATTAATGCTCGATATGTGCTTTCCCCGATTATCATTACATTCGGAAAACAAGAAATTTTTTGTCGTATCTTTACTACTCCTTCTCTTATTTTCACAATTGGATCGATTGTTTTTGTGTAGTCGTCGAATGCGTTCGCAGAAGTAATTTCCATACTCATCCCGCTAAGATAATTACTTGGATTTTGCACATAATCGGCAATCTCTTTTTCTCGTCCAAGCAAAAGGATATCTACAAGCTCGTTTGTGGCTTGGCGTTCGATTTCTAAGAAATCCGAAAGTTCTTCTTCTTCGATATAATCGAGAGAAACTTCGACATCCCTTTCCTGCATTTCGTATTCCAAATACTCAATTTCATTTGGGGGTATTCTGTTCGAATTGCTTCGAATTGCCCGAAAAGTTTCGCGATGAACAAAGGCTTGTTTTCCGAATATTGGGATTTTTCCTTTGCGTTTTGTTGCCGAAATTACTGGAAACAAATGGTTACCTACGAACTTTGCGTTACGATATTCTTGGGCAATCGATGTTAATATCGGGTCGACTGTTCTAAGTTCTGCTGCCATTTCACACCTACTCCTTGTTTGCCATTATTAATGCTTGTTCATAACTTAATAGCGGATTTTCTTTTTGTATTTGCTTTGCTCGTATGTGTAGATTCATTCTGTCTTCGAGCACCCTCTTTCCTTCGAACTCATTCTCGAATGAAATACTATCGCTTCGAGCTATTGTGTATTCTTGGCGAATTGGCACTGGTTTCAACTCCGAAACAAATTGCTTTACGCGCTCGACAAAGGAAAAACCTTCGGGCAATCCTGCATCGGTATTCATTTTCAATTGTTCATCAGCTTTCGCGCAGAAATGCAAAAGTTCTACGAATGCTTCTTCTTTGCTTGGTGGAATTATCATGTATTCGTTCGACTGGTTTACTTTGCGAATAAATTCGCGGAAACTTTGAGCAAGAGATTCGTTGTGGAGCTTTCGGAGTTGGGTTTGGAGAGTTTCGTTGTGGCGGGATAATTGCGAGTTCTCGAGTTCGAGGCGTCGAATCTCTTGCCTAAGTTCCGCAAAATCTATCGTATCTGCTGAATACTCGAAAGCTAAGCTTTCGTCGAGGTTCACAAAGGAAATTGGTCGTAAACCTTTTACTGCCGGCGATTCTGCCCCAAGCAAACCAATATGACGGAGTACCAAGTCGGGATACATCGAAATAGAGACACGGCGATATTTCCCAGCTTTGATTTCGTCAACAATTTCGCTGGAAACGGACTTAAGTTTGGCAAAGAGTTGTTGTCCTCGACGTGCAAGACGCTCCACCCATCCGTAAGCAGGGGCATCGTCCTTTGGATGACCTTTCACAAGTGGAGCCTCGTAAGATGGATTATCACCGACACGCTCATTGTACTGCTGTGCAATTCGTTCCAAATCGTTTTCAGCGAAGGAGTGTCGGCGGCCATTGCTATCGATAAATGTTCCAGTCCGAAAAATTTCAATCCACATCGTTACCCCAGTTTGTTCAACAATTTGCGAATTCATTTTCGCTCGGATGCAAATCTATCTAGTGCCAGGGCAACAGTAAAAGAAACCATTTCGAAATTATTTCGAAATCATTTCCGTACAGGCAATTCATTTGATTTGTATGGACAATTCATTTGATACG
>FMJZ01004490.1_pt1 | contig 23637 bp, 27 predicted proteins | sample 1987881 | NCBI WGS metagenome assembly FMJZ01 (sample SAMEA4378227, study PRJEB15110) | soil metagenome | biome: soil; feature: Field; material: Soil | place: India | collected 2015-03-11 | depth 0 m
TGGGCCGTTCGATTTCTTGAACATTGGTTTCAAGAGATTATTGTAATAAGGTGCATTTATATATAGCGTTCTCTTATAAGTTTTTTACCATTATAAGCAGTATAATCAAGTATATTCCCTTGATAAATAAGCTATAAATGGTGGAAAATAAAAATATATGATCATTGGCATTGGTACTGACATAGTTGAGATAAGCAGGATTAAAAATGCCATAGAAAATTGGGGGGAGAGATTTTTAAAGAAGATATTTACAGATAAGGAGATAACTTATTGTTATAAAAAGAAAGATCCATATCCACATCTTTCGGTCAGGTTTGCTGCTAAAGAGGCCTTTATAAAGGCATCGAGCTTGCTTAGAAGCAGGCGGATGTTGTTTAATGAAATAGAGGTTTTAAATGAACCATCAGGAAGGCCTTTTATAAGAATAAATGCCCCTGATTTGGAATTTCATGCCCCAGATTTTTTAGTTCATCTCACACTAACTCATGAGCGGAATTATGCTGTGGCAATGGTCATACTTGAAAGAAAAAAATCATAAAAGGTATAATTTCAGGCTTATTTAGTGTCTATACCAGACTTCAGTGATTTCTGACACTAAACACTGAACCTAATAATTTTATTTCAAATGGAGGGATTGTGAATATTATTGTCTGCATAAAACAGGTTCCTGACACAGCAGAGGTCAGGATAAACCCTGAGACAAATACCTTGATAAGAGAGGGCGTGCCGAGCATTATAAATCCCTATGATTTGCATGCTATTGAGGCTGCACTCCAGATAAAGGAGAAAATAGAGGCAAAGGTTACAGTAATTACAATGGGGCCTCCTCAGGCAGAGGATGCCCTGAGGGAGGCTATATCAATGGGTGTAGATGATGTAAGGCTCATCTCTGATAGGGCATTTGCAGGTGCTGATACATGGGCAACGTCATATGCCCTTTTTAAGGCTATTGAAAAGCTCGGATATGACATAATCTTATGCGGAAAACAGGCAATAGATGGAGATACAGCTCAGGTCGGGCCTGAGATTGCAGAATTTTTGAATATCCCTCATATAGCTTACGTTAGGAAGATAGAGGCTATCAGCGATAAATCAATTAGGGTTCAGAGGCTGATGGATGATGGATATGACATTGTTGAATCATCGCTTCCAGTTTTGTTGACTGTTGTTAAAGAGCTTAACACACCAAGGCTTCCCTCTTTAAAAGGAAAGATGGCTGCAAAAAAGGCGGTAATCACAAGGATGGATTTGACTGCAATAGGTGCCAAGGCTGAGAATGTAGGTCTTAAAGGTTCACCTACGCAGGTTAAAAACATATTTGCACCGCAAATTAAGGGTGACAGAAAAATTTTTCAGGGAAGTATAGAGGATCAGGTGGATGCCCTAATTAAAGAATTAAGGAGTCTAAAATGCCTATAGTCGTTAATATAGACAGATGCACTGGGTGCGGGCAATGCATAGACTCATGCCCTTTTACTGCAATAGTTTTTCAGGAAGGAAAGGCATTTATCAATGAATATTGCCAGTTTTGTAGGGCATGTATTAGCATATGCCCAGAAGGTGCAATAATTGAGATAATGGAAGAAGGCGACTTTCAGCCTTCAGCCCTTAGCCTTCAGCCTTCAGCCTACAAGGGCGTATGGGTTTTTGCAGAACAACGGGACAACATAGTTGCCTCCGTTGTTTATGAACTTCTTGGAGTTGGAAGGAGGCTTGCAGACGAGCTGGATACCGATCTTTCTGCTATTTTGTTTGGTTCAACAGATGATGCTGCAAATGAGCTTATCAGATGGGGTGCTGATAAAGTCTATTATTGTAAGGATCCTATATTTGAAAAATTTAATGATGAGCCCTATTCTCAATTGCTGACAAATCTTATAAATAAGTATAAGCCAGAAGTTGTGCTTGCTGGAGCTACTGCAATTGGCAGGTCATTCATCCCGAGGGTTGCTGCAAGGGTAAGGACAGGCTTAACAGCAGACTGCACTGCCCTGGAAATAGACAAGGATTCAGGCAATCTTTTGCAGATAAGGCCTGCCTTTGGTGGAAATATAATGGCTACCATATTGTGCCCAAATCATAGGCCCCAGATGGCAACAGTAAGACCCCGTGTTATGAAGCGCGGTGAATATAATCCAGACAGAAAGGGCGAGATAATACATGTATCAGCAGAAGGTCTTACATGCAGGACAAAGGTTATTGAAACAATAAAGGAAACATCAGAATGTATGATTAATCTTCAGGAGGCAGAGTTTATTGTTTCAGGTGGAAGGGGGCTCGGAAAGCCCGAAGGTTTCAAAATGTTGGAGGAACTCGCAGAAGTGCTTGGGGGCGCCCTCGGAGCTTCAAGGGCTGCTGTTGATGAGGGATGGATTTCCTACAGCCATCAGATCGGACAGACAGGAAAGACAGTCTGCCCAAAGGTTTATATAGCATGCGGAATATCAGGTGCAGTGCAGCATCTTGTGGGTATGCAATCATCAGATATTATTATTGCCATAAATAAAAATCCCGAAGCCCCTATATTCAATGTTGCAACCTACGGCATTGTCGGAGATGTCTATGAGGTAGTGCCTATCTTGATAAAGAAGTTGAAGGAGGCAAAACAGTAATGGGATTAGCCTTTGTATTTCCAGGACAGGGGTCTCAGTATGTTGGAATGGGTAAAGACCTTTATCACAATTTTGATGAGGTAAAAAGCCTTTACAGTGAGGCCTCTGATATTTTAGGCTATGACGTTGCTGAATTAAGCTTTAATGGCCCTGCAGAGGAACTGAACAAAACATTTAGAACTCAGCCATGTTTGCTTGTTGCAAGCATATCAGCATATATTGCATTATCAAAAAAAGGCATTAGGCCCTCTGTAGTTTCAGGACATAGTCTTGGTGAATATTCAGCTCTTGTTGCATCAGGAAGCATATCATTTAAGGATGCAGTAAGGATAACAGAAATCAGGGGAAGAATAATGCAGGATGCAGTACCAGAAGGTAAAGGTTTAATGGCTGCAATATTAGGACTTAATAGAGAGGTCGTAGATGAAATCTGTAGTAAAGTATCCTCTAACTCCTCATCCGTTATCTCTCCTTCTTCACTGCCCTATTACGTTTCTCCTGCAAATTACAATTGCCCCGGCCAGATTGTAATATCAGGAGAAAAGGAGGCGGTTGAAGAGGCAATGAAAAGGGCTAAAGAAAAGGGTGCAAAGCGCGTACTTCCCCTTGCAGTAAGTGTCCCTTCACATTGCAAACTGATGGAGGATGCAAGCAGAACATTTGAAGTTGTACTTAAAGACATTTATATAAAGGATGCTGAGATACCTTTTGTAAATAACATTGAGGCTAGATTCGTCTCAGATAAAGATGAAATAAGAGAATCTCTTGTCAGGCAGTTGAGCCACTCAATTTTGTGGGAGGACTGTGTAAGGAAAATATTATCGTCAGGGATAAATACCTTTATAGAGGTAGGTCCAGGTAAAGTTCTCTCTGGACTTATTAAAAGGATAGAGCCTTCTGCCGTAACCTTTAATGTAGAAGACATAGACACACTCAACAAGACAACATCGGAGGTATTTGATCAATGGAGATAGATGCCAGGGGATTAAGACATCCAGATCATATAAATAAGTTTAAAAGTTACTTTGAGGGGGTCTGCACCTTCTATGAAGATATTATAGTATATCTGGATGACAATAAGGATGATCTGAAAAAATTTGAGATGTATATTCGTATGTGTAACGCAAAATATGAAATTAATAAAGAAGACGGTTGTGTAAGGATTAACATATCTGCACCGTTTAGCATGTGTGGCTAAGGAGATAGAAATGAAAAAAAAGGTTTCTATAATAGGTGCTGGTAATGTTGGCGCATCCCTTGCTCAGATGATTGTTCAGTCAGGTATCTCCGATGTTGTTTTGTTTGATATAGCAGAAGGCATTCCGCAGGGAAAGGCGCTTGATCTTGCCGAAGCTTGCCCACTATGGGGTTCCTCTTCCTCTATTATTGGCACGAATGATTATTCTCACACAGAAAATTCAGATGTAATAGTTATTACCGCTGGTTTCCCGAGAAAACCAGGCATGAGCAGGGATGACCTGCTTCATGCAAATGCTAAGGTTGTAGCAGAGGTCACTGAGAAAACATCTAAGTATTCCCCAAATGCAGTTATAATTGTTGTTACTAATCCTATGGATGTTATGGCTTATGTTAGTATGAAGATATCAGGATTTGATTCTAAAAGGGTTATAGGTATGGGAGGAATACTTGATTCTGCCAGATTTAGGACCTTTGTTGCATGGGAACTAAATGTATCTCCTGCTGATGTAGAGGCTCTCGTTCTTGGTGGGCATGGGGATCTCATGGTTCCAATGCCTAGATTTACCACTGTCAAGGGTGTTCCAATTACTGAACTTATAAGCAGTGATAGGATCGCACATCTTGTAGAAAGGACAAGGCATGGAGGAGCTGAGATAGTGTCATTCTTAAAGACAGCAAGTGCATATTATGCACCTGCTGCTTCTACATTTCAGATGGTAAAAGCTATTATCCTCAATGAGAAAAGATTGTTGCCAAGCTCTGCCTTTCTTAACGGAGAATATAATGTGAACGGAATATATACAGGTGTGCCTGTAATACTTGGCAAAAAAGGTGTCGAAAAGATTATAGAATTAAATCTAAATAATGAAGAGGTTATAGATTTTGAGAAATCTGTCAAGGCTGTAAGATTACTTATTGAAAAATTAAACATATAATGGAGGTTTTTGTGGAAAGGACATTGTCAATAATAAAACCAGATGCTGTAAAGAAAAACTTAATTGGAGAGATAATAAGTAGATTTGAAAAGAATGGTCTTAGGATTGCTGCAATGAAAAAGATATTGATGACAAAAGAGCAGGCAAAGGGATTTTATATTGTACATAGGGATAAACCTTTTTATGATGACCTTACTACCTTCATGTCAGAGGGACCAATTGTTGTAATGGTCCTTGAGGGTGAGAATGCAATTGCTAAAACTAGAGAGATCATGGGAGCTACAAATCCAGCAAGCGCAGCACCTGGAACTATTAGAAAGGATTTTGGTGAAAATATTGAAAGAAATGCTGTTCATGGTTCTGATGCGCCTGAAACAGCAGCATTTGAGATACCATATTTCTTCTCAGCAATGGAATTATTATAATTTTAAAATGGTGATAAAATGCAAATAAGGATAGAGAGACCTTCTGAAGAGGAATTAAAAAAGATAAATGTTTACTCTTGGCCTATCTGGACAAAGGAAATATCAAAATTTGACTGGTATTATGATACTGACGAATTCTGTTTAATAATTGAGGGAAGGGTTTTTGTTGAGACACCTGATGGTAATAGAGTTGAGATAAAAGCTGGTGATTTTGTGACATTTCCTAAGGGACTTTCCTGTAAGTGGGAAATTGTTGAGCCTATAAAAAAGTATTATAGGATGGGCAGCATTTCCTGATAGAACTTTCAATTTTAAAATTTTAAATCTATGCATCTGCCTGATTGGATAAAAGTAAGGGCATCAAATCTTCATAACGCAAAAAGAATTTTAAGAGATCATAGATTGTCCACTGTATGTGAAGAGGCAAGATGTCCTAATAAGGGATATTGTTTTTCTAAACCAACTGCAACATTTATGATATTAGGAGATATATGTACAAGGAATTGTGGTTTTTGTTCAGTAAAATCAGGTAGGCCCCATAATTTAGACATAGACGAACCTGATAGGATCGCAGATGCGGTATACAAAATGGGATTGAGGTATGTTGTTATTACATCTGTAAGCCGTGACGATTTACCAGATGGTGGAGCAACGCAATTTGCAAAAACAATAATTGCTATTAGAAACAGAATTCATAATAGTAAGGTAGAGGTTCTTACACCCGACTTCAAAGGTGATATTAATTGCTTAAAGGTTGTTTTGGATGCTATGCCTGATGTATTTAACCATAATATTGAGACCTCAAAAAGGCTTTATTATAAAGTAAGACCGCAGGCTGATTATGACCGCTCTTTAAAGGTCTTGAAAAATTCAAAAAGGATCGCCCCTAACATAAAGACAAAATCAGGGTTGATGCTTGGACTTGGAGAGACTATTGATGAGGTTATTGATATATTTAAAGACCTGAGAGAGGTAGGGTGCGATTTCTTAACAATAGGGCAATATCTGAGACCTACCAAAAAGAATCTGCCTGTAGTAGAATATATAAGGCCAGAAATATTTGAAGAATTAAAGGAAAGGGCAATTGAATTGGGTTTTGAGTATGTTGCATCAGGACCATTGGTAAGGAGTTCTATGAATGCTGAGGAAATGTTTAATAAGAATTAATAACTTATAGAAACATTTTATAATTTAAAAGCCTATATATGGAATTTTCATAGGTCCGAATAAAAGGAAAAACGGAGGTTAAAATGTTTGAATTTCCAAGGATTAAGAGACTACCGCCTTATGTCTTTGCTATAGTAAATAACTTAAAAATGGAATATAGAAGAAAGGGTGAGGATATTATTGACCTTGGTATGGGAAATCCCGATATGCCGGCACCTAAGCATGTAATAGAAAAGCTTTGTGAGGCTGCTAAAAACCCAAAGAATCATAGATATTCTGCATCTAAAGGTATCACACAACTGAGAGTCGCCATAACAGAGTGGTATAAAAGAAGGTACGATGTTGATTTAGATCCTGAGTCAGAGACTGTTGTTACAATAGGTTCAAAGGAAGGTCTTTCACATCTTGCCCTTGCCACTGTTCAGCCCGGAGATGTTGTTTTGACTCCAACACCAGCATATCCTATACATCCATATAGTGTAATAATTGCTGGTGGGGAAATTACAAGCGTTCCAATAGGTGCAGGTATAGATTTTTTCCATGAGATTGAGAAGGCATTTAAAAAGACATGGCCAAGACCAAAAATGATGATTATTAATTTCCCTCATAATCCCACAACACAGGTTGTAGAGGGTCTTGATTTTTTTAAGAAAGTAGTAGATTTTGCAAAGGAAAATAATATAATTGTTGTCCATGATTTGGCCTATGCAGATTTATGTTTTGATGGATATAAGCCACCTAGCTTTCTGCAGGTGCCAGGGGCAAAAGATGTAGGTGTTGAATTTTTTTCTATGACTAAGAGTTATTCGATGGCAGGCTGGAGGGTTGGTTTTTGCTCTGGAAATAGGGAGGTTGTAGGGGCGCTTATAAAGATAAAGAGCTATCTTGATTATGGAATGTTTCAGCCAATTCAGATTGCAAGCATTGTCGCACTTAGAGGTCCTCAGGATTGTGTTGAGGAGTTTAGAAAGACTTACGAATCTCGCAGAAATGTGCTTATTAAGGGGTTAAACAATGCTGGATGGAAAATAGAGCCTCCAAAGGCAACTATGTTTGTATGGGCAGAGATACCTGAGCCATTTAAAAAGATGGGCTCTTTAGAGTTCTGTAAGTTTTTGATTAATGAGGCAAAGGTTGCGGTATCACCTGGAATAGGCTTTGGAGAAGGTGGAGATGATTATGTTAGGTTTGCACTTGTAGAGAATGAGCATAGAATAAAACAGGCGGTAGCGGGCATAAAAAGGGCACTTAATCGAGGTTAAGGTATGGAAAAAAATAAGATTTACCTTGGCATAATAGGTTTTGGAACTGTAGGTACAGGAACTACAAAGATACTTCTTGAAAATGCTGATTTAATCAAAAAGAGAACGGGTATTGATTTTGTTATTAAAAGGATTGCAGATCTTGATATAAAAAGGGATAGGGGTATTAAATTGCCAGAGGGTATCCTCACAACAGATGCCAAATTAATTGTAAATGACCCAGAGATTGATATTGTTGTAGAACTGATTGGAGGGATCAATCCTGCAAAGGATTTTATCCTTCAGGCAATTAGAAATAAAAAGAGTGTTATTACAGCCAATAAGGCACTCCTTGCGACAGAGGGAAATGAGATATTTGAAGAGGCTGAAAAAAATGCTGTGGAGATTGGTTTTGAGGCATCTGTTGCTGGTGGTATACCTATTATAAAGGTCTTAAGAGAAGGACTTATTGCAAACAACATAGTCGCTATTTATGGAATTATAAATGGTACATCTAATTATATACTTACTAAGATGAGAGATGAAAAATTGGAGTTTTCAGAGGCATTAAAGGATGCTCAGAGACTGGGATATGCAGAGGCTGACCCTACCTTTGATATAGAAGGTATAGATTCAGCACATAAGCTTGCAATATTATCCTCTTTAGCTTATGGCATCCCTATATCGTATAATGAGGTTTATAAAGAGGGAATCACAAATATAACCTCACAGGACATTGAGTTTGCATCAGAGTTAGGTTATAAGATAAAGCTTCTTGCGATTACAAAGGCATCTGATGGGGAGATAGAAATGAGGGTGCATCCAACAATGATACCAAATGAATATTTGATATCAAAGGTTGATGGTGTATTTAATGCTGTTTATGTAGAAGGTGATGCGGTTGGAGCTACTATGTATTATGGTAGAGGCGCAGGAGATTTGCCTACAGGTAGCGCTGTAGTGGCAGATGTAGTTGATATAGGAAAGAGGATAATCAGATATCGGACGCAAGAATACAAAAGTCAGATTATAGAATATAGATCTTTAAAACATGAATTTAAGATTAAAAAAATAGAAGACATTGAGAGCATGTATTATTTTAGATTTTCTGCTCTTGACAAACCCGGCGTTTTATCAAAGATATCAGGTATACTCGGCAATAATAACATTAGCATAGCCTCAGTAATCCAAAAAGGTAGAAGGATAGGTGGATCTGTTCCCCTTGTAGTCCTTACTCATACTGCAAAAGAGAAGGATGTTTTAAATGCCATAAGGGAAATTGACAACCTACCAGTTGTATCTGATAAAACCCTATTTATAAGGGTAGAAGGAGAGGAGAAATAATTAATGGGAGGTAATAAACTTGGAAGATATAAAGGTTGACAAAAGGATTAATATAAAGGGACTTGTGTGCCCTTATACATTTGTCAAATCAAAGCTTGCCATTGAGGACATGGAGGTTGGAGAGGTTCTTGAGATACTACTTGATTATGAAGAGGCTGCAAGAAGCATTCCTAAGTCGATGGAGGACCATGGTCAAAAGGTACTAAAGGTAGAAAAGATAAATGATACAGACTGGATACTTTTGATAAGAAAAGAGAAGGAATAATAACAGGGATAGGATTTTACATTCAGGAGGTATATATGGATTTTAGAGAAGATCAGCTTCAGAGATATAGTCGACATATAATATTACCAGAGGTTGGAGGAAAGGGTCAGAAAAAGATATTGAACTCAAAGGTCTTTATTGTTGGCGCTGGTGGTCTTGGATGCCCTGTTGGATATTATCTTGCTGCAGCAGGTGTCGGCACTTTAGGAATTATAGATAATGACACTGTTGAGATAAGCAATCTCCAGAGACAGATAGCCCATAATACAAAAAAACTCGGCGTTCATAAGGTTGATTCTGCAAAGGAGACCTTTGAGGCATTGAATCCTGATGTAAAGGTGATAGGAATAAAGGATAGGATTTCAAAAGATAATATTATTGACCTGATAAAGGATTATGATATTGTGGTGGATGGAAGCGACAATTTTCCTACAAGGTATCTTGTGAATGATGCATGTGTTATGCTTAAAAAACCACTTGTAAGTGGTGCTATTTTAAGGTTTGAAGGCCAGGTTACAACTATACTTCCAGGGGTAGGGCATTGCTATAGGTGCCTTTTTGAGGAGATGCCACCTCCAGGTCTTGTTCCTTCTTGTCAGGAGGCAGGTGTGCTGGGTGCTATAACCGGTGTAGTTGGTGCGCTTCAGGCAACAGAGGTCTTAAAACTGATACTCGGAAAAGGTGATATCTTAAAGAATAAACTGCTGATATACGATGCCTTAAGGGCTAATTTTAGAAATGTAAAGGTGCCAAAAAATCCTGAATGCCCTGTATGCAGCGAAAATCCAACTATTACTGAACTTCAGGATTATGATGCAGGGTATTGCAGGATATAATAGGCTAGGTTTGCTTGCAAATAATAAACTTAAATAGCCCAAAAATCTCATATTGTTTAATTAATAACTGCCCTTCTGAAATAAATACTTTTCAGGTTAACTACATATATATTGGTTATACAGTAAATGATTGCTGAATACTTGATTATCCCAAGCCAAATCCTTGATGAAATGATCGCCCACTGTAAGGAGTGTTATCCCAATGAGGCATGTGGCATACTTGCTGGGATAGAGAATGAGGTCAAAAATATATATAAGATGACTAATATTGAAAACTCACCTGTTAGTTATTTAATGGACTCAAAAGAACAGTTTCAGGTAATGAAGGATATAAGAATAAATAATCTTTCTATGCTTGCAATCTATCACTCTCACCCATCTTCAGTGGCATATCCTTCTGCTAAAGATATGAGCCTTGCTTTTTATGAGGATGTTGTTTATATTATCTTAAGTCTTCTTGAAAAAGAGCCGATCTTAAGATGTTTTAATATAAGAGATGGGCAGATAAAAGAGATTAGTTATATTATAAAAAAGTAGATATCAATTTTTCTGTCTTTCAATATAATCCAGAAATCTCTGTGCCTGATAATGGTCAGGCTTAATCTCTAAAACCTTTTCAAACTCCTTTTTGGCTTTGTCTATATCTCCAAATCCTATGTATAATACTGCAAGATTAAAATAGGGTTCTATATATTCTGGTTTTAATCTTATGGCAGTTTGAAAATGCTCTAAAGCTTTGTATTCTATCCCTTTATAGCTATAGATAACACCGATATTATTATGAGCCTCAGCAAATTCAGGGTTTAGTTTTAGTGCAATCTTATATTGTTCCATTGCATTATCATATAATTTCATTGATTTATACGCATCCCCAAGTGCAGAATGGGCACGAGCCTTAGCCTGACTTTTTTTTACTACATCCAGCCATAATCCTATATCATTTTGCCATATAATATTTCTTTGAATAGTCAAAAAGAATGAAAGAAATAAAAAAATAAGGAATAACAAATATTTTAATATAAATATATAGATTAAATTTTCCTTTTTCATTTATTTTTTGCATGCAATCTTTTAAAGTTATTTAAGATGATTTCGTTTTCCTTGTCATACATATAAGCCTTTTGAATTGCTAAAAGGGCATCTTCAATATTTCCCTGTGCCTCATAAATAGCACTTAAATTATTATATGCAAACGCAAAGTCATGCTTTAGTTTTATAGCAATTTTATAATTCTTTATTGCCTCATCTTGTAAGTCTAATTTTTCATATAAAATGCCAAGATTATAGTAAGTGTCAGGATAATTTGGATTAGTTTTTATTGCAGACTGTAGGTATTCTATCGCCTTTGCATATTGCCCTTTTTCAAGATAAATAGCACCGAGGTTATTATAAGCATCGGTGAAATCTTTATTTGCCTCTAATGCAAGATGCCAGTATTTTATAGCATCCTCAAAAAGCCCTTTATCCTTATAAATGATAGCAATATTGTTTAATGTCCTATACAGTCCTGGTTCTAATTCAATTGCCTTAATATAGTGTCTTAATGCATCATCTATGAATCCCATCTTGCCATATACGGCACCGAGATTATTATGTACCCTTCCTTTATTAAGACTTTTAGATATGGTATCTAACCATAGATTTAATCCATCATGCCATATTGTATTTCTATTGTAAGTAATAAATATGAAAACAATAACAATAATGAGTAATATTATTGAAGAAAGGCCCTTTTCTGTTGTTGTCATTTTATATTATTCTTTCTTGCATTAATGCGCGATATGTAATGAATAAACCTTTTTGCCTCAAAATCATTTGGATCTATATTAAGGACAGTTGAGAATTCGTTGTATGCCTTTTCTATATTTCCTACCTTAAGATACATAATTCCCAGTCTTAGATGTCCTACGGAGGATTCTGGGTCAAGGTCAATAAAATTCTTATAATATTCAATTGCCTTATAATCTATTCCTTTAGTCTCATAGGATAACCCAAGGTTATAGAGGGCAAATCGAAGACGGGGGTTTAACTGAACAGCAACTTTATAATATTCAATAGCCTCATCAATTAATCCCTTATCAGTATATATCATTCCCAAATTATTATAGGCATTTGCATTTTTGGGATTAAGTCTAATAGCCCTTATATAAGCCTCATATGCCTTGTCTGTTTTGTTGGTTTTATAATAACCCCAATAACCCAGATTGTTAAATACCCTTGATTTATTAGGACTTTTTTTTGCTGTATCTTCCCACAGAGAAAGGTCATCTGTCCACACAATGTTTCTCATAAATGTTAAAAGGATTAATGCAATAAGAATTAATAAAATGGAAAATAAGAAGATGGTGTAAGGACCTTGTTGTTTGGATTTTGATAACTTCATATATTTAATATACAGGGTAGGGGTATTGACCTTCAAGCTTGACCATAATCTGCAATCAAACAAGACAGGCATGTATCAAAGCCTTTGTGATAGAAAGGGAAAAAGGTGAGTTATCTAAGGGTAAAATAACCCCTCTATCACACTTTAATTAGGTGCACTTTCTTTTTGGAAAAGAGATGTTAAGTGATATTTTGTATAAAAGGGTGGTCATAAAAACACCTGCTTTAATTAAATCTAATGCATTATCACGAAATTTGATGTGTATATTATTGAAAAAAATTAGTGGAAAATGAGTATGATTCTTTGTTAAAATGAATGCCGACTTTTTGATTTAGTAATTGAGTATTATTTGTTTAATTACTTTAATACCAGACATTGGAGGAAATCAATGAAAGGGCATACAGCATTAATTACAGGCGGCGCACGCGGTATCGGCAGGGCAATAGCTGATAACCTTGCCCAAAAGGGGGTAAATATAATTATTGTTGATGTGAATCTGGATATTGCCAGAGAGGCTGCATCGGAGATTGAAAAATTAGGGGTAAAAAGTATTGCCCTAAAGGCTGATGTCTCTAATTCAGCAGATGTAACTAATATTTTTGAAGAAGCTATTAAGCAATATGGTAAAATAGAAATTTTAATAAATAATGCAGGTATAACAAAAGATGGTCTTCTTTTAAGAATGAAGGATGAAGATTGGGATGCAGTAATTAATATTAATCTTAAGGGAACTTTTCTCTGTACAAAAGAGGCTGTAAAGATTATGTCAAAAAACCGTTACGGAAGGATTGTAAATATATCATCTGTTGTGGCCTTTATGGGAAATCCAGGACAAGCAAACTACAGTGCCTCAAAGGCAGGTATGATAGGTTTAACAAAGACCATAGCTAAGGAATATGCGAGCAGAGGCATAACTGTAAATGCTGTCGCACCAGGTTTTATCAGTACAGCTATGACCGATGGCCTTTCTGAAAATGTTAAACAGGAGATGCTTAAGGCAATTCCTATGAATAGATTTGGAACAGTTCAGGATGTTGCCAATGCAGTGGCTTTCTTATCATCACCAGAAGCAGGATATATAACAGGTCAGGTTATACATGTTAATGGTGGGATGTACATGTAAAATGTAAAATTAATTGCCTAAATATATTGTCACACATTAAATTAAAAAATGGAGGTAAGTAATGGTAGAAGAGAAGGTAAAAGAGATTATTTCAAAACAGCTTGGAGTTGATCAGTCTCAAATAACCCCTGATGCATCTTTTGTTGAAGACCTTGGGGCAGACTCACTGGATACTGTTGAGCTTGTAATGGCCTTTGAAGAGGCATTTAATATTGAAATACCTGATGAGGATGCTGAAAAGATAATCAAGGTAAAAGATGCTATTGATTATATAAACAAAAAAAAGGCATAAACTTTAACAAAGGGCTTTATTCATTCATAATACCAAAGACAAAACAAAGGCCTATAAAAATAAAGGATAATTTATATTCAGATGTTATATACAACAGGGCAGATTCCTAAAAGAAGGGTAGTAGTAACAGGACTTGGACTTATTACACCTCTTGGTATAGGTGTAGAGGCATCATGGTCTGCTGCTATCGCTGGAAAATCAGGTATAGCAAATATTACCCATTTTGATGCCTCAACACTTCCTGTTCGTATAGCGGGAGAGGTTAAGGGTTTTGACCCTCTCCAATATATTGACGCTAAAGAGATAAAAAAAATGGACAGGTTCATTCACTTTGCCATAGCTGCAGCAAGTATGGCAATTGATGATTCAGGTTTGAAAATTAATGATTCCAATGCTGAAAGGGTAGGGGTGATTATAGGAGCTGGCATGGGAGGACTTCCTGCTATTGAATATTATCACAAGGTTTTTCTTGAGAAGGGATGGAGGAGGATATCCCCCTTTTTTATACCTATTCTTATAATAAACCTTGCTTCAGGTAATGTTTCAATAAAGTTTGGCGCAAAAGGCCCAAACTCTTCTGCTGTTACTGCTTGTGCAAGTGGAAGCCATTCAATAGGTGATGCCTTTAAAATTATTCAAAGGGGTGATGCAGATGTAATGATTACAGGGGGTACAGAGTCAGTTATAACTCCTCTTGGTATAGGGGGGTTTGCAGCTATGAAGGCCCTCTCTACAAGGAATGACGAGCCTGAAAAGGCAAGTCGCCCTTTTGATGCTAACAGGGATGGTTTTGTAATGGGAGAAGGTGCTGGAATAATAATACTGGAATCTTTGGAAAGTGCTGTAAAGAGAGGTGCAAATATATACGCTGAGATAGTTGGTTATGGTATGTCAAGTGATGCCTATCATATAACAACACCTGCGCCGGAAGGAGAAGGTGCTGCAAGATGCATGAAGGCTGCTTTAAGGGATGCGGGGATAGAACCTGAGAAAATTGATTATATAAATGCCCATGGTACATCGACTAAATATGGTGATGAACTGGAAACAGCTGCAATTAAAAGTGTATTTAAAGAGCATTCTTATAAGCTGTGTGTTAGTTCTACAAAGTCCATGACAGGACATTTATTAGGTGCAGCAGGGGGGGTAGAGGCTATATTTAGTATATTAAGCATACATAATAACATAGTACCTCCAACTATAAATTTAGAAAATCCTGATCCCGAGTGCGATCTTGATTATGTTCCTAATGTGGCAAGACAAATGAATATAGAATATGCAATGTCAAATTCCTTTGGTTTTGGTGGGACAAATGCCAGTCTTATTTTCAAAAAATATAGAGGAGATTGAAGCTCTTTTAGATTATCAATTTAAGGATAAAAAATTACTCTTAGAGGCTCTTACCCACAAATCATACTATCACGAAAATCCTGATGAAGGTATAAATTATAATGAAAGACTTGAATTTCTTGGAGATTCTGTTTTAGGTCTTGTCATTGCTGAGAAATTATTTAATGAAAGACCTTGTTTATCAGAGTCAGACATGTCAAAGATGAAATCATATCTTGTAAAGGAATCTGTCCTTTTTGAAATTGCCTCGAGATTATCCCTTGGCAAATACATAAGACTTGGTAGGGGGGAAGAGACAACTGGAGGTCGGTATAAAAAATCAATCCTTTCAGATGCATCTGAGGCTATTTTCGGAGCAATTTTTCTTGACAGCGATTATGAGACAGCAAAATGGGTTATATTCAGGCTTTTCAAGGATAAGATCTCATCTATAGTTTCAAAAAGTGAAGGTCATGACTTTAAAAGTGAACTTCAGGAGATATGTCAGAGCAATTTTGGTGTCTTACCAGAATATAGGATTGTAAAACAGGAAGGAGAGGAGCATAAAAAGATATTTACTACTGAGGTTTATATAAATGGGGTATTTTATGGTAGAGGGGTAGGGAAAAGCAAAAAAGATTCTCAAATGGCAGCTGCAAGAGAGGCTTTAGAGAGATTAAAAAAAATAAATCATTGAGATGAGGACTTCATATGGAACTCACCGAGAATGCCATTAAGGTATTAAGGGCAAGATACCTCTTAAAGGATGAGACAGGAAAGATAATAGAGACCCCTGAAGATCTCTTTTTAAGGGTAGCCAGGAATATTGCCTTAAGCGAAAAAATTTATAATGAAGATGTTTCTTTATGGGAAGAAAGGTTCTATAGTTTAATGAGTTCACTAAAATTCCTTCCGAACTCTCCTACCCTTATGAATGCAGGCAAACCAAATGGACAACTCGCTGCGTGTTTCGTCCTACCTGTTGAGGATTCGATGGAAAGCATATTTGATACCTTAAAGAATGCTGCCTTGATATTGCAAAGTGGTGGTGGAACAGGTTTTTCCTTTTCAAATCTCAGGCCAAGGTCAGATGTTGTTAGATCAACAGGTGGAATAGCGAGCGGACCTGTATCTTTCATGAGGATATACAATACTGCTACTGATGTGATAAAACAGGGTGGTGCGAGGAGAGGTGCAAATATGGGCATTCTGAGGATAGACCACCCTGACATACTGGAATTTATAAGGATAAAAAGAAAGGAAGGGGAGCTTTCAAACTTTAACATATCTGTTGCAGTGACAGATGAATTTATGGATGCCCTAAAGAATGATAGGGAATATGATCTTATAAATCCAAGAACGGGCAGAAAAACAGGTAGTCTTAAGGCAAGGGATGTATTTGATGAAATAGTACAGAGTGCATGGGAGGGCGGAGATCCAGGTCTTGTATTTTTAGATAGGATTAATGAAAAAAATCCCACACCCCATATAGGAAATATCGAAAGTACAAATCCATGCGGAGAACAACCTCTTCTGCCTTACGAGGCCTGTGTGCTCGGTTCTCTAAATCTTTCATTATATGTAAAGGTAGATAATAAATTATCAGTTAACTATAAGGATTTTGAAGAAAAGATTGAATGGGACAAACTGAGTGAAGATATAAATACTGCTGTGAGATTTCTTGATGATGCAATTGACGCTAATGTATATCCCATACCTGAGATTGAAAAGATGCATAAAGGCAACAGAAAGATTGGCCTTGGAGTGATGGGCTGGGCTGATATGCTTATTTTGCTCGGAATACCTTATAACGATAAAAGGGCATATGAGATTGCAAGAAAAATAATGAAATTTATTAATGAACAATCAAAAAAGGCATCTATGGAGCTCGCAATGAAAAGAGGGGCGTTCCCAAATTTTACAGGTTCAATTTATGATATAAAAGGCATGCCCCCAATAAGAAATGCTACAACGACTACCATAGCACCCACCGGCACCCTTTCATTAATTGCTGATTGTTCAAGCGGTATTGAGCCATTATTCGCTATTGCTTATAAGAGATTTATATTGGATACTGAGTTAGTAGAGATAAATAAATACTTTGTTAACATTGCAAAAGAAAGGGGTTTTTATTCTGAGGAATTGATGAATGAGGTCTTTAAAAAAGGTAATCTAAGGTCAATAAAAGGTATACCTAATGATGTTAAGAGGATTTTTAAAACAGCATTAGAGATTCCGCCTGAGGATCATATAGAGATGCAGATAGCTTTTCAGGAATATACTGATAATGCTGTATCAAAAACTATCAATCTTCCAAATAGGGCAAAGAAGGAAGATGTTGCGAGGGCATATTTGCTTGCTTACGAAAAAGGTGCAAAGGGCATAACCGTTTTTAGGTATGGGGCAAGAAAAGGAACCCTTGTAAAGTTTAGTGATTCCTACTGATAATCTTACATGTTCATTTTTAAAAAGATATTATCTCACTTTATATTACCTCCGGGGATATTTATTCTAATATTGTTTTTCTTAGGTATGTCACTTTTGTTTAAAAAAATGTGGAAAAATGCCTTAATAGTTTTTTTAATTGCTTCATCTCTGTGGCTTTTTTCTATTAAGCCATTTTCTGATTTTCTTTATACCTGGCTTGAATCTGACCTTAATATTCCAAAAACCCCTAAGGGGGATGTAATTATTCTTCTTAGCGGGGGTGTTTACGATAAAGCCTTGGACTTTTCTGGTAAAGGAATTCCAAAAGAGGATACAATGCATAGGATTATCACAGCGGTTAGTTTGCAAAAACAATTAAAACTACCAATTATTGTCTCTGGTGGAAGGATTTATAAATACAGTGAAGCAGAGGCACCTATTATCAAGCGATATCTTATTGATTTTGGAGTTCCCTCAAATAAGATAATATTAGAGGATAAAAGTAGGGATACCACTGAAAATGTAAAATTTTCAGCATTGCTCTGTAAAAAAATGGGTTTTAAAAGACCAATTTTGGTAACATCAGCTTATCATATGAAGAGGTCACTTTTGGGTTTTGAAAAATCTGGGTTAGATGTATTGCCTTTTCCTTCTAAATTTATGACAGGGTTAAATAAAAGATATACCTGGAGTAATTTTATGCCAGATGCCTCAGAACTTAGGCGTACCTATATTGCAATGCATGAATATCTCGGGTTGTTTGCTCATAAATTAGCCTTGTTATAAACAAATTATGCAAAATTCCTTTGTAAGGGAGGTTTAAGATGATACTCGGAGTGAATGTTGATCATGTTGCTACTTTAAGAGAGGCTCGCAAGACATATGAGCCTGATCCCATAATGGCTGCAACACTTGCCATATTAGGTGGTGCCGATGGAATAACTGTTCATTTAAGGGAAGACAGAAGACATATCAATGATAGGGATCTGAGACTTTTAAGAGAGGTTGTTCCTAATGAATTAAATCTTGAGATGGCAGCTACAGAGGAAATGATAAGGATAGCTACAGATATAAAGCCTGACATGGTGACACTTGTCCCAGAAAAAAGGCTTGAATTAACAACAGAGGGTGGGCTTGATATGATAGGTCAGAAGGAGCATATTAAAACAGTCATAAAAAAGCTTCATGATGCTAATATTACAGTGAGCCTTTTTGTCAATCCTCATATAATAGATATAGATATTGCAAAGGAGATAGATGCAGATATGGTAGAAATTCATACTGGTTTTTTTGCAAATGCAAGTGGTAAAAAAAAGGAAAACGAATTGCATAGAATTATTGAGTCGGTGAAGGTAGCAAAAAGATTAGGTCTCCTTGTTAATGCAGGTCATGGACTCAATTACTTTAATGTAAGAGAAATATCATCTATTGATGGAATTAGGGGGCTATATATTGGACATAGCATCATATCAAGGGCAGTGCTTGTTGGGATTGAGAGGGCTGTAAGGGAGATGAAGGATTTGATAAGAAAATAAAAACTTAATTAATTAATAATTTTGTTGTATAAACAATAACTGGTAAGATAATAAAAGAGAGAATGGTTGTTATTACAATTATAAAGGCTGATAAGGAGACATGAAGGCCGAATCTTGATGCAATTAGGATTGATAATATCATGGTGGGCATAGCACCCTCTATAGCGCATGAGGCAAGGGCATTTCCTCTAATGCCAAGGTAATAGGCTGTAAAATAGGCAATAAAAGGTGATATGAAAAATTTAATAATTATGGCAGGGATAATGGTATAAATGCCTTGAACCTTTGGTATTGTAAGGGCAAGACCTATGCTGAAGACCATTAGAGGGATTACAATATCACCCAACATTTCCAGCGTCTTTAATATAAAAAAAGGTAGCTGTATATCCATATATTTTAAGCCAAAGCCAAAGATAATACCCCATATTGGGGGCAGATTTAGGATTCCCTTTAGAGACTCTCTAAGTTTGAGATTTTCTCCTTTACCATATTTTGATGCAAGAGGTGCCCCTATAAGCCATAAAATAGGTGTTGTTGCTAACAGATCATAAAATAGGGCATATTTAGCTGCCTCTGAACCAAAAAGACCTGTAATTACAGGAAGACCAAGATATGTTACATTACCAAAAGTGGCAGATATAATAAGTACACCCTTTGTTTGACTGGGTAGTCTCCTCCATCTGTCTAAAAGTGAATATATGAAAATTGCTATCAAAAGGGTAGAGACTGTGGTGATCCATGCAGCAACAGGAATAAGAAAGGTTTCTGTATCAAATTCTGAAATGTAAATGGTTTTTATACATAAGGCGGGTAAAAAGATATTAATAACAGATACATTGATAGCTGCCCTCATGGTGTCAGCATCAATTTCTCCGATCCTTAATCGCCTGAAGATAATCCCTGCAATTATAATAATGCCGAAAGAAAGTATAATATTGTACATTATAATTGTATTTAAAGTGCTCTGTCTAAAGGCCCTTTGGCATACCTGCTTTGTTTTTGCAAATGTTTTTTTATTGATTAAGGCTATATTTGTTTATATATTTATCTTGTAGTATAATCCATAATGATAACAAAAGACATTATAAAAATATTTTTTAAAAAGAAGATTAAAGGCCCTGTAAGTTTTCGTGATATATCCCTTCAACTTAATCTAACACCTCCAGAAAGGCGCAAGTTAAAGAGATTTCTGAGGGAATTAGTCAGAGATGGAATCATCCTAAGGACAAGAAAGGGATTGTACATCCCTTCTGATGAGATTAGTTTTGTTACAGGTTATTTTGAAGCCCACCGAGATGGTTATGGTTTTGTTATATCTGAGAAACCTGGTGAGAGGGATATATTTATACCAGCAAGGGCTACACTGGGAGCTATGGATAATGACAGGGTCATAGCGAGGATAGAGAATAGACATAAAAGGGAAGGCAGTATTGTAAGGATACTTGAAAGGGTACATACGAAGATTCTTGGTACATTTGAGGAGTTAAGGACAGGGTGTTTTGTAAAACCTAAGAACAAGTCTATACCCTTTGACCTTTATATAGCCCCAAGTGAAAAAGGTATGGCAAAGGATGGAGATATTGTTATTGCAGAGATTATAGATTATCCTGTTGACAAGAGACCACCTGCTGCAAGAATAACAAAGGTACTTAAAAAACCAGAAAATCCCCTTGATGAGGTAGAACTGATTATTGATGAATTCAATCTGCCACGAAAATTTCCCCATAATGTTGTTGAAGAGGCAAAATACCTGTATCATAAATCTCCGCAGATAGAGGATAAGATAAATTTCAGAAAGGATTTAAGGGACCTAATTACCGTGACAATTGATGGTGAGAATGCGCGAGATTTTGATGATGCCATATCAATCAGAAAGACAGAAGATTGTTATACATTATGGGTACATATAGCAGATGTTAGTCATTATGTTGAATTTGATTCCTATATTGATAAAGAAGCAAGAAAGAGGGGTACAAGTGTCTATTTTCCAGATAGGGTTATCCCTATGCTTCCAAAGGAGTTGTCAGAAGACCTTTGCAGTTTAAAGCCAAAGGTTGATAGGCTTGCATTTACCGTGGAGATAGATTTTGATAGAAAAGGCAGGAGGATTGGATCAAAATTTTATCCAAGCATTATCAATAGCAATGAGAGGATGACCTATACATCTGTTAAAAAAATACTCATTGATTTAGACCCCAATGAAAGAAAGAAATATAATCACCTGCTATATAGTCTTGAATTAATGGGAGAGCTTTGCAGTATCTTAAGGGAAAATAGATTAAAAAGGGGAAGCCTTGATTTTGACCTCCCAGAGCCAGAGGTGATTCTTGATATTAGAGGAAATCCTGAGGCAATAATAAAGGCAGAGAGATACTTTTCACATATGATCATTGAGGAGTTTATGATAGCTGCTAATGAGGCTGTTGCAACCTATTTAGAATCCCTTAATATACCCAGTATATACAGGATTCATGAGAAACCTGACCCATCAAAGCTTGAGGAAATAATGGGGATGATTAGTTCACTCGGGGTTTTTAAAGGAAAGACTATCAGACCGAAGGATTTTTCTCATCTTTTAAGACAGATACAGGGAATCCAAGAAAAAGAGATAATAAATTATATAATATTGAGAAGCCTGAAACAGGCTAAATATTCTACTGAGAATATAGGACATTTTGGATTGGCATCAGAGAGCTATACCCATTTTACTTCACCCATAAGACGTTACCCAGACCTTGTTGTCCATAGGATTCTTAAGAATTCCCTAAATAAAGGGCGTCAGAACGATAAAAGGATAAAAGACCTAAATTCTATATTACCTGATATAGCATTTCATTCATCAAGAATGGAAAGACAGGCTGATGATGCAGAAAGGGCTGTTTTAAATGCGATGAGGGTATGGTTTATGAAGGATAAGGTCGGAGATAATTTTGAAGGAAAGGTAGTATCTGTTGCACCCTATGGATTGAAGATTAGGTTAAATGATTACTATGTAGAGGGCTTTCTTCATGTTTCTTATATGATAGATGATTTTTATCTTTATGACGAAAAAACTATGAGCCTTGTTGGAAGACATAAAAAAAAGAGATATTCTATTGGTTCTTTATTAAATGTCAGGATTGATAGAGTGGATTTAGAGGAAAGGGAGATTATCTTCGGCCTTTTATAAAATTTTTTTATCAGCAATCTTATCTGCAAGCCTTGCAAACTCTTCTATGCTGAGATTCTCTGGCCTGCTTTCAGGTTTGATATCAGCAGATAAAAGGATCTCTTTTATATCGCTTGATAATGTCTTCAATGAATTCTGGAGCATTTTCCTTCGCTGTGAAAAGGCAGTTTTTATAATACTAAAAAACAATTTTTCATCCTTAACCTTGACCCTCGTTTTTTTCAATATATCAACATGTATTAATGCAGAATCAACCTTTGGTATAGGTCTAAACGCGCCTCGGGGGATAATGAATTTAATTGTAGGATCTCCATAATATTGAATAACAATTGAAAGAATCCCATACTCTTTTGTGTTAGGCTTTGCCACAATCCTTTGTGCTACTTCCTTTTGAACAGTAAGGGTCATAGACCTTAGGAATTTTCTTGCCTCTAAGAGCCTGAATATTATTGGAGTTGTTATATAATAAGGGATATTTGCAACAACCTTAAATGGTTTTAATGTCTCATAGGGGTATTTGAGGGCATCCCCATGTATAAGCTCTATATTATTATATTCAGCAAGTATCTCCTTTAATTTTTTGTATAAGTCAGCATCAAGCTCTATTGCTATAACCTTTTTTGAGACCTCTGCAAGCATTTTTGTAAGCCTTCCATATCCTGGTCCTATCTCAACTATTACATCATAAGGGGTAATATTTGCAGCCTCTATTATTCTATGCAATATAGATGGGTCAAATAAAAAATTCTGTCCAAGGTGTTTTTTAGGCATGAATCTAAAATATAGAATAAGATTTTATTCTGATCTTTACAAGATAATTTTTGTACGTTATTGTTAATCTTGAGTTATACCAGAAGGGAAAAAGGGAATTGGGCTCCCCAAGGGTGACTTTATTTTTTTCTTCATCTTCTGGAACATATCTAACAGGTTCATCATACAAGATATTTAACTCCTCTCCATTTATGATTGAAATAGTTTGCTTTATGGGTAAAAGTGTTTGCTTGTTTATGAATATAATCTTATTAATATCTTTTAATACATAAAAATCCTCCCTTTCCTCTATGATGAAATCATTTGATTTCCACCACATAAAGCTATTCTTTAAGCCATCAACAAGGATCGTAAGCCTGTATGGATCTAATTTTGGATTGCTTTTTATTATGCTGTTTTCTTCTTTCACCTCACCTGCTAAAAAACCAAGGTAATAAAGCCTCATATCAAGTGTATCTTGCCCAATGTTTATAAAGGCATCTCCGCTCATAATATTGTCACCCCTATCAAATTCAATAGAAAGCAAAGCCTCTATAGAATTGATTTTTTTATGTTCTGAGATGACATCTTCTAATCTAAAATC
>FMJZ01007496.1_pt1 | contig 23615 bp, 15 predicted proteins | sample 1987881 | NCBI WGS metagenome assembly FMJZ01 (sample SAMEA4378227, study PRJEB15110) | soil metagenome | biome: soil; feature: Field; material: Soil | place: India | collected 2015-03-11 | depth 0 m
GGGCTTTGGTCGTGCAGGCAGGCAGGACGGTTATTCGCGCGGATGTGTTTCATATCCCCTCGGTCGACGAAGATTTTTGGGAGGCAGTGGTGTGGGGGTTGCTTTACCGTCTGCAACGCTTCCCGCGCTTTTTCACCGATGGAGCAGGAGGTTCGGCGCCGTCGGATCCCGATGCGTTGAACGGCGTGCGGATGGCGCCTCTGAGTGCCTTGCGGGCGGCGAGTTGCACGCTTGAGGAAGATCGCCCCGAAGTGTCGTGGACAAAGTATCTGCCTGCACCAGTGAACCAGCAGTTTTCGGGTGTGGTGTATGCACGTTGGAAGAGCCGCGTGCAGTGGGGTCAGCGCTGGGTGGATCTGGAGGCGTTCAGCTGGCAGATGAAGACGTGGGACGGCAGGCAGGTGAAGTTATCGCGTCCGGTTTTCCCCTATCGTGGCGATTTGATTGCCCCTCTGCAGGAGGTGAAGCAGGCACTGGGAATGCAGTAAGCATTCTGCGGTTCAGAACAACTGGTGGCATCGCTCAGTCCGTTGCGCTGGCGTCGCCGCGAGCGTGGGCGTGGCTGATGCCGAAGAACGTCTCCAGAATATGCCGGGCAATGGGCGCGGCGACTGCCCCCCCGTGCCCGCCCTGTTCTACCACCACCGCCAGAGCGATTCGCGGATTCTCCATCGGAGCGTAGCAGATAAACCAGGCGTGCGGTCGGCGTCGCGGAGGGTCCTCGGCGGTGCCCGTTTTACCTGCCACCGCGATACCGGGCAGGTTTGCCGCGTGCGCGGTTCCACCCGGTCCTGCTACCGCATCTCGCATTCCGCGCTCGATCCACTGCCAGTGCTCGGGGGCAAGCGGTATCTGCTTCAGCACGGTCGGCTGGGTGTCTATGGAGGTGCCGTCGGGCTTGAGGATGCGCTTCACCACAAAAGGCTTCATAATCGTGCCTCGGTTCGCGACCGCACTGGCGACCAGCGCCATCTGAAGCGGAGTACACTGCACAAACCCCTGACCGATGGAGGCGTTGACCGTATCGCCGTCGTACCAGCCTTCCTTAAATCGTTTCTTTTTCCATTCGGGTGTGGGGATGTTGCCTCGGCTTTCGCCTGCCAGGTCAATGCCCGTCACCTCGCCCAGCCCGAAGGCGTGTGCCATCTCCGCCAGGTTCTGAATGCCCGTTCTCAATCCTGTCTGATAAAAGTACACATCGCACGATGCCCCTATCGCCCTCACAAAGCCTGTGGCTCCATGCCTGCGATGACACCCAAATCGCCAGCGTCCTATCTGCAGGAAGCCGGGGCAGTAGTAACCCGTGTAGGGCGTGATAGCCCCAGAGTGCAGTCCAGCCGCTGCGGTCACTATTTTAAACGTCGAGCCAGGCGGATAGCGGCTACCGATGGCGCGGTTCTGCAGGGGATACAGCGGATTGTTGGCTATCTCGCGCCAGACGTTGGGCTTCATGCCGCGCGCAAAGGCGTTGGGGTCAAAGCGTGGAAAGCTCGCCAGCAGAAGCACCTCGCCGGTGCGCGGGTCAAGCGCTACTACCGCTCCCACGCGGTTACCAAACGCCTCCTCCGCCGCCTTTTGCAGGGCTTTGTCTATCGTCAGCACCACCGTGGCGCCCTGCTCGGCAGGAACCTCTTCAATCTCGCGCCGCTGGCGTCCTCGCGCATCCACCTCCACCCATTTGCCCCCTGCGTGCCCGTGCAGCCACACCTCCTGCGCCTTCTCCACGCCCATCTTGCCCACATACTCGCCCTGAGAGATGCCGGCTTCGCGCAGGGTCGCCAGCTCTTTGGCATCCACTTCGCCAAGCATTCCCAGCACGTGTGATGCCAGCTTGCCCTCTGGATACCAGCGCACCGGCTGAGGGCTGACGGTTACGCCCGAAAGCCACAGGCGGTTCTCCTCGATGCGCGTCACCACCTCCAGCGAAACGCCCATCGCAATCGGAACCGGATACAGCCGCTGGGCGCGCTGTTTGGGGTTACCAACCACCTGCAGAATATCCTCCAGCGGCACCTGCAGAATCTGGCTCAATCGGCGAAGCACCGAGTCGTCGCTCACCTCCGCCGGCACGATACTGACCACGAACTCGGGGCGATTCATTGCTAAGGTGCGCCCGGCGCGGTCGACAATCATTCCCCGCGGGGCAAACAGCCGGATGAACCGCTTGCGGTTGCTCTCCGACTGTGCCAGCAACTGCTCGCCCATCGCCACCTGCAGGTACCACAGACGCAGTATCAGCAGGGCGAACCCCAGCAGGACGAGTGACAGGTACACCTTGAAATGGGGAACCTGCGGCGCGGTAGGTATCTCTACGCCGAACCGACCACGCATGGCTACTCCTCTCCCGGCGGCGGGCGATGCAGGTTACAGCGTCTCTGGGGCGCCCTGCCGGCAGGGAAGGTTTTGACCACCACCTCCGGGCAGTAGCGCGTTGCCAGAAGACCGCTGTCCACGCATATCCGCACTCTCTCGGTTGCAGGCGGGCGGACAACCGGCGGCTCGGAGAGGCGAGGAGCCGAGGGCGTGCTTACGGGAGGCGGCGTGCTGACGCGCGGCTGAAGGGTGGTAGGCTCTCCGATCGCTGGTGTGCCGGGTGTCGTGATGGCAGGTGGTGGTGTTTGAGGTGCCGAAGGCGGGGTGGCGGTCGGCTGTCCGCTTTCAGGTTGCTCTGCGGGCGAGACGGCGTCGGAACCCGCGGGCGTCCGAACACCGTGCAGGGTACATCGTTCGGCTGGCTCTTCACCACGGCGGAAGGTGAAGCGATGCGTGCGCGGACAGGCGGGCGTGGCAATCATGCCCGTATCATCGCACAGGGTGAGTGTGACCGTGTCCACACTCTCCGGCTGTTGTGGTTTTTCGGGCACGTCGCCCGGCTCCAGCTTGTTCAGCCACTGTTTCTGCAGGGGAACCGCCTTGCTCATAAACTCTTTCCAGATGGGCGCGCACACCGTTCCCCCGAAGATGCGCGGCATCGGCAGGTACACCTTCTGCTTCTTGGCAGGGTCCATCACCTCTCGCGCCACCCACACGGCGGTCACCAGTTCGGGCGTGTACCCCACAAACCAGGCATCGCGCCCCTCGTCGGTGGTGCCTGTTTTGCCGCGCGCTTCCGGAAAGTCGTGCAGTACCCGATAGGCGGTGCCGCCGGGCGTGTGTACCGGCGCCTTCAGCAGTTCATCCATGATCTTAGCGGTCTCTTCAGAGATAACTCCATAGGTGATATTTGGGGCGTTCTCCTGGATGATTTTGCCCTCGCTGTCGCGCACGCGCACAATCGCCATCGGCTCACAACGGTTTCCACCTGACGCGAACACACTGTAAGCCACTGCCATCTCGAGGGGGCTGACCGCCGACGAACCCAGCGCCAGCGACAGATTCGGCTCCAGCGGAGACTGGATGCCCAGCTTTTTGGCGTACTCTATCACCGTGTCGGGCTTGACCATGGCGATGGTCTTGACCGCAGGGATGTTAATGGAGAAGGCTATCGCCTGGCGCACGGTCACCGAACCATGGTAACGCCCATCGGCGTTCTGGGGGCGATAGGGCTTGGGATAGGAAGGATAGCTGACGGGCGCGTCCACGATGCGCGAGTCGGGCGTCAGCAGTCCTCTGTCAATAGCGGCGCAATACACGATGGGCTTGAAAGCCGAACCGGGCTGTCGTCTGCCCTGCGTGGTGGCGTTGTACTGTGAGGTTGCAAAATCCACCCCACCCACCATCGCGCGGATATAGCCGGTTTTGGGGTCAATGGCTATCAGAGCGCCCTGGGTAACCTGCCCCCTGCCATACCGTTTGATGCCTTCACGCAGAGCCTGTTCCGCTGCCTGCTGCATCTGCCAGTTCAGGGTGGTTTCTACCGTCAACCCAGCCTTGTAAATCTGGTCCGCGCCGTACTCCTCGGTCAACTGCTTCAGCACATAGAACACAAAATATGGCGCCTTGTAGGCAACCCCTTTGCGTCGCAGGGGGACAATCCGAATCCGCTCGTTCCTCGCCTGTTCATACTCCTGCTGGTTAATGAAGCCGAGTTCCAGCATCCGCTTCAGCACCACCTGCTGTCGGCGCAGTGCCAGTTCCATGTTCTCATGAGGCGAGTACACCGATGGGCGGCGTACCAGCCCTGCCAGCAGGGCGCACTCGGCGAGGGTGAGTTTGTTCAGCGGTTTGTCGAAGTAGACGCGCGCGGCGGTCTTTGCTCCGTAAGCCCCACTGCCGAAATACACCTCGTTCAGGTAGGTCTCCATAATCTGCTCTTTGGTGAGGTGCTGTTCGATTTGCAGTGCCAACAGTGCTTCCTGCAGTTTGCGGTGGAAGGTCTTTTTCTGGGTCAGGAAGGCGTTTCGCGCCAGCTGCATGGTAATGGTGCTTCCGCCCTGGGCATATCTACCTTCGCGCAGGTTCACCCACACCGCCCGGAAGACCGCTTTGGGGCTGATGCCGCGATGCTGGTAGAACTGGCTGTCTTCAATAGCCACTATCGCATCGATCAGTGGTTTGGGAAACTCGGAGAGCTTCGCCAGTTCGCGCCGCTCGTTCGTCAGCGTTGCCAGCACCACACCGTCCTGCGAGAGGATGCGCGTGCCCACGTAGGGCTTGAGGTTGGCTATCTGCTCACTGCTGGGCAGCATCTGAGAAACCTGCACCAGAAGCACCACCAGATACCCCCCGCCCACCACAATGCCCAGCAGCACCAGCAGAAGAAGGTATATCAGCAGGCGCTGCCATATCGGGCGGCGACGCCTGCGCAGTGGACGAGTGACCGAACGCCTGCGAGGTCTTGAACGCATAATCGCTCCGTTCGCGAGTTCTACCCTTCACATTATATCTCAAAAGATTACGTGGCACGAAAAGGGCTGTAAACTGGTGCTTTTGCGAAAGCGGAATGGATAACTCCTCACCGCTCTTTTCGTATATAATGAAGATGGTAACAGTCCTGTACAGGAGGTTAAACCGATGATGAGGTTATCTGTTCCGATTGCTCTGGCAGTAGTATTTCTAACGACCGTGGTGGTACTGGCACATGAGGAACCGAAGGAACCAACGCCCGTTGCCAAGCCGCCGCTTCAGAAGGAGATGATTAACCTGCCGAAGGGTGCGCAGGTTCCAACCAAAAAGCCCAATCCCAGCCCGAAGGAGAAGGCTTTAGCTGCTCAGCTCCAGCAGCTGGAGAAACGGCGAGATGCACTGATTAAGCAGTCTATGGAGCTGGACAGAAAACGCTTCAGCACCCAGGACCCCGCGGAACGCAGGCGACTGGATGCAGAGAAGCTGCAGCTGGTCAAGCAGCTCGACGAGGTCGTCAAGAAGCGGGACACCGTTTACAAGGCATGGCAGAAAGCGGCGATGGAGCGATGGCGCAGGGAGAACCCCGAAGCGTTCCAGAGCCCGCCCGGTATGCCGCCAGGTATGACCATGCCACCCCAGATTATCGCCAAGCAGATCGAGATAGCCAAAGAGCAGCTGGCGAAGCTGAAGAAACAGGGCAAGCCCGATACCGACCCGCAGGTGAAGATGTATAAGGAGCGCATTGCCCGCTACACGCAGATGATGAAGATGACGGCTGCCAAACCGCCGACAGGACCTGCGCCCAAGGTCCCTGAGAAGTAAAGTTGGCTCAAACGGTGCAAACATATCCAACGCGCATCCACCTGCTGGAAGAGCATACGGTCAACCGCATCGCCGCAGGTGAGGTGGTGGAGCGCCCGGCGTCGGTGGTGAAGGAGCTGGTGGAAAACAGCATCGACGCCGGGGCACGCGCTATCCTGGTGGAGGTAGAACAGGGAGGCAAGCGGCTCATCCGTGTGGTGGACGATGGCGAGGGGATGAGCCCTGCCGACGCCGTGTTGAGCATCCAGCGCCACGCCACCTCCAAGATTCGCACCGCCGACGACCTGCAATCCATCGTCACACTCGGCTTTCGGGGTGAGGCGCTTCCCAGTATCGCCGCTGTCAGCCGCTTCGAACTGCTGACCAAGCGTGCCGACCTGGACACGGGGATGCGCCTGGTGGTAGAGAACGGGCAGGTGGTGGAGGCGGAGGAGTGTGCCGCTCGCGACGGAACGGTTGTGACCGTGCGCGACCTGTTCTACAACACGCCCGCCCGCCTGAAGTTTCTAAAAAGCACCGCCACCGAGCTGTCGCACATCACCGAGCTGGTTACCCGTTTCGCCCTCGCCTTTCCCGAAATCTCCTTTCGCCTGGTGCATAACGGGCAGGAGATTTTCGCCTCACAGGGGAGCAGTGACCCCCGTCATGCCCTGCTGGCGGTCTTCGGGCGTGATGTGGCGCGTGAGCTGCGCACCATCGACTACACCGAAGGAAACCTGCATATCACGGGCTACGTCTCGCCGCCGCACCTCACCCGCCCCACCCGCGCCATGCAGAGCTTCTTCGTCAACCGTCGGCTGGTGCGCCATCGCGTGCTTTCACGCGCCTTAGATGATGCCTATCGCACCCTGACCCCCGAAGGGCGATACCCCATCGCCGCCATCTTCCTGAACGTGCCTCCCTACAGCGTGGATGTCAACGTCCACCCTACCAAAGCCGAAGTGAAGTTCGCGCATGAGGGGGAAGTATACCATGCCGTGCTGAACGCGGTGCGCCAGTCGCTTCTCCAGCAGGGAATGATGCCCTCTGCCCTGCCCGGTCTTCAGAGCGAGATGGACATTTCCCCTGCGCCGCGCCCCACTCCTGCTCAGACCGTTTGGCAGCCCTCGCCGCTTCCGCCGCAGGAAGTACTTCATGCGGAGCTGATGCGTCGCGCGGGCATTGACCTCACCCAGCCGACCCCTGTGGACACCCTGCCCTCCGCCCGCCCCTACGCGGAGATGCTGGAAGGCTTTCAGGTGCTGGGGCAGATAGAACGCACATACATCATCGCCTCGTCCCTGCGGGGCTTGCTGATTATTGACCAGCATGTCGCCCATGAGCGCGTGCTATACGAAAAATTGACTGTGCTGCGCCAGAAACAGTCGATACCTGTTCAGCATCTGCTCACCCCTCTGGTGTTTCATCTGGACCGGCGAACCGCCACCCTTCTGGGAGAGCATCTGCAGGAGATTCAGTCTATGGGCTTCGTGATCGAGCCGTTCGGCAGTGATAGTGTGGTACTTCGCGGAGTGCCGGCGTGGCTCGGACAACGCAACGTGGAGGCAATCGTACGCGACCTGCTGGACGAAATCTCCGAGCTGGGCATCCAGCGACGCCTTCCGCTCACCGACGAGACGCTGGTCGCCACCACCGCGTGCAAGATGGCGGTGAAAGCCGGTGATGCCCTCTCGCATGCCGAGATGACGCACCTCCTGCAGGATCTTGCAGAGACCGAGAATCCCTATCTGTGTCCGCACGGTCGCCCGGTGGTACTGGTGCTGAGCATCGAGGAGCTGGAGAAGCGATTCAAGCGCGGATGATGCCGCATTGACAGGGGTACATCCTATCCTCTACAATACTGCCGGTGAGGAACCCGCCATGCTTACGTTGTTGCGGATTAGAGGTTTTCGCTCCATCAGGGAGCAGGAGATTCGACTGGCTCCGCTGACTGTGCTGTATGGACCTACCGCCAGCGGCAAATCCAGCGTCCTGTACGCGCCTCTGGTCATTCGGAACGTGATTGCTAACCCCAATCAGTCCGTCGACAACTTTTTCAATCTGGGCTTCTTGAATCTGGGAGGATTTGAGGAGTGTATTTTCACCCATGACAGAGACGGTGAGATAGATATTCGGGCTGGCACGGAGGCCGACGAGTACGGCGTGACGTTACGCAAAAACTCGGGCGCGTTTTGCCTGAAATCCTCAGAGATAGACCTGCGTCTGGAAGTGAGCTTTCCGTATGCGCTCAATCAAAGCGTCACCCAGGCGTGCGGTGACGGCATCTGCACCATCAAGTGGGACGGCATCACAGTCAGCGTCACCGCGGAATCTGCGGATGCGGCGGCGCAAGAGCGTGCACACGGTCTGGCACATCAGCTGAACAGCATTGCCGAGGCATTGCGCCGGGTGGACATCGCACCCCACAGAAGAGGATTTTTCAAGCCCTACTACACCCCTGTGCCGCTCAGTGCCATGCCCGTCTCGGAAGACGAGGTTGCCACGAGCATCATTACCGACCCTTACTTGCCCGCTAAAATATCTGCAGACCTTGAGCGAATAATCGGCAGGGACTTCAGGCTGTATACCCCGCCGGGCACAGCCATCGTATACCTGCAGACCACCGATAAAGAAGCTCGTTTGCCGTCGTTTCTGTGCAACGATGGATTTGGGGTCAACCAGCTGGTATACCTGCTGGCAAAACTGCACCAGCCCAATGTGCGAACCCTGCTGATTGAGGAGCCGGAGGTTCACCTGCACCCGTCGGTGATGCGTCGGCTGGTACGAACTCTGTGCGCCATTGTCGCCGACGAAGAAAAGCAGGTTATTGTGACCACGCACAGTGAAGCGTTCGTGTCCGCCCTTCTTACGCTGATTGCAAGTGGGCAGGTTCCGGCGCATACCGTGCGGTTTTACCTTGTGGAGAAAACGGGCAAGCAGACGGTTTGCCACCTGCAGGAGGTCAATCAGGCAGGACAGATTGAGGGAGGATTAGCCTCTTTCATGGAGGGCGAACTGGAAGATATTCGCTTGATGCTGGGGCTTTGAAAGTGCCGGATACCAAGCAAAAGTTTATTGTTGACGAATGGTTGTGGCATGACCTCGGCGGTGAAAACGGGCTTGAGCGCCAGCAGCAGGCATTCCAATTTCTGGAGCGACTGGTGCGGAAATGCGATATGCTGGTATCTATGAAAGGCTCTGCATTTGAGCAAAAGTTCTACAACCTTTGCCTGTTAAGGGATGTAGTGGTCCGCCAGATTGTGCGTTATTGCCGTAACTTCATCCTCAGCAATAGCCAGAAATACCTTACCGTCGCTCAGCACGATTGCCCCCCTCTTCCAGACGATTGGAACGTCAAACCTGATGATAGATACCTGGCTTGCCTTGCCATAGCGGGGCATGGAACAGTTGTAACGACAGATGCTCCTTTGATACAGGAACTGCGTCATCACCAGATAGAGTGTATCCATCGGGACGACCTGCTGGACGTGTACTGAGCACAGTACGCGCACACAGGCAAGGATTATCAATATGCAGATTCGCTTGTGGCTGGCACTACTGGTGATATTGGTAGCCAACCTGCCCGGGTTGAAGCAGGTGCTGGCAAACGCTCCCCTGCGCACCGATACCGACACCGCCGCCATGCTGGATGCCATGCGGGATACGGGCGGAATAGATGGCTGGTGGCGCTGGTTCGGCAGCGACTGGTTCCTGCATAACGGCTTCTATCGCCCAACGACCTGCCTGTCGCTCCTGCTGGACTACGCGCTGTACGGCGAGACCGGCTGGGGCTATCGGCTGATGAACTGGCTGCTGGCAGTGTTGACCTCGCTGGGGTTTTATGCGCTTCTGGTGTGGTTCGCACGCCGATGGCTGTCGCACCTGCTGACCGGTGAAAACCATGCCCGTCTTTTTGCGCTGGCAGGAACCGTCGCGCTGAGCCTCCAGCAGACCGATGCCCTCCGCCCTCTGGCGCGGTTCTCGGCGTGGTGGCTGGTGCTGGCGTGGCTCTTTATCCTGGCGCAATCTCATCACCTGCCCGCATGGAAGGGACTGCTACGTGCCCACTGGTGGCAGATATGGCTGGGAGCCGGAGCCTTCTTCTGGGGCTGGGATCGGCTGGTGCACAGCGGTTTTGAACGACTTATCGTGTGGGTTCCGTCGCGCACTGCTCTGCTGGCAACCTGCCTGACGGTGTGGAGTTTCTGGTTTCTTCTGCGCTGGGGAGAGGCGGGTCGGGCATTTCTGCTTCTCCTTGCGGGGCTGTTATATGCAGGTGCGTGCGGCGCATACGAACAGCCGCTCACAACTGTTCCCCTCGCTATCGTGCTTGCTGTTGCCGTGCGACGAGAATGGGGCTGGCGGGCATGGAGTGGTGCTGGGGTAATGCTTGCGGTGGCGGTGGGGTATCTCCTCCTGCGGTTTACGCTCCTGCCCGCCGAGGTCAGCGGTTATCAGCAACAGCAGTTACGCTCGTCGCCCGCTCTGGCGGTATGGCACTTTGTGCAGATGCTTGTGCCCGTGCTGGGGCATTACCAGTACTGGGCGAACAATGGGCTGAACCTGTACCTGTTCTTCTTCAAAAGCGCGTGGGACATCCTGATAACCGACCTTGCCTTTCTGGGCGTGCTGGTGGCGGTGTGGCGTTCGCGGCGATGGTTTGGCTGGTGGCTCCTCTGGCAGGGGGTAACGTATCTGCCCATGAGCTTTTTGCATCCCTTTGAACACTACTACTACCTGCCGCAAGTGGGGCAAAATGCTGTGGACGTGGCGCTGATGGCGTGGGCACTTCTCCACCTGCGCAATTTACTCCGGGCGCAACCCCCTAACGTTTGACGATGCAAAGCAGATAAGGGTATACTCCTTTAAAAGAGTTTGTGAACGAACACACGACTATTACAAGGGCAGTGAGCACTTCGCTGGATACATCACAGATATTTGGCGAGCAGAAGCGCACCTACGTGCGCAGCATGTTTGCGCGGATTGCCTCGCGCTACGACCTGTTGAACTCTCTGCTCAGCCTGCGCATTCATCACTACTGGCGGCATGTCGCCGCGAAGGAAGCGGCGTTACAGCCCGGGCAGTATGCGCTGGACGTCTGTACCGGCACAGCCGACTTCGCCCTGCGGCTGGCAAAGGACGTGGGCGCACAGGGTCTGGTGGTCGGGGTGGACTTCTGTGAGCCGATGCTGAAAATCGGCATGAGCAAGGTGCGCCGGCAGGGGGTGGACGGGTGCATTACGCTGGCGCTGGCAGATGCGCAAAACCTGCCCTTTCCATCAGAGCGCTTCGACGCCGTAACCGTTGCCTTCGGTATTCGCAACGTGGTGGACATGCGTCAGGCGTTTGCGGAGATGTGGCGCGTGCTCAAACCGGGCGGACGTCTCGTCTGCCTGGAGTTTTCCCATCCCCGGCGTCAGCCGTTTCGCAGTATCTATGCCTTTTACTTCCATCGGATACTGCCTTTGGTCGGTGGATTACTGAGCCATCGCGATGCCTATACCTACCTGCCCGTTTCGGTCAGTTACTTCCCCGAGCGCGAGCAGCTGGCGCAGGTCCTGCGGGAAGTGGGGTTCGTGCAGGTGAAATGGACAGAGCTGACTTTTGGCATTGTATGTATTCATTCTGGAGTGAAACCATGAGCACTTCTACGTTCGTGACCTATGCGACTGATCCCAATATCATGAGACTGCTGGAGGTGGTACTGCCTGACCTGCAGGCGGTGGAAGAGCGCATCCAGCAGGAGATTTCCTCCCCCGTGCGCACGATATGGTCGCTGGGTGGGCACGTACTTTCTTCGGGGGGGAAACGGTTGCGCCCTGCGCTGGTGTGTCTGAGCGCGTACGCCACCGGTCTGCCCGTGGACAGGAACCGGCTTATTCCCCTCGCAGCGGTAGCAGAACTGATGCACATGGCGACCCTCATCCACGACGACGTGGTAGACAACACCGCCACCCGACGGGGGCGCCCAACCGCCAGCGCATTGTTCGGCAACGGCGTGACCGTGCTGACCGGCGACTATCTGCTGGCGAAAGCCATGCACCTCTTGATAGAGGACGGCGACCTGGCAATCCTGCGCACGGTTTCGCAGGTGGCGATTGAGATGAGCGAGGGTGAGGTACTCCAGATGATTTACACCAGCGACCCCTCCATCTCTGAGCAGACCTATTTCGACATCATTCGCAAGAAAACAGCGGTGTTCATTCAGGGATGCTGTCGGGCGGGTGCGCTGGTCGCAAACGCACCTCAGCCCGTGGTAGAAGCTCTATCCGACTACGGTTACCATGCCGGCATGGCGTTCCAGATTGCCGACGACCTGCTGGACTACACCGGCAACCCAGCTCGCATGGGCAAGCCGGTGGGAAACGACCTACGGGAAGGCAAGTTTACCCTGCCCCTGATTATCGCTCTGCGGGAAGCGACTCCTGCAGACCGTCAGAGAATACTGCAGATTCTGGGTTCGCCCGTGCGCGACGGCGAGATACAGCAGGTGATAGAGTTTATCCGCCGCTACGACGGCTTCAGCCAGACCCAGGCAGTAGCGGAGCATCATGCCAGACGGGCAGTAGAGGCACTGAGCCGTTTGCCTGAAAGCCCCATTCGCCAGAGCCTGATTGCCCTGTGCGATTACATTGTACAGAGAGACCTGTGAAATGCCCCATACCTGCGCAATCTTGACAGCCTGTTTGGGGTATGGTACACTAGCATCGTGGTCAGGGAGAGCAACCCGACAACGTTTCTGGATACCTGTGCAGGAAGGATGCAACCCGTCCGCGGGCGGATTGTATCCTTCTTTTTGCGAATGTGCGAAGTGAGGCAAGGATAGAGGATGCAGGTTACAAAACAAGAACTGGAAAACCGAACGGTTGCCGTACAGGTAGAGGTTGAACCGGAGCAGGTCAACCGAACGTTTGAGAAGGTATACCGGCAGCTGAGCAAATACGTGGAAGTGCCCGGTTTTCGTCCGGGTAAGGCGCCCATTGGGCTGTTGCGCCAGGCGCTGAGGGAAGACTACGTGCGCGAGCGCGTGCTGGAGCAGATTATCAGGGATACCATGAACTCTGCCCTGCAGGAGGCGCAGGTCGAGCCGTACGGGGCACCTCCCAGGCTGGACATCCAGCAGCTGGAAGAGGGCAAGCCGATGCTCTATTCCCTTCAGGTTCCGCTGGAGCCCAGCGTCGAGCTCGGCGAATACCGTGGGCTGAAGGTAACGCGCTACACGCCAGTAGTCACCGACGAAGACGTGACCAACGAGATCGAGTCGCGCCGGCGACAGGCAAGCCGCTTTGAGCGAGTGGACCGCGAGGCGCAAACAGGCGACGTGGTTTTCGTGACCATCGTGCCACAGATTGAGGGCGAACCGAACCCGTTGTCCACGCGGCGCAACCTCGTCCATCTGACCGAAGAGATGCAGGAGCACCCGCTGGGCAAAGTGATCCTTGGCATGAAGGCGGGCGAGACCAAAGAGGAGACCGTAGAGTTCCCTCCGAATGACCCGGATGCGGAACTGCGCGGCAAGACGGTGCGCCTGCAGGTGACGGTGCACAGTGTCTCCGAGATGAAGCTGCCCACCGACGAGGAGCTGCTCAAGCAGATGCAGGTAGAGTCGATGGACGCCCTGCGCGAGCGCATTCGGCAGTCTCTCACCGAAGAGCTGTCGCACTATGCCAGGACGGCATCTGATGCCTCCATGAAAAAGGCTGTTCTGGAAAGCGCGAAAGTGCAAATCTCGCCGATTATCCTTGAGGCGCGGGCGCACAATAGTTTGACGAACCTGGAGGAGAATCTGCGCCGGAGGGGATATACCCTTGAGGACTATGCCCGCACCTACGGCATGACCGAAGAGCAGTTCGAGAGCTACTGGTTCCGGCGAACTACCGACAATCTGCTGTATGGGCTAATCCTGAAGGCAATCCGCGAGCGTGAGGGCATCACCCTAACCGACGAGGAGCGCCAGCAGGTCATGGAGCAGTATAACCTCAGCGAAGAAGATGCGGCTGAATCGGAAGAAGCGGAAGAGCTGATGGAGGACCGGCTGGTCGAAAAGACCCTGCAGTTTTTGTGGGATGTTGCCGAAGTTACAGAAGAAGAGTTTCGCATCCAGTCACAGCGCGAGCAGACCGATAATGAGGAGTAGGCGATGAAAGTGCGACCGGTTGTCCATAACTCCCTGATCCCGATGGTGATCGAGCAAACCGCGCGTGGCGAGCGGGCATACGACATCTACTCGCGGCTGCTCAAGGACCGCATCATCTTCATCGGGGAACCTATTGATGACCACCTGTCCAATCTGGTGGTGGCGGAGATGCTGTTCCTCGAGAAAGAGGACCCCAACCGCGATATTGAACTGTACATCAACTCGCCGGGTGGGAGCGTCTCGGCGGGACTGGCTATCTACGACACCATGCAGGTGCTCAAGTGCGACATTGCCACCATCTGCGTGGGGCAGGCGGCTTCGATGGGGGCGGTTCTGCTTGCGGCGGGCACAAAGGGCAAACGCTACTGCCTCGAGCACGCGCGCGTGATGATCCACCAGGTCAGCGCAGGCTTTCAGGGAACTGCCATCGACATCAACATTCAGGCGCAGGAAGTGCTCAGGTACAACCGGATGCTGAACGAAATCCTTGCCTATCACACCGGACAGCCGCTGGAGCGGGTGGAGCAGGACACCCAGCGTGACTACTTCATGTCCGCTCAGGAGGCGAAGGAGTACGGTATCATTGACGAAATACTGTCGCGTGGCGCACGCTAAAACCAGGATAGAGGAGCGAAACTGTGGCGCGAACAGGATTTGAACCTTTGGAAGGACGCTGTGTCCTGTGTGGCAAGATCCGTCCACGCCTGATACAGGGAATGCACGGCGGGGTGTGCATTGACTGCATCCAGTACGCGAACGAACTCATCCAGTCGCAAATCACACGTCACGAGCGTACCTCAGCATATGGTCTGTCCAGCGTTCCCAAGCCCAAAGAGATTTATCGCATCCTCAGCCAGTACGTGGTCGGGCAGGAACGTGCCAAGCGCGCGCTGTCGGTTGCGGTATACAACCACTACAAGCGCATCCAGCACGCCTCGCGCGACAACGACGTGGAACTGCAGAAGAGCAACATCCTGCTGATCGGTCCTACCGGAAGCGGTAAGACTCTGCTGGCGCAGACGCTGGCGAAGATTCTGAACGTGCCCTTTGCCATCGCCGATGCCACATCCCTCACCGAAGCGGGCTACGTGGGCGAGGACGTAGAGAATATCCTTCTTCGCCTTCTGCAGGCTGCCGATACCGGCACTTCTCTGCAGGAGACCGTGCGAAACGCCCAGCGCGGCATCGTGTACATCGACGAAATCGACAAAATCGCCCGCAAGGCGGATAACCCTTCCATCACGCGCGATGTCTCGGGGGAAGGCGTCCAGCAGGCACTGCTGAAGATTCTGGAAGGCACTATCGCCAATGTGCCGCCGCAGGGCGGACGCAAGCACCCTCAGCAGGAGTTCATTCAGGTGGACACCACCAACATCCTGTTCATCTGTGGCGGTGCGTTCGAGGGATTGGATAAGATTATCGCCCAGCGATTGGGCAACCAGACGATGGGCTTCCGCGCCTCGCTGGAAGGCAAAAAGAAGCTCAGCTACGGCGAACTGCTGTCGCACGTCATCCCCGAAGACCTGCTGAAGTTCGGCTTCATCCCCGAGTTCATCGGTCGGTTGCCGGTGGTCACCACCCTCGAGCCGCTGGACGAAGAGACCCTGATGCGCATCCTTGTGGAGCCCAAAAACGCGCTGGTCAAGCAGTACCAGAAGTTCTTCGAGATGGACGGCGTGGACCTGGTGTTTACCGATGAAGCCCTGCGTGCCATTGCGCAGGAGGCGATGGCGCGGGGGACCGGCGCACGTGCTCTGCGTGCCATTATCGAGGAGATTATGCTCAACATCATGTACGAGGTGCCATCCTCGCAGGATATTAAGCGGGTGATTGTGAACGAGAAGACGGTGCGAGAGCGAGCAGAACCTCAGGTACTGCGCGCGGAGGACATTAAGCAGGCATCATAACCGGTATGCCAAGAACACGCAAATCCACAACAACCGAGACCGAGCAAGAGAAGCCAAAGCCTCGTTCCACCCGGCGCAAGCGCCAACCGCCCGCTGAGGAGGAATGGGACCTGCAGGAGGAGGCTAGCGGTTCAGGTATCCCCTCTCAGCTTCCGCTGGTGCCGGTGCGCGACCAGGTGTACTTTCCACAGATGGTATTTCCGCTGTTTGTGGGCAGAGATCGCTCGGTGCGCGCACTGGAAGAGGCGATGGAGAACGACCGCCTCATCGCCCTTGCCGCGCAGAAGGAGGTCATCACCGAGGAACCTGAGCCCGACGACATCTACAGCGTAGGCATTGTGGCGGAAGTCCTGCAGGTGCTGCGCATGCCCGATGGAACCCTGCGCCTGATGCTTCAGGGGATCGACCGTGTTCGCATCACCCGCTATGTGCAGACGGAACCCTTCATCCTGGTGAAGGTCGCCCCCGTGCCCAGCGAAAAGGCGTATGACCTGGAGATCGAGGCGCTGATGGGCATCGTGGTCTCGCTGTTCGAGCAGCTGGTGAACGCGGGCAAGAACATCCCCTCCGAGGTTCTGCTCAGCGTCAGCAACCAGAGCGACCCCGAGCGCATCATCAACACGGTAACGCCCTACCTGCCCGTTCGCGTGGAGGAGAAACAGCAGATACTGGAGATGGAGAGCGTTCGCGAGCGGCTGGAGCGGCTGGTGGTCATCATGCGCAAGGAGATAGAGATTATTGAACTGCAGAAGACCATCCGCTCGCGCGTGGAGAAAGAGGTGGGCGATACCCAGCGCGAGTTCTTCCTGCGCGAACAGATGAAAATCATCCAGCAGGAACTGGGCGAGCGCGACGAACGCACCAGCGAGATCGAGGAGTTCCGCCAGAAAATCCTGAACGCGGGCATGCCCGAAGAGGTGCAGGAACGCGCCTTCAAGGAGCTGGAACGCCTGGAGAAGATGCCCTTCGCTGCGCCGGAGGGCGTGGTGGTGCGCAACTATCTGGACTGGCTGGTGTCTCTGCCGTGGAGCACGGTGACCGAAGATAACCTGGACATCGCCGCCGCCGCGCAGGTGCTGGACGAAGACCACTACGGACTGCAGAAGGTCAAGGAGCGCATCCTTGAGTTCCTCGCCGTGCGCAAGCTGGCAGGCAGTGCGATGAAGGGACCCATCCTGTGCTTCGTGGGTCCACCCGGTGTGGGCAAAACCTCCATCGGCAGGTCTATCGCTCGTGCGCTGGGGCGCAAGTTCGTGCGCGTGTCGCTGGGCGGCGTGCGCGACGAGGCGGAAATCCGCGGACACCGGCGCACCTACGTGGGCGCACTGCCCGGACGCATCATCCAGGGCATCCGACAGGCGAGCTCGCGCAACCCGGTGTTCATGCTGGACGAAATCGACAAACTGGGCATTGACTTTCGCGGCGACCCCTCCTCCGCACTTCTGGAGGCGCTGGACCCCGAACAGAACTATGCCTTTTCGGACCACTATCTGGAAGTGCCCTTCAACCTGCGCGAGGTGATGTTTATCACCACGGCGAATCTGCTGGACCCCATTCCGCCCGCCCTGCGCGACCGTATGGAGGTCATCGTCTTCCCCGGCTACACCGAAGACGAGAAGATGAACATCGCCAGAGGGTTCCTGGTGCCCAAGCAGTTGAAAGAGCACGGACTGACCCCCGAGCAGTGCCAGATTGCCGACTCGGCGATACAGCTCATCCTGCGCGAGTACACCCGGGAGGCGGGCGTGCGCAATCTGGAGCGTGAAATCGCCTCCGTGTGTCGCAAGGTGGCGCGCGCCGTTGCCGAGGGGCAGATCGAGTCGAAGGTGGTTGCCCCCGAAGACATCCCCGCCTACCTGGGGGCGCGAAAGTATCGCTACGGAACCGCCGAGGAGAAGGACGAAATTGGCGCGGCAACGGGGCTGGTGTACACGCAGTTCGGCGGCGATATCGTCTCCATCGAGGTCAGCGTTCTGCCTGCCACCAAAGGGCAGTTACTGCTGACCGGACAGCTGGGCGAGGTGATGAAGGAGTCGGCGCAGGCGGCGTTGACCTACATCCGCTCCCGGGCGGAGCAACTGCACCTGGACCCCGAGTTCACCCGCAACGCCGACATCCACATCCACGTGCCGGAAGGCGCAGTGCCCAAAGATGGACCCTCCGCCGGCATTACCATCGCCACGGCACTGGCTTCGGCGTTCACGCAGCGACCTGTGCGCCGCGATGTGGCGATGACGGGCGAAATCACCCTGCGCGGACGGGTTCTGCCCATCGGTGGAGTGAAGGAGAAGGTGCTCGCTGCGCACCGTGCAGGCATCCGGGTGGTCATCCTGCCCGAAGAGAACCGACGCGACCTGGACGAAATCCCCCAGCAAGTGCTGGACGACATCGAGTTCCGCTTTGTGCGCCACATGGATGAAGTGCTGGAGATTGCCCTGCTCGGCGAACCCCGTTAGCTCAGAATAGTTCCATACACGAGCAGCCCTTTGACGCTCCGCGCGACAGGAATAACGCTCCACACGCTTTCTATATGGCGGGGTTCCCGCCGAGCCGTTATTGAAAGGCGACCTAACCCCCAGCCCCTTCCCTGCGAGGGAAGGGGAGCATCACCTCTCCCTGTGTCGGGGAGAGGTCGGGAGAGGGGTTTACAACGAGGTTCTCGCCGAGCCGTGTATGAGTCCCTCCCCGCCTGCGGGGAGGTTAGGAGGGGCTGTCTTGCTTTTCAGAGGGCGACCACAAAGGGTTGTCTCTGCAAACGGCTCTCCAGAAGCTTCGCCCTCCAGAATAACCCGCTTACCTCTCCTTCAGCACCAGTACGGTCAGCGAGTGTGCTGGCAGGGTAACCCAGAATCGCGAAGAGACGTCCTCCAGCCGACTCTCCACAGGGGCGACGCGCGTGGGGTTCTCCAGCGAGTTCTCATCCTCCGGGCTGGCGCTGGTCAGCACCACCATCCTGCCAGTGGGCGAGAGGCGACGCGCCCCCTGAAGTTCTATGGTGGTCTGCTGTGTCTCGTCTGACACGTTCACCACCTTCAGGATAATTTCGCGCGTCTTCTCGTTGCGGCTGGCGACGGCGTGCAGAACTGGCACCGGCTTGTCCTCGAAATCGTGCACCAGATTGCCGTCCAGATAGCACCGAATGCGGGAACCCTGCACCTCGATGCGGATGTCGTACCAGCGACCGGTCTCGATACTGCCCGAAACCTCGTTGCTGACGATGCTCTTGCCTCCGCCAAGGCATCGCTCCACCGCGTGCTTGGTGTTGCCCCAGCCGCCAAGGTTCCACCAGTACCAGTTGTTATCATCACGCACGCGGAACATGATGAGGAACCCTTCTGCCCCGCCCAGCTTTCGCGCCTTCAGGGTAAGGGTGTAATCACGCCAGCCGGGGGCGCCTGCTACTGCCCGCAGGTCTGGTGCAATATCGCTCTGGCGATAACTGCCTTCCACAACCTGCCAGTTGCCCCGCACCACGCGCCATCCAGCACTGCCCTGCGCGAAGTCGTGGACAAACAGCGTTTGACCGTTGTGAGTCACCTTCACATCGCGGTACTCTGCCTGCGTCTGCCACGTACCCAAGCCGATAGCCCCCTGTGCGATGGCAGGCAGGGCAGATGGCGCATTGACCTCTGCGGGTAGCACATGCGTTCCCCGATAGACGCTGAATAGCTTCTGGACATAGTACGAGGGCGTGCCGTACACGCGCGAGCTGTCGAAACCAATCAGGTCGGGGTTCCACGCGCGGTCGTTGACGTTGACGAACAGCGGAGCATACGCCGCCATCACCACCACGTCCGCGTTGCGCTCCATCCCGGTCATGAACGCCGCCTCGGCGATTGCCGCCCGCAGGTTCCCCTGCCCCGCACCCTGAGTGACCGCGTACTCGCCGACGAAGATTTTCGGTCCGTTGCGGTCATAGCGGTCGTAGCGGTTCGCCTGCGAGATGAACCACTCGGGGCTGGAGTAGAAGTGCTCGTCCAGAATATCCATCGGGCGGCTGCGCACGGGCGAGTTGGCGATAATCTGTATCTGCGGGAATCGCGCCTTGATGGCGTCGTAGAAGCGGGCGTATCGCTCCTCGTAGTTCGATCCCCAGTTTTCGTTGCCCACCTCCACGAAGCGCAGGTTGAACGGTTTCGGGTGTCCGTTGCGGGCGCGCAGTGCTCCCGCGGGGGTGCGTGTGTCACCGATGGCGTACTCTATGGCGAAAAGGGCATCTTCAATCCACTCGTTCAGCTGTTCCACTGGCGCCACATCGCCGTTGCGATACTGGCACGCCATCCCGCAGTTCACCACCAGCAGAGGCTCCGCGCCCAGGTCCTCGCACATCTGCAGATACTCGTGCAGACCCAGTCCCTGCGTGCAGTTATAGCCCCACAGACACCACCGGGATGGACGTTCAGCAATATCGCCGACGGTGTTGCGCCAGCGCAGAGCGTTTCTGAGTCTGTCCCCTTCCACAAAACATCCGCCCGGAAAGCGCAAGAAGCTGGGTTTGAGGTTTGCCAGCATCTGTGCCAGGTCCGCTCGCAAGCCGTTGGGACGCCGTTTGAAGGTGTCCACGGGCATCAGCGACACCATATCCAGCCATACCGTGCCGGGCGCATCGGTGGAAATCACCAGGCGGGCTTTGGGGTCGGTGGCGCGGGATGTCAGCTCCGCCGAGAATCTCTTCCATCCTGTGCCGACTCCTCGTATGGTGTGCTGAGCGTACACCTCGCCTCCAGCACCCTGCAGGCTGACAGTCAATGCGCCTCGCCACCGCTCATCCCTGCGAGCGTACAGCGACAGCCGGTATCGTTTGCCCTTTTGCACCGCGATACCCCAGTAGCCTTCGTTGACCAGGCTCACGCGCCCGGCTCCTTCATCTATCTCCCAGCGCAGGCTTCGTGGATTGTTCGGGTTCAGGGGCTGTGAAGTATCAACCGCAATGCGCGACTTCCCCTTGCTGTCTATTAGTGTCCATGCCTGCGGTTGCGGACCGTCTTCAAAGGAACGGTTGCGCACCAGCTCGGCGTACAGTCCGCCGTCCCCGGCGTGGTTAATCTCCTCGAAAAAGATGCCGTAAAGAATGGGGCTGATAGGAGTTCCCTGAGTAGTCAGGTCTACACGAATGGATGCGTTCTGAGCGAAGGCAAGGGTCGCCAACAGGAGATACCCTGCTACCAGACCGATTCTGCCCATGAATCCGTTCCCTCCCGTGTCTGCTGTCTGGCGGGATGATTCTTTGCCCATGCAAGAGACTCCTGCCGATAGGGCTCGCAGGAGAGTTTCCATGCGTCGCCGAAAGGTGGTGACATGATGCAACGGGAGCCGCTGTACGACGTGCTGGGGCTGGGCGTGCTGGCGGTGGATGAGCTGCTGTATGTGGAGCACTACCCGCCGCCCGATACCAAGACACCCGTTCTGCATTGCGAGCGACAGGCGGGTGGGCTGACGGGTACAGCACTTGTTGCCGCGGCGAGACTGGGGGCAAAGTGCGCCTACGCCGGCATGATGGGGCATGATCCGCTGTCACAGTTCGTCGCGGAGACCTTTCGCCGGGAGAGAGTTGACCTGACCCATGTTGTTTGGCGCGATGATGCCCAGCCGGTGCACTCCTTCATCATTGTAGATATGAGCGCACACACCCGCAACATCTTCTTTCTGCGTGGGGCAAAGACCGGTGCCGCACCCGATGCTCCTGCGCCGGAGGTCATCCAGAGCACGCGCGTGTTGTTCGCCGACCACCACGGGTTGCCGGGCATGGTGCGGGCGGTGCGTATCGCGGCGCAGGCAGGCATCCCGGTAGTTGCCGACCTTGAACGTCCGGGAGGCGAGGGCTTTGAGGAGTTACTGCGTCTGACGGACCACCTGATAGTCTCGCGCGAGTTTGCCGAGCAGTTCGCCCCCGGCTTGTCGGTGGCAGAGGCGTTAGGATGCATCCGCGCCCATCCTCAGCAGACGGTGGTGGTCACCTGTGGCGCGGAAGGGTGCTGGTATGTGGGCGAGGGGATAGACGAGCCGGTGCATCAGCCCGCCTACTCTGTTCCGGTGGTGGATACAACAGGTTGCGGAGACGTGTTTCACGGCGCGTACTCGGCGGCGCTGGCGAGGGGCTTGTCCCTGCCCGAACGGATTAAGGTGGCGTCTGCGACCTCTGCCATTAAAGCGATGCACTATGGTGGACAGGCGGGCATACCCACCTGGGAGGCGGTTTGCGCTTTCATTGCAAGCAGGGAAGGCACTTCCTGATTGGGATAAATGGTGGGACAATCAGACATCCCAGCGCCCCGAAGTTGCGGACAGCCCGTCATCGCTTTGAACTGCTGAAGCTCAGTTTCAGCAGTCCACTGTTGCCTGGACTTGCGTTCGTCAGTACCTCTGCTTGATACCTGCGTCGGTTTTATGTTATAGGCATAACACCTGATGATGAAGGCTCTCGTGAAAGAGGACGATAACCTGCTTCCCCCTCTGTTCGCCCTCCTCACCCAGCCTTCTCTATCAGCAACTTGGTTTGGAAAGGAGGATCGCCATGAAACTGTTCAAACTTCCGGGCTGGACAGTGGCGACAACACTCCTTCTGATGTGCTGCCAGCTGCTGTCCGCTCAATCCTTCACCTATCAGGGAATGCTCAAACAGGCAGGCGTTCCCGCTAACGGAAACTTTGACTTCCAGTTCAGCCTGTGGAAAACCGCTTCAGGTGGCTCACAGGTCGGCTTCACCCTCACCAAAGAGAACGTACAGGTAGTTTGGGGAGTGTTCAGTGTGGATCTGGACTTCGGCGACGTGTGGGGCGGTAATGACCTTTACCTGCAGATTGCGGTGCGTCCTGCGGGTTCTGGCAGTTACACCACGCTGTCTCCCCGTGTGAAGGTGAACCGCACCCCTTACAGCCAGTTTGCCTTCAGCGCGCGATGGTCAGGCATTGTGGGTATGCCTGCGGGCTTTGCGGATGGCGTGGACAACGACACTACCTACTCGGCGGGCGCAGGTTTGCAGTTAGTGGGCACGACCTTCAGCGTGGCAACAGGTGGTATCGTGACCAGTATGCTTGCCAACGGCGCGGTGACCACCGACAAGATTGCGGACGGCGCGGTCACTTCGGCGAAGTTAAGCACGACTGGTGTGAGTGCGGGCACGTATGGCAGTGCCACGCAGGTCGGTCAGTTCACGGTGGACGCGCAGGGTCGGATTACCTCGGCGACCAACGTGACCATTTCTGGGGTATCGCCGGGCGGTTCGGCTGGTGGCGACCTGAGCGGGAGTTATCCGAACCCGACGGTGGCGCGGTTGCAGGGGCGTGCGGTGTCTTCTACCGCTCCGGCTGCGGGTCAGGTATTGAAGTGGGACGGTAGCGCGTGGTCGCCGGCGAACGATGAAGCGGGTGCCAGTCTGTGGCAGCAATCGGGGAGCGACATTTTCTACAATCTGGGCAAAGTGGGTATTGGTACAAGTAGCCCCGCTTACCTCTTGCATGTGGAAACGAGCGCAGGCGAGCATGCCATTTATGGCTTACACACCTCCACCAGCGGTACCATCTACGGTGTGTATGGGGAAAACAAAAGCCCCAATGGCGCGGGCGTATGCGGCAGGGCAAGCGGCGGCAGCGGCTACGCCAGCGGCGTAGTTGGGGTAAGTTACAAAACGCAAGGCAAGGGCGTGTACGGCTTGGCATACGCCACCAGCGGCACCAACTACGGTGTGTACGGGTTAAGCGAGAGCACCTTTGGCAGGGGCGTGTACGGCTGGGCAACTGCCACCAGCGGCACCAACTACGGCGTTCATGGACAAAACAACAGCCCCAATGGCTACGGGGTCTATTCCGCAGGACGCTTCGCCGCTACGGGCACCAAGTCGTTCCAGATTGACCACCCGCTCAGCCCCGAAACCCACTACCTCAATCACTTCTGCGCCGAAGGTCCCGAACCTTACAACCTCTATCGGGGCACGGTGGTGCTGGATGCGCGCGGCGAAGCATGGGTGCAACTGCCAGACTACTTCG
>FMJZ01021418.1_pt1 | contig 23614 bp, 18 predicted proteins | sample 1987881 | NCBI WGS metagenome assembly FMJZ01 (sample SAMEA4378227, study PRJEB15110) | soil metagenome | biome: soil; feature: Field; material: Soil | place: India | collected 2015-03-11 | depth 0 m
CCGGGGTGAGGCTCCAGCGCCAGCCCACCTCGTCGAGATGGGCGTATTGGGGTAGAGAGAGCAAGCGTCGCTGGTGGCCGAACGACTGGAGGTTCGGGACGAGTTCGATGTGCCGCTCGCGGCAGTAGCGATCGAGCGCGAGGACGTCGTCCGGCGTGAGAGGGTCGCTGCCGGCACTGATCTCCGGATGACGCGAGAACAAAAAGGTGTGCTCGATATAGAGCTGAAAATGGTTGTACTTCAGGCTGGCAAGGAGATCGACGAGCCGGAAGAGGGTCTCCCGGGTGGGGACTTTGCCACGGGAGACATCCAGCATGACGCCACGGTGGGGGAGGACGGGCCAGTCATGAATGGTGAGAGCAGGGAGGCGACGACCGAAAGCGCGAACGAGCTGACGCAGGGTCTGAACCCCGTAAAAGAGTCCCGGTTCGGTCGGTGCGGTTAGAACGACGCGGGTTGGGCCAATGTGGAGGACATAGCCCTCAGGGCCAAGCTGGTCACCATTGGCAACTGGAGAGAGATCGATAAGAAACACGATCCGATTGATCCCCTCAAGGGGATGGAGCGCCATTCGGATGAGGAGCGGTAGTCCGGTCGTTTCTTGAACCGTACTTTGCAGCAGCTGGGCGGCAACATGGAGGGACTGACCAGAACCGGCTTGCAGGACCAGCTCGCTATCCCACTCAAGGAAGAATGCCTGATCATGAGGGCCAAGCTCAAGACGGCGGGGTGGTGGCAGTAGGGGAATACGCTCAATCATCTACTCCCTCCTTTGCTCCTCATGGTCCTGGACGACACCTTCCCGTGATGAGGTTTACCGGACACACGCTTTGCGCTGGGTACCACGTGCTCGTACCACCTCCTGGTGCGAAGAGCTCTATGCCGTATTAGGCCAGAGAGTGGTTTCGCACCCGCCGGAGTAGAGGGGTGAAGCCGGACGGTCATTACCAAGACTGGAACAGCCCGACGACGAGCGTGGGACGGTTTCTGCTCTGCGTGGGTGGTCATTGCCTGGCCTTCGGGACGGGTCTTGATGCGGTGGCTGTGGAGGAGTCAGCGACCCGAGTATCACAGCCTGGCGAGCGCCGGTTGCGCGCGGGACATTCGTTGGTAGTCCGAGATAGGCATCGTGCGCAAGCAGGGCAAAGGCCATTGCCTCCTTTGCTTTGGCATTGATACCGACATCATCCGAGACGCGCACGGGGATCGGTGCCAAGAGGTCTTGAAGGAACCGGAGGAGCGTGGGGTTGCGGGCACCTCCGCCGGAGACGATGACTTCGTCCAGGTCGGAGAGAGGCAGCCACCGCTGGTAGGCGAGGGCAATCGAATGGGCAGTAAAGGCAGTGGTGGTAGCCACAAGATCACAGGCCTGTTGGCGTTTGGCTGGCGAGACACTGGTGTCTGACAGGACTCCCTCGGAAAGGCCGGCTTGTGTCAACAGTTGCCGTACGAAGGGCAAGCCATAGCGTTCTCGTCCGGTCGTCTTCGGAGGGGGGAGGTGGAGGAAGTCGTCGTTGAGAAGGTGGGCGAGGAGCGTTTGGTCCACACGCCCAGCAGCAGCCAGCAAGCCATCGCGGTCGAAGGTAGCGTGGTGCCCAGTGAGGAGCTGGACAAGGCCGTCAATCACCATGGTTCCTGGGCCAGTGTCAAAAGCCAAGACATCGGCCAGGGTGCTCTTTGCTGGGAGGTAGGTCACGTTGCCGATACCACCGATGTTTTGCACCGCACGAGAGCGGTGGGGATGGCGAAGAGTCACCCAATCGAAGTAGGGGACGAGTGGTGCCCCTTGCCCGCCGACGGCAAGGTCAGCATCGCGGAAGGAGGAGATCACGGGAACGCCGGTGCGGAGAGCGATGACCGCCGGGTTGCCGATTTGCAGTGTCCCCGCAGCCTGAAGCGGAAGGGAGGGGTCGGGGGTCGGCTGATGCCAGACCGTTTGGCCATGGGAACCGATGACGAAGACACGTTCCATGGGCACTCCTGCTGCTTGGCAGGCGAGATGGGCAGCCTGGGCAAAGAGTTCCCCGAAGAGCACGTTGAGGGTGCAGAGGCGCTGGAGCGCCCCCGCGGCCTGGTCGAAGAGGAGGAAGAGCTCCTGCCGGATCTCCGTGGGAATTGGGAGAGTGACAAAAGCAAGGAGCTTCAGTTGAGCAGTTTCAGCGGCACCAGTGATGGAAACCACTGCTGCATCGATCGCATCGGCTGAGGTACCGGAGAGAAGGCCGATGCAGATTTTCTCGCTGTTCTGTGTGACACCGCGTGGGCTACGCATGGTGAAGCCTCCGTGCGGCAGCGATCAGCTCTGCATGAACCAGTGAGCGGATGGGAAGAAACTTGTCTTGGACTGTCGGATGGACGCGGTTGGTGAGGAGAACCAGGACGAACTGGAGCGTTGGCTCGATCCAGAGGGAGGTACCGGTAAAGCCGGTATGCCCGTACGCAGCAGAACTCCAACCCCGAGCAGGAAGCATGTTCCCTGAGGAATCGGTGTGAGCCAGCATCCAGCCGAGGCCCCGACCGGGAGCCTGGGGGCGGGTCGCCTCCTCCATGAGACTGGCAGGGAGGATTATGGAGCCGTGCCCAGAACCATGGGGTCCCCAGGAGGATAGCTGTTCGCCTGGGGTGGAAGAACCACGGTGCAACCAGAATTGGCCATAGCGTGCAAGATCAGCGGCTGTGCTGAAGAGTCCGGCGTGTCCGGCTATCCCGTCGAGGCCGTAGAAGGCGTTCCCGTCATGGACTTCGCCCCAGATCATCTCCTGCCGCCACCGCGAGAAGCCAACAGCATGGGCACCAACCCGTTCCCTTTCGTAGGAGTTGCCGCGTTCGGTCGCCGCAATACGCGGTCGCAATGATGGTGGAGGGCGGAACAACGTCTGGTGCATTCCGAGAGGGGCGAAGATTTCGGCTGCAGCGAACTCTGCGATGGTTTGCCCGGTCACTGCTCGGACCACTTCACCGAGCAGGATGAAATTGAGGTCGCTGTAGATGACCTGTTGGCCAGGTGCAGCAGGCTCAAGGCGCCCGATCGTCGCGACATAGGCCTCCGAGCCGTGCGCATGAAGGTAGAGTGGTAGCCACGCCGGCAGCCCGGATGTGTGGCTTAGGAGGCGACGTATGGTAACAGCTGATTGCCATCCTTGCAAGCCAAGCGCGGGGAGGAGCTCGCCAACAGGTTGATCGAGGTCAAGCAGGCCGCGTGCGACAAGGAGTAGCACTGCGGGTAAGGTAGCGACGACCTTCGTCAATGAAGCAAGATCGAAAAGTGTCTCAAAGGTCAGAGGAATCTTTTGGGGTTCACGACAAGCCCAACCAAGCACAAGGCGAAAGATGACCTTCTGGCGGAAGGTTGCGAGTGCGACAACGCCACCGAAGGCGCCATCATCGAGGCCGCGGGAGAGAATTTGCCGCACTCGGACGAATTCTGGGAGCAGCTCCGTGGGCAGCGCAGCGTCTTCCATCATTTCATTCCCCGGTTCTGGTGGCGGAAGGTTTTGGAACACCGAACTGACCACTTGTTAATCTGGCCAGGGTGGTGAGAGCGAGCGTTGTTGGGTGCAGGATCAGGGTGCTCATCATCTTCACGTGGCCCACGTGGGAGAAAGATCTGCGAAGTGTGGGATACGGGTAAGCAGTTCTTTGCTGATATAAGCGACTTGGCCACGGCAAAACGTGGCCTGGACACGGAGGTCTGCGTCAAGGAGGACGAGGTCAGCATCATAGCCTGGGAGCAGTCTTCCCTTTTGGTGGCCAAGTCCGAGCACTCTTGCTGGTGTTGTGGAGAGCATAAGGGCTGTGTCTTCGAGCGAGATCCCGACCAGGCGGACGAGATTGCGAAGCGCTTGATCCATGGTGAGGATACTGCCCGCAATGGTTCCGTCTTCCAGTCGGGCAAGGTCCCCTTCGACCACTGCGGGGCGTCCGGCAAAGTGGAAGTTCGTGCCTGGAGGGAGCCCGGCTCCTGGCTGAGCGTCGGTGACGATGACGGTGCGATGTGGGCCCAACGCACCGATCAGGATGCGCATGACTGGCGGGAGAACGTGACGACCATCAGCGATGAGTTCGCCAAAGGCATGCTCTTGCTCGACGAGCGCCCCGATCGGCCCTGGTGCACGGTGGAGCAAGGGGGGCATGGCGTTAAAGCAGTGGGTTAAGAGGCGAGCACCACGGATGAAAGCCTCCCGAGCTTGCTCATAGGTGGCATTGGTATGGCCGATGGCGACGATGACACCGGCTTGCTGCAAGCATTCCAGGAGCGCCAGCGCACCGGGCAGCTCTGGAGCAAGGGTCATGACGCAGCGGTGGCCACGCAGCGCACGGAGCAGCTGTTCTGCGAGGTTCAGGTCTGGTTGGCGAAGCCAGTGCAGGTGATGCGCGCCGCGACGTTCCGGGTTGAGGAAAGGGCCTTCCAAATAAATGCCAAGGGGTTGAGCGCCAGCGGCACTGTTGCGGGCAATGGCTTGGGCGGCAGTGGAGAGCTCTGTCTCCGGCAAACCCTCGGGGACACCAACCACATTAATGAGGAAAGCAGTAGTGCCCGTGCGCACGACCCAGTGGGAGTAGGCGAGGATTTCTTCGGGATCTTTCGTGTGGAGGGAGAAGCCGCCACCGCCATGGGTATGCAGGTCGACGAAACCAGGCAGCAAGAGAAGCCCGGAAACATCCAGGACGAGACTATCGGACGGTTTGTGGGGGCCACGGGCAGTGATTTGGCCATGGGCGATCGTTATGGAGGTCCCAGTGTGGCGCACCCCTCCATCGATAACCTCTCCGCCGGCAAGGGTGAGGAGCATGACGACCTCCTCAAAGCGTCTGGGTCACTTTTTGTAGGCCACGTGGACGATCTGGATCGAGCCCACGCGCGCGAGCGAGCGTCAGGGCAAGGAGCTGCCCGGGAATGACAGCGATGATTGGGGAAAGCCACTCCTCGATGGTAGTAGGAAGCGTCATGGCAAGATCGGCGTGCGAGAGGAGGAAAGCGTCATTGCTAATCATGGCGATAGTTGCGCGTCGTTGGCGGAGTTCGAGGATCAAGCGAGCGACATCGTCAAAGACTTCACCGGTTGGTGCAACTGCAACGATCGGGAAACCAGGTTCGATGAGTGCGATCGGGCCGTGCCGAAAGTCGGCAGAAGAATACGGCTCAGCCACGATGAGGCAGGTTTCCTTCAGCTTCAGTGCAATCTCAAAGGCGGTTGCATAGTTGAAACCGCGGGCCAGGACAACAAGGTGACGAGTTGTGAGGAACGGTTCGAGAGGGCTGAGAAGATCGCGGTTGCGTTCCAGCGTCTCGTGCACAAGCGTGGGCACAAGAGCGAGCTGCAATTGCCGTTGCCGATCACCGGCCAGCACCGCGCTCAAGGATGCGAGTGCCAAGAGCTGCGCCGTGTAGGTCTTGGTCGCAGCAACCGCGCGCTCCTCCCCGGCAAAGAGAGGGAGAACCAGTTCAGCTGCTCTTGCGAGTGGCGAGGAGGGGTCGTTGGTGATGGCGAGCGTCAATGCCCCTTGTTGTCGCCCCTCAACGAGGACAGCAACGATATCGGGTGAATGGCCGCTTTGACTAATGCCGATGACAAGGGCTTGCCGGAGCGCTGGGGGACGGTGGTAGAAGGTGAAGAGGGATGGGGTGGCCAAGGCAACGGGAAGGTGATTGTAAGCGCCGAAGAGGTACTGGGCATAGCGCGCTGCGTTGTCTGAAGAGCCACGTGCAGCGATAACGACAAAGTGAGGGGAAAAGGCGCGGATACGGTCGGCAGCATGTTGCACAATGGCAGGGCTCTCCGACAAGAACCGAGCGAGGGTAACCGGCTGTTCAGCGATTTCCTGTTCCAGCAGTGACACGAGTCTCCTCCAATCTTTGGCGAAAGGCAGCCAGATCGATAACAGTACCAGAAAGGCGAGCCTCTTCAGCGGCAAAGGCGAGCAAATGGCTTTCCACTGACTGGCGAGCGCTGGTTAAGACGTCGGAACGCTCACCACGGACGGCTTGGACGAAGGCACGGATAAGCCCGTAGTCTCCACCGCCGTGTCCACCGATGGGAGCACCGAGGCGGAGCGTATCGACCGAACCGGTGAGATGGTCTGCGACGAGAAGCTCACGGCGTGATTCATTGGCGAGGAGGGTTGCGCGGGTGCCGTCGATGCGCACTGTGCGTCCTTCGACATGAGAAGCGCCTTGCATGGTGAGGGAGACCGCCAGCTTCCCCGCAAACTCCATGAGAACGACCTGGTGATCGACAGCAGTGTTGTCACAGTGGTAGACACAGCGACCGTAGGGGCCAATCTGGAGTGCACGAAGGATGGCATCAGGATTGGGATCAGGGGAGACAGCGTGCTGGAATGGTCCTCCGGCGGCAAGAAGGAGGTAGATGCGAGGAGCATAGTATGGGCAGTCGTCAGCGACTGGGCAGCCATCAGTACAGCGCAGGGGAGCACCGGGTGGGGCCTTTTCTGCGGTGAAATGTGTTAAAGAGCCGAAGGACGCAACACGTTCACAAGAGCGACCAAGGATCCACACGAGCAGGTCAAGATCGTGACAGCATTTGGTGAGAATCATCGGGCTGGCACGTTCGGTGTTCGCCCAGTTGCCACGGATGAAGCTATGGGCAAAGTGATAGTAGGAAAGATTCTCTCGCCAGTCCACGGAGACGATTTCTCCGAGGCGGCCATTGTGGACGAGATCGTAGATAGTGCGGAAGAAGGGGGCGTAGCGTAAGACGTGGGCAATCTGGAGCATGCGTCCTGTCTGCTCGGCAGTTGCGACAAGGGCAAGACAGTGTTCCGGTGTCGTCGCCATCGGCTTTTCGAGCAAGACGTGATACCCCTTCTTGAGGAAGGCGATGGTACTCGGAAAGTGATCACGATCCATCGTGGCGTTGATGAGTGCAGGTGCCAGTTGGGGCTGTTCGGCCAGTTCCTCCCACGAACGGAACTGGCGTTGTGGTGGAATACCATGCTGCTGAGCAAAGCGCGCTCGACGCTCGTCGTTGGGCTCAGCGACAGCGACGAAGCGCAGATCCCAGGGTACACGCAGGGCATAGGTGCCATACGCGAGGGTGCCACGATTTCCTGCACCCACCATGACAGCTTCGACTGGCTGCTTCATGAGTTGTTTTGCCTCCTCATTGCAAATCACGTCCACAGCTGTATGGTCTTGTTGGTCTGCGCTGGGTTGTGCCCAGCGATCCGGGATGAGGGGCCAACTCACCCGCCGCGAGGGAGCGGGTGAGTTGGCCCACTGCTGAACCTATCACACCGGTTTCAGTTGGCCAGTCCAGATCATCATGACTGCGAAGTTATCGCCGTACGGTGCGTTGAGATAGATCGGATCACTATCAGGCGGCCAGGGTTGGACGCGAACCCCCTCGCGCACCGGATTGTTTCCGTAGCGTTCCCAAAGTGGGATGATTGGCAGGAGCTCGTTGAAGGCAAGGGCCAGCTTGGTGACATTCTGCCGCTGTGCATCCACATCAAGGCCGAGTCCGGCATCGACAACCATCTTCTCCAAGTCCACTTCACCCAAGACGTCGGTGGTCTGTTTGAGCTCGAAGCCGATGCCGCGGCCACCCTGGTTGACAGCCATAGGAATATTGTGGGTGAACAGATCCTGGACGAAAGCGAAGTGTGGGTGCGGGTTGGTGCTCGACCCCCAGGCGCGGATAGCAAGCTGGAAGTTGCCCTTATCAACCTCGATAGGCTGCTGAGAGTAGGTGACACTCCGTGGGGCGACCTTGATACCGAACCGCGTGAGTTGGTCGGCGAGGTTCTGTGCCGCTGCCGACCAGTCAGCGAATTCGGCCGGGAAGAGCAGTTCGTACTCAGCGTTCTTGCCGTCAGGGGTCTGCCACGTGTCACCACTCTTCTGCCAACCTGCTTGGGTGAGAAGCTCGGCCGCGCGATCCGGATTCAGCTCGTAGGTGTTGAGCTTGGCAACGTCGGCCTGCGAGATCCAGTCAGGCACCAGGATGTCGGAGAAGCCGGCCATATACTTGACCGCTTTGCCGGAGTCACCGAGCGAGACGGTACCATTCTGGGCGCGGTCAATCGCATAGGCAAGGGCTTGGCGCGCACGCTTATCGCGGAACTCGGGAAGTTTATCGAGATTAAAGAGGAGCGCTGGGCCGGAATAGACTGGTGGACGAATGATCCGGAGCCCCTGCTGTTGGAACGCTTTCTCCGTGGCTGGTGGGAAGCCGTGCGTTGCGTAGTCGACATCCCCAGCCAGGACGAGCGGGGTGACGTCTGGAGTCTCACCGTTGAAAATGACGAGGCGATCGAACAGGACTTTTTCTGCGCCGACACCGTGAGGATTCTTGACCAGTGTCAACTGAGCATTGGTAATGCTGTTGTAGTCAAATTGGAAGGGGCCACTGGAAAGAATCTGATCAGGGCGGAAATTCTTGATCTCATCGAGAAGCGCTTTCCCTTCTGGAGAGTCCATGTCTTTGCCAGCAGCGAAGAGATCCTGAACCTTCTTGGCAAAATCGCCATACTGCTTGGTGGAGACGATGCGGAGCTTAAGCACATACCGCTCCACAACGGTGGACGGCTTGCTCATGTGGAAGCGGACGGTGCGATCATCGACGGCTTGGACACGGTCGACGTAGCGCCAGATGACATTGCGGAGTGCACGGACGGCCCAGACGGTGGTGATGACATCTTGTGCGGTGAGGGGTGATCCATCGCTCCATTTGAGTCCGCTCTTGAGCGTGAGCACAAACTCATCATTTGCGCGATCGAATTGCCAGCTTTCCGCAAGGAGTGGTAGCCACTTTTTCTCTTTCCAGTAGTACATCGCGCTGGGTGCGAGGATGAAGTCGTGGTAAATCCCGGCGCCGAGAATGGCCTGGGTAACACCCTCGAGAAGGTTGAAGTGTCCAGTTGGTGGCATCTGATAGGGCCAAGCACCGTGGAACTCCTTGCCACCGGCAGGAGCGGGAGAGGCCTGGGCGACCGGTGTAGCTGCGGGTGCCGTTGGGGTTGCACCTGCTGCGGGAGTTTGCGCTGGGGCAGGAGCGGTGGTTGGTGTTGCTTGTTCACCCCGGCAAGCGGCTAAGAGGCCGCTGGTGAGCACGCTTCCTGCCAGAAACAGGAAACGGCGCCGTGAGAGGTGGCGAAGATTTGACTGAGTGCCCATTGTTCCTCCTCCTTCACGTTCGACGTCAGAACACGTTCAGCGGCTGAATCGCCGGATGACAACCACGACGACGAGGAGCAACAGCATCCCGATGATGAGGCTCAGGGCCGAGACGATGAAGGCCGGTGAGTCACGCGGGGTCAGCAGCACCAACCCAAATCCGAGGAGTATCAGGAACAAAGCGGTTGCGAACGCGGCGCGGCCAACCTCGGGACTCATCGTCGTCCTCCTGAGCTGACACTCTCACCCCCTTTCAGCGATACGGTGGGGTTCCTGGCGATACGGGAGCCGTACCGGTATCCACGGGACCAACCTCCTGAGCAACCAGATGGCAGGCGACCAAACGTTCACCCGGATACGGCATGAGCAGAGGCCGGTTGACATCGCACAAGCCTGCGATGAAGTGGAGACACCTGGGATGGAAGGGGCAACCAGAAGGAAGTTGGGCCAGGCTGGGGATATCGAGGTTGCGGAGTAGAAGCTTCGCTTTGCGACGCGTGAGATCAGGATCTGGCTCCGGCAAAGCTGCCAGAAGCGCTTGGGTGTACGGATGCTGCGGGTCGTTGATCAACAAAGGTGTTGGGCTGAGCTCGACAATCCGGCCCAGGTACATGACAGCGATCCGTCCCTGCCATGCAAAATACTTGGCCATGGCCAGGTCATGAGTAATGAAGAGGAAAGCGACTCCCAGCTCTTCGCGCAGCCGACGTAAGGTGTTGAGGATACTGATACGGATGGAGACATCGACCATCGAGGTTGCCTCATCGGCGACGATCAACTCGGGTTGAACGGTAAGCGCCCGGGCAATGGAAACGCGTTGACGCTGTCCACCACTCAGTTGGTGGGGATATTTGGAGAGGAACTGTCCTGGCGGAGTCAGGTCCACCAACTCCAACAAGTGGAGGACACGTTCGAGTGCTTCCTGCCGGTTGCGGCTGATGCGATGATGAAGGAGCGGGGCGAGCAGAGTGTCGGCCACGGTCCGAATCGGGTTCAGGGAGGCATAGGGATCCTGATGGACGATCTGGACAGCCCGACGATACTGACGGAAACGCGCGGAATCCAATCGCCAGATGTCGTGGCCACGATAACGGACAATCCCGCTGGTCGGGCGGAGGAGTCCGGCGACCACCTTACCGGTGGTGGTTTTGCCCGAGCCACTCTCACCGACGAGGCAGAGGACTTCGCCTGGGGAGAGAGAGAAAGACACCTCAGCGACGGCCGGGAGGGTCATTCGGCCGCGCCGGAAATGGACTGACACCTCGTCGAGTTCAAGCAAGACTTCAGTCATCGGTCCGCACCATCCGCGACTCCAGCCGAACACGGCTCCAGTAGTGACAAGCACTTGCCTGTCCATCTCTGACGGCAGAAAGAGACGGCTCCTCGTGGAGACAGCGCTCTGTGGCAAATGGGCAACGAGGGGCAAAGCTGCATCCTGGTGGAGGATCGATCAGGCTTGGTGGGGAGCCGGGGATCGATGCGACCTCCCCCAATGGGCCACCGACGAGTGGAACGGCCTTGAGGAGTCCCAGGGTATAGGGATGGCGGGGTTGGTAAAAGAGGTCACGGACGCCACCGATCTCGACGATACGCCCCGCGTACATGGTCGCCACCCGATCGGCCAGTTCGGCGGCGAGCGGCAAATCATGGGAGATGAAGAGCATAGCGAAGCCGAGTGTTTGGCGTAGCTGTCGCAGAACCTCAATAATGGCGCGTTGGGTCAGGATATCGAGTGCGGTCGTCGGCTCGTCATAGATGACCAGACGTGGTTCCAACAGCAGACTAAGCGCGATCATGACCCGTTGGCGCATGCCGCCACTGAGTTCATGGGGGTAGGAGCGGAGGACACGCGCCGGCTCGAGTTGGACGAGTTCGAGAAGTTCCTCACAACGGGCACGGATCTTGGTGTGGTCGTCGAGTCCATGCGCACGAGCGGTATCGAGCACTTGGTCCCAGATCCGGAGGACAGGATTGAAGGCATTGAGGGCTCCTTGGAAGACCATTGCACATTCGCGCCAACGGAAACGGCGCAGCTCGGTAGCCGAGAGCTGAGTCAGATCAACGACCTGTCCATCACGAAAGCGATAGAGGAGTTGGCCTTGTACGATGCGGGCGCTTTTGGGAAGGAGACCGAGGAGGGCTAAGCCGAGTGTCGTCTTTCCGCACCCACTTTCACCGATCAGTGCGAGGCACTCACCAGGAGCAAGGTCGAAACTCACTGCCCGCACTGCTTGAGCAACGCCAGCTGGGGTGCGGTAGTGGATGGTGAGGTTCCGGATGGCCAGGAGGCTCGGACCTGAGACCTGTCCAGCCGCAGTCATGTTAGCCCTCCCGAAGCCGGGGGTTAAAGACACTCTCGAGGGTGCGCGCAGTGGTGACGAGCGTTAGTTGCAAAAGGGCGATGGCCAGGACAGGAGCAAGGATATAGAGTACCGAGTCTTTGTAAAAGATCGCACCACGCACCCAAGCGAGATTCAGCATGATGCCCCAGTTCTCACCAGCGAGTGGGGCGAGGCCAAGGAAGTAGAGTCCAACTTGGGCATAGATTGCTGAAGTAACGCCGATAGTGAAACTCATGACAATGTAGGGAGCCATATTCGGCAGAATTTCTCGGAACAAGATGTGCATCGTTCCAAGACCGAGTGCTCGTGCGGCCTCGACATACTCTCGTTCCTTGAGTGAGAGGACTTGTGCGCGAACGGCACGGAGCAGCGTTGGCCACGAAAGGACACCGATCAGGAGAGCAAGGAGCCATGGTCGGTCAAGCTTGACAAAGGCAGAAAGGACAACAAGCAAGGGGAACTGGGGGATTGTCAGCACGACATCGGTCACCAAACTGGTGACGGAGTCGACAGAACCGCCAAGGTAGGCAGCCAGGGCGCCAAAGGTGATGGCGATGGCAGTCGAGAGCGTTGCGGCAAGAACGGCGACGACGATGAGAGAGCGACCGCCACGGAGAACCTGCGTAAACACATCGCGTCCTTCGTAGTCAGTGCCGAAAGGATGAGCAAAGCTTGGGGGCTGGTAGATCTTGGTGATATCCGGCTTGCCCGGCGCGGGGACGACGATGGGGCCGAGCAAGGCGATGATCACCAGGATCAGGAGGCCGAGAACCCCAAGGAACCCCGCTTTGTCCTGCCAGAGACGATGCAGGAATTGGCGGAATGCTTGGGTTCGTCCTCGGCCAGGTGGGAGCACAACCGGAGCGTGGGGACGCTGGAGCGTGTTTTGAGAAGGTGCCCCGCTCATCTGTGGCCCTCCCGTCCATGGAGACGAATGCGGGGATCAAGACGACTGTAGAGCAGGTCAGCGAGCGTATTCGCGATCACGACAGCCGTGGTAATGACGAGGAAGATCCCCTGCATGACCGGGTAGTCACGGCGGTTTATGGCATCGAGCAGGATAAAACCGATCCCCTCGTAGACAAAGATGCGTTCGATGACGACTGATCCGCCGACGACGAAGCCGGCGGCGATGGCCATTTGCGCAAAAAGGGGGAGTACCGCGTTTCGCCCCACATAGGCACGCATGATACGCCCATCGGAGAGTCCACGAGCTCGTGCGACCGTCACGTAGTCCTCCTCCAGGGTCGAGAGCGTGGAGGACTTCATTAAGAGCATCCAAGAGCCAATAGTGGTCAGCACGTACGTCACCACTGGCAGAGCGGCGTGGAAGAGGAGATCAGCGACGAAGGTGACGGTGAATCCTGGTTGGACCCCTGGGGAGAGAGCACCGCGCATTTTGGTAATCGGGATCCCCCCCAACTGGACACCGAGGAAAACGACCAAGACAATGGCGATGAGATAATTTGGGACTGACTGGAAAAAGGAACCGAGCGCAGTCAGGAGGTGATCGAGCACTCCACCTCGACGGTATGCCATGACCATGCCGAAGAAGAGGCCAAGAACAAAGCTTAAGAGGAGACCGAGACCGGCGCTGAAAAGCGTCCAGGGGAGATAGTTCCGGATGATCTGGGAGACAGGTGTTCCCGGGGAGACGAGGGACTGGCCCAAGTCACCCCGCGCAAGCGAGCGAAGGTAGTCCACATATTGGGCCGGGAGTGGCTGATTTGGATCGAAGGCGAAGAGTGCTGCCGCTTGGTTTGCTGCTTCATCATAGGTAAAGCCGTACTGTGAGATGAGTGTATGGATATAGACCTCGACAGGGCTTCCAGGCATAAGGCGAACGAGGAAAAAGGTGATGGTGGCAACGAGCCAGATCGTGAGGACAGCCTTGAACAGGCGGCGCAACACATAGAAGCGTGTGAGGCGGCGAACGACAGACTCAGCTGACAAGACAAGCGGGATACCCTGACGTGCGTATCCCGGACGTTGCTTAGCCTGATGAATCATGGCCGCGCCTTCCCATCACCCGAGTGCCCAGCGCCGAGAGCGGGTCAGTTGCCCGTGGAGAGAAGCCTGGCGGTCGTTCGAGCCGAGCCTGCAACTTGTACCGATCGCCACGATAGAGACTGCGGACGAATTCGACCGGTTGACCGTGGCGATCATAGGTTGTCCGTTCCAGCCGGAAGGCCGCTGTGCCTGGCCTCACCTCGAGGAGCCGTGCTTCTTCTGGACCGAGAACCGTTGCCTCGATGGTCTGGGTGGCATAGGAGAGCTCGACCCCGTAGTGTTCGGTTAACCAGGCATAGAGCGAGCGATCGGCGAGGTCTGCCTGTCCGAGCGCGGGAAACCGGGTTGCGGAGAGGTACACCGTCTCGAGGGCCATCGGCTCATCATCAGCCAAGCGGAGGCGACGCAGCTCGATCACTGGCGCATCCACAGCAACCTGGAGGTGTTGTGCCAGCGTTTCGTTGGCAGGGATCTCCCTGACCCCAAGCATGCGACTCCCTGGGCGCATGCCACGTTGCACCATTTCTTCCGAGAAAGAAGTGAGGGCCAGAACCTGCTCCACCTTTGGGCGAGCAACAAAGGTGCCCTTTCCCTGAATCCGCTCGAGGCGGCCAGCCAAAACGAGCTGATGCAGGGCCTGGCGAACCGTGACGCGACTCACTCCAAATTGCTGCTCAAGCTCACGCTCGGGAGGGATGAGATCCCCTGGCTGGAGCTTGGCAATCATGGCTTCGAGCACGTGTTGCAGTTGGCGATACTTCGGCACCCCGTTGGTCGGATCAAACCAACTCGGCGTCATCGACGTCTTTCCTTTGTTGGAGCACCGATGCGGGTATCGTGTTGTTAGAATGTTATAACCATTGGCTCAGATTGTCAACCCCTGTGGAACAGCGGGTTTGGTGAGGAACTGCCAGCAGGCGATCTCGGCTGAGGAGAAGGGAAGTGTCACGGGCGGGGTGGGTCGTGCTCTTTACGGAACTGCACGGTACTCAGCAGATGATCGAGGAGAACCGTAGAGCGTCGTTGTCCCTTCTTCTACACTGATTGTCCGTGGCGGGGGAGGGGGAGCGCAATCGACGCTGGAGCATTGAGTCCTTGGCCAGGCACCACGCCTACTTCTCCGGACGCGCAGCAGAGCAGGGTGAACCATGGGATGTCCTTGTTAGCCAGCGTGGGCAGCGAGCCGTCGTGCCAGCTGCAGGGCGCCGAGGGCTGGATCGTCCACGACCGTGGTTTGGGCAACGGTTTTCTTGAGGCGAGCAAGAACGGTCGAGCGCAAGAGAGGACTGCCACAGAGCACCCCTCCACCAAAGGCGAGGGGAGGCCGATCGAGTCCCAAGCGCTGGATGACTGCGGTCACATGGTGGGCCAGTGCTTCTGCTGCCTCCTCGAGAATGGGTTGTGCGGCCGGATCACCCGCCTGAGCGAGCTCAAGGACACGGGGTGCAAAACGAGCGATGGGCGCGGGCGAACCGCCCAATTGCTGATAGACAAGCTCAATGAGTTGTTCGGGTGCCTGGAGAGACCAGAAGTCAAGCGCGGCCTTGAGGAGTGTGGGCGCCTGTGCTCGTCCGTCTGCGGTTTGGGTTGCCAAGCGCAGTGCGTGGACAGCAATGGCAAAGCCGCTTCCCTCGTCGCCGAGGATGTGTCCCCAGCCGCCAGCCCTCGCTTGTCGCCCATCGGGTGAACGGCCCACGCAGATTGATCCGGTTCCGCTGATGAGTGCGACACCCCAACCACTGGAGCAACCAGCAGCCAACACCAGTTCAGCGTCATTGACGATGAGCAAGCGGCGAGCAAGACGCTCTTGGGCAAGGCGAGCGGTGAGACGATCGCGGTCCGCCGGTCGATCGACACCGGCGAGGCCGAAGCAGGCTGCTGCGACTTCGGACCACTGGGGATCCAGTCCGGCCACAAGGAAAGCGGCGTGACAAGCCTCGCGAATGGCGGCGACGGCTTGCTCAAGGCCAACAGACTGGTAGTTACTTGGTCCGCTGCTGGCATCTGCGATGAAATGGCCATCAACGGTGGCGAGCAGTGCCCTGGTCTTTGAGCCTCCACCATCAACAGCAAGGAGCCACGTCATAGCAGTTTATCCCCGAATGGCGTCAGATACTCGCCCTTTGCTTCCCGCTAAGCGACGGCGAGCCTCGGCGACGTCCACGCCGGCAAGGGCCATCACGAGAGCGGTCTTCGTCTCACCTCCAGCCAAGTCCAGCAGCCGTCGAGCATCCTCCTGAGGGAGGCCGGTCGCCTGCATGATGATTGAGACAGCGCGATGCCAAAGCTTCTGATTTGTGGGGCGAACATCAGCCATCAAATTCCCGAAGGTTTTTCCTAATTTAATCATGACTGTTGTACTAAGGGCATTGAGCACGAGCTTTTGAGCAGTGCCCGCTTTGAGTCTTGTTGAACCAGCAATCACTTCAGGACCAACGATTGGTGCAATGAGGAGATCGACGAGCTCAGCGAGCGGGGACGGGTGGTTACAGGTGAGTCCCGCCGTGAAGGCGCCACGGGATCGGGCCTCAGTACATGCGCCGAGGACATACGGCGTACGACCGCTCGCCGAAATCCCTAAGACGACATCTTGTGGTCCGACATTGAGGGCGGCGAGGTCGGCTTCGCCGGCCGTTGCATCGTCTTCAGCGGCCTCCACGGCCCTGGTGAATGCTGCAGGCCCGCCAGCGATGAGCGCAATCACCTGGCCTGGATCGATCCCAAAGGTTGGTTGCAGTTCGACCGCATCCAGCATCCCCAATCGGCCGGAGGTTCCGGCCCCAACGTAGATCAGCCGCCCACCAGCAGATAGCCGCTCCGCGACGAGGTCCGCAAGCTGGGCAATCGCCTGATGCTCCGCGAGGACTGCTGGTACGACCCGAGCTTCTTCAGTGAGGAGAAGTGCGACGATCTCGGCTGTAGACCGTTGATCAATATCACAGGTCTGGGGATGACGCGCCTCAGTGATGGCAGTGAGTAGCTCACGATGTTGCTCAGTCATTGGAGCTCCGATCCCTTCAGCACTCGGTGGGAAGCACGTGGCGATCCTTCACGTCGCCTTATCCGGCAAGCACCTCCCATGATAAAGGAAGAACGCCCGAGCGTACTCCTGGAACGCCTGCGCTTGCTTTGCCCACGGCTGAGAAATCTCGGCTGGGTCAGCACCGGAATCGAGCGCACGACGTGGTTCGTCGCTGCCAAGGAAGAGATCGAGAACGAAAGCACCGTTCGTATGGACACGCCAACGGAAAGCTTCTGGATTCTGCCGGCGCAAGGCATGGAGGAGATGGAGCCCCAGCTCAACTGGACGCATCTGTTCACGATCGGCGATATGGACTTGTACTCCACCGCATCGCTGGCCAGCATGCTTGGAAAAAGTCGGCGTAAAGTAGACGGGGCGGAAATTTACCCCGGGCAATCCACGTGTCTGGAGATCGGCTGCCAGAGCCCACGGGTCAAGCCACGGCGCACCGATGAGCTCAAAAGGCCGAGTCGTGCCTCTTCCCTCCGAGCAGTTGGTCGCCTCCACTAGACAGGTGCCAGGGTAGAGGGTTAACGAATCAAGCGTCGGGAGGTTGGGGGACGGCTGAACCCAAGGGAGGCCAGTCTGGTCAAACCACAGGTCGCGTCGCCAGCCTTCCATTGCGATGACGAGCGGTTCTGGCCAACTGTTTTCCGCGGCAAGAAGCCGAGCAAACTCACCAGCCGTGAGCCCGTGGCGAATGGGAAGAGGATGGCAACCGACAAACGAACGGAACCTGGGCTGGAGGAGGTTCCCTTCCACGGTACAGCCGTTCAACGGATTGGGCCGATCGAAGACGACAAAAAGGCAACCAACCTCGACTGCTGCCTGCTGGGCGAGTGCCAGCGTCGAGAGGTATGTGCCATAGCGGACACCGATGTCTTGTAGGTCAAAGATGAGCACCTCCAGCTCTCGCAAGATTTGTTGAGGAGGTTGTTGCCGAGGGCCATAAAGGCTGAAAACAGAAAGACCTGTACGACTGTCGTGGGTATCACAGAGTGCTTGTCCTGCCTGGCCTTCCCCATGCAGGCCATGTTCGGGAGCGAAGAGAGCGACAAGGTTGACTCGATGACTTTGCAAAAGGACATCGACTGTGCGGCGGAGCTGGCGATCGATACCGGTGGGATTGGTGATGAGCCCAACGCGTCGACCCTCAATCGATCGGCAACCTTTCTCCAAAAAGACTTCGAGACCTGTGCGAACTGGCTGCAAGTCCATGGGTAGTTCCCTTCCTCAACAGAGAAGTCTCCGTCACCACGCGAGGCGACACGAGGCGATCTCGCTCACCAACGCGACGCCCCAGGCAGTGTGCAGGGATCGACTGATAGCCCAATGGTCCGACCATCGTGCAGTGTGGTCAATGACCGACCCTCCAGGTGACGTGCCGTACCTCAGGGGTCAACGTTCGTGCTCCGCGGGCCCACTCCCCGGAAGAGTGAGTTCCCCTCCGGGGCGGGTGATTGACCGTCTGTGTTCGGTAGGCAGATGTTCTGGCTGTGACAACCCGAGTCTTCTTTTCTTTCCCTTGGCCCGCTGGTGACGGCGTTTCGACTGCCACCTGGCAACCCACGGACTCAGGACTAACGCGAGGTGGTCCCGAATTCTTCACCACGATGGGTCTCCTCACTTGCAACAGCACGTCTTATGGCACGATCACGCAGATACTCGAGCACGCTGCGGTCGATCCAGTCGGCCCCAGGCGGGATGCGCTCCTCAAAGTTCTCATTGCCGATCAGTGTGGCATAGGCCTGGCGCGTCGCTTCATCCCATACGCCGTGGGCTGGTCCCTGGTAATAGCCGAGTGTTCGCATGAGCTCCTGGAGTTCTTGGAGCAGCGCTCCTTCCAGGGGCAAGCGATCCTCAGGGCTTGGTTTTTCAAAGTAGAGCCGCCAGATATCGTAGAGGCGTTGGAGTTCGCCGACCGGGTTCACGTGATCATCAACACGGAGGTCAATCATGCGATCCGTGTAACCGCCATATCCGCCATGCTCCTTGACAACGAGGAGCGCAGCCGATTGCCGGCCTCGTCGGTCTCCCCCAGCACGGTCACCAGCAGCCAACGCGGCAAGCAGGCGGACGGCGAGTGGGCCAGGCGTCGCCTCGAACGTCTCTGCCATGGCATTGACGACCTCAGGACCGACGAGGATGTTCCCTTGCACGGCATAGCCGGAACCGGTACGTCCACCGGCCCAGGCATGGCAACCGCTGCCGGTGAAGGTGGCAGCACCGCCGCGTGCATCCACGATGCCGACTTGGCGAAGCTCTCGGTCGGGATCATCAGCGAGCAGCTGCTCCAGCGTCTCCTGCGCGGAATACCCAGCCGCCAGGAGCTCGAGGCCGCGGGGACCATAGGAGACGTTGGCATAAGACTGCGTGGCCACAGCTCCCGCTCCGGCACGCGCCCAGGGGACAACGGCGCCAACGGCGAGAAATTTGGATGCCACAGCGATCCCGAGCTCGTCCGTCGCAGGATCGACGGCGACGATGGAGAAGGTCGAGGGATACACCATACTTCCACCTTCCTTGTGCGCACGAGAATCGCTGCAAGGCCGATGAACCAGACGGCCGTCTGTTCGGCCGTCACGCACCTCTCTCCTCGACACCTCGATGCTGGCCTGTGCGGACAAGTGATTCTCTCATCTTTTGCTCTCGCTGGGACCAACTTGGGCAACTGCTTCACCAGACGACCAGAGCATGGCGGTTGGCTCCGGATCGCGGTCGAGGCTGCCGCGCTGCAGGAACTCAGGCCAGCATGAGCCGTCTACCACCATGGCTGTCGCAGCTGCAAAGTCAGTCCATCCTCCTGCTTCCACTGCAGCCAACCAAGACCGACAAGTATTGCCAGGCACGCGGCGAGTTCCCGGCGTGAGCCCTCGAAGTCGGACTGGGAAGCAGTGGTCTTTGGTTTCTCTGCTGGCGCAGGCACTGGCCCGACGACTGCCAGTGCGTCGGCAAGCCACCTCTCGGCGAGTCGGAAGCATGACCACTCGGAGCGCTCGGCGAACCGCTGCCCCAGCCAGTGAGCAGCGGGATGCTTTGGGAGCTGCTCGGCGAGAAGTTCTGGTCGCTGGATGAGGGCCAGGCTCTGATCCGTCATGCGGAACTTACGCCAGCCCTTGGGGCGAACGCTTGACGACCCACCGCGATCTTCAAAGTCACCGGTATAGGGACAACGATCGGTGAGAGGGCAGCTGTGCTCGCGACAGCGCGGGATTCGCTGTGTGAGTGGGTGTAAGAGCTTGAGACGACCTAGCAGGAGCAGGACACCAGGCGCGAGTGCGCCGGGATACTCGAGTTCGGCCTGGTGGAGACAGAGGATGGCATTCTCGCCAAACGCAGCGAGCTGCTCAGCGAGTGCTGTAGGGGTGAGACAGCGAGCATCGAGTATCACGAGCCTGCTCCCGGGACGAAGAGTTGGCGAGTGGGGATAACGCGTGCCTCGCCGCGTCGAGCGAGCTCGTCGATCCGCGCGAAGACGCGGCGGAACCGCTCGCGGGCTTCCGCCTCTTCGACAGTGTGCTCTGGCGCAGTAAAGGTACGCCGATCGCCGATCAGGACAAGGAGCGAACGGGCCCGGCTCAACGCGACGTTGAGGCGTCGCCACTCGGCGTGGAGCGAGCCGATCACTCCCTCGCGATTGCTGTTGACCAGGCTGACGACGATCACCTCGCGCTCGCCCCCCTGGAAGCGGTCAACCGTATCGACGCGGAGGGCAGCGAGGGACGGATGCGCCCGGGTAAGGCGCTGGCGGAGAAGCGTGTTTTGGCGTCGGTAGGGCGAGATGACGCCGATCTGCTCGACCACCTTCTGGTGGAGGCGCTCGGGAAGGCCACGCAGGAACTCGGAGAGCAGCTGGGCAACCAACTCGGCTTCCCGCTCGTTGGTGCGCCCCTCATCGTCGGCCTGGAAGAGAGCACCCGAGTCGCGAGCGAGCGGATCGTCACTGGTATCGAGGTAGAGCACTGGCGGGCTCTGGCCGAGGAGCCCAGCAGGAGGAGCAGCCCCTAGCTCAGCGAGCCAGTGGGCAAGACGCCGCTCAGCGACGCGCTCGTTCGCTGGGCGAAGGGTGTCCTCATAGAAGACATGGCTGACCAGCTCACAGATGGGCCTGTTCATCCGGTACTGCTCGGTGAGGCGGACACAGGCCGACGGGTAGCGCCGATGCAGGCGCTCGAAGGCCGAGGTGCGCAGACTGTCTCCCGGCCGGATACCGAGGCGCTCGAGATCTGGCCACGGCTCTGGCGCGGTCATTGTCGTGACGACCGGCGGCAACTGGTTCTCATCGCCGACGAGGACGAGGCGGCCGCGGTACCCAAAGGGTAGACGCCGGAGCGCCTGTAAGAAGGCAGGTTCGGTGGCCTGTCCCGCCTCATCAACGATGACAGTCTCGAAGGTCAGGCCGCGGAGCTCGGGGGCATCAGCTGAGCCAAGGGTAGCGACAAACACGGCCGCGTGCTCGCGGATGACCTGGGCACGCCGACTCGTGGCCAAGAGCATCGCGATTGCTTCGTCGTCTGAGTCCGGCGGCTGACGACGACGCTCCGGTGGGAGTCCGGAGCGCGTCGGGAGGGTCTGCGCAGTGACGGCGTCTTCCATGTCCTCACGTTCGTTGCCGACGCGGACGAGGAAGGGAAGAACCTCTGGCGCCTTCTCGACAATCTTGAGCACCACTTCATTGGCCGCGCGGTGGGTATTCGTGAGCACCAGCACGGGTCGACGTTCGGGTAAACGCGCCGGATCGAAGAGAGCCCGTGCGACGAGGAAACGAACCATCGCAGCGATTAGGGCAGTCTTCCCCGTGCCAGGAGGGCCTTGGACGAGGAGGAGATCACCTGGGGCGAGCGCTGCGACGGCCGCGAGAGCATCACGCTGTGACGCATTGAGCCCCGAGGTCGCCCACACGGGGAGTGGTGTGTCAGTCTGGATGGATGCTGGCTCGCGCAAGCCAAGGATCGTCTGGGCCAGCGGGGGGAGCTCTGACCAGCGCAACATGCGCCCGCGCACGGGGGTGGCTGCCATCGCCGAGACGAGGAAGTCGGCCAGCCCTTCAAGCTGCCAGGCACGCATATCGAAACCGGTGAGCTGATCGATGCGATAGGTTGGTTCCTGGCCGGGCGGGGCGAGCGGCACGCGGTCGTCCAGTTCGACGACAAGGTCATACTCCTGGAGATCGACCACGCGGCCCTGAACTGAGAAAAGCTCACCGGGACGCGGGATACGCCCAAGGAGACCGTCCGGCCACTGTGGAGTCACGAGGACAAGATCATCCTCGCGAATGCGGGTGTCGAGTCGGCGCTCGGGGCGGACAAAGGTGGCAAAGCGCCCATCCTGGCGCTGGAGACGAAGGTCAGCCAGCGTCACGCCTTCCCGTTCGAGGGCGTCGGGTGGCGTGTGGACGAGGTGGAAGAGGAGCTCCCGCTCGGCACGCTCTTCTGCCTTGAGCTGACGATGGAACCAGACCCAGTAGGAGAAGAGGGGAGGCGGAGCGTAGCGGAAGAGCCCCTCAAGCGTGCGCCCCTCGCGGTCGCGACTGCTCGGGCAGACCTGGCGCTGCCGGGCCACACAGGAGCGGCACGGTGGACGGTCGTTGAGCAGGTCGAACTGCCCAGAGACGTCCGGGAGACGCCAGTGGCGCGTCGCGTTGTCGAGGCGGTAGCGGTCGTACCCAGTGAAGAGCCCGCTGGTCACGCAATAGTAGACGTTGCGCGCCTGGACGATGAGGTCAATGACGCGTTCGTCCGGCTTTGAGAGGTCGAGACGGAGCCGACGGACGATTGGGTGCTCGCGGAGTGGCTTGGTCACGATACTCTGCCCGTCGACCAACTCGACAACGGCGTCGACATCGGTAAAACCGAGACTCTGTAGGAGTTCCCGGTAGGCAAGCGCCTGGAGGCCGCCAGGGAAGCTCTCGCCGGTGACCGGATCCTGCTCTCTGATGGACGACTGTGTTTTGACTTCGGCGATACAGAGCGGACCAGCACTGGCATCACGCGGCACTTCGATCCGGTCGGCCCGTCCAGAAAGACCACGGGTCGCGGAGTAGAAGAGACGTTCGAGATAAAGTTCGACCGCTCCGCTCGCGACATCCCCTTCGGCGATCTGGGCGAGGATGGAACCAGCAGCGGTGAAAGACTCCACGAGGTCCTTTGGCGCGCCACCATCCTGGCTCACGCTGGTCGCGAGGAGCGCCTGCAATGTCCGTGTCCACTCGCTCCAAACACCAGCCCGGTAGGCCTGAGCAGCCCGGTCGAGATCTTGGGTCGCCGCGTATTCCACCAGCGCGCGACGGTACCCGGTGTGGACAGCTCGGCCACGCACCTCGCCGAGGCGCGGCGGCTGCTCACGCGAGTCGCGCGCCAGTCCAAGGAAGCGCTCGAAGAGGACTTTCAACGGGCAGTTGTAGAGATCTTCCACGAAGCGTCCCGTCACGGTGTACTCGGGAGCAACGATGAACTTGAGCAGGACCACCTGCTCGCGCCCGCTCGAGGTCTGGGCGCAAACAGCCTTCAGGACCTGGAGGCGGAGCGGATCGTGCTCTTTCCGACGCAAGCGGGCATCGAGCACGTGCCACAGCACCGGGAAATAGTGCGAGAAGGGATTGGGGGTCGTGCACCCTGGATACCACTCGTCGGCATAGACGGCACAAGGGCCGAGGTCTTCGCCGTCTTCGGTCTTCGCCCGCAGAACGATCTTGCGAGGCTGTGGCTCGCTGATCGGCTCGACGAGAATCGGCACATCGAGCCATTGCGGCTGGCCGATGGAAGCGCGGAGCTGCTGCCAGGCGCGGGACGCTCGAGCGGAGACGGTGGAAGCAGTCGTCTGGGCCATCAGACGTCTCCTCGAGTGGTTGACGACGCTTCAGGGACCCACAGCGCGAGCGCGAAGCGTTGCGTCGCCGCGAGCGCATCTTCGCCCCACTGTGCGGTGAGGACGGCGACGAGGGCCCGGAAGAGGTCGCGCGCCGATGCCGTAGCCGCGAGTTGGCGGAGCTCGCTTTGGGCAGTCTCGTCGGCTGGTGGTGCAGCAGGGGGTCCCCAGGCGAACCGATGTTCGCCTGGGGTGATAAGGAGCTGGAAGACGGCTTCCGCCTGCCGGAGCAGCGTG
>FMJZ01031266.1_pt1 | contig 23577 bp, 24 predicted proteins | sample 1987881 | NCBI WGS metagenome assembly FMJZ01 (sample SAMEA4378227, study PRJEB15110) | soil metagenome | biome: soil; feature: Field; material: Soil | place: India | collected 2015-03-11 | depth 0 m
CCTCCGGGTACTGAGATGTTTCACTTCCCCGGGTTCGCCTTCACCTTTATTATTTAAAGGTGAATGATTGCGGTTCTCCGCAATCGGGTTTCCCCATTCGGAAATTCAGGGATCAGCGGTTCCTAGGTACCTCCCCCTGACGTTTCGCCACCTAGGCGCGTCCTTCATCGCCTTCAGGTGTCTGAGGCATCCACCATTAGCCTTAAATCTCTCCTCTGAGATACAAAAAATTACATCAAGCTCACAAATCTTAAAAATAAATTTATAGAGAACAATAATAACAACATTTTCGATTTTTTAAAAACAAATAATTTCTCGCCAAGAGATTACTGCTTAAATAAACACTTGGTTAAAACCTTCTAAATCGCAAAAATTAATTATTATCGAAATCAAATAATAAAAATATTATATAGAAAATTTAATCTTAAGTCAAGATTACAAATTTATGTTGCTTCCAAATTTATATTTTAGCTTATTCTATCTTTATTCTGATTTTATTCAATGATTATGTGAAGTTAATATTATCAATAATTATTCTTCTATTACAATTTTCTTCTTATCTCATCCAAAAAATGTCTAGCTAATTCCTGTCCACCTAAACCAAAGGAAAGACCAACGGCTAAAGCAAAAGCTAAAACTATTCCTAATAGTAAGATATTTAATGCTTCAGCAGCAATTCCTATATGACTTAAGGCTAAAATTAAACCGAAAATAAAAATTCCATAATAAACAATATCAGATCCTAACTCTGCTCCTTTAGCTTCTATACCTCGCAAAAAAACATAAACAGTTCTTTTGAGAAAATCAGCTAACAGAATAGAAGCAATAAATATAAAAGAACCTACTAATATTTTGGGTAAAAACTTGACTATCTCTGTTAATAAATTACTAAAAGATACTAATCCAATAATCTCGAAAGACGGAATTAAGAAAAGCAAAAAAATTATCCAGAAAATTATTTTCCCCAAAAAGTTTTCTGTCCTTAATTCAAGATTAGATTTTTCTAAAAATTTCGAGAAGCCTAAATCGCTTAATAACTTATTAATATTTAGCCTTAAGATTAACCACCTAACGAAAAATTCAAATGCCCAGGCTACTATATAACCTAAAAGTATCAAAATTAAAGCTATTAATAAATTGGGCAAAAAAGATGTAATTCTGCCTATAATTTCGTAAAAATAAAATTGAACTAAATCTAATGGTTGACTAGAAAATTGATTTAAATTATTCATAAAATTTTTGTTTTTTAAAACCTAAACCACTCTTTTGGGGTATAGGTCTTTATATTTTTAAACTGAATTATTTTATAAATACCTTAATTTTGATATTTTTAGCTAATTAAATTATAACTTAAAAAATTTATTGTTAAACTCAATATGTGGATAATTGTTATTGATTTGATTTTTAATTTATGGTAAAATATATTTATTAAAAAATTTAAAATATGGCAAGGGAGTTAATTATTAAGACAACCCAAAAAATTATTAGCTCCTTTAGAGAGGGGGTGTTAATTTAATTTATTATTAAAAAAACAAAAAAGGAAAAGAAGCCCCCTCCTAAAGAGGGGGCTTAAAAATTTAAAACTTATAAACAATGAATAATAAATTCAACCTAATTCAAGAAATTCAACGTATAGAAAATTTAAATAATAGTTTTCTTGATGTTAATAAAAATTTTAATTTCATTGATAAACAAGAGGTTGAAGCTTATTTAAATTTTCTTAAAAATTATTCCAGTTTAACAAAATTTTTACCAAATATAAAAGCAAATAATGATTATTTAACAAAAAACATTTTGATTTATTTACTAATTAGAAATAGCGCCAATGAACAGAGTCAAGATATTCTTCAAAGCAAAATTATTACTTTTGATTATTTAAAAAATCTGGAATTTAATTATCAAAGTGGTATTTTAGAAGTTTATTTGTTGACTGGTCTTTATTTTATTCATAAAAATCTTGATCATCCGGTGATTAACTTGAAAAAGTCTTTAATAAAATACTTTCATGATATGGGTGGTTTTGAAATTGATTTATGGGGAGTCAATTTTAAATTAGATGTATTAAAAGAAATAATTTTTAATAGCGATATAAATAACTTAAAAAAGATTTTAACTAAAAGTAATAAAGTTGATTGGAGCCATCTTTATATGTTGAATTATAAATAGTCAAACCTTGAAATAAATTTTAATTATTAAAGTTATTATTAAAGACAAAATTGAGATAATTATTCCTAACAAAATATAAGAATTAAAAAAACTACTAACATTAGCGATTAGTAAACTTGAGGAAGAATTTTTATTTTCATTTTCGAATAAACTATTGGCTGGTGGATTATTTTCTAAAAAAGAATTTTTTTCTTCTATTTCTTCTGGAAATATATTATCTGATCCTGGTGTTGGCTGACTAAATTGCCAGTAATTAGACCCAAAACGAGAAAGACTTTTCCCTATTGGCGATTTTCCTTGATAACTTATAGAAAATATTTCTGAATCTTTAAAATAAACAGAAATAACTTCCCCTTTATTTCTAATTGAAAAATTATTTTGGTCATTATAAATAACTAAATATTTTCTTGGATCGAGGTGGCCTGATAATTTAATCTTTTTATTGCCTATTTTTATACTTATTTGATCTAAATCAGCTATTTCATCAGAAGGATTAAAAATTTCAATAAATTCTTTATTTGTATCACTCCCTTCAGGATTAGGTAAAAATTCTGTAATGATCAATTGAGGTATAACTTCTTTCTCCAAACTTTCGGTGATTTTATAATTTTCTGAGGTGCTAATATTTAATTGGTTATTTTTTAATAAGTTATTTTCTTGTCGATTTTGATCTAAAATTTTTTCTAAAATATTGTAGTTATCTGTTTTTGTATTTTGATTTTTATTTTCAACATAAGAATTTAAGTCAGTTTTTTCTTCTAACCAACCAGGGGAGCCATTTTTTGTTTTCCCTTCGAAGCATCTTTGGTTTTCAAAAACAATACTATAACCATTTCCATTACCGCCACAACTTGAATCATAAAATATTTCGGCAATTAAATTTTTCTTTTCGTCTAATAATTGAATCTTACCGTTTTTGTTTTTTAAATAAAAATTAGCTTCGATTAATTTCCCCCTATAATCAGAATAAGTTTTTAAAAATTTTTCTTTATTTTGAACAATGATAAAAATTTCCTTAGGATTTACTAATAAATTTTCTTTAAATCTATGGTTTTTGCCATCATTAATTATCCAACCGGATTTATTTCCTTTAATTTCTATAGAATAATCATAATTATTAAAAACCTCAAACCATTCTAAATCGTCATCACTACCTTCTGGATTGTACATAACTTCTGTAATTTGGAGTTGAGCAAAAGAAAATTGACTAATAGTAAAAAATAAAATAATAAAAAATAAAGACATTTATAATTTCTTTAGTTTTTTCTTTATTTTTCTTTCAGAAATATTTCTAATAAAATAGAGCTTTGCTCTTCTAGCCTTGTGTTTTGAGATAATTTCTATCTTATGAATAACGGGTGAATGATAAAAATATGTTTTTTCTAAATATTGATCTGCTACCTTGCCTCGGACAGTAAATGTTTTGTTTAAGCTATTTTTATTTTTAATAGAAATAATAATACCTTGAAAAATAGAATAACCCTTATCGGGTAATTTTTCCCATATTTTCACTTCCATACCTGGTTGAATATCAGGCAAATCTGTTCTTTTTAATTTTTCTAAAATATTTGTTTTCAAATTCATTTGCCCCGGGAGGGATTCGAACCCCCGACCTCCTGCTTAAAAGGCAGTTGCTCTACCAGCTGAGCTACCGGGGCTAAATTTTAAAAACAATAAAATGATATTATAAAACAATTTTTAATAAATTTCTATATCAAAGCTCAGTAAATTTAGTATAGGGTATCAAAACTTCAGGAATTTTAACTCTATTACCTTCCTGGTAATTTTCTAATATAGCAACCAAAATTCTTCCTAAGGCAAAAGCAGTGGCATTTAAAATATGAACATAATTTAATTTATTTTTTGATTTAAATCTAATATTTAACCTTCTTGCCTGATAATCAGTGGTTGTAGAGCAAGAATGAGTTTCGCGATAATTATTTTCACTTGGTAGCCAAACTTCAATATCAAAACCCTTAGCAGTTGGATGACCTAAATCAGCACTACAACGTTCAATTACTCGATAGGGTAGTTTCAAAAGCTGCATTAGTTCTTCTTCAATTGCTAATAAAAACATTAATTCTGATAATGAATCTTCAGGTTTTGACAAAGAAAGCATTTCAATTTTATCAAATTGGTGAACTCTTAAAATTCCTCGAGTATCTCTACCATAACTTCCAGCTTCTTTTCTAAAGCAGGGTGAAAAACCAACAAATCTAATAGGTAAACTGTTTTCGTTTAAAATTTCATCTTTAAAATATGGAGCTAATGAATGTTCGGCAGTTCCTACTAAAAAAAGATCACTCTCACAAATTTCAAAAAAATCAATAACACCACTATCTAAATAACCTAATCCATTCATAATTTCTTTTTTAATTAATACCGGCGGAATGATTGGAGTGAATAAATTATTTTTAATATTAAGATTATTTTTGTTAATAATATCATCAATAAAATTTTGGTTAGTTAATTTTTCGAAAACAAATTGGATAATTGCAAACTCTAATAAAACCAAACGATTCTTTAAAAAGGCAAATCGACTACCGGAAATCTTGCTTGCTCTTTGAATATCAATTAAATCTAATTGCTGAGCTATTTGGAGATAATCAGCATTGTTATAATTTTTCTCACCAACATATTTTATTACTACATTATCCTTATCACTTTCTCCTATGGGAACATCTTGTAGGGGTGGGTTGGGTATCTTAACCAAAATATTTTTGATTGCTAATTCTAAATTATTAATTTCTTCTTCAATTTTTTTAATTTGGTTTTTAATTTGCTTAAGATTAACTAATTCTTCTTTAGTCGGCTTTTTAGCTGATAATTTATTAAGGTTGAATCTTAATTTATCCCGTTCAGCAATTAATTTATTTAAAAAATTTTTTTTGTTAATTAAATCATCAATTTCTTTATCAAGATTTACCCCTTTGTGTCTACTGGAAATTTTATAAAAATTGGGCCTTATAATAACATCTTTTAAATCAACCATTTTAAAATTATATCAATGAAAAAACCAAGAAAGAATAAACACCATTTAAAAATATTATCCCCTCAATTAATTTTAAGCTTAATTATCGTATATCTTTTATTTTTTGTAAAATTTAATCTTAGTATTGATAATTTTCATTTTAAACAACTTTCTTTAGCAGAATATTTGCTGATTAAAAACAAATTAATGAATGAAATGTTCTCTAACCATCCAGAAATTATAAATATAAAAACAAAAATAAGTTTTTTAAATAGAAACATAAATTTAGAAACAACCAAAGAAAAACCAGTGGCTAAAATATGTTATTTAAACAATTGCTATCTTTTGGGTGAACATAGCTATATTTATAATAACAAAAGAGAGCTTCAAAGCTCTCTTTTGTTGACAATAACTTCTCAGTTGCCAATTGCTACCAATACTAGATTAGATCCATCAATTACTACTGCCTTAGCTAAAGTTTTTGAATACTCAAACATTAAGAACCTTTACCTAACCAAAGCAGAAATTTTATCCAACAAAGATATTATTTTTTTTACTCAAAATTTTTCTTTTCTGCTCGATCCTAACCGTAAAAATTTAGATGAGCAACTAAAGAAATTAGATTATTTCTTAAATCAATATCACCAACCCTTTCAACAAATAGATTTAAGAATTTATAACAAAATTTATTTTAAGTAAAAACTAGACTATTTATTTAGGCATTCTCGATGATAAACAGGCTTAAGTAGCTCACCATTCTCATTTCGAAAGGGATCAAAGGGAAGTTCTGAGATTTCACCCCCACATTTAGCACAAATCCATTTTTCACCACTACGAGGCCTGTACATCCTCCTGCTGCTGCGAGATCTTTGCATTAACTTCGATTTTTAATTTAAATTAATCGACTAATTTAATTATAAATCTTGAAATTAAAATTGCAAATATTTGTCTGACTAAGATACATCTGGCGCTCTTGATTCTTAATTAATGTTTCAAGAATATATTGTGGGGGTGTTTTCATATTTAAAGAATGTTGTGATTTTTAAGAGACCAGAAAAATAATTAAGAAGTTTATTTATGAATTATCTTAGCCTTCTTTCATTTTAAGAGAGTAGTATGCTTTGAGGTTAAACAATCTACTTCTTAGAGAGTTTTTCTTTTTAATAAAAATATTTCTTAAATTAAGTTTTAGTATTTGTTGGAAAAAATCAGAATTCATTTCAAGTAAAATCTTGATTGATTCTGCTGTTTCTTTTTCGCAACTGTAATTTTTCGTATTCCACTTTGCGAAATGCATCGTCGAGAATGATTGCCTTTGTTCCACCCGCCCATACGCAGACAACGATAAGGAGTCCCATTAATATATTGATATTACATAAAATTTTCTGTTATGATATAATAAATGTTAAGGCTATCACTATTCATTGTTGAGAAAAATAAGACTTTTGAAATTTTATCGCCCCAATCCAAGAAGTAAAAAAATTTGATAGAGAATGCGTTTAAAAATTAATTAAAAATGAACAACTCTTCAATCTTAGATAGAATTACTCTTTTAGAAAATTCTCAAAATTTAAAAATTGGGACAAAGGCTAAAAATTTAAAAATCATTAAAGAAAAAACAGAATTTCTAATTCCTAAAACTTTAGTTATTAATACTGATATTTTCGGTCAACTAATCGAAGATAATAAAATTTTAGATCCTTTTAATTATAATTGGTCGAAATTTCAAATACCAAGTAAGTATCAAAAAATAATTCTTGAAAAAATTAATCAAGAATTTGGTAATAAACCTTTGGTTATTAGAAGTTCGGCGACTTGTGAGGATTCTCCCCTGTTGAGTTTTGCTGGTCAATATTCAAGTTTTCTTAATGTCACGGGGAAAGAAAATGTTTTGAGAGCCATTAAACTATGTTATCAATCATTGTTTAGTGATAACGCTAAAATATACTCAAGAATAAGTGGCGTCAGATTAAAATATGAAAAGATGGCTATTGTTATTCAAGAATTAATACCGACAAAAGTTGCTGGTGTGATATTCACCGCTGACCCGATCAGTCAAGACAATAAAAAAATGATCGTTGAATATACAGAAGGATTGGGGGATTCCATAGTCAGCGGACATAAAAAACCGATTATGAAAGAGGTCAATAAAAAGAAAATAAGTAATTTGAAAAATATATTTCTGAAAAAATTATCGAAAATAGCTTTAAATCTCGAAAGCGTATTTTGTAACCCTCAAGATATTGAGTGGGGATGGGACGGTTATAATATATATATTCCAAAGCAGAAACATTACAACTTTAAATAAACACCCCAAAAATTTGAATTACTTTTTTAATAAAAACAAAATTTTAGGAACAGGCATTATTGCTTGTAGAGGCGTGTCTGATGGTTTATTAAAAATCGTTAATAATACCGAAGATTATGATAAAATTAAAAAAGGCGATGTTGTTTTGATGAATTGCAAAATGGATTATAATTTAATCAAAAAATTTCCTTTAATAAAGGCTCTGATAATTAATGGAGGGGTTCTTTCGCATATTGCAGTAATAGCAAGAGAGTTTAATGTTCCTTGTTTAACAGAGCCAAAGATGGTTGATGAAAAAATCGAAAAATACATAAATAAAAAGATAATTGTCGATGCTATAAGAGGTAAAATATTATTAGCTTAAAATATGGAATTACAACTTTTTATTTACAAAAATATAGCATTACATTTTTATTATTCAAAAGATAGTTTAATAAACAACAATGTAAGCACTAAAAATATTTTTGTTTATTTTCCGGGCCTACCGCAAATAATTAACGGAAATTTTTTTGTCAATAAAGTAAATAAAGATACAGCTTTTTTTAGTGTTTACTATCTTGGAAGCTGGTTAAGTGGCGGGAGTTTTACTTATGAAAATTGCAAAAAGACAATAGAACTAGCAATTGAATTTATAAAAAACAAAAAGGGGATAAAAACTTTTGATAATAAGCAAATAAATTGGAATTACGAAAATTTGTACGTGATGGGGTATAGCTTTGCTGGCAATCCGGTTATTTCCGCTAAAATATCAAAGAAGGATGTAAAAAGTGTTATTTTGTTTGCTCCATTAATTTTTTTACACAAAAAAGATGTTTCAGGATATTTAAGAGATAAAAACGCTATAGATAATTTTTATGACCTTAACTTATTTTATTTGAAATTTCTCAGGCGAGGTTATAAATTTGCATTTAGGGGAATAGAAAAGCTGAGTTGGGATAAATATTTTTCAGGTAGAGATCAGAAATCTTTTATTAAAATGGGTAATAATTACCCCGATGTTTTTATTTTCCACGGAAAAACAGACGAAAGGGTTAGCTATACTAGCTCTCTGTTTTTTCAAAAAGAAAAATGCCCACAATCAAAGGTTATTTTAATAGATAATGCCGGTCATGACCTAAAAAAACTTTTTGACATAAACCAAATTAATAAAAAAAATTAATTTAGATAATCTTATGAAAAAGAGAATAGTAATAATTACTGATTGTACTGATATAGCGTATAATGAATTAAGAGGGGTAATCTTAGATAACGTTAAAAGTGAAGAAATAATAATTGAACCAGTTGTCCCAGTTGCTCCATTTTCAATTATCAACGGGAATTTCGTACTTCGTTTAATGGCTGAAAATTATCCAGAAGGTACGTTTTTTTCTATAATTCTAAACCCGTCCAAAGAAAGACCAGCACGGTTAATCGGAAAAACAAAGAAAAAGAATTTTTATTTCATAGGAGCAAATACAGGTGTTTTTACTTGGTTTTTTAGAGATTTTGGCGTAGAGGAATTATACGAATTAAATGATCCAGGATTTTTTCCATTCGGTGGAAAATATGTTCATGCTCCAGCTGTGGCACAGATAGCAATGGGTAAGCCATTAAGAGAAATGGGGCATCCGTTTAATATTGAGAAGGTTGTCAAGATTGATATTCCTATTGGTACAATTGTCCATATTGATAACTTTGGATTGATGAAATTTATTGGTGAATTAGTTGGATTAAATGAAGGTGACAAATTAGAAGTTGACGTTAACGGAAAAATACTAACGGCAGTTTATGCAAAAAGAATGATGAGTCGAGAAACTGGCGAATGGGTAATTTATCCCGGAAGCTCTCTCAGTCTTCCAGAATTAGGCAAAGTGAGAGAAAATGGAGCGAAAGACTTAAACGCTAAAGTGGGAGATATAATTATTTTTAAAAAGATTTAAACTTGATTTAAAATATTTAAAAAAATAAAGCCCCCAAAGATTTTTATCTGAGGGGGCTGATTATGATGTGTTAACAAAATACACGTCGTGGGGAGGTAACAACTTGCGGGCCGTCAGGTAAAAGAATTCTGACCTGATGCCTACAAGCAATCCTGACAATCGGAACTTCTCAAGAGCAATTCCAAGTACATGGATGTGCCAAAGGAAGCCGAGAATCTCGTTAAGGGTTAACTTGTCTGAAATGGTTTTCTTGCTTTGTGGCAAGAGTTTCCAAAATTCAGACACAGTAACCCTAGTTGCATAGGGGAGATACGCCCCTAAAGAAGTGTCTTTCACGAAATCCGATACGAGGTGGACTTCATGAAAGCCAAGATTCGGTAATAGAGCGACGAATCGATCGGAAATGTTTTGCTGTTCTTTGCGCGTTCGCGATAAAGCAATCATAGGCCAAACATCATCAACTAATGCGCAAAGAAAGACATTTTCCGCCCCTGCTTTTTTTCGTGCTTCCTCTGCTGCTTTCGGATAGATGGACAAGTAATCTTTTGGAGGATTTCTTGCCCATACACTAAAGCCGAGTCGCAAGATATTAGGGGGCGTGCATGACGATTTACAAATACTGTATACAATCATCATACACCCCCTAATTCGTAATGAACCGGAAGAAACGACGCTTACCAACTCGTACGATACCGCCCACTTGGCCAACGAGGATTTCAGGAGAGAGAATAATCTCTCCCTCTTCATTCATAACGCGTACGCCTTGTTGCTCAAATAGTCGGCGGAGTTCGCTTTTGCTTTTGAATTGACCGCTTTTTACCAGAGCATCCAAGATTGTAGTATTCGCATCTTCGGTCAATTCAATACAATCCTCATAGCGGATATGCTTTTGAGAGAATTTCCGCTCAAAGGATTCTCGTTCCCGCAGACCATCTTCAATGTTTTGCGTTTCAAGGGCAACAATGAGGGTGGCGAGTTGTTTTTTGGCTTCCATCGGATTCTCCCTAATGAACGTGTCAAGTTCCTCCAACTCTCGCTGGTGAACATCAGCGAAACATCGAAAGTACTGACCGATTAGCCGATCGGGAATGGACATAATCTTTCCGAATTTTTCCTCACGAGTCGCGTTGACGGCAATATAATTGCCATAGCTCTTACTCATCTTTTTCCCATCACCACTCGTTCCTTCCAAGATGGGTGTCATTAGAATCACCTCTTCGTCCATACCAAACTGACGCATGACCTTACGACACTGTTGAAAATTCAACAGCTGATCAATGCCGCCAATTTCGACATGAGTGCCGAGATGAACCGAATCTATACCCATCAAGGTCCCGTAACAAACCTCGGCGAGCGACACTGCCTGTTTGTTTCGCATCCTCGCTCTGAAATCTTCGCGTTGTATAGCTTCCGACAGGTTGATCTGCTGGAAGATAGCGAAAATTTCCTGCAAGGTCATCGTGCTCAACCACCTGGCATTGTAGTGAATATGGAGCATACGCAGATCGATGTATTTCCCGATCTGGCTAGTGTATGTTTCCATATTCTTTACAATTTGTTCCGGGCTCAACGGAACTCTGCCAATGTCCCTCGCGGTGGGATCACCGATCCGAGCAGTGAAATCTCCGATAATAAAGTCGATATGGTGACCAGTTTTTGCAAAGTGTCGCAAAAGCATAATTGGCACTACATGTCCGAGGTGAAGCTCTGGCGCTGTCGGATCGATTCCGAATTTCACCTTCAACATTGGGTGTTCAGACATTTTTTGCCGCAACCGTTCGATCGTGATGACCTCTTGGCATTTCGGTAATAGGAAGCCGACAAATTCGTCGATTTCCATTCCGACCCAAGACTCCGAATAACGAGCAAGAAATTGCCGATCAAACCTTCTCATGGCTTACCTCCTTATGTTGTTAGAGTGCTATCTCTGGCAGGAAACTATTTCCTGTCAATTTTCATTGTAAACTATTTTTAAAAATTTGTCAATTTTTGTATAGCCTACATATATTTATGGAAAATATATAATATAGAATTTGTTTAATTTAACCTCTGATATTAGGTAGTACTAATATTATAGGGTAAATTTAAAAAATTAAATTTAAAAAAACGCAAATATTTTTATTCAATTAATTTATCTCTCAAAAAGTTAATTATTTTTTGATATAGATCAGGATATTTATTAAAAATATTAGTTCCATGAAGATTACCTTCGTAAATTATTAAAGTTGCCGAGGGTGTTTTTAAGTTAAAAATTTCTAATGAATTAAAAGATTGACTGTCTTGTTTAGAAGAAATAACTAAAATTTTATTTTCTAAATCTTTATTTAGGAAGTTCTCAATTTCAATATCGCGATAGTTTCTACCTGGCGAGATTAAAACTGCAGCCTTAATGTCTTGATTTTGGGATAAAAATTGTAAGCTTAAATTAGCTCCGATACTTGCCCCAATTAAAAATTGATTTTTTAAGCTATAACCTTCGTTTTCTAAAAACCTACTTGCTGCCTTAATATCTAAAATAGAATTTTGGTGTTCTTGATTAGAAAAATTTCTATAATCTAATCTACCTTTAGATGAATTAACACTTTCTCCATGTCCGCGAAGATCAATAGCTAATGCTGAATAACCATTAGTGTTTAAAATTTTAGCCATCTCTTTTAAGCTTTTTCTATCTGTTGGCATCATATGAACCAAAATACCAGCAAATTTGCTTTTTGGAACATAATAATAGTCACCAATTATTTCTACTCCATCCTCGGTAAAAATTTTAACCTTTCGCTCTATGAATTCTTTGTTATTTATTTGGTCCTCGGTAATCGTTATTTTATTTTTAATTAAATAACTTAAGTAATAAATTATGATAATGAAAACTATTATTATAGTAATCAAAATAAATAGTGTTTTTTTCATTAGGCGGGGATGACGGGATTTGAACCCGCGACCTCCTGCGTGACAGGCAGGCGCTCTATCCTGGCTGAGCTACATCCCCTTGAATAATCAAGAGATTATATTTATAATTTTAACATTAAAATTAAACAAAAACTATTTTATTCTTACAATAAACCTATTGAAGCCATTTTAGGTTTTGTTTTGTGTTTTTTGTGGCTTAGTGAAGTAACACCACGTCCCGAGTAGTTTCATAAACTCTGTAAGATGCGGGTGTAATTAGTCTTAGATATTGCGGGGTAGTGGAGTAGTACCACGCGGGTCTCATAAGCCCGAGACGCAGGTGCAATTCCTGCCCCCGCAACACGATGTATTTTGTTTATATTCTTTATTCTCCCTATTTCAACCAAAACTTGCAAATATAATAATAAAATTTATTAAAAAGATAGTTTTTAAGCCATAATTTTATCCACATTTTTATTATTAATTCATAAAAATTTAGTTTATAATTTTTAATAATAACCCTAGAAATAATAGGGTTATTTTAATTTAAATTAACTTTTAAAAAATGAATAAAAAGTTTATATTGGCGTTGTTAATATTATATTTAGCCCTCTATAACCAAGCTATTTCTCCTACATTAGCTTTGGTTGAACCAATTATTTTAGAAGATACGCAATTTTTAAATAATCAGCAGGTTGATTTAAATAAAAATTATAAAGAATACTGGGTAATAATTACCGCCTATTCTTCGAGCCCTGATGAAACTGACGATACTCCTTATATTACTGCTTCTGGTGCTTGGGTAACAGATGGGGGGGTAGCTTCTAATTTCCTTCCTCTTGGTACAAGACTTAAGATTCCTGACTTATTTGGTGAAAAAGTATTTGTTGTTAATGATAGAATGAATGATCGGTTTAATGATAGAATTGATATTTGGTTTCCTGATAAAGATAGTGCAATGTGGTTTGGTATAAAATATGGTAGAATATTAGTTTTTCATTAGATTAAGCTTCCAGTAATTCTTTCTACTTCATCAAGGGTAGTTATTTTTTTAATAACTTTTAATAGACCTGCTTGTTGAAGATTAATGAAACCAGAAGTATATGCTGCCTCTAAAAGGTTTTGTTCTGTTGGTTCTTTATAAATTACTTCTTCAACAGTCTTAGAAATTTCAAGTAATTCAAAAATTGCTACTCTACCTTTATAACCAGTAAAAAAGCATTTTTCGCATCCCTTAGCCCTGACTAATTTTAAGTTTTCGAAATTAATTTCTCGATAAAGATCTTGTGGAATACTTTTTAATTTTTCCTTGATGATATTTTTTAATTCATCATTAGGTTCATATTCTTCATAACAATTTAAACAAACTCGTCTTAATAATCTTTGGGCAATAATTAATCTTAATGAAGGTGGTAGTAATGATTTATCAACCCCTAAATCAATTAACCGCGGTATTGCTCCTAAAGAATCATTTGTATGAAGAGTAGAAAGAACTAAATGTCCGGTTAACGAAGCATTAATAGCAATTTCAGCAGTATCTTTATCTCTAATTTCACCAACTAAAATAACATCTGGATCTTGCCTCAAAATAGAACGTAAACCACTAGCAAAAGTATAATTCTCGGCTAAATTAACTTGTGTTTGGGTTATACCTTCTATTTTATATTCAATCGGATCTTCAATAGTAATTATTTTAATTTCCTTTCTTTTAATTTTATTTAAAATAGCATAAAGAGTAGTAGTTTTACCAGAACCAGTAGGACCAGTGTTTAAAATTAAGCCATTTGGTTGATGTATATAGTAATTAATTTTTTTTAATTCATAATCTTCTAAGCCTAATTGATCTAAAGAGAAAATTATTTTTGTTGGGTCCAATAATCTCATAACAATTGTTTCATCATAACTACTAGGAATAGTACTAACTCGTACATCAATTTTTTTTTCTCCTAAAGTAATAGAAAATCTTCCATCCTGAGGTTTTTGAGTAATATTTAAAAATAACCCTGAAAAAAGTTTAATTCTATTTTTTATCACCGCATAAATAGCCCGGCTAAAATTCGCTACTTCGTATAAAATTCCATCAATCCTTAATTTAATAATAACATTATTTTCTGTTGGTTCTATATGGATATCAGAAGAATCAAATTTAATAGCAGTGGCGATAGTATAATCTAAGATAGATAACGGATCGTTAGTTTCAATTTCTTTAATGATTTTATCCAAATCTTCTCTTTGATTTAGTTGAGTCATCACGGTATTAAATTTTTCTAAATCAATTTCTAAAATTTGGGTATATTTTGGTTTAGTTTTTTTGATAAATGCGTAACCTTGGAAACCTTTTTGAAAACTAGATTTAGAGATTACTCCTAAATTTATTAAATAACCTTCTTTTTTAAGATTCTCAATTAGTAATTTAACTTCTTCATTTGTTGGGTCAACAGCTCCTATGATTAAATTATTACCCTTTTTATCAATTGGTAAAATAAGTAATTTTTGGGCAACCTCTTTATTAATCACCTTAAGAGCTTCAGGGTTGGGATGTCTTATTTTTAAGTTAAAATAGTCCAATTTTAAAGCTTCGGCCAATTTAATAGCTAAATCTTCTTCTTCTCGTTCTCTTATTTTATTTATTAATTCATTTAAATCTCCGCTGTTTTGCATTAAAATTAAATTATTAAATTATTAAATAATAATTATATACCCAAAGTGAATGATTGTAATAAGATTCATTAAAAAATTAATTATTAATTTTATTTTATTTTTAGGTTTAGTTTTTTTCTTATCAGCAGCGATTATTATTGTTATTTCAGCTTATTTAATAAAAGATTTACCATCTCCAGAAATAATTACTAACCCTATTTTGCAAGGAGGAACACAAATTTATGATCGCACGGGAAATATTTTGCTTTACGAAATTGGCTTAAGAAGATATCCTGTTAAATATGAAGAAATACCAGAAAAAATAATTTTAGCTACTTTAGCAGCAGAAGACGACGCTTTCTTTGAACACCCAGGAATCAGCTTAAAAGGTATATTAAGGTCAATAATTTTGAATATTAAAACTAGAAGTTTAAATTATGGAGGATCAACTATTACTCAACAATTAGTAAGAAACTTATTTTTAGATCGAGAGAAAAGTATTTTTAGAAAAATAAAAGAAATTATTTTAGCTTTAGAATTAGAAAGGAAATTATCAAAACAAAAAATATTAGAGACTTATTTAAATTCGATTAATTATGGGGCTGGCAATATTGGCATTAAAGCAGCAGCTGATTTTTATTTTAATAAAAGCTTAGAAAATTTAGATTTATCAGAAATAGCAATTTTGGTTAGCATTCCACGATCACCTCAGTATTACACTCCTCTTTATGAAGAAAACTTAAAAAGATTAAAATCGAGAAGGGATTTTGTTTTAAAAAGATTATTAGATTTAGGTTGGATTTCTCAAGAAGAATATAATGAAAATATCACTAAAAATATCCAAATATCAAAAAGAAAATATTTTAAAATTTCTGCCCCCCATTTTGTTATTAAAGTAAAACAAATATTAGAAAGAATGTACCCAAACCTAAATTTAGAAACAGCTGGCTTAAAAGTGATTACTACCTTAAATTATCAATATCAAAAAATAGCTGAAGAAATTGTTCAGAAAAAAGCTAAAGAAAATGAGATTAAATTTAATGCAAAAAATGCTAGTTTATTAATGATGGATGCAAAAACAGGAGAAATTTTAGTAATGGTGGGCTCAAGAGATTTTTTTGATGAATCAATCCAGGGACAGGTAAATATGACTACCTGGCCAAGACAACCTGGATCAGCTTTTAAACCTATTTCTTATGTTACTTTATTTCAATTAAGATACCCTATAGAAACTATAGTTTTTGATACACCAACAAATTTTGGAACCTATCAAAAACCTTATCGGCCAAATAATTTTGATAAAAAATTTAGAGGGCCAATTGACTTAAAAAGAGCCTTAGCTCAATCAATTAATATTCCAGCTATTAAAGTTTTTTATTTAGCCGGTCCAGAGAGAGTTATTGAAAATGCTAAAAAATTTGGTATTACTAGTCTTAAAAATTATGAGAATTATGGACTTTCTTTAGCTTTAGGAACTGCAGAAATTAGTATGATCGAACTTGTTAGAGCTTATGGAGTATTTGCTAATGATGGAGAGTTAGTCAGCCAAAGTTTAATTTTAAAAATTTTTAATAATAAAAATGAATTAATTTACGAATACAAGCCACATAAAGAAAATGTAATTGATTCTCAATCTGTTAGAATGTTAAATTCCATTTTAAAAGATTATGAAGCTAGAAGGGGGTTATTTGTCTCAAGCTTACCTTTAACTAAAATAGATGATTATGAAATTGCTTTAAAAACAGGAACTACACAATTTTATCGAGATGCTTGGACATTTGGTTATACACCAAATTTTGTTGTTGCTGTTTGGGCAGGTAATACGGATAATAAGGAAATTAAACAAGCGTTAAGTGTTACCTTAACTTTACCTATTTGGCATGAATTTGTCAGTAAGATTATAAAAGATTATCCCAAAACTAAGTTTCCTAATCCTAATTACTTTAAAGTTAATAAACCAATGTTAAATGGAGAATGGTTTAGTGATTATGGAATTCATGATATTTTATTTTATGTTAATAGAAATAATCCCCTAGGACCTATACCCAAAAATCCTTATGTTGATCCTCAATTTTTAAATTGGGAAGAGGGAGTAAATTGGTGGCTTAATAATTCTGAAAATTTAGAATATTATCCGGAAAATAATTTTTAATAATAACTTCTAATCTTTTTTTGGTTTCTAAATCTAGATTATTTTTTGTTTTAATTATAATTTTATTATTAATAAGGATTTTTAAATCTAAATCTGGAAAATTTTTTTTAATCTCTTGAGCTACTATTAATAATTTATCTTTATTAAAATTTATTTTATACATTAAACCGGCATTAAAATATAAATAAAATCTTCTTCAAGAGGTGATTTAATTAAAACAGGTTTAATAATAATATCAGAAGGTATATTAAGACCAACAAAAATTTTATCTCCATCAATCGAATTAACTCCTTCTAAAAGAAAATCTAAATTAAAAGAAATTTCAAAAAGATCATTAATATTAGAAAAATTAATTTCAAAATTAATTTTATTTATACTTTCTCCTATTAATTCATTATGACTATAAAACTCTATAGTTTGATTATTAATATCAATTTTTAATTTTAATTCTTTTGATTTATCCATAAAAACACTATTTAATTTTAAAATTTTTAATAACTCATTTTTATCAATAAATATTTCTAAATTAAAATCTTTGGGGATAATTTGTTGATAATCTGGATAATTAATTGTTAATAATCTAGAAATTAAAATTTGATCTTCTAAATCTATAGAAATTTGATTTTCTTCTAAATATATTTTAGTTTTTATTGGTTTTTTTCTTATTTTTAAATATTCATCAATTATTTTATAAGGAATTAAAATTTTTATTTCTTTATTAATATTAGTTAAAATTAAATCTTTTTTAATTTTATACTCAGCTAATCTTATTGAATCTGTGCTAACCCATCTTAAATAATTATTATCTAACCATAAATAAACACCGGCAAATTCTGGTTTAATTAAATTAGCAGTTTTAATAGGACCAATAATTTTTTCTAAAATATTATCTAAGAAATTACTTTCAATTTCTAAATATTGCTCTTTATTATAACCAGGAATTAATGGGTATTCTTCTTCAGTAATACTTACTAAACTACAAAAAATATTTTTGCCTCTAATTAATAAATTATTTTCTTTAGTTTCTAATTCAATTTCATCTTCATAAAAATTATTTATAATTTCTAAAAATTGTTTTGCTGGTATTAAAAATATACCTTTTTCCTTTACTTTCGCTGGTATAGTTGCTTGATAAGCGATTTCTAAATCAGTTGAAAATAAATTTATTTTATTTTCATCTGCCGAAATTTTGAAAAAATTTAAAACTCCTAAATCAGATTTTTTTGGTGTTATTCTATTAATTACTATTAATTTTTCTAAAATTGATTGTTTTAATATTTGAATTTTCATATTTATAAAAGATATATTATCATAATAATAAGTATTGTTAATATGTGAATATATTTAAATTTTAATTAATTTTACTATAAATTTACTATAATTAATATGTTAATAATATGTTGATAAATTTTAATTACTATTTAAAATTCTATCTTTTAAAATTTCTATTTCTTGAAAAAGATCAAAATCTTCTTTTAATTCTTTTTCTATTTTTTCGTAAGAATAAAGTATAGTAGTATGATCTCTTTTATTTAAAATTTCACCTATGCTTGAGTAAGAAAATTTACCGATTTCTCTTAATAAATATATTAAAACTTGCCTTGGTTTAATAACTTCTTTTTTTCTTATTTTTTTAAAAAGATCATCCTCTTTTAGATTATAGAAATCAGCAACAATTTTTATTATTTTTTTATAAGAAATTTTTTTAATATTTTGCTTTAAATATTCTTTTATTAAATTTAAAACCTTTTCTTCATCATAATTATTTAATCGGCTTAATTTAAAAGCAATATAATTTAAACCACCTTCTAATTCCCTAATATTTTTAGTTATTTTTTGAGCTAAAATTTCTAAAATATTTTCTTGTAAGAAATAACCTCGTTCTTGGTTTTTTATTTTTAAAATAGCTAATCTTGTTTCGTAATCTGGTGGGGTAATATCAACTACTAAACCACCTTCAAAACGAGATTGAAGTCTTTCTTCAATATCAGGAATAATTCTTGGCGGTCTATCTGAGGAAAAAACTATTTGTTTTTTAAGATTATAAAGTTCATTAAAGGTATGAAAAAGTTCTTCTTGAGATTTATTTTTCCCTGATAAAAAATGAACATCATCTAAAATTAAAACATCAACATCTCTAAATTTTTGTCTAAATTCATCTATATTTTGGTTTTTTAAAGAATTAATTAAATCGTTAGTGAATTGTTCTGTAGTGGCGTATCTAATTTTTTTAGTTAAACCATATTTTTTAATAATTTCATTTCCAATAGCTTGAAGGAGATGAGTTTTTCCTAAACCTACTCCCCCATAAATAAATAACGGATTAAATTTTTCACCTAAATTATTTACTACACCTTGAGCAGCGGCAAAAGCTAATTCATTATTACTACCTACAACAAAATTTTCAAATCGATATTTAGGATTTAAATTAGTTGAAGGATTAACCTCAAAAATAGTTAATTTTTGTTGATAAGAAATTTTTTTTAGTACAGATTTCTTTTGATAATAATGAATTTGATTTTTATCGTTAATAAGATATTCTATATCTTTTAATTCAGGAATAACCTCTTTAGCTGTTTTGATTAATAAAATATGAAATTTAGACTCTAACCAATTTTTCACTAATTTATTTGGAACATTTATTTTTAAAATGCCATTAAAAAACTGAAATGGCTCAATATTACTAAACCAAGTTTTCAGGGTTGGTTTTGATATTTTTTTCTCTAAATTATCTAATATTTTTGACCAATTTTCTTTTAAAATATTATTTTCCATAAAAGATTGATTTTTAAATTAAATAATTTCAAGATATAATTATATAATTAACTTTACCTTAACTTCTATTTTATTATTATAAACAAAAAAATTTAAAATTGAATAATCATTAAAATGGTAAAAATTAAAAAAATAAAAATTAAAAAAAGGAAAAGAAAAATAGGTTTTTTGGCTAGAAAAAAAACAAAAGCAGGTAAAAAAGTAATTTTAAGAAGATTAAGAAAAGGAAGAAAAAGAATAGCTGGTTAATGTTGGCAAAAAAATATAGATTTAAAAATTTTAATTTCCAACTGTTTTTAAAAGGAGAAAAAAAACAAAATTCTCTTTTTTTAATTTACCGACTGAATAATAACCAGGAAAAAAAATTCGCGGTTTTGGCAAAGAGAAAATTATTTAAAAAAGCTACTGAAAGAAATAAGATTAGAAGACAAATTTATAATATAATCAGAAATAATTTAGAAAATATCCCAGCTGGTTATTATTTAATCATACCACTAAAAAAAGAAAAATTTAAGCAAATTAAAGAAAGTTTATTAGAAATTCTTAAATAAATTAATGAAAACTTTTTTTGATCAATATTTAATTCAACCATTTGTTTTGTTATTTTTTTATTTATATTCATATTTTAATGATCCTGGTTGGGCAATAATTTTTGCTACTATTTTACTAAAAATAATTGCCTTACCAATTGATTACTTTTCTTATTTAGAGGAAGAAAAAATAAAAAAAATATCAAAAAAAATTAATGAACAAACTAAAAATATTAAAGATATAATAAAAAAATCAGAAATAATTTCCAAAATATACAAAGAAGAGAATATTCATCCTTTTAAAAATTTTCTTCTTCAACTTATTAATCTGCCTATTTTTATAGCATTTTTTTTAGCTATTCCTAAGTTTTTAAATAATCTTAACAATACCCTCTTTTTAAATATTATTAATCTTAAATATCCTAATATCTTCTTAGGAAGTTTGGTAGTTTTAGCTCAATTTTATTTTGTTTTTTACTTTTCTAATCCAGAGCACAGAAAATTAATTTTATTTTTAATAGCTGCTATTACCCCTATATTTTTTATTTTAAATTCTGGATTGTTGATTTATATTCTAATAAATATGATTTTAGTTATTTTAGAGAGAAAAATTATCTTTACTCAACAAATAAATAAGAGAATCATTTCTGTTGAGAAAAATGATTCCTAATGGTGTTAGTTGGGGTTTGATAATATCAAAACCATCATCTAATTTTATTACTTTAAAAGTATCGTAATTTGGATCGTAAATTATTAAATCGTCGTTAAATACTTCTTTTAAGTAATACCAATTATTAATTTTATTAACTTCTTGGTTTTTGGGTACACCACAAATTAGAATATTATCAAAAGTACATTTTTCTTTCAGGGTACCAAAATTAAATTCTTTTTTAATATTGTTTTGATTGTCAATTAAAATTGATTTCCAAGATTGATCAAAATAAGAAATAAAAGCTAAATTATTTTTATTAGTAATAAAACTTAAATAAGATTTAGGTGACAAAAATAACTTCGTATCGTTGTTGTTTTTAAAATATAAAGGTGAAGCCGGAGTTGATTTTAAGTTTTCAGCAATTAAGACTCCATTATTTAAAAAATCTATATCTGGATTAAGAATTGAAATATCAAAAAGTTTTTTTTCTGCAGCGTCAAATTCTGCCAAATAACTACTTCCCGTTAAATCAGAAACAAAAATATAAAAATTATTTTCCTTAAAAAGTGCTTTTTGAGTAAAATAAGGTAGAATATATTTTTTGTCAGTAGCTCTATTAATTAAAAAATGATTATTCGCTGTTTTAATATACAACAACAAGCCATTTTTAGAAAAGAGAGCATAATTAATATTTTCGTCTTTATATAATTCTTGATAATTTTTTTCTTCAATATTATAAGCTCTAATTGTTTTTGATTGTGGATCATAACCATAAATTTCCGGATAATTAATTAAAGGAAAAAGTATGGGGAAATTAAATAATAAAATCGGTTTTTGGGGTGGCGTTAACTCTTCTTTTTTTTCTTCTAGTAATTGTTCGGTTGGCGTAGAAATACTAATTTCTTTTTTTTCTATTACTTCTTCTCCAGTTCCTTCCTCTAAATAAACCTTCTTTTCTGGTTTTTTAATAAAATATTCACGGCTAAATAGCAAAATTAATGCTATAGCAATAATTAGACCTAAAAATATAAACAATTTTTTAATAACCCTCATTGATTATTTTCTAATTTTTTTGATAAAAACTAAAGCAATTAAAAAAATAATTATAAAACCAGTTAATGAGAAAAATACAATCTGATAAAAATAATTTTTAGGTGGAGGTAATTGTTCAATATTCTTTGTTTCTGTAGTAATTATTAAATCATCTTGCCCCCTATTTGAGCTTATTGTATAAGAAAGAGGATAATTAGGATTATTAACCTGAGGGCAATCTAATGGACATAACCCTTTTTCTCCCTCTTCACAAATATTATTTTCATTACAGACAGCAACTGATGATAAATCAAAACTACTTGCCTGATTTTTTGTTAGATTTACCAATTCTATTTTACCAATATTAAGATAATTAGGAATAACTATTAATTCGAAAGTAAGATTATTAGAAGGATTAAATGAAATTTTTTCTAATAAATTTCCTTTTAAAGAGTATACTTTAAGTTCATAAATTCCATTTTGACTCCTAATTACCGTTTCTTCTTTAGGGTTGTCACCATAATCCATTGGTTTTTGATAATTTAGGGATAATTCACCAAATTCATTTTTGATTAAATATATAAATATAAAATTATCTACAGAATCTTCTAAAGAAATAGGTCCTGTTTCGAGATCCTTTGGTTGAATTACTAAAAATTTTTCATTTTTCATTTTTTTATTATTTTAAATTTCTACTTGGCCAACTATACAAACTTCAGCTTTATCAGTTTTTTGTCTAGCAAACTCATTCCTAGCTCTTTCACCTATTCCAGCAAATAAATCTAACCAATTATTTCGACCCCAATTTTTTCCACCACGGCCAGAATCGGTAATTACAAAAATCCTATTTTTAATTCCACAATTTACTTCTTGATTGTTATTATCTAAACATCTTAAAATTTTAACAGCATGATGTCTTTTAAAAAAATCACTATTGGTATCACGAGCAGCTGTTTTACCAGCGATTACTGGACCATATGCTCCACTTAATGCTCCTTGAAAGATCGTTGCCCTTTCCCTAATTAATTGATCAGCTTTATTATTATCAATTACATTTTCATTATTTACAGATTCAGATTGACTACTTCTAGTAATCCTAGATGAACAGCTTGAAGGAGGTGAACCAGATACCCTAATCCATGACCAAACCCAACCAATTTGACATATTTCTAAAACTCTTCCCTGCCTTTTCGCTTCGTTCAAAATACCCTTAGCTGTTGCAGCATTTAATACTTTTAATTGATCCCCATCTTTTATAATTGCTTTTCCTTGTAAAGTAACATTTGATAAAAATCTATGCTTATTAGGTTCTTCTTCTCTAATAGGAGCATAATAATGTGTAGTTCTTATAATTCTTTTTTCTCCTATACATTTTGCTGTGTTAGGATCTAAATCTAAATTCAAGTCGGCAGTAGGAATATTAATATTTGTACCATTAACATTTACATTAGTAGATGTTGAGGTAACAACAGCATTAATTCGTATTTCCTTCACACCATAAATAATAATCCTTGGATCAAAAATAAATGGATTAATCCAATAAAGA
>FMJZ01009290.1_pt1 | contig 23572 bp, 23 predicted proteins | sample 1987881 | NCBI WGS metagenome assembly FMJZ01 (sample SAMEA4378227, study PRJEB15110) | soil metagenome | biome: soil; feature: Field; material: Soil | place: India | collected 2015-03-11 | depth 0 m
CCCTAGCCTGGTAGGGGGCAGGCCTGCTAAGCCTGTGGTCAGCAATGGCCGCGCGGGTTCAAATCCCGCACCCCGCGCTCAAGAAAACTTAATTAATCGAATGTTTTTCTCTATTCTGTTAGCTCTTTGCCTTTGATAGCCCTGGTAGTATAGTCCGGTCTAGTATAGGCGGCTGTCGCCCGCCCGACCCGGGTTCAAATCCCGGCCAGGGCGCCACTTTTGTTGTTTGCGTTTTTGAAAAAGCATATGAGTGAGGGTAGCCTAACAATTTTTGATTAAATTTGGGCTTTTTCCGTGGGCGTGGGGATAAGGTTTCGCCTAATGTTTGGTTATTTGATGTTCTGAAGGGTTCTGGTGTGGCGGCTGACATAAGCTGTGGTGAAAGCAATGTTTTTGTGAAGGCTTCAAGGAGCGGTTTATGTGTTGCCTGTAAGGGTTCGCGTTTTCTCTGCAGCAAATCCCGCTGTCCAATAATTGTTAGAGCGAATTTTTTCTTGAAAAGTGTTCCGTTAATGCAGAGTGAGGATATTGCTGGGGCTTCGCCTCCAAGTGTTTTTGTTGGTAGGATTGGCTATCCTTATGTTTATGCTGGTCCGTTGGTTCCGCCTGTTATGGAGGACACAAGTCTCTACGATTTGCCAGAATACTGGTTTGGAAAATCCATCGATGAGATTGTGGGGTTCCGCTCTATGCTTATCCGCGGAAAACACCGCGTGCATGTGCAGAAGTTTTGGGAAGCTGGAAAAATTATTGATAAGACTCGGGAGCTTGCCTTGGCTGTTAATCCCGTTGATGTTGAGCTTTTTTTGAAAAAGAAGCCTAGAGGCTTCATAGTTTTGGATGATGAGGTTCAACCTTTTGGGCCTTCTGCGCCTATCCGCGATTTGCTGGTTGGAAACGCCCGCTGGGATCATCAGATTGAGAAGGCTTATTACGACACGGATTTGAAGGCTGCTGAAGCTGTTTTAGAGCTTTACGAGAAAGGCGTTTTAGTAACCAAGATTCAGCGGGCTTTCAGCGTCGGCGCCTTCGGCTTGGAAAAGAATAGGCGTCTCGTGCCAACACGATGGAGTATAACAGCCGTTGACAGCACCATTTCAAAAGCGCTTATGGAGAAAGTGAAGGCTTTTCCTGAAATAGGCGAATACCGCGTTTACGAGTCCCTCTATTTAGACAACATTTTCGAGGTTTTAATGCTTCCTGGCAAATGGAGTTATGAAGCCATAGAGGCTTGGTATCCGGGCACTGTTTGGAATCCGCATGGCAGAAGCGCCGTCATGTTTTCCGACTGGGAAGGCTACGATGGGAGAACCACTTATGCAGAAATTGGCGGATGTTATTACGCGGCACGTCTAGCAGTTTGCGAACAGCTCGTTAAAGAACAGCGCCAAGCCACGGTCATAGTTCTCCGTGAAGCGCATCCAGGCTACATAATGCCGGTGGGCGTGTGGCAAGTCCGCGAAAACGTCCGAAATGCCATGAAGCAAAAACCTTACACTTTCAAAACTTTGGAGGAAGCCCTACAGTTTATTGCAAGCCGCTTCCAAATCCCCATGCAACGATGGATAATGCGAAGCGAGCTTTTAAAGAATGCCTTATTCCAGAAGAAAATAACGGATTATCTTGAAAAGATTCGGTGATGGACTGCACCATGTCGGGGTTGAAGAAGCTTTTAACAACGCTTTACCACATGTTTTTCAATTTTGTACTCCATTCGTTTAAGAGCATTAACCGAAAGATTAGGTCGAAGCTTCCAGTTTGGCGAATGAGGGAGGAAACCATGGAGCATGTGCATTCATCTGTTAAGGTTTTCAAAGGGCTTATGCTGCCTGCAAGCCTCCTCTACGTGTTTTTGATGTTTCTCTTCTTCGGCGTGAATGTTTTGGGTTCCATGCTTTGGGGGTTGGCAGTTTTCTTTTACAGCAACTTCCTTCCAGACTTGCCCTCCATTTATAGGAAAGCCAAAAACGGCGAAGCTAAAGATCTCCCATGGTATAAGAAATATACCATACTGTTGTTTGCGCCACTGCTGGTTTGGGTCCTATTTTCAGGAGTGCATTTAAGCTGGAGAACAACTGAAACTTACCACAACTTTAAATCTCTAACAGTCTACATGGTTTTCCTTTTTGTTGTAGGCTTTTTTGCATTCGTGAAACTTCCCATACCCATAAACTTTGGAAACTTGATTGAGGTTCTAGTCTTTCCTCTTTACGGCTTAACCGGATATTTAACCCATCTTAAAGTTGACAAAATTTGGTAGATAAGGCTGCGCGTTATTCGCCTTGGGTTGCAAGGAGAACTATTCCATGTAAAAGAGCAGCAGCCGCAAAAACAGCAGAGATTTCGCTGAAACTGTAAACACGCTAAACAGGCAATCGTATTTGGCTCCAAAATCAAGTTTTATAAAATTTCGTTTCGGAACAAAATCTTTTAAACTTTGAAGGCATCAAGTATGAAAAGTGCTTGGAAATGTTGGATCCTGTTACCCTAGCCTTAATATTAGCTGGCGCAATAATTGTGATAGGGTTTTTGGGTAATTATCTCTTTGAGCGTACTGGTTTTCCTGACATGATTCTGCTTATAGTTTTAGGGATGATTATTGGACCTTTTGCTGGTTTTGTGGACGCTGCTTCCATAATGCCTTTGGCTCCGTATTTGGCTGCTTTAGCCCTTGTTTTCATATTGTTTGATGGTGGAATGGCTATGAATATTTACCGTGTATTTGCTGAAAGTCCAAGGGCTGCTGTCTTAGCCTTTGTGGGTTTCGGAATTAATGTTGTTGCGGCAACGTTTTTTATGGCGTATGTTGTAATTCCAGACGTGCCGATTCTTTATTCAATGCTTTTTGGAGCGATTTTGGGTGGGAGCAGCAGTATTGCAGTGATTTCGCTTGCCTCAAAGATTAATGTAAGCGAGAAATGTGCTACTATTTTAAGCCTAGAATCTGTAATCACTGATATCCTTTGCATAGTTTTCTCCCTTGTGATAATAGAGGTGACATTAACAGGGGCTGTGGAACCCGTAACCATTGGGCAGTCAATAGCGAGCAGATTCTCCACGGGGATAGCTCTTGGAATAATTTTTGGGCTTGCATGGCTAAGCTTTTTAAAAAAGATTGCTAAGGCTTCTTACGCTTACATGCTTACGTTGGCTGTTGTGCTTTTGGCTTACGCCTTTTCCGAATTCCTCGGCGGCAGCGGCGCGCTTTGCTCTCTTCTTTTCGGCATAGTTTTGGGCAATGAAAAGGAAATCTACAAGATACTTAGGATGGAGAGACTTTCAAACACCGTTATCGATGTCGGGTTGAAAAGGTTCGAGTCTGAAATAGCTTTTCTCTTAAGAACCTTCTTTTTGTGTATATAGGCTTGATAGTTTCCATAGGCGAAATAAAAACAATTTTAATCGGGGTGATTCTTTCGCTCATGTTGTTGTTGGCAAGGTTTGGCGCTGTGAAAATAGCCACTGTCCGCTGCAGCGAACTCGCTGGAGAACGTTCAATCATGAGCGTGGTGCTTACAAGAGGTTTAGCAGCCGCTGTTTTGGCAACTTTGCCCATGCAATACGCTGAAGAAAACCCCATTTTTGCATCCTTATCTCCAATCTACGTAAACCTTGCGGTTTTGGTGATTCTTGCAACGGCAATAATTGCAACTATAGGCATACCCGTATTGAAGAGAAAAAGCCAAAAATAGTTAAATCTTCCATCATCTTGCTATTTTGTCGGTATTTATTCGTTTATTTTTCTTTTATAGGCTGAAAATTGGCTTTTAATCTTTTAATGGTTAGATATGGGCACTTCTGTGAAAACTGGTAAGTATTTGTGAAGCGACAGAAAATTTTTTAAAGAAATTGAACACGATTATAGGTTTGAGGTCGTGTTAGTGTCGAAAGGCAAGACGCCAAAGAAAAAGGGGAAAGCGAAGAAAAAGAAGTGAAAAGACAAGCGCGCTAACCTAAAAACCCCATTTTTTCAATATTTTATACTAGCCATCAAGGCTTTCACTGATGTAAGTATGGCTGTTTGTGGCAAGATATTTAAGGCAACCCTAGTTTACATTAAATAACGGTGAAGATTTGTTGCAGAAAATCACAGGTTTGACTCTTCCATTTTCAGTTTTAGCTGAAAACCGCAAAGAACCATTCACTGAAGACATGGAGAGGGCTGCCCTCTACTGTTTCGCTGAAATGGAACGCGAAAAGGGCGGAGGCCTAATACTGAAGAAACCTGAAGAGAAAACGGTTTTTCTAGCCAAGTTTTGTTATCCCTTTTGGTTGGCATCTTGGAACGGGTTAAGTCTAGTCTTTGATGGACTTAGACAATCTGCTCATTCGCTAGCTTATAAAGGCATTCCGGATGTTAAAACGTTTATTGAAAGCGCTCTTAGAAGTTCCAAGTCTATGGAAACTTACACGGCTTTCCTCTCCGACAATGTGAACTATTTTCAAGCGCCAAGCGAAGAAAAGACCGTGGTTTTGGAATCGCTAATAACCGACCCCACCTTCCTAAACGAGTTCAACCAATATTCCTCAGAAGCACGTCCATTAGAAACCCCTGAACCTGAAATGGCTTTGCTAAGTCCACTAGTGGATGAGGCAACAGTGCTATCGGCAATTGAGGAGCTTAAAAAATTAAAGTCGGCTTTCGAGGCAGAGGTTAACCATCTTAATGAGAGCATGAAACTTCTAAACAAAACAACTAGAATTTTTGTTAAAGAGCTTCGGGGAAAGATGAAGGCTGTCATGGAAGAGTTTGAGGAGGAAATTAGGAAAGAGGAGGAGTCTGTGACGCAAAAGGTTAGCCGCATAAACGAGGAGTATGACGAGCGACGGGCTAAGCTTATGAAAAGCTTTGAAAAGCAACTTTTGACGCTGCAGAAGGAGAAAGTTAAGTTTGAAAAAACAAGGGCGCGGATGCTTGAAAAAATCGAGCAATATAATATGGAGGCGAAAACATGCGCTGCCAACAAGGATTCAGTTGGAGAAAGAAATTGGAAGGAGAAAATCAACGAAACCAAAAAGGAGCTTTCAGAAATCGAAAAGAAACTTGAAGAAACTGAAGACAGAATTAGAGAAGTTGAAGAAAGCAGGTCTGCTGAAACCTTTAAGCTGAGGTCTGAGTGGGAATCAAGAATCAAAGAAGCCAGAAGGGACCTGCTGGAGCTTGAAGCGTCTAGAGATGCGAAAATCCAAATTTACAAACAGGAAATGGAAAGGCTTGAAGGTCTAACAGCGAACATAATCCAGCAAATAAGCAGTGTAGTAAAGTTGAGAGAGACGGATTTAGCCAATTTCAAGAGTTTTGGTTTTTCCCAGAAGAATAAGCATTTGAACCTTGTTTACATGCCCTTTTATCTTGCTTGTTATGAAGCGGAAATGAAGAAACGCTATGTGGTGTTTCCGCCGTCAACTGCCAACAGCATAGGCTTCACAACAAAGCTTAAGGGCGCCCTTGGAAAGGCAAAGGTTAAACATCTTCTAGCTCCAAGGTTTAAGGCTATAACATCGCTTCTTGAAGGTCTTCCAGTTTTGACGGAGAAAAATGCAGCCTTTGCAAGGGAAATATTTGAAGCTGGGGAAAAAGCAGACATGCTAAAAAGTAAATCCAAGTGGAAGTCTATTGAAAACGGGTTGGAAAAGCTTAAGGCGGAAGGCTGGCTTTCCGACAAGGAATTTGAAGCTTTCAGCCAAAAAACAGCCTAACCTTCCCTTATCTTTAATTCCTTAAACTTTTTGATGGCGTATTCCACTATTTTCGTGGCTTCTTTAGCGTTTTTCCACTCTTTAAACTTCACCCACTTGTGGGGTTCAAGCCGTTTATAAGTTTCAAAAAACTCTTGAATTTCCCTAAGCTTGTGGGGGTGCACGTCGCTTATGTCTTTGTAGCCGTCAAATCTTGCGTCATTCACCAGCACCGACAGTATTTTCGGGTCTATACCTTTTTCATCCTCAATTATTAATGCGCCTATAACCCTAACTTTGACTAGGCATCCCACTTCAAGGGGCTCATAGCTTAAAGCCATTATGTCTAACGGGTCTTCATCGTCAAACCATGTTTGGGGAACGAAACCGTACTCTACGGGAAAAACCACGGATGAAGGGATTATGCGGTCTAAGACGAAGGTTTCCCAATTAAGATTATACTCGTATTTGTCCCTTGAACCACTTACAACCTCAACAACCATGTTTAGGATTTCCGGAGGCTTTTCGCCGCATGGAATATCACGCCAAAGATTCATGGCAAACACCTCCAACCAAACGGCTTGAACTCATATTTAGCCTTTTTGAAGCTTAGGAAAGGGCTACTCTTCTCTTAACGGGCGTTTTTTGACGGTAAATCCTTCCTCGCCATATTTGGTGTAAAGCTCTTTCCTTAAGGCTTCAAGCATTTCAATTTTTCTTCCGGCGAGCTCTGCCGCAGTGACAACTTTCACGCCGCGTTTTTGGGCTTCCTCGTAGACCGGCTTTACTCGCATCTTGTAGTTTAAATCCCGCAGAAGATGGTGGTCCAAAACCAACGTGTGAAGTTCAGTCTCCTTAATAGCCTTAACTAGATTAGCGTTGGATATTTCTAAGCTTTTAAACGAGTAACGATATCCCAGCATGTAGGTCATGGGGCCGTCAACGAAAAGCGCGTTTGGCTTCATTTCTAGAATGAAGGTGATTTGGTCTTCAAGCGATGGGCCTTCCACGTCAGAAGTGTGGAGAAACTTTTCGTTGTTGCTTTTTATGCATGTTTCCGTCACGTAGCCAAGCCGCGGATTTGTCCCGTGGCAAACAGCCTTCGAAAAGGTTATAGTGGTTTCGCCAAACGTGAAGCTTTTACCGTCCACAATCTCCAGCCTTTTAGGCAAACCTTTTATGGCTTCTAGGAAATAGGCAGCTCGGTCTTTCTGGCTTCGGTTTATGTTCTGTGTAGGATGTTTGATGAAGACGGTTTTTCCACTGTAAAGTTCTGAATAGTCTGGGTCGTGGTGGTCGTAATGGTAATGCGTAACAACAAGCACTTCAGATTCTTCGGCGTACTCTTTTATAACGTTCCATGTTTCGTCAAGTCTCTGCCACTCCAACGGATGAGGCTCTAAACCATAACGTAAAGGTGCCAAAGAAACGCCTGGGTCTATTAGAATTTTCAAATCGTCTGTTTCCACAAAAGTCGCCATGGAACGAACACCGAAACTGTCAAAACCTAAAGGCACAATTTTCCTAATCATCGAAGCTTTTCCTCCGAGAAGAAGGATTCAAGCCGTTTGATTTCCGCCTTTTTCAGAATTTCAGCGCATTTTTTGGGGTTTAAAGCCTTAAACTCAAGTCCAAGGGTTTCCAAAAGTCTTTGCACATCTTTTGCTATGTTGGGTGCCACGAGGATTCCGCGCACTTCGCGGTTTGTGCGTGTTTTAACCGCCTCAATGTATTTAGCAAGCTGAAGCGCCGCTTCTTTACCTGCTGTTTTGCGTTTAATCTCCACCACCACCAGTCGACCGTTTCTGTCTATGCCGTAAACATCCACGAAGCCCGGCTCCACCTTTTTCTCGAAGCTTATGGGCTTGAAGTCTTCCTCCAGAAGCGAAGGCTCTGTGAGAAGGGCTTTCTGCATGTCTTCTTCACTTGCATACAATGCAAATTCTCCAGAATCTTTTAGGCTCATGGCGGAAACCATTTGGATTTTGTCAAAAAACACTTGAACGGATTCTGATGGTTTCAACCTAACGGCTTGAACCTCTAAAACGCCGTTTCGAGTTTTAGTGTGAAATATGCAGCCATGCGGTTGCCAGTTGACGGGTTCATAGCCCACTGAGCGGTGAATAAGCAGTGAACCGTCCTCTTTTATTATGAGGATGCGTTCGCCCGGCTCCAGCTTAGAAGCTGCTCTTCCACGGTAGCGAACCCAGCAGTTGCCCACCATAAGCACGATTTTGTGTTGGGAAATGGCTTCTTTCAAGATTTTTGCTGCTTCGTCTATGTCTGGATTAACTGAAACCGTTAAAGGCTTAGAACTGAACAAGTTTTCCGCCAAATACTTTTAGAAGCCTAATTGCTACATAAGACTTCTGAAGAGCAGAAATGAAGGAATGGAATCAGAAACTCGACACAATGCAACATTACAATTTAACAGCAAAAACCTATGACTTGCAATACGCCGAGGAACAGAAAGTCAAAATTGAAACTGCCCTGGAAAACGTGAAACTGTCAGAAAACAGCCTAATACTGGACATCGGCTGCGGAACAGGCTTACTCTTTGAATATGTAGCCGACAAAGCTGAAATGGTTGTTGGACTGGACATTTCAAAGAAAATCCTGGAACAAGCTGGAAAACATGCAGTGAAGTTTGGCAATGTGCACTTGGTTTTGGCTGACGCTGACCATGCACCCTTCAAAAATCAGATTTTCAGCCACGTCTTCGCCATAACACTGCTTCAGAACATGCCAAACCCTAAGAAAACCTTGGCTGAAATCAAACGGGTTGCAAAAAGAGAAGCCCTTATCATTGTAACTGGTTTAAAAAAGAAATTTTCAGCGAAGTATTTGGAAGGTTTATTGCGTAAACTTGACTTAAACATAATTGAAATCAAAGATGGCAACGAAGCCCTAAAATGTTATGTTGCCGTATGCATGAAAAGTTAATATTAAATTCTACGTGAACGCATACCTAAACTATATATGAAAGTGAAATGTTAGAGCTATACTCTTTAAAACATGCCATGCGTTAAACTATGCAATTCCGGTGGTTAATTTGCCCCTAAAAACCTTAAAAAAAGAAGATGCGGAAACCCTAACGCTTGAATGGATTTTACACGTAAAAAATTACAAGCTAACCCTTGATAAGAAATTATGTGTAGGATGCGAAATCTGCAGCCTTGCTTGTCCAAAAGAAGCCATAAAACTTGAGAAACAGCCAAAAACTCCAGAAGGCAAAGCGCAGAGGGCAAAAGTTGACATAAGCCTTGAAAAATGCAACTTCTGCGGCATATGCGACATCCTATGCCCATACGGCGCAATTAAGGTAACCCTCAACGGCGAACACGCCTTAAACGTGATTGAGAAGGAAAGTTTTCCACAGCTAATCCGCGATATTCAATTGGACACAACCAAATGTCCGGTGGATTGTGTAGAATGCGAGAAGGCTTGCCCCCTAAACCTCATCAAGGTGACATGGCTAACACCGAATGGAAAAGTTGTTGAAGATTTGAGCGCTATAGCCAAGAAAGAACGTAAAAAATTGAAAGTTAACGTCGACGTCAAAAAAGAGCAGTGCCCCTGCTGCCGAGTATGCGAGTTCAAATGTCCAGAAGGTGTTCTCCACGTGCGCAAGACCTTTTACGGAAAAATACGCATTTATCCAGAGAAATGTCCAGAAGGCTGCAGAGACTGCCTCGACGTCTGCCCCATAACCGGAGCGCTTTACATTTCCGAAGCCGATAACAAGGTTTATGCAAATGAGACTTTCTGCGTTTACTGTGGAGCATGCAAAGTTGTCTGCCCCGTAGCTGAAGCCTTAGAGCTCAAAAGAACAAAAATAATGCACACGCCAGTCCGCTCCGGGGCTTGGAACAAAGCCTTAGAAAGGCTGGCCTCACCGCTTGAAATAACCAAAGAGTTGAAGGCTAAAGGCTCCCAAAAAGCTTTGGATTCCGTTGAAAAAAGGTTAGGATGGAAGGTGGCCTAAAATGGCTGAAAAAACAAGCCAAACCCAAAACAAGCCTGAAGAGCTCCGCATAGGCGTTTTCATCTGCCACTGCGGCTTAAACATTGCCGGAGTTATAGACATAAAAGAGCTTGTTGAATTTGCGAAGACGCTGCCAGACGTCGTTTACGTGAAGGACAACCGTTACACGTGTGCTGACCCTGGACAGGAGGAAATCCGAAAGGGTATAAAGGAGCATAGGCTTAACCGCGTCGTGGTGGCTGCTTGCTCGCCGCGAATGCATGAACCCACCTTTCGCAGAACAGTTTCAGAAGCTGGCTTAAACCCGTTTCTTTTTGAAATGGCGAACATCCGCGAGTTCTCTTCTTGGTGTCATCCCAGCACTCCTAAAGAGGCAACTGAAAAAGCTAAAGAATTGATTAAGATGGCTGTGGCGAAGGCTAGACTTTTGATGCCGCTTCAAACCATAGAAGTGCCAGTGACAAACAAGGCGCTGGTTATTGGCGGCGGCATAGCCGGCATGAACGCAGCTTTGGACTTGGCTGAAATGGGCTTTAAGGTTTATTTGCTTGAGAGGGGCGAAAGCATAGGCGGCCACATGGCGCAGCTGGACAAGACTTTCCCAACATTAGACTGTTCCATATGCATTGAAGGACCAAAAATGGTGGATGTGGGAAGGCATCCAAACATTGAGATAATTTCTTATGCTGATTTACTGAGCGTCAGCGGTTTTATAGGCAACTTCAAAGTGCGGATTAGGAAGAATCCACGTTATGTTATTGCGGAAAACTGCACCGGATGCGGCGAATGCAAAGACGTCTGCCCAATAGAATATCCAAACGAGTGGGACATGGGACTGGGCGTTAGAAAAGCCATTTCAGTGCCCTTTGACCAAGCTGTGCCCCTTGTTTATACTATTAACCGCGATTACTGCATTGAATGCTACAAGTGTGTTGACGCCTGCGGCGCCAGACAAGCCATAAACTTCGACCAAAAACCCGAAGAAATCGAGCTGGAAGTTGGCGCAATAATTGTTGCAACGGGCTATGACATTTACCTGCCCTATGACAATCAGCTTTATGGTTATAGCAAATACACGAACGTGATCACATCCCTCGAGTTTGAGAGGCTTATCCTCGCGGCGGGGCCAACAGGCGGAAAAGTTGTTAGGGCTTCTGATGGGCAGAAACCCCACAGTGTAGCCTTTATTCAATGTGTGGGTTCGCGAGACACCAACAAATACCCTTACTGTTCCAATTTCTGTTGCATGTACACGCTTAAGCATGTGGTTCAGCTTAAAGAGAAATACAAGGAAGACGTGGAAGTTTACGTTTTCTACATGGACATGCGAACCAACTTTAAAGGCTTTGAGGAATTCTACCAACGTGCCCGCGAACTCGGCGTAAACTTCATCCGCGGACGCGTAAGTCGCATATTTGAAATTCCAGAAACAAAGAATCTGATTATTCATGCGGAAGACGCAAACTTAGGAATGCCCATAGAAATTGAAGCTGACATGGTGGTTTTGGCAAGCGCAGCTATTCCAAAAAAGGGCACAGAAGAAGTAGCCCGCATCCTCAACCTAACAAGGGGCGCCGACGGCTTCTTCATGGAAAGCCATCCGAAGCTTAAGCCTTTAGACGCGCCCACAGACGGCATATTCCTAGCTGGGGCATGTCAAGGCCCTAAAGATATTCCTTACAGTGTTTCGCAAGGCTGCGGCGCAGCATCGCGGGCGGCAACGGTGCTTTCTAAGCCCACATGGAAGATTGAACCCATCATTGCAGTTGTGAACCCCAGCAAGTGCCGAAACGTCACGACGAAATGCGGAATATGTGCTGAACGCTGTCCATATGGCGCTATAAAAGCTGAAGAGAAACAGCCTGCGCAGGTTATAACTGCCATGTGCCACGGCTGCGGAACATGTGTCGCTGAGTGCCCAGCTGACGCTATAACGCAGATGCACTTCACAGACGCACAGATATTGGCGCAGCTACGTGTAGCCCTAGAAAAGAACCCTGAAGAGAAGATTTTGGCTTTCCTCTGCAACTGGTGCAGCTATGCAGGCGCCGACCTAGCTGGAACAAGCCGATTCGAATATCCGCCAACCATCCGCCCAATAAGGGTTATGTGCTCCGGAAGGGTTGACCGCGACTTTGTCCTAGAAGCTTTTAGACTTGGGGCTGGCATGGTTTTAGTGGCTGCTTGCCACTTGCCCTACGACTGCCACTACATCAGCGGAAACTGGAAGATGAAAGCCCGAATGGACGCTTTGGCGCCTATGCTGCATAAACTGGGCCTAAGTCCAGAACGGTTCCGGGTGGAGTATGTTTCGGCGGCTGAAGGCGTCAAGTTTGCAGAGCTTATCCGCGAAATGACGGAACAAATGCACGCGCTTGGCAAAGAGCGAATAAAAGCTGAAAATGAGAAACTGCGCCCAATCCTTGAGAACATGCTAAAACGGAAAGAAAAGCGATAATTTCAGAAAATTTTATGAGAGTGGGGCTGGTATTCGTAGGCTATGCCAAAACAGAAAATTATCGACTTACTATACGAGTTGATGCGGGATTCAAAAAGAAGTGATAGGGAACTCGCCAAAGTTGTTAAGGTTTCCCAGCCTACAATAACACGGATGCGGAAAACCCTTGAAAAACAAGGCTATATACGCGAATACACTGTTTTGCCAGCCATGGAAAAGCTTGGCTTCGAAATATTAGCCCTAAACTTTTTAGACGCAGACGTGACGGAGGAGTTCCGCAAATGGGCTTCCCAAAACCCGAAAATTCTTTTTGCATGTTACGGAGAAGGCCTAAACGGGAAGGCTTTGCTGCTGGTTTCCCTTCACAAAAACTTCACAGACTTCTCCCAATTTACCAGCGAAATTGAAAAGTTATTTGGCTCCAACATTTCCTTTTTCAAAAGCTTCCTGTCCTCTTTGAAGGTTAATGTTGTCAAACATTTTTCGCTTAAAAATCTTGAACGCGTCCAGTAAGCCTTTTCCTAAACCAGTAGTAAACAGCGCCAACAGCTAAAGCCGTAATCCCTATAATCCACGCATCTGTTTTCGCTACGAGCGTAAACGCCAAAAAACCAATGCATGTTGCTGTTCCTATGATTGAAACGGTTTTTGGGTAAACTCTATTATGGTTTTTCAGCCTCAATGCCGAAACGTTGGCTAGCGCATAATAAAACAGTAATGCAAAGGTGCTTACGGCTACAACCCTCGTTATGTCCACAAACAAAACCAACAGAATCATAGCCAAGCCCACCATCCAAATTGAATAGGATGGCGTGTTAAATTTTGAATGAAGCTTGCTGAGAACCTGCGGCAAATCTCTTCTTCTAGCCATGGCATACGCCATCCGAGAAACCCCTAAAATGGCTGTTAATAGGACGCTTGCCGTGGCAACCAGTCCCCCAGCAGAGACTAGATAGGCTGCAAATGTGTTTCCCGTAACATCTATAGCCTCTGTTAAAGGCGAGTTTGACAATGCAAGTTTGGCTGCTCCCACAAGTCCCACAGCCACCAACCCGACAAAAACGTAAACCATGGTGGAAATAGCCAGAGAAAGCACGATAGCTCTAGGCACGTTTTTCCTCGCATCTTTAACCTCTTCCGCAACAACAGCAACCCTAGCAAAACCTCCATAAGCAAAGAAAATGTAAAAAGCGGCAGAAAACACGCCAGTCTGGAAAGGATCAAAAGAAGCAAAATTCGCAGAATTCACGAATAAAAGACCGTAAACCACAAAAAAACCTAATATTGACAGTTTAGCCGCAACAAGAATGTTGTTGAAGAAGGCTGATTGACGAATGCCAAGAAAATTAAGCACTGTGAAGGAGAGACAAAGCGTGGCTGCAATAAGGTTTGGCGGAGAAACCGGAAACAAAGCGTGAAAATAGTTGGCGAAGCCGAGGGCTACAGCTGCACCAGCAAAAGTGTTGGAAATTATCCACATCCAACCCGTCAAAAAACCAGCCAAAGGCGAAATCAGTTGATATGCATATTCGTATATGCTGCCCTCTCTTGGCTGCCAAGCGGTTAACTCGGCGAAGCTTAAGGCTGTAAAAAAGGCTACAACAGCGGCTATTAACATGGAAGTTGTTAAAGCTGGACCAGCATAACCCGCCGCTATACCTATCACGACGTATATGCCAGCGCCCACTATGGCGCCGACGCTTATGGCTGTGGCGTCAAACAACCCCAAAGTGGGCTTAAGCTTTGATTGTTGGGCTTTCTCTTCGTTCATGTCGAACACGTTAAAAGAACAGTTCTCAACGGTTAGCTATTAAAACTTTAAGGGCACTTTATATTTGTTGATGAAAATATGCGCACACTCGCCTTGCTCAGAAGAAAAACAAAAATAGGAGAGAGAAGTTTTTCCGTGAAATGTATGAAAACATCATTTTGCCCTATGAGTTAAGTGACGGCTACGAGGAAGAAGTTGTTGGCGAGTTTGAGAACAAGTTTGAAGAAGAATATTTTCACAATTTCCTTTCTTTTGTAAAACCTAAATCCCAAATTTTGGATTTAGCATGTGGAGATGGGAGGCATACTTTAAAACTTTCTGATAATGTGGAGCATGTAATAGCCTTTGACATTTCACCCAAAAATCTGGAGAAAGCAAGGAGAAAATGTTTAAAGAAAAACGTTAGCTATGTGAAGGGCTCCATGCTTAAGTTACCGTTTCATCCACAAACTTTTGACGGCGTTTGGTTTTCTCAAGCTTTCGAATACATTCCTCCAGACCAGCGGGAGTCATTCATGCAACAGCTAAACCAAATTTTAAAAACCAGCGGCATCTCGTTCATGAGCGTTGAAACATGGATGAATGCTAATATTTTGATCTCTCTGAAGGAGTTATTGTCAGATTTCAAACTTTTTTGTTACTGGAAATTTCTTAAGCGCAAACCACTAATTTGGGGAGAATTCCTTTACTATTGCGCTCCTAGAGGAACTGCGGAAAAATTTTCGGGTTGGCATTACCACGTGCACACGGATAAGTGCACCTTGCAAAGACTTCTGGATAAACACGGCTTCATTACTAAAGAAAATGGATGTCAAAGGTGGTTACATCTACCTACTAATCGTCAAAATTTGAAATTGGCAGGGATAATTTTCAACTAAAATCCTTTAATGCTTTTTCCTTATCTTCCAGAATTCTCTTGTTTTCAAATACTGTATTTTTGCCTTCAAAAGATCCATGTAAAACTCTTCTTCTTTCGAATGCATTTTCCCAAGGATTCTGAAGGCAGTTTCGGGTCCAACGCCTTTGACTTTTAGGGCTATTATGGCTTTTTTGCCATAGCTTAGAATTAGGTCAGCTGTGCGTCTGGCATAAGCTATTTCCTTAACCTCATCTTCTGTTAGGCTTTTGTCTTCGCGTCTTTTCTTCAGAATTTCTTGAAGTCTCTTTACATCTTGACTTGGATATAATAGTGCCAAAAGTTTTGAGCCGCACTTTTCGCATGCTGGCTGTTCCGGCAATTCTTTAATCTTCTTTTCCCACGTCCCCTCTCCGCAGTTTATGCACATTAGCGCCGCTGTTTTTGCTTCCGTTGCTCGTTTCATTTTTTCTATGTTGCTTAGCAAAACCCGTTCCGGAGCCATAAGCTCTGAGATATCTGAATATTTCGCTAGGATGTGGTAGGCTAAAGGCGTTGGATTTTCAGACCGATACAAAGTGCTTACTTTAATCTTTCCAGTCTTGACACTTTGCATGATTTCCTTAACCTTTTCTAAATCTGCTTTCTCAAGCATGGCTTCCCTTAAAGTCTCATCGTAAATGGGAGTTCCCTTGAACATGGCTGGCAAGCGGCTTTGCCTTTCAGGACCCATGGTTTTTCCTCTGGGCAAGGCGCCGAACCTTTCAGCCACAAACTTCATTTTATACGCGTAGGGAAACTTTGCCTCCAAATACTCCTTGAAGGCTTCTTCCACCTGTTCGTCTGTCAAGCTGAAAAGGGCGGCTGATATTTTATCGGCTTCTTTCGGCATTAGTTTTCGCGGTGTCTCTATTAATATGCGGTAACCGTCGTTCCACCAGCCCACAATAAGCTCTTTATCTGAAAGTACAGCGTCGAATATGCCTCCTAAAGTGCTGTTAACAATTTCGCCGAAACAAGCGTGCACTATTAGGTATTTGTCAAAAGCTTCTATGACTATGTGATTGTGGGTTGGCAAAGGCGCCCCTTGCTTCAAATGTTCTTCGATTTCCCTAACAGCCTCAAACAGCGCCGTCTTATCCACTTTAAGCTTTTCAGCAATTTTCTCTGAAACAGCCTCAGTGTTTCCTGAGCTTTTCAGCGTTTCGCCGATTTCTTCGCGGATTTTTCCAGTTTCTTGGGCTAGGTTGAAGGGCACTGGTAGCATTTCGCCGTCCCATCCGGGTATCGCCGCGAAGGGGTCTTCTGATGGAACCACGTAAACAGTGCCAGTTTCCTCTTCTATTTGAACTATGCGCCAAACCTTTCCCCGCACGATTATGTTTAAGCCTATGCGGGCTCGCAAAGCCATAAACTCGTCGCCTAAAGTGCCAATCCGCCTGTCTGACAACACGTTTATTATTGGGTAGCGTCTCTCATCTGGAATCATTGAAAGGTTCTTGTAATAATAGTCTCTCGTCTTCCGCGTTCTCCTCAAAACTCCTTCTTCCTCGTCAAACTTTAATTGGTTAAGGCTGGCTAAAAAGTGTACTATTTCCATAAGGGTTTCTTTGTCGAGGCGTCGGTATGGGTAGGCTCTCCGTAAAATGGCTAAAAGCTCGTCTATGGTTATGCTTACTCTATCCATTAATATGCCTGCAACTTGGTGGGCTAGAACGTCTAAGGCGTTTTCGTGAATCAAGACGGGTTCAACCTTTCCCTTGTAAGCATTTCTAACTGCAGCCAAAGCCTCGAGGCTGTCGTCTGGAAAAGCCGTTATGATTACGCCTTCGGAAAGCATGTCCAAACGGTGTCCGCTGCGTCCGACCCTCTGGATTAGGCTGCCCACTTGTCTAGGCGAAAGATATTGAACAACAAGGTCTACTGTGCCGATGTCTATGCCCAACTCCAAAGTGCTAGTGCAAATCATAGCCTTCAAAATTCCAGCCTTAAAATCGTCTTCAATTTGGACGCGCTCCTCTTTCAATAATGAACCATAGTGGACGGCTACGTCAATGCGTCCAAGCTGGGTGAAGCGATGTCCAAGCATTTCCGCCACTGTTCTGCTGTTTACAAAAATCAGCGTGGACTTGTGGTTGTCTATAAGTGTGGCTAAACGCCTTATTCTGGCGGCAGCTTCAGGGGACATGCCAAGTTTTCCAGCCAACTCATAATCGGCATCTGCTGGCGCTGGGTTCTCCACCGTGTATCTGTAGCCTTTTGAAAGCAAGGCTTGAACAATCTTTATGTTTCTGTTTGCTCCAGCTATGAACTGGGCTACTTGGCTTGGGTTTCCAACAGTGGCTGATAAGCCTATTCTCTGAAAATCCTTTCCAACCACCTCACGTAGACGTTCCAAAGCTACTGTTAATTGTGTTCCCCGTTTGCTTGAAGCAAGCTCATGAACTTCATCTACAACGACGCATTTCACATGGCTTAAGTGTTCTTTCATGCGTGTGCCTGGAAGAATCGCCTGGAGCATTTCGGGAGTTGTAACCAGCATGTGGGGCGGCGAAACCGCCTGTTTTCTCCGAAGCTTCAATTCTGTGTCGCCGTGTCTAACCTCCACTGCTATGCCAAGCCTAACAGCCCAGAAGGATAGACGCTTTAAAAGGTCGCGGTTTAAAGCTCTTAAAGGCGTTATATAAACAATTGATATGCCCTTTTTGTCTCTGTGCTGGGTAAACTTGGAGAATAAGGGCAGAAGAACCGCTTCGGTTTTTCCACTTCCGGTTGGCGCGATTAAAAGAAGGTTTTCTCCAGCTAAAACATGGGGAATAGCTAAAACTTGGGGCAAGGTGGGCTGTAAAAAGCCCAGCTCAGCTAAACCTTCCCTTATTGGCTTGGCTAGAAGCCCAAAAACTTCAGAGGTGAAAAGCTTTTTCATCATTCCGCCATTCTATCTTACTGTGAAAAACCACTTATCTTTTGCTGAAATTTAGCCGTAGGAGCTAAATGAAAAGAAATCAACTACATACGCATTAAAATTTTGTTGAGGAGCGAATTCATGGCTGAATGGAACGATATACTGGTTTACCCCGAATATAGCCCCGAAAAACCCGATAAACTTGTCATTGACTTCGTTAAACTATTAAAAAAGCGGAAAGCCGTAAAAGTTCTCGACCTGGGCTGCGGGGGCTGGTTGAGAAGCGGTTGAATGAGAAGAAGGTGGAAAATTATCTGAGAAGCCTCTGGTAAATCTTGGCGGAAAAGCCCTAAGGGTTCGGATGAAGATGGCTACAATGGGAAAGCAAAAGTCATTTTTAAGCTTCCTTCCTCTCCATAAGAAATGGATAACTGCTCCCTAAAACCGCGCTTTTTAAGCACTTCACTGAACTCTTCCATTAGGGGTTCTTTCCTTGAGCAAAACACAACCTCGCCTTTCACGTTTTTCCAAACAGTTAACCCTCTCGTTTTCCCCTTGTGGACAAGATGCAACAGAAAACGCTTACCTTCAATTTGTAAAAGGCTTACTGTGTTTGAGCCTTCTATGGTGGAGAAAAACGCGTCTAAAGCATCTTGCCAATCAGTCTTCTCATTTAACAGTTCCTCAAAGAGGTGGGGTATAATCTCCGAATCGATAAGCTCAACCCTTTCAGATTCAAAAACGTGTTTTTCGCCAAGCCTTTCCCTAACAGTCCTATAGTTTGCCACATTTCCATTATGGGCTGAAACTATCCTTAAACCAGAAAAGCACTCAGCCATATAGGGTTGGGCTGTCTCCTTAAAGCGGGCGGTTTCCATGAACCATGGGCTCGGCATCCGCACATGTCCCAACAGAATTGATGCGTTGGATAGTCTACAGATCTTGGATAGCTGTTCTGCTGGTGAGCCGTTAACCTTTCCAACTTTCTCCAGCAAAACTGTTCCAGAGCTGGTGATGACGGCCATTCCAGCGCCGTATCCTCCAACGGGTTTAGGCTCGTTTGGATATTGGTGTTTTTCAAGTTTTTGAAGAACCCTAAAGGCTTGCGCGGTTTCAATCGGCTTCTTCAAAACGAAGCCGAAAATGCCACACATTGATTATCTCTCCATTTTACACTATGTAATTTCGATCTGCCCTCTCAAAGTCTTTAACAATTTCCAAAACACGCCTAGAAGAACCAATTTTGTCAAGTGGCAATTCTTTCAACAAAGCCCAAGGACTGCTTTTTGCAATAGCTGTCACTATGTGTTCTTCGCCGAAGCATTCCCTTACAACATGATAAACCAATTGTCTAACCTTCAACTCTGAAAAATGTCCAAGAGCATGAAGATATTCATGGAGAAGAAGGTTATAGACTAAAGCGTTAACAACCCGCCTAGACTTGGTGGAGGCTTCCACAGCCCGAACAAGAACCCTGTTCAATATAATGTTGTTTGTTCCAATGGGGTGGTAGGCGCCCAACTGTATGGGCAAATCGTCCAAGAAAAGCATCATGCCAGCTCTGCGCTGGTTAAGGGCGAAAGCCACAGTGTCTTTAACAATCTCCCAAATCTCACCGTAGCTTGAAGCCTTCTCAAGCCTTAAACGGTAATTTTCATGGTTTGCCTCAGCATCCGCCATTTCTTTCTTCGCCTTTTATCAAGCTATAGGCTTTGTAAAACATAAATAATTTTGTTGCGTCTACTCTTTATTGGACGATGAGGAAATCGAGGTACGATGAGCTGATGATTGCTTTTTCCGCTTCTGAGTCCAAAAACCTAAATGCTTACACATGCTCCGCTACGAAACCCTTTTTGAAAGGGTAAAAAGGATGGATTAGGCAGCGTTAGGTTTCTGATGGTCCGGTGATGTACGCCCATATGCTTACTAGGATAAGCGTTAGAAAGGCTCCTGCAAGTCCTGAAAGCATGTACCTTGTGAACACGCCTAACGATGGTAGCAGCGCTATCAACGCTGGGATAACATAGGTGGCTGTCATGTCGGCTATGATGCCGGCGAAGAATCCGAGAAGTGCTACGAAGGCGAAAACCTTTAACCTTTCACCCAATTTTTCCACCTAGCCTATAATTGAATTCTAATCCTCTTTTTAGTCTAACTTACACGTTTTTGTCTATTCTCGGGAAAACAGCAAAAAAGTCTTTTCATTAGAAAATTAAAGCCTAAAGCGGTTTTCCAGAGGCTATATATCCCTACATATATACGTGGATATTTCCAGCATATTAACAATGTATAAGATTTGTTTAAGCATTTAGCCTTTCTCTGGAGGAATCAAACTTGTCAGAAAGATTTAGTAAAAGATGGGAGGAGAGACGCGACGAACAACCCTTCACCGAACGCATCAAGGAAGCCGTTAGGCCTCCAGGTCCTTTGAAGCCGCGGCTTGACATGGCTGTCCGCCGCATAGAGTTGCAAATCCAGAAGCTTGACCAAGCAAGTGAAAGGTTCAGCCAAAGAGACAAGTCGATATTTGCAAGGATAGTTGACGCTTATACAAAGCATGACATGGCACGGGCAAACGTTTTCGCCAACGAACTAGCCGAGATAAGGAAAATGGAAAAAATGATAATGCAGGCTCGGCTGGCTCTCGAACAAATTGTCTTAAGGTTACGCACTGTATCAGAACTTGGAGACGTGGTTTCAACCCTAGGCCCAGCAGTAAGCGTGCTAAGAGCTGTTAAAACTGGAATGGCAAACATTTTCCCAGAGGCGGAAAGGGAGTTGGGGCAAATCGGCAATTTGCTAAGCGGAATAATAGTGGAAGCTGGGCAGAGCACGGGGCTTTCGATAAACTTTGAAACAGCCAACGAAGACGCCCAGAAAATCCTAACAGAAGCAGCTGCTGTTGCTGAACAAAAGATTAAGGAGAAGTTTCCAGAACTTCCAGCTGGAATACCCCAAGTGCCTTTACCTGAAAAATCCCCGACAGAAACATCTTAGCAAAGGAAGGAATACATATGCCACAAGACCCCAACATTTTTTTGTCCATAGGGAAAACTGTTAAAGACGAATATGGACGCCCAATAGGCGAAATTGCATCCTTCGCCGTTAAACCCAACGGTGGAGTTGACCATGTTTACATTAGGCATGCTGACGGACGTTTCATGAAATACCCCGCTGGAAGCATAAAAGTTGAAGGTTCAGAAGTAATTTACCTCTCAGACATAAAATACGAAACGGCGCTCTTTTGCGACCAAATTCCACTAATATGGCGTAAAGACCAAGCCCTAAAAGAACTTTTAGAAAAGAAGAAGATCTCCCAAGAAGTCTACGAAGATTTGCACAGCAGCTTTGAAGGAGCCCTAAACCAGCTGAAAACAGAGGCTCAAACCTTGCTGGAAAAGATTGACAAGGAAATTGAAAGGTGCAACAATGAAATTAAAGAGTTGAACTATGCCCTAGTCCACTTGGAAGTGGAGCATGAAATAGGAGAAATTGACGAGCATTCTTATCAGACGGCTTTTTCGGCTATACAGGAATGTTTGAAGAGGGCTAATTCTGAAAAGGCGGACCTTGAAGGTGTAAGAAGTAAACTTTCAAACATTCTTCTAGGAGAAACCCCAAGCAAAGCGGTTATCGAGGAAACTGTTGAAGAAGCCCCAGCTCCCACGTCTCCAAGTCTTCCAGAGCCCCCCGTTGTAGTTTACGTGAAAGAAGCAGACGAATCCAACATTTAGACTTCTACGAGCGTAGCGGGCGGAGGGAGCTAAAATAAAGAATCCTTTCGCGGCATCCCCTCCACCACTACGAGAAGTTATAACTAAGTCAGTTTATAAGCTGAGAATCCAACAGCAAAAAGTGGTTCAAGCGTCTTTAAGGCTTAAGGAAAGAGACAACCGCTTATTCCAAACATGTGCAACAGCGTTGAAAGCCAACAATAAGGAGAGAGCCGCCATATGTGCAAACGAACTGGCGGAGGTTCGCAAACTAATAAACTTTCTCCAGCAAGTGGAACTTGCCATTGAAAGGGTTATCCTCCGCCTTGAAACAGTGAAAGAGCTAAGCGACATAGTTATAGACCTAAAACCTGCATTAAAAACCCTTCAAAGCGTTTCAAAACAACTTTTCGAAATTATGCCAGAAGTCTCGTCGGAAATAAGCGAAATCAACGATGTCATAGGAGAAACAATCTATTCTACAAAGATATCCGCCGAGAACGTGGTGATTCCGGTTGACAGAGTTACACCAGCCGGAGAACAAATCCTAGATGAAGTCTCAAACTTCTTGGAAAAGAGGCTAGCCGAAAAGCTTCCGGAGCCGCCCGTTACGCAGGAAGCGCCAAAAGTGAAACAAGCGGAAACCCATATTAAACAGATGGTTGCCTTAGCTGCGGCATGCTCCCAGACTGTAGGCGGAGAAACTGTTGAAGAGAAAGAAAACCGTTCTGAAAACCTCATTTCCTTTAGAAAGGCTGAGATTCAGGAAATTTCGCTTAAGGTTGGAAAGTCCTCGCTTGAGGAAGCCCTTCTAGAATATGTGAGAAAAAGCGGGGGAGAAATTGACCTTATGCGTTGTTCCCACGAGTTGGGCGCTTCGTATGAGGAGGTTGAGAAGGCTCTGCAGAATCTGGGAGCAAAGGGTAAAATAAAGATTGAAGCGAGAAGGTGAAACCTTCATGGAAGCATCCCAAGAACTTGAAAAATCCGCAACAAACTATGCTTTAGAAGCCGTCCGCCTCGACAAGCAAGGCGCAAAGGGCATGGCAATAACCATGTACCAGAAAGCCATAGAGACCCTCTTAAAACTTGTTCAGCTTTACCCAGAATACAGCCTAAACAAGGTTTACATTCAAAGAGCCATAGCCTACCAAGAAAGAATAAAAGTGCTGCAAGGCGCCGTGGCTCCCCTAGAACCTCAAACAGAACCAAAAGGCGCTGAAAGCGCAAAACCCGGCGAAGAAAGGAAAGCCAGCTACGAAGACCTAATTGTAAAGGAAAAGCCAAACGTGAGATGGGAAGAAGTTATAGGACTTGACACCGCAAAAAGGGCAATAAAAGAGGCTATAATCTATCCCGTTCAAAGACCAGACCTGTTCCCACTGGGCTGGCCTAGGGGCATACTGCTTTTCGGACCGCCAGGATGTGGGAAAACTTTGCTGGCTGCTGCTGCCGCAACAGAAATTGATGCCGTGTTTATTTCTGTGGATGCCGCTTCCGTAATGTCTAAATGGTTGGGTGAGGCGGAGCAGAATGTTGCTAGGCTTTTTGGTTCCGCCCGGAAATCCGCTATAGAAGATAAAAAACCAGCTATAATTTTCATCGATGAGTTGGATTCCCTCATGGGGAAGCATTCCAACGAGGTTGGCGGAGAAGTTCGCGTGCGAAACCAGTTCTTAAAGGAGATGGACGGCATAATCGATAAGGGCAAAAACCTTCACGTTTATGTTATTGGAGCCACAAACAAGCCTTGGGACTTAGACTGGCCCTTCATTAGACGTTTCCAGAAACGCATCCTTGTGCCCCTTCCCGACCATCATGCCCGCTTAATGATGTTCAAACATTACACAACCAATTTGATTTTGGCTCCAGACGTTGACCTGCACGAGTTGGCTAGGCTTTCTGAAGGATTCTCTGGAAGCGACATTAAAGATGTTTGCCAAGCAGCCCACCTAAAAGTTATAGGAGAATTCTTTGAATCTGGTCAAGCCACCAACAAACTTGCTAAGCCGAGATCTCTGAGGATGAGTGATTTTAGGCAAATCCTTGAAGAGAGAAAGCCCAGCGTTTCCCTTGACATGCTATCCCTTTATAACCGCTGGTTTGAAGCTTTCAAAGCCCTTTAAGGAGCGCGGTGAAAAGTGGAAAGGTTTGGAGACCCCCTTCTAATTTTGGAAAGCTCTCCTTTCTCCCCTTCTCCCCCCC
>FMJZ01031169.1_pt1 | contig 23544 bp, 15 predicted proteins | sample 1987881 | NCBI WGS metagenome assembly FMJZ01 (sample SAMEA4378227, study PRJEB15110) | soil metagenome | biome: soil; feature: Field; material: Soil | place: India | collected 2015-03-11 | depth 0 m
GGTTTAGCCGGTGATGAGAAGGCTGCGGTTTGGCCCAAAGTAGTCAGAGTCAAACGTTTTGCCGTAAAACCTATGTCAGTAGCTGAGGCAGCTGAGCAGATGGAACTTTTGGGTCATTCATTCTTTCTTTTTGTTAATCCTGAAAGCGGTGCGCTGAGTTTGCTCTACCGTCGCAACGATGGTAATTACGGTTTGATTGAGCCGGAGTTGCTCTGAAAGCGTCGATGTTATTATGGGCGAAATGAGAGAGGTGACCGTAGGCAAAGCAAAGCTTGCTTTGATTCAGGGTGATATTACGAGACAGGCAACAGATGCTATCGTCAATGCTGCTAATCCCAGTTTAATGGGCGGGGGTGGTGTGGATGGGGCTATTCATAGGGCTGGCGGTTTGGCCATTTTAGAGGAGTGCCGTAAGATTATTTCTCAAATAGGTCGTCTTGATACTGGTAAGTCGGTGATAACTACGGGAGGAAATCTTAAGGCGAGGTATGTTATCCACACGGTCGGCCCAGTGTGGCGTGGGGGCAACCATGGTGAAGCTGAGCTGTTGACCAGTGCTTATAGTGAGAGCTTGAAGCTGGCAGCTAAGTATGGATTGAGAAGTATATCGTTTCCATCAATAAGTACTGGTGCCTATCGGTATCCAGTGTCTGAAGCAGCTAAGATAGCTTTGAACACCACACTGGCTTTTTTACGTAACGAGCAGACTTCGTTGGAAGAGGTAGTTTTTGTTTTATACGACCCTGAGACTTACGAGACTTACAGTATAAAACTAGCCGAGATAATCGGCTGAGGATTTCTGACTTATATAAATTATCCAAGTGTTTTATAGAGTTGTGAGGTGCTGGCATTCACATTGTTTGATACTTGTGTTGGGTGGATGGGGATTGTAGGCTCACCTTACGGGTTGCGAAATGTGGTATTACCCCAGAAGTCAGTAGAAGCTGTGCTTGCTCGGATAATGGCCTCTGGCTGTGATGTTGGAGACCATCACCATGTTCGATTTGGAGATTTACCCGAGAGATTCAGGCGATACTGGCAAGGCGAGGCTATAGCTTTTGCAGATAAAATAGATTTGTCTGGTGCCACTGGCTTTGAACAACGTGTATGGCAGGCAGTACAATCCATACGTTATGGTGAGACCAGGAGTTATAAGTGGGTTGCTTTGAAAATTGGCTGTCCGCAAGCGTCCAGGGCCGTTGGCCAGACCTTGGCAAAAAATCCCCTACCGATTGTAGTCCCGTGTCATAGGGTAATAGCCAGCAATGGCAACTTGGGTGGTTTCAGCGGTGGTGCAGAAATGAAAAAATATTTGCTGCATCTAGAGCATGCGTGCCTATCCCAGCAGTCTTGTCAGTCGAACAGTTCCTGCTTTGACATGTGCTGCTAGGCAAGGTATATTTAGGCGTCAGGCGACATTTTTGAGAAGTTTTTGTTATGTGCTTCCCTATATGGAACGTGAAAAAGCGTGAAAGGAGAATTCATGGAATATACTCAGATAAAGTACGAGCTTACTGATAAAATTTTGACCATAACCCTTAACAGACCAGAGAGGTTAAACGCTTTTACCAGGGTTATGTGTAAAGAGCTTGTGGATGCTTTTGGTAGGGCTGATGCCGATGACAATGTTCGGGTAATAATTGTAACTGGTGCTGGCCGTGCATTTTGTGCCGGTGCAGATTTAGACCCTGATACGGCAACCCTGATGTGGCGGCCAGAAGCATCTCCCGATGATATTGAAATACGTAGAGATACTGCCGGACTGGTCACGCTAGCTATATATGATTTGAAGAAGCCGGTAATTGCTGCTATTAATGGGCCTGCGGTTGGGGTTGGAATCACCATGACATTAGCTATGGATATCCGACTGGCATCTGAGAGTGCCAGGATTGGCTTTGTTTTCACCAGGCGAGGTCTCGTTGCTGAGGGGGCCAGTACATGGTTTCTCCCGCGTATTGTTGGTATGGGCAAAGCTGCAGAGTGGATTTATACAGGCAGAGTATTTGGAGCTCAGGAGGCATTGGCTCATGGGTTAGTCAACGAAGTGCTACCACCGGACACTTTAATCCCCCGAGCACGTGAGGTCGCCACTGAGATTGTCCAGAATACGTCTGCGGTTTGCGTTGCTCTTTGCCGCCAACTGCTCTGGAAAATGGCGGGTGCTGACCACCCCATGGAGGCTCACAAGATTGACTCTAAAGCTCTGTGGTGGATTTTCCAACAACCGGATGCACGCGAGGGCATCATGTCGTTTCTGGAGAAAAGACAGCCAAACTTTGTAATGAAGCCTAGTACTGATATGCCCGACTTCTACCCCTGGTGGAATAGTAGACCTTTTAGCTGGTAGCCTGAGCCTCTTCCAATTTCAAACTGTTTTCTCCCAGTATACTGGTGATTTTTTGGGCTAATTCGGGGCAGTAGCTTATGGTGTTAGGCAGTCTCATATTGACCGTCTCCTCGGGCGTGACTACGCTTAGCAAAACAATGTCTTGTCCCGGGTATTGGTTGAGCGTATCCATTATCTGACTTAGACGTGTAAGGTCTTCGTCAATTTTATCGCCTTGGCTTATGCTGATTGTTATTTTGCGAGGCGAAGCCGGTGGTTGAACTGGATTGTGGGCTTGATCATATTCGCCTTCTGGTTGATATTGACGCACTTTCAGACAGTTGACAACTACTCGGTCATCCCTTAGCTTTACAATGCCTTCTATCAAAAGAATTTTGCCCTCCTGCCATATCTCTTTTGTCTGACTATATATTTCCGCCCACGCAGTTACCTCGATGCTTCCGTCTAGGTCTTCTAAAGTAGCGATAATGAATGGTCGTTTATCCTTGGTATAAAGTTGGCGCGTGGAGGTTAGAAGTCCTGCGATAATTACCCTCTCTCCGATCATTTCGGCGTCTATTCTACCGCAGAGCGTGGTAGTGGCTTTTACTAGCTTGGGGGCTAGTGAAGCTAGCGGGTGCTCCGAGAAATATACCCCCAACAATTCTCTTTCCCAATTCAATTTTTCCTCGAGGGAAGCGTCCGTCTGCTCCAAATTTAGTTCGGGCAGTGGTGGCGGCACGGTATCACCCCAAAGGTCAAACATGCTGGATTGGCCTGATTCCCTCAGGCGTTGCTCCCACTGTCCTAGACTTACAATCCGGTCAATGGCTGACAGAAGTGCCCCACGAGGTGCTAAGGAATCGAAAGCTCCAGCCTTTATTAAACTTTCAATAACCTTTTTGTTGATGCTGCGGAGGTCAACGCGACGACAAAAATCCTCAATAGATTTGAAATCCCCGGTTTTTTCTCTGGCTAGTATGATGGGCTTTATTGCCGCATGGCCGACATTTTTGATAGCTGTTAAACCAAAGCGTATAGCTGCTTTACCATTGTGCTTTTCAATCACGAAATCAGCCTGGCTCCTATTTATGTCTGGAGGCAATACGTTTATACCCAAGCGACGGCATTCGGCAATAGCTGAGGATAGTTTGTCAGTATGACTGGTATATGTATTCAGAAAAGCGGTCATGTATTCGACGGGGAAGTTGGCTTTTAGATAAGCTGTTTGGTAGGCTATGAGAGCGTAGCTTGCGCTATGGGCTTTGTTAAAGGCATAGCCAGCGAATGGTTCGATTAAAGCGAAAATTTCAGCGGCTAACTCAGCAGACAAGCCGTTTTTCGTGGCTCTGTCAATAAAGTTTTGTCGTTCCTTTCTCATTACCTCAGGGATTTTTTTACCCATGGCCTTGCGGAAAATGTCAGCTTGTCCTAATGTGTAGCCAGCTAGGGCCTGAACTATGTGAAGCACTTGTTCTTGATAGACGATGACACCATAGGTTTCCTCCAAAATCTTTTTCACTGCCGGATGGGGGTAGCGAATCGATTCCAGTCCATGCTTCGCCCTGATGAAGGTTGGTATGTGTTCCATGGGTCCGGGGCGATATAGTGCCACCATAGCCGCGATATCGCTGAAGGTGGTTGGCTTAAGTTCCTTTATGTATCGACGCATCCCTGCGCTTTCTAGTTGAAAGATACCCCAGGTCTCTCCGGAAGCTAATAGTTCGAACGTTGTGGGGTCATCCAAGGGGATATGCTGTAAGTCTATGGTTACCCCGCGATTTTGGGCAATGATTTCTTTTGCTTTGGATAAGAGGGTGAGGTTTGCTAATCCCAGAAGATCTAATTTGAGCAGCCCCAGGCGAGCCACACTTTCCATAGAAAATTGAGTCATGGTTGTAGCTTGCTGATTTTCTCTGGTGGCACGTTGCAATGGCATATATCGTGTCAGTGGTTCTCTGGATATGACTATCCCTGCAGCATGGGTGCTAGCATGTCGAGCTATACCCTCCAGCTTTTTGGCTGTGTCAATTAAATTTCGCACCACACTGTCTTGCTGATATATATCTGAGAGCTCTTTGTTTTCAGCCAAGGCCTGGTCAAGAGTTATATTTGGCTTTGGTGTAACAAGCCGTGCGATTCTGTCGACTTGGCTATAAGGTATGCCCAGAGTTCTACCGACATCTCGCAAAGCAGCCCTAGCCCCTAGAGTACCAAAGGTGATGATTTGAGCTACGCGTTCCGCACCGTATTTTCGGGTGATGTAGGCTATTACTTCATCACGGCGGTCATCCTGAAAATCCAAGTCTATGTCTGGTGGCTCGCGGCGTTCTACATTTAGGAAGCGTTCGAACACTAACTTATTAGCCAGCGGATTGATATTAGTTATACCAAGACAATAAAGGACTAGGCTTGCTGCAGCGCTGCCTCGAACCCCAAAAAGAATGTTCTGTCTCTTGGCGAAGGTGATGAGGTCCCAGACAACGAGAAAATAGTCAGCAAATTGCGTCTCACGGATGACTTCGAGTTCGTAAGCCAGCCGCTGTTCAATTTCAGGTGATGGTGATGAAAAGCGCTGTTTCAGTCCTTGTCGGCAAAGCTCAGCCAAATAATCATCAGCTGTTTTGCCTTCAGGTAAATCTATGGTGGGAAAATAAAGCCGACCAAACTCGAGTTCTAATTGGCACATATCAGCGATTTTTTGCGTATTGTCTAGTGCTTGCGGCAAATCAGCGAATAGATATGTCATTTCTTCATGGCTTTTCAAATAAAAAAAGTCACCTGGCATTTTGAGTCTTTTTTCATCGTAAATAGAGGTATTGGTTTGAATGCACAATAGCAATTCGTGAACGGAGGCATCTTCTCTATTAACATAATGCACGTCATTCGTAGCAACTATAGGTATGTCCAGTTTGGCAGAGAGAGACAGTAATCCCTGGTTGATTTGCTCGAGTTCGGGTATTGGATGTCTTTGGATCTCGATGAAGTAGTCACTAAATGTCTCCTTATACCAAAGCGCCTGTGCTTCGGCGTCTTCAAATCGTCTTTCAAGGATCAGACGGGCTAGTTCACATTGGGCGCAGCCAGATAAAACGATAAGGCCATCGCGATGTGCAGTTAGAAGTTCCTTGTCTATCCGCGGCTTGTAATAAAAGCCCTCAAGGTGGGCTTTAGTAATCAACTGGATCAAATTGTCATAACCCTGCCGGCTTTTGGCGAGTAAGGTTAAATGATAGGGATTTTTATCACTTGAATTTCTATTGTGCCTATTTGTTTCGGCCACGTAAACTTCACTGCCAATAATAGGCTTTAAGCCTGATTCTTTAGCGGCTATATAGAAGTCAATGACGCCGTACATATTCCCATGGTCGGTAAGTGCCAGGCTCTTCATGCCAAGTTCTTTGGCTCTGGCAATTAACTGGGGAATACGACATAAACCATCGAGCAGGCTGTACTCGCTATGAACGTGAAGATGAGTGAACATGTTTTTCCAGGGGCTTGTTTTAGATTATAACACAGGTGTTCAAGAGTTTACCTTTGAGTTTCTAAATCAGCATTTTTGACAATTGCGATGAATGCAGACTATTATGAACGTCAAGGTATGTGGTTTATAGTTGCTAGAAAGGTTATTTACTGGCTCCTGGTTTGTTGTGTACCGTTATTGTTTATAACCGGGACGATCCGCTGGCAAATTAATGAGCTAAGACTTTATGAATATGGCTTCAATAAATATGAGGTAAGCCAGGATACTGGTATAGGTAATCCGGAGCTAAAGAAGGTAGCGCGACATCTGATCGATTATTTCAATTCCAAAACAGATACAGCTCAGATTATAGTTGCTCGGGGCGATAAAGAATTCGGCCTGTTCAATGAGCGTGAGTTAATCCACCTTCGAGACGTAAGGGGTTTAGTTCAAAAGGTCTACATTGTCCAGACAATAACTTTAAGCTTAATTGCTATACTTGTTTTCATATTAAAATTTGTGTTTAGAACCAAATGGCCGGTATTTGTCAGAGCTGTATCATGGGGAAGCGTTTTGACGTTGTGTATAACAGTTAGCTTGGCGCTTTGGGCTTTGCTCGACTTCGAGCGGCTTTTTCTTCTTTTCCACCTGGTTAGCTTCCCAAACGAGTACTGGATTCTTGACCCAGCTACGGACTACTTGATCAGATTATTTCCTGGAGGTTTTTTTTACGATGCTGCATTGCTTGGACTTGCAGCCATTTTGGTGAAGTGTGTCTTTGTCAGCGGAGTTGGTTTTGGTATATTGAGGTCAAGGAACGAGAAAATAACAGGCTAGGGACGGTTATCGTTGATACTTATATGCTACAAGTGCTGCAACTTGAAGCACTACAACCAGCACACGAAGTGCCAGTACCGGCGATCGGTGTAGATTCGCCGTCACTGCCCTTAGAAAATGATGTGAAGCGGGAAAAAACGCGCTTAGCTTTATGCTGACACCTGGGGCATAAGGCATCCTCACCGGACTTGCTTATTGAGCGCAATAATTCGAACCTGCAATTACAATCTGGGCAAAAATATTCATAGATAGGCATTGCTCTCTCCGTTTTAAGTTTACCTTGTACTTAGTCTAGAGTCAAATTTGCCCTATTCACGGAAAACCTAGCTTTTTATAAACAACGAGATTTTTCTAGCGCTAGCCGTAAATTCTAAATTCTGCAAGGACAAAGTGACACTAACCACTATGTATGTCTCTGTCCAGGCCATATTATCAGATGGCCATTTGAACAATATTCTTGGCTATGATATCTGGTGCCAAAAAGCTTACTATCTGGCGATAACCTAAATTGGTCATAAGGTTCATAAATCAGGCTAATCTCACCAAAATCGATGCGAAACACTCTCAAATATCGGCGAACAGGCAGTGCGTCTTTCGGCTCATTATGTGGAAAAATATCCGGAGTTCTAAGGTGTCAAAGTAAAAGAGGATGACTTGAGCTGTGTAAGCGCGCCCATCATAATTGTAGAAGTAACTGAAAGCTATTGAAGCAGGCTTGTTCCCCTGGAAGTAGGTCTGAATGGATAGCCCCGGGTTCGTTTAGCTCCGGATTGCCATCTTTTTGTTTAAGCGCCTTATTAGGCTGCTGTTTCTGGTTGTACCATCTAGTAGTTATGAGGATGCGTAGTGTGGTTGTCATAGTTACCTTTTGTGGCAAATGAATGCACAAGTGCTATTGAGTAAATGTCGGGAATCCCGGAATCTTCAGCAATCCAAGGTTCTACGCCCGGATCAAATTCGGTGTTAGCATTTCTGACCAATTGTTTCCCGGTCGAACCTTTAGGCCCGCTGAAATTGTTTCATTGACTTTAGCTTGCTTAGTATCAGCCATTAACCAACAGTGATTACGGTGATAAACCTTGGACATAATATAAACGCATAGCTCGTGCATTGTTGAAAAGCTCTCGATCGCATATAGCGCAGCAAATAATATTGAGGAGGCTTTCCTGCTGTAATCGCTTGGCACTGTCATGGTAGCCATCGAACCATTTTTATGTGTTTCCGGTTTAGTGAGTCTAGAATAAATAGTTTAGAGCCATATAAACGCCATCGGGCTTAAATGCAGTAAAGTTCTCCCTGTTATTGAGCATACCTACGCCACAAAACGATTTTGCCATGATTGACTGTTACAACTGGGTGAAACCTGGCTATAATCGGCTGAAGGGTGGGGCCCCGGATTACGTCTAGGTCTCTACCGATCAGAGTATACCCATCCTGTGAATTTGCCCCATCCGGCTATCTGGCTGCACTGCCTTATGGGTGTAATATCTACAAAATAGGTTAAGATGTATAACTCATCGCGTGAGAGCCGTCCGTCCCATGCTAAGTTTTCATCTATCGCACCAACTTCAGGAGCCATTCCTTCTATTTTCATCAATGTATTTTTGTTTATTCTCTAGAGCACCATGTTGCTGAAAAAGCATATTACAGCGAACTGGCGTTGGTTACCAATAAAGGCTAGCCAAAATGCTCTATAATTGCCGGGAATTCCTGATATACTTGGATAATTGCTTTCCCACGCTCTTTGCCCATCTCATAATGACTTTTGCCGCTGTTGTAGTCCATTATAACCTGCCATTAGTAAGCACTGTTTTCCACAACAAGGCTTACTACTAAACATTTGACAAAACTATTGTATGTGCTTAAAGTAATCTTTTGAAGAATGGTTTGATTTAACAAAAGAACGGAGAAGAAAGCCATGGGCGTTGAGAAGTATGAAGTGCCGGTAGATAAGTTATGCTGGCGATGTGACCTTGCTGTATTCGAGTTCGAATCTACCAAGGAACTCACACCGTTGAGAGAGTTTGTGGGGCAGGATAGGGCCATACGTGCCATCGAATTTGGCCTGTCGATGAAGCGTGATGGATATAATATATATGTATCCGGCCTCACCGGTACGGGCAAAACATCGGCTGTGAAGGCGCAAATCGACAAATTGCTTGAAGAAAAGCAAGCATTGAAGCAGGTCTATCCACCTGGTGACTGGTGTTATCTGTATAATTTCACTGCTCCCGAGCGCCCCCAGATTGTGAGTTTGTCGCAGGGCAAAGGCAAGGTTTTTAGGGACCAGGTAAACAGTTTATTGCAAAGGATTAGGGAAGAACTGGCAAAGGCTTTTTCCAGTGAGGAGTACAAGGCAGAAAAGAGAAAAATCATAGAGTCCAGCCAGTCTGAGCAGCAAAAGCTTTTTGAGGAAGTGGGAGAAAAAGCCTGGCGGGAAGGTTTCAAATTTCAGATGACTGCTATGGGCCCGGCTTTGATTCCACTGGCTGGCGGTAAGCCTTTATCTCAGGCCGAGTATGCGGCACTCGAAAATTCAGTACGAGAGAGTCTTGAAAAGAGGCAAGCTGAGCTGCTTAAAGAATTACAGGCTACGTATGAAAAGGCTAAGGAGCTAGAGAGAGGAGCAGCCGAGAAACTGCAGAGTGTTGACAAGTCAGTAGCTGATTTTACCATATCCCGGTTATTCGATAGCCTTATGCAGGAGTATAGAAAATCTGAAAGGATTTACCAGTATCTCGTTAATTTGAAATCTTATACTATGGAAAATCTGGATATATTTAAAGATAAAGAAGAGGAAGGGCCATCTGTTTTTGGTGTACCTGCCAGTTATATTGTGCGTGGTCGTGATCCCTTCTTACCGTTTCAGGTGAATGTCTTCGTGGATAACAGTATGGCTAAAGGACCGCCGGTACTTATTGAGCCTAACCCCAGCTACGCTAACCTGTTTGGCAAAATTGAAAGGCGTTTTTTCTTCGGTGGTTATCTCAGTGACCATACCATGTTGAAACCTGGGGCACTTCATTTAGCCAACGGTGGTTATCTTTTGCTGAGTGCTGTCGATGTAGTGACTAATCCTACTGTCTGGCCAGCCTTGAAGCGGGCTATCAAGACCAAGGAGGTGCGTATTGATGACCCGCTGGAACAGTTCGGGCTTGTCGTATCTCAAGGTCTGAGACCAGAACCGATGCCAATAGATGTGAAGATAGTCCTTATCGGCGATAGCCTGCTTTATCAGTTGCTCTCCATTTACGATGAAGATTTTTGGGAGACTTTCAGGGTTAAAGCAGACTTCGACTTTCAAATTGACAAGACCAAAAAAAACATGTTTGCTTTTGCTGCCTTTATTGCCGGTACCTGTGAGCAAGATGGACTACTTCATTTTGACCGAACCGGAGTGGCTAAGGTCGTGGAGTATGCAGCGCGAATGGTGGCTGACCAGAATAAGCTGTCTGGTCGGTTTGCTCAAATTCGAGAGTTAGTGCAGGAAGCGGAATACTGGGCTCGTAGGGACAATGCTGCCCTAGTGTCTGGGCAGCATGTAGAAAAGGCTATCGCAGAGAGGCTCTACCGTCACAGTCTACCTGACGAGCGAGTGAGGGAGTTGATAAGTAATGGCACTATCATGATCGACGTAGACGGTGAGGTAGTGGGACAGGTTAACGGCCTTAGTTTGTATAGTTTAGGCGACATAGTCTTCGGGAGGCCATCACGTATAACTTGCAAGACGTTTCTAGGGCGTGGAGGTGTCATCAACATTGAAAGGGAGTCCCAGCTCAGTGGGAGAATCCATGATAAGGGTGTCCTCATTCTCAGCGGCTACATTGGCTGGAGATATGCTCAGGACCATCCCTTATCATTGTCGGCAAGCCTGTGCTTTGAGCAATCCTATGAGGGTGTTGAAGGTGACAGTGCTGCCTCGGCTGAGCTATATGCTTTGCTTTCTAGTTTGTCAGATGCGCCAATAAGGCAGGGTATTGCTGTTACCGGTTCAGTAAACCAAAAGGGGGAACTCCAACCTGTGGGGGGAGTCAACCAGAAGATAGAGGGTTTTTTCCAGGTTTGTAAAGCCAGAGGACTTAGTGGGAACCAAGGGGTAATCATACCCCGTCAGAATCTGAGAAATCTGATGTTGCGTGAGGAAGTTGTAAATGCTGTTAAGGAGGGTAAATTCCACATATATGCTGTGGGCACCGTTGATGAAGGGATGGAGATCCTCACTGGCATGGAAACGGGGGAAAGGAGAGAAGATGGCACTTATCCCGATGGCACGATTAACTTTAATGTGCATAAGAAATTGAAGGAAATGGCAGCAAACCTAAGGAAATTCAGCATTCCATCCAGTGAAGCAAATAGTGAAGACAAGAAAGGCTGAACACAGTTAGTTTTGCTTTGTATTCGCATAGTTGTCCCTCCACTTCATTCTTTCACGTATCAATTTTTTTTCTGTTTTGTCGAGTCGTCTCTTGGAGTGTTGTGCTGCTGGCTAGTATAATGTTTGGGAGCAATTCCAGTGGCAGTGAGGTTTGGAACGGATTCATCGATCGAAGAGCTAGCCGAAAAACTCGTTTCGTGGATTAGAGAGACAGTTTTGGCAGCGGCAGGCAAAGGTGTGGTTGTGGGTATGAGCGGTGGGGTTGACTCCAGTGTGGCTGCAGTTCTGTGCAAACGTGCTCTTCCAAATGCTGTTTTAGGAATTATTATGCCCTGCCACAGCGATGAAGTTGATAGGGTGCATGCAGAGTTGGTGGCTACCAGGTTTGACATACCCGTTAAGATCGTGGTTCTGGATAAGGTATTTAATGCGATGATTAAGGTTTTGCCAGACGATGGCTATAGTGAGACGACAAGAAGATTGGCGGAGAGTAACATTAAACCTAGACTAAGAATGGTTACCCTATATTATTTTGCCAACCGTCTGAATTATCTGGTAGTTGGTGCCAGCAACAGAAGTGAGCTTACGGTTGGCTATTTTACGAAGTATGGTGATGCTGGAGTTGACATTATGCCGTTGGCTAATTTAGTGAAGGGCCGAGTGCGCGACCTGGCTAGATATCTAGATATTCCTCGACAAATTATTGACAAACCACCCTCAGCTGGATTGTGGAAAGGGCAGACAGACGAGGGAGAGATGGGACTGACTTATGATGAGCTCGACCGTTATATAATCACAGGCGAAGCTGAGTTGGAGATAAAACAAAAGATTGTCACCATGATAACAAGGAGTAATCATAAGCGTTACCTGCCGCTAATTCCTCCGTTTTGAGTTGTGCTAATACATTGCCTGTGTTATGATGCCTTTGGTTGTTAGTTGTTTAGGGGGTAAAAATGCCATCAGAGAAAGAAAAAGCACTGGAATTGACGATAAATCGCATCGAAAAGCAATTTGGTGAAGGTTCAATTATGAAGCTAGGCGAGCTTTCAACAAAAGTAGCGGTGGAAGCAATCCCAACTGGTTCGTTAAGTTTAGATTTGGCTTTAGGGATAGGCGGCATCCCGAGAGGACGCATAACAGAGATTTTTGGTGCCGAAGCTTCAGGAAAGACAACCTTGGCCTTGCATATAATTGCTGAAGCCCAAAAGCTAGGTGGTTTTGTTGCCTATATTGATGCCGAACATGCCCTCGATACTGCTTATGCTTCCAGGTGTGGGGTTGACATTGACAATTTATATGTGTCTCAACCCGATGATGGGGAGGAGGCTTTAGGTATTACAGAGGAACTGGTGAGAGGGAACGCTGTGGATGTAATAATCATAGATAGCGTAGCAGCCCTGGTGCCGAGGGCTGAAATAGAAGGGGAGATGGGTGATACACACGTTGGGTTGCAAGCTAGATTAATGTCGCAAGCGTTAAGGAAATTGGTGGCCGCAATTAGCAAATCACATACTGCGGTAGTCTTTGTTAACCAACTAAGAGAGAAAGTAGGAATTATTTTTGGTAGCCCGGAGATTACCCCTGGCGGCAGAGCTCTTAAGTTCTACAGCTCAGTGCGAATAGATTTGAGGAGAGGCGACGCTATCAAGCAGGGAGCTGAGATAATAGGTTCACGGGTGAAAGCAAGGGTGGTTAAGAATAAAATGGCCCCACCTTTTCGGTCGGCTGAATTTGACATAATGTTTGGGAGCGGTATAAGTAAGGAGGGAGACCTCATTGATTTGGGCGTGGCTATGGGCATACTGAAGAAAGCTGGCACCTTTTTCATTTATGGAGATTTTAAGTTAGGTCCAGGACGTGAGAACGCTAAGGAGTACCTGAGACAGCATACTGATTTAGCTTCGAACTTAGAGCGGGAGATAAGGGCTTTAGCGATGTCTGCACCTCATCCCAACATTGGGACGCAGGAAGTGTTGGAATAGGCCGGATTTTTACACATTTCAGGCTGAAGTCAATTAGGTGTCCGTGATTTTGCCCGTGTTTCTCATGAGTTTTTATTGCCATTCTGCTGTATTCAGTGCTTCGGTCCGCAATGTCAGGTTGTGAATCATAGTTGTCCAAGAAGTAGCATTTCAAGGGGTAAATTCTACTTTAAAAAGTGGGGAAGATTACAGCTCTAAAATTGAGACGCAGTAAAAAAAGAGTCAACGTCTTTATTGACGGCGCCTTTTCGGTTGCTTTGAGTGTGGAGTTGGTAGCGAGGGAGAATCTAAAAGTTGGCGAGGATGTTTCTGAAGAGCAGATTGCGAGACTTAAGCAGTCTGACCTTTTACAAATCTGTTTTGATGTGGCTATGCATTATCTTAGCTATCGCCCCAGGAGCGAGGCGGAGGTGAGGCAGCGGTTACGCCGCGGCGGCTTTGATAGCCAAGTCGTAGATAAGGTCATAGGTGTATTGAAAGAGCGGCAACTAATTGATGATGTGGCTTTTGCTCAATATTGGAAAGAAAACCGTTTATCGTTTAAACCGCGGAGTCAAAGAGCCATAGAGCTTGAGTTAAGGCGAAAAGGAGTGGCCGCAGAGACGGCTGGTGAGGTGGTGAAGGATATGGATGACGAGGTTGTAGCCTATCAAGCAGGTTTAAGAAAAGCTCGTCTTTTGTCTCGGTTAGATTATGATGAATTTTATCGCCGCTTGTTTGTATATCTGCAGCGTCGAGGTTTCAGTTATGAAATCATCCGTTCTGTCGTAATTCGTTTATGGCAGGAGCGGTGAATTGGCTCACCGTGCTAGGAGCAAAGAAAAGAGAAGAGTGTTGCGTAATTAATTCACAACGAACTTTTGTTCGGGGCTCCTCAAAACTGGCGGAGTTAAATTGAGTCGGACCCAAATTTATTGCAAATGTCGTTTTCTGACTGTTGCCCAGTGCGGGGCAAAGCGAAAGGGCGTGCTGAAGTTCCGGTCGCTTGCTTTATGTATAATAGGACATATGTTTGACACCAATCTGCTAAAGGATTACTATTATTAACGTGGAAAAAGGGTTTAGTTTAATGCGGTGTATTAGGAAAGTGAGGCAGTTAAATGTTACCTCAATATTTATATTTTATATTGGTCGGGCTTGTTCTTATTCTAGGTCTACTGCTAGGCTATTTTGCCAGACAGTTATTGGCCAACCAGCAGCTACGCAAGGCACAGAGTGAAGCTAAACGGTTACTGGATGAGGCAACAGCAGCATATGAGCAGATGCTACAAAAAGCTAGGGATGAAGCGCTTAAAGTCAGGGCTGCTGCTGAAGCCGATAGTCGTGAACGGCGTTTCGAATTACAGAGACTGGAAAGACGTTTTGTCCAGCGTGAGGAGAAACTAGAACGTAAACTGGAGGCGTTGGAGCGCCGCGAGCGTGGTTTAGCTAACCGGGAGAAGGAGATCGAGGCGATTAGAGCCCAGCTTGAAGAGTTGCGAAACAAACAATTGCAGCGCCTCGAACTAATTTCAGGCATGTCCAGTGATGAGGCCAAGCAGGAGCTATTCCGGGCTTTGGACAATGAGATGCGTGAGGAGGCAGCGCGACGTATCAGGGATTGGGAGTTGAGGATCAAGAGTGAAATTGATGCGAAAGCTCGTGATATTTTGGCTACTGCTATACAGCGTTGTGCTACAGAAGTAGTCTCTGAGACGACTGTGTCTGTGGTTCCTCTTCCAAGCGATGAGATGAAAGGGCGTCTTATTGGCCGTGAGGGACGTAACATTCGAGCCTTAGAACAAGCTACAGGTGTTGACCTTATCATTGATGACACACCGGAGACGGTTACCATCTCTAGTTTTGACCCACTGAGGCGGGAGGTAGCTCGGGTAGCTTTGAACACACTTATTTCGAATGGGCGTATTCATCCAGCTCGGATAGAAGAGGTGGTCGAAAAAGCCAGGAATGAGGTTGAGGCCACAATTCGGAGTGAGGGTGAGCGGGCGGTACGTGAAATTGGGTTGATTGGGCTGCATCCCGAGTTAATCAGACTAATTGGTAAGCTAAAGTTTCGTAGCAGCTACGGACAGAATGTATTGACGCATAGCCTTGAAGTTGCCCACCTCTCGGGGATGTTAGCTGCTGAGATAGGTGCTGATGTGGCGATGGCAAAACGGGCTGGGCTACTTCATGATATCGGTAAGGCAGTTGACCATGAGGTGGAAGGCCCTCATGCTTTAATAGGCGCTGATTTAGTACGTCAATGGGACAAGTCGCCTGAGGTAGCTCAAGCTATCACAGAGCATCATGGTGAAGCAGCTACCACCAGTGCGCTTGGTTTCATTGTGGCTACTGCTGATGCCATAAGTGGGTCGCGTCTGGGAGCACGGCGCGAGTCTTTGGAGCAGTACCTCAAGCGTATTGAGACCCTAGAAAATGTAGCTAATAGCTTCCCTGGTGTTGAAAAAGCGTTTGCTATTCAAGCTGGTCGTGAAGTGCGAATTTTAGTTAAACCAGAGCAAGTGGACGACCTTGCAGCTATGAGGCTGGCCCGTGATATAGCGAAAAAAATAGAGGATACGCTAGAGTATCCAGGCCAGATCAAGATCACTGTGTTACGTGAGACCAGGGTTGTAGATTACGCGAAATAGAATAAGGAGAGATATTGCTTATCTTAATGATAGGTGACGTCGTAGGCAGGCCTGGCAGGAGAGCGGTGAGGCAGTTTCTACCAGGCCTTTGTCACGAATACGGAATAAATCTTGTGATAGCTAACGGCGAAAACTGTGCTGGTGGTATCGGCATTACGCCGGACACTGCCAAAGAGCTTCTTGACTGCGGTGTTGACATAATAACTACTGGCAACCATGTATGGGCTAGAAAAGAAATTATACCTCACATGAACGGAGGGCTACCTCTCCTCCGTCCTTTGAACTTGCCGCCGAATGCGCCCGGCCGAGGTTTTTTGATGGTTAAAGGTGCTTTGGTTATCAACTTGATAGGGCGCGTTTTTGTAGGCCAATTTGATTGTCCTTTTCGAGCTATGGACTGTTTGCTCTCGGAAATAAAAGATAAGCCTAGGGTTATTGTTGTTGATTTCCATGCTGAGGCTACTTCTGAAAAGGTGGCTATGGGGCGATATCTTGATGGCAGGGTAAGTGCTGTATTTGGCACTCACACTCATATAGGTACTGTGGATGCGAGTATATTGCCTAAAGGCACTGCCTATGTTAGCGATGTGGGTATGGTAGGCCCTGAGGATTCGGTTATTGGCGTGGATGCCGCAGCGGCAATTCAGGCATTTCTTACAGGGATGCCTCATCGCTTTGCTGTGGGTGGGGGGTCTGTGGTTTTCGATGCCGTACTAGTGGAGGTGGACGAGGTTACCGGTAAAGCGATGAAAATACAGCGGATAAGATGCAGGTAATAGGTAATTAAGTGAAAGCTGACCTCCATTTACATACGACTGCCTCTGATGGCAGGTTGGAGCCTGGTGAGATTGTTCAACTGGCGGCAAAAATTGGGCTAGACATCATTGCCATCACTGACCATGATACCGTAAATGGGGTGGCAACAGCCTTATCCGCTGCTGAAGCTTATCCCTGGCTTACGGTTATACCTGGTGTGGAGATAAACACCGACGTCCCCCGTGGTGAAGTCCATATTTTGGGCTATTTCGTAAATTACACCGACGAGAGATTGGCTGTGACTTTAAAGACACTACGTGAGTCAAGGGTGAAGCGGGCGCAGGAAATGATTGCCAAGCTTAAAAACCTCGGCATGGATATTGAATGGGGAAGGGTGCAGGAGTTGGCCCAGGGTGGTTCCGTGTGCCGGCCTCATATAGCTCAAGCACTTTTTGAGAAGGGCTATGTTGGTTCGGAGAAAGAAGCCTTTGATAGGTATATAGGTACTAGCGGTCCCGCTTATGTGGAGAGGTATAAATTGTCTCCAACGGAGGCGGTTAAGCTGGTTGTTGATGCACAAGGTTTGCCTGTCCTGGCACATCCGGCTGACATTGGTAACTTAAGGGAACTTATTCCCAATCTAAAAGCATCCGGACTGGTTGGTATTGAAGTATACTATAAAGATTACGGCCCAGAAATTATCGGCGATTTGTTGAAAATCGCCAGAAAATACAATCTTATAGCTACTGGCGGTACTGATTATCACGGTTTTGGGGATGGCTCAGAGGTTATGATAGGCGGAATACTAACCCCTGCGGAGTCGGTACAGAAGTTGTTTATTCTGGCTGGAAAGCAAAGTCTTGAAGTGCTGAGACAGCACTGATTTAGCAATAAACGGGAGGCAAGAAACATGGAAGCATACCGCGAAATCTTTTGGGGCATACCTTTCGGAGCCATTATTTTGTATCCTTTGGGCGTGGCGGCTTTAGCGGTTTTTATCTATGCCTTCTATCGGCGTTACCGTCTGTGGACGATTGGTAAACCTGACAACAGGTGGGACCATTTAGGGAAAAGAATTTGGGGTTTTATAGTCAATGGCGTGGTTGATGGTCTGTTCCATAGGCGCTTCTTTCGTGAGCCCTATGCAGGGATAATGCATTTTCTTATGTTTGCCGGCGCTGGTATATTGCTACTAGGGACCGCTCTTGATGTTATTGACCATTACGTATTTCATTTCATCCGTGGGTACACCTATCTCGGTCTTAGTCTGGCTCTTGACCTTGGTGGTGTGATGATTTTTGCTGGCGCGATTTTGGCTGTGATCCGTCGCTACATCCAGAAACCGAAGCGGCTAAACACCGTGCTGGATAATGCAGTCGTCCTGGCGCTAATTTTCGTTGTTGTCATCACTGGTTTTTTTATCGAGGCCTTTCGTTTGCTTGTGGCTGTTCCGGAGGGTTTATCGCAACCTGAATTTTATAGTCATCCTGAATGGGCAAAGTGGTCCTTCGTAGGCTATTATCTTGCCACACCTTTTGCCGGTTTGCCTGAAAGCACACGGTTAGCTTGGTATGTTGGCTTATGGTGGTTTCACGCTGCACTTTCGTTGGGGGCTATTTTTTATGTCTGTATTTCTTTCGACAAATTAACCCATATTATCGTCTCTCCGATTAACGTTTTCTTCAGAACATCTCGCCCCAAGGGTGCATTGGCAGCCATTAATCTTGAAGAAGCTGAAACTTTTGGAGTCAGCAAAATAGAGGACTTTACGTGGAAGCAAATTCTGGATCTGGATGCTTGTACTGATTGTGGTAGATGCCAGGATAGATGCCCAGCTTATCTTACTGGCAAGCCTTTATCTCCGCGAAAGGTGATACAAGACTTGAAAGCTCACTGGCTTGAGAGAGCACCTGCATTGCTGAGCGCAAAGGCAACCAGTCCGGCGATGAATGGTGGCGAGGTTAAAAATCTGATTGGCGATGTGATACTCGAGGACGAGTTATGGTCATGCACTACCTGCCGTTCCTGTCAGGAGATTTGCCCTGTCTGGGTTGAGCATATTGACAAGATTGTCGATTTGCGTCGCAATTTGGTGCTGGAACAGGCAAGGATACCTGAGACCGGTGAGGCAATCTTAAAATGTATTGAGACCAGAGGTCATAGCTGCCGAGGAACTACGCTTACCAGAGCCGATTGGACTAGCGGGCTGGGTATCAAACTTCTTTCTGAGGATAGTAATGTTGACTTGGTTTATTACGTAGGCTGTGCAGCGGCTTTAGAAGATAGGAGTATGAAAATAGCCGTCTCTATGGGGAAGATACTTAAGGCTGCTGGGATCAACTTTGCAGTGCTTGGCCCTGAGGAGACATGTTGTGGCGAGCCAGCAAGGCGGTTGGGAAATGAGTACTTGTTCCAGATGCAGGCGATGAAAAATATCGAATTGTTGAAAAGCTATAATGTAAAGAAAATACTCGCTGCCTGTCCGCATTGTTTCAACACAATTAAAAACGAGTATCCTCAGTTCGGTGGCGAGTTCGAAACAATTCATCATACTCAGTTCATCTTTGAATTGCTACAAGAGGGCAGGATTAAGCCAGCTTTGATCGGCGATGGAAAGCTTACTTACCATGATTCTTGCTATTTGGGCCGTCACAATGACATTTATAAACCGCCTAGACAGGTATTAACTACAATCGCGTCAAGCAAGCTGCTTGAGATGAAACGTAAAGGGATAAATGGATTCTGTTGTGGCGGTGGTGGGGGGCGTTATTGGATGGAAGAGCGCATTGGTAAGCGGATTAGCGAAGAGCGCATCGAGGATGTGTTAAATACGGGTGCTAACATGGTGGCTACGGCTTGTCCTTATTGTTTGCAGATGTTCGAGGATGCCTTAAAGGCCAAGGAGGCTGCTGAGTCGGTCAAAGTCTTCGACATTGCGGAATTGGTGGCAGCACAACTGGAAAGGAAATAGGAAAAATGTGGGATGCCTCAAAATGCAATCTTTGTGGTGACTGTCTGGTGAAGTGTCTCTATGTCGATTATAACAAAGATAGGGCTGTTGCTGAGATCAAGGCGCTGATGGAAGGTAAACAAGCGGACATCCTGAGCCAATGTGTGACTTGTTGCGGTTGCCGAGAATATTGCCCTACAGGTGCTGACCCTTATGACCTGATTCTGAAGGCACAGGAACGGACTGGGGCGTTTCCGATATCTCCTGAAGCAGCAAGCATGTTTGATTTGGCAAGTGTTATTCCCAGCGAATTAATACTTGGCGATGCTGATAAGCCTGTCCTATCGCTGTGCGTCATGGAGCGCAACTTGCCTGAGGGGGCACTTGATAGCCAATTATTCAAAGGTATGACCATAGTTAAGGGCGGGGACTATTTCTGTTACATCGGCTATGTGCATGTAGCCAAGGAAAGCCCCATTGCCCGAAACGCTCAAAAGTTCATCGACAAGATGGCCAGTCTGAATAAAGAAATCGTATTTCTTCATGACGACTGCTACGCCATGACAAATACAAAGGTGAGGGACTACGGCATCAATGTACCATTTAAATATATGCATATCTTTGAATACCTGCGCAACTATCTACGGGAACACCAAGGCAGTATCAGGCAGTTGGGAAAGAGAGTTGCTTATCAACGCCCCTGTGCTTCAAGGTACACCCCGGAAAAAGATGTCATTTTAGACGAGATTTTCCAGCTCATTGGTGTGGAGCGAGTGAGGAGGCGGTACGATCGTGAAAGTGCGCTTTGTTGTACAGGTCCGTTAATTAATGTAAACCGGCAGCGAGCGGTTGAGATACAGACTAGGAATATTGAAGATGCGATAGCTTACGGTGCTGAAGCACTGGTCACTCTATGTCCTATGTGTGACCGAGTATTGCGGCGACCGACTTCTGAACGTGGCTTGAACAAGATTTTCATTACCGACCTTTGCCGTATGGCTCTTGGTGAGAAGCCCTTTCCCCATTAAGTGATCTGGTTATGAGTGAGGCTACACCCTTTATCTGGCACCAGACAGAAGGAGTTAACGTTTTGCAGTGCCGTAATGAAATTCGAGCAATTTTTTAAGTCTTTCAGGATGGCTGCTCTTCATTTGTGCTTCTTCTAGCGTAACTATTTTTTTCTTTACTAAGTCGGCTAGTGCCTGATCGAGAGTCTGCATACCTTCGCTGGCACTGAGTTGCATTACGTTGTGCAGCTCAAATGTCTTCCCTTCGCGAATAAGATTTCGAACCGCAGCGTTTGCTATCATGATTTCAAAGGCAGCTACACGTCCCTTACCTGTAGCTCTAGGTAAAAGCGTTTGTGATAACACAGCCTCTATCACCTGTGAGAACTGCAATCTGATTTGAGGTTGCTGATTGGGAGGGAATATGTCGATTATACGGTCAACAGTCTGAGCAGCATCGGTAGTGTGCAAGGTGCCCATTACTAGATGCCCAGTTTCAGCGGCTCTAATTGCTGTAGATATTGTCTCTAAGTCCCTCATCTCTCCAACCACAATAACATCCGGGTCATGACGCAAGGCATGGACTAAGGCGGTATCAAAGGACTTAGTATCGTCGCCGAGATCTCTCTGGGCGATGATACATTTGATGTTGTGGTGCAGGTATTCGATTGGGTCTTCAATGGTGATGACGTTTCTGGCACTGTTCTCATTAAGGTGGTGAATCATGGCTGCCATAGTAGTAGATTTACCGCTGCCAGTAGGTCCGGTGACCAAGATTAGGCCTCTAGGCTTGAGAATAAGTGCCTTACAAATCTGTGGTAACCCCAGTTGGTCGATTGTTAAAATGTCAAAGGGTACCATTCGAAATGCGAGGCTGATTGTGCCTCTTTGACGCATGACGCTGACGCGAAAGCGGGCTAGTTTTGATACACTGTAGGCAAAGTCCAGTTCTTTCTCTACGGCGAAAATTTGCCGCTGTTCTGGAGTGGTAATTTGTTCAAATATTTGCTCAGCATCTTCGGCTGTAACCGGCGGCAAGTCCTTTTGAATTTTAAGCTCGCCGTCAATTCGCAGCACTGGTGGGCTGGGTACCCTTATGTGCAGGTCTGATGCCTGATTTTCTACCATTCGTTTTAGGAGCTCAATTATCTCCATTCCCGATACCTCGCACCTTTACTAAGTTAACGATTAGTTAGTTCTATTACCACCGGAAGGTGGTCAGAGGCAGCACTTAGTGGCACCCGGACATCCGTCGCCTGCAGGTCAGATGATATCCAGATGTAGTCGATTCGCCTGTTTGGATTGTCTGACCGAAAAGTGTTGGCTGTTGCAGAGGTTATCCTCGCTCCGGTATCCATAAGGCTCGCTTGCTGGAGTATTCGCATCTCCGGCTCGTTTGGTTCTGCATTGAAGTCGCCTAACAATACTGTGCGACTTTTGTCCATGCTGGTTATGAAATTGACGATGGTTCGAGATTGAAGCTGGCGAATTTCTGTATCTTTATCAAGATGGTGTAGGTGAGTGGTGATGACCTTTAGCTTTATGTCCTCGCCCAGGTCTATGAGCGCTGTAATGAAGCCACGTTTTATAATCAGATTTTCTGGTGGCAGGTCATGTCTGCTGTATGCCAGTATTGGATAGCGGCTAAGGATAGCGTTTCCCCAAAAGGGGTCTGCTGTTGGTCCAAAAACGTAGGGCATTTGAAGCCGTTTAGAGAGCCATAAAAGCATGTCCACCCGGCCGTTGACCACCCAGCCTCTGGATACTTCTTGAAGGGCGACTATATCAGGTTTGTTGTATTCAATGGTTTTGGCAATAGCTTCCAGTTCCAGTTTGCCTTTGATATTAAAACCGTTGTGTAAGTTATAGGTCATAATGCGGACAGGAAAGCCTTCACCATTAACTGGTATTGGTGGTCGCAAGGCAAATGCCATGCTTAGAGGGAGTATCAGGAGTATAAGGCTCAGCGCTGGTACTCTCCATAGTTTGAGGGTTGCTTTTATCTCTTGTGGCACATAAGCTGTGGCCCCAACGGCGCAAACTGCTATCATGAAGCCAGCTATGGGCTCCAGCAGCAGATTGTCATAAGGAAGTTTGGTCGTGTAGATAACGTAGTAGGCAAAGACAAACGCAATCAGCAGGGCAATGCCTATGCCGTTGGCAATGGAAATTCCGGAAGTCTGTATTTTTTTTGAGTAGTTAGTAATACTTATGAGCACTATGATTATGAGTGCTGATATTAGCACCTGTCCTAAAAACAGTTGTACCAAGCTTAATGCTGGCTGCTGGTAGCCAAGTGCTAGGAGTGCAGTTAGTATTATGCCACCACTTAAAGCCCAGGGCCATAGGATGCGCCGGTTCTTGACGAGTAGCCAAGTGGCGGCAGCAAGCCCAACTAACTGAGCTAGCAGAACCATTCCGAAAGCTAGGGGTAAGGGCCAGTTGGTCAACGTTGTAAAGCGGGGGATGTTTTGAAAGAGTATAAGTTCTAAAAATAAAAAGGGGCCAACGGCTACCCACGCTAGTGATTTGAAAATGGGCATGCCATGGGTTCTAACTGTTGGCGAAGGAGCGATTTTTTGTGTAAGCATGATAGCTGCTATTAACGCTAATTGTATCAGCACCAACAGTAGTGTTATGAGCACTGGCACTGGCTTTGTCTGCCAAACCATGTCATAAGTTTTAAACGCGCCATTGATGGCCGTGTCCAGCGTCAGGCCACTTAGAAGCCCCAGGGCGAAGTAGTGTGGCATAGCTGGAGCTCTCCGGATGGATGTGCTTTCCAAATAAGCTGCTAGGAAGATGGCAAACAGTATTGTGCCTATTATTGCCAAGCTTAAGTTAAACAGCGGCTCGTTCCACCAAAGTTGCATGAATAGTCTGGTTAGACCTAGCCCGGCAGCACAAATCATTGCTAGACCGCGGTTGGGGAAGAACCGGCTAAGTGGACCAGCGAGCAGAGCGGTCAGGAAAATAAGTAGCCCTACTGCACTGAGTTCTATGATACTCCAACCCATGCGGTCACTGAGTATCCAGAATACTCCAGGCACCAGTACCCTAAGCACCTGCATGCCAAACAGGACTGTAACAGCAACCGTGGTAAGCTGGGTAAGTAGTGGCTGAGTATTTAGCCATTCAGCAAATATGTGTATTCGGGTATTTTGGGTTCTGGCCTGTGACTTGCGTCTGAACGCTATAGCTTTTGCTGGCATGGC
>FMJZ01030645.1_pt1 | contig 23528 bp, 20 predicted proteins | sample 1987881 | NCBI WGS metagenome assembly FMJZ01 (sample SAMEA4378227, study PRJEB15110) | soil metagenome | biome: soil; feature: Field; material: Soil | place: India | collected 2015-03-11 | depth 0 m
CGCCCCCGAAATCTACACCACCATCCGCGCCGAGATTGAACATCACAAGGGAAGGCGGGGCAGGGCGGTGTTCGTGCAAACGCCGGGCGTCTTCGAGGCGGCGAACGGCGTGATTGGGCAGGAACAGAACCTGATGGAGCTGGCGTTGCGCCCCGAACTGTGCCGACAGCTGTACGAGCGCATCGCCCGATGGTCGGCGCGGTACGCCGAGAACTGCCTGCAGATGGGTGCGGACGTGATACACATCTCCGACGACTGGGGCATGAACAACGCGCTCATGTTCCGCCCGCAAACATGGTGGGAGGTCATCTATCCCGCCGAGAAGCTCATCTGCGACGCCGTAAAGAGACAGGGAGGCTTGCTTTCCCTGCACAGCGACGGCTACATTACGCCCGTGCTGGATGGCGTTGCCGAGATGGGCTTCCGCGTGGTGCACCCGGTGCAGGAATCGGCGGGCATGGACCCTGCGCAGGTCAAACGGGACTATTACGGCAGACTGGGCATCTATGGCGGGCTGGATGTGCGCACCATGCTGGGACGAGGGTTGCCCCGCGAGCGGCTGGCTGAAGAGATTCGGCGCGTGATAGAAACGCTGAAGCCGGGAGGTGGCTATATCTTCTGCACCTCGCACATGGTTCAGCCGGGCACTCCGCTGGAGGAGGTGGAGTTCGCCTATCAGGTAGCGCGTGACGTCGCCCGATACTGAAATCTCCCTGTATAAATTACCTGCACAGCCCGATAATGCTAACAGGTGAGTTTGCAGAAGGGGAGGCGTGCAGGTGATTCAGATACAGGATCAGGCGGTTGGTCTGCGCAGATTAATCTCACAGCGGGCAGTGGATGGTGGGGTACTGGGCGTCGCGCCAAACCTGCGAATGGGAACGTGGGTGGTCAGTGTGGTCAGCGGCACGCCGCAGTCTGGCAAGACCACCATCGCCACCAACCTGTGTGCCCTGCTGGGACAGACTGGACGCCATGTGGTGCTGGTGGATGGCAACGTCAGTCCACAGACCTGTAGTCGCTTGCTGGGCGCGGAGCCGCGTTACTCCTTAGAAGACCTGCTTGCCGACCGACACGACCTTTCCGAGATACTGGTATCCGGCGCGGCGGGCATTCGTGTGTTGTCGGGCGGGGCGCGTATTCTGGCATTGAAGCGCCTGTCGCCGCAGGGGCAGAGAGATGTGATCGAACGCCTGCGCACGCTGGAGGTGCTGGCGGATGTGGTATTCATCGACACTGGCGCCGCTGGCTCGACCGACACCCTCGCTTACGCCCTCTCTTCCGATATCGTGCTGGCAATAGCCCTTCCGCAACGCGAAAGCCTGTTGAGTACGTATAGTCTGGTGAAGAGGCTGCTCCTGCAACGTGCCGACCTGCAGGTTGGCTGGGTGATGAACCGCTGTACATCGCTCGCCCAGGCGCAGAGGATAGGCAGGCAGGTAGAGCAGTTGCTGTCCCGGCAGTTTGCAGGCAGAGTGCGTCTGCTGGGCAGTATTATGGAAGATAATATAGTGAGCACCGCAGCGGAGCAAAATACCTGCTTCTGGCTATCCTGGCCCGACAGTGTGGCAGCGAAAGGGTTATCGGCTCTTGCCGCAGAACTCCGAACGCGTATCATGCCGTATCCGGGAGCAGGAAGAGGGTTGAACGCCTTTCTGGCGCGGCTATCTGACCATCTGCGCCCGCCGGCTCTGCTGCCCATTCCGAAAGAGGAGGAACAACCATGGCTCGTAGCCTGAAAGTGCTGATTGTTTCCGCAGAGGTTGCCCCGCTGGCGAAGGTCGGCGGTCTGGCAGACGTGGCAGGTGCATTGCCCAAAGCCCTGCGTGCGCTGGGACACGATGTGCGCGTCGCCATGCCCTGTTACCGCATGATTGAGAAGAACCCCGACTATCCGGTGCGCACGGTGATCAAAAGCCTGCCCGTGCCCGTCAACCCCATGACCACGGAGGAGGCGATTATCCGGCGCACCAGGCTCAAAGATGGCACGCCCGTCTACCTTGTCGGGCATCACCACTATTTCACCGAAGCCACCGAGTCCAAAAAGATTTACGCGCTTGAACCGGAACCGTATATCTTCTTTGACCGCGCCATCCCCCTGATGCTGGAGCAGATGGACTGGATACCCGACATCATTCACGCGAACGACTGGCATACCGGGTTCGTGCCGGTGTACATCCGGGTGCTCCATGCCCATCAGCCCGAATGGCAGAAGGTGGGGCTGGTGTTCACCATCCACAATCTGGCGTATCAGGGCGAGTTTGGATACGAGCTGTTGTGGAAAGCAGGTTTGCCCGAATGGCTGTTCCACTACGAGCGGCTGGAGTTCTACGGGCGCGTGAACTTCCTGAAGGGCGGTATCGTGTACTCCGATATGGTGAACACGGTCAGCAAGACCTATGCGAAGGAGATACAGACGCCCGAATACGGCTGCCGGATGGAAGGTCTGCTGCAGTACATCGCCTCACAGGGCAGGCTGGAGGGCATCGTCAACGGTATCGATTACGAGGAGTACAACCCTGCTACCGACCCGCGTATTCCCGCCCACTACAGTGCCGATAACCCGTCGGGCAAGGCGCAGTGCAAACAGGCTCTGCAGAAGGAGTGCGGGTTTACGCCCTGCACCGAAACGCCGGTGATGGGCATGATTACCCGGCTCGCCGACCAGAAGGGGCTTGACCTGATTGCGCCCATCGCGAAGAAAATTCTCGACCTCGGCTTCCAGTTTGTGGTGCTGGGAACGGGTGACCCACGCTATGAACAGCTGTTCACCGAGCTGGCGCAGACGCGTCCCCAGCAGATGAAGGCGTTCATCGGGTTTGACCCCGATCTGGCTCAGCGCATCTACGCGGGCAGTGACATGTTCCTGATGCCGTCGCGCTTCGAGCCGTGCGGGCTGGGACAGCTGATGGCTCTGCGCTATGGAACCATTCCCATCGTGCGCAAGACGGGCGGTCTGGCGGATACCATCATCGACTTCTCGCCGCGCACGGGCAAGGGCAACGGCTTCGTGTTCGAAGATTATGACCCTGCGGAACTGCTGAAGGCAATCAAGCGCGCGCTGAAAGCGTACCAGCAGCCTGAGCACTGGCGGAAGCTGGTCGATTCCGCCCTGCGAGCAGACTACTCGTGGGAACACGCCGCAGGGGAGTATGTCCAGCTCTATCTGCGTGCGCTCGAGCTGCGCAGTGCCGGTCTCGAGGCTGCGTGAGGATAACCTAACCCCCATCCCCTTCCCTGCGAGGGAAGGGGAGCCACGCCTCTCCCCGACGCGGGGAGAGGTCGGGAGAGGGGTTTGACGATTAACCTAACCCCCTTCCTCTTCCCTGCGAGGGAAGGGGAGCCAGTCCTCCCCGCTTGCGGGGAGGTCGGGTGGGGCTGTTCTACGTTGCTGAGAGGGGTTTGACAACTAACCTAACCCCCGTCCCCTTCCCTGCGAGGGAAGGGGAGGCACGCCTCTCCCCGTGTCGGGGAGGTCAGGTGGGGCTGTTCCATGTCAGGGGGCAACCACAGAGGGTTGCCCCTACAGGAGGTTCGCCCACCAGTTGGGGGACAGATGCTCTGTGGAGGGCGAGGCTCCTGCCGAGCCGTCTCGCCCTTCGCCAGGTGGGTGAGGGCTTCCTCCCCACCTGATGAACTGGCAACGGTAGCAGTAGTGTGATATACTACATATCGTAGCGGAGAGTGGTATGAGCACAGGTCGGCTGAGGTGGCTCGTGGCTCTGGGAGGTGCCGTGTGGACGTGGCTTCTGGCAAGCTGGAACGGTATCTCGCTTGCGACAAGCCTGTTCCGAGCGATAACGGTCTTTGTGATGCTTACTGCAGTATTTATCGTACTTCAGGTGGTTCTTGGCAACACTCAGAGCGCACAGAAGCCCGTACAAAACCGACCTGCTGCCGAAGAGACTCCAGCTGCTGAAGAGATACCAGACGAGGAGGGTTCGCAGGAGAAACAGGCAGCGTGATCACCGAGCCAACCGACCCTGTGCACGGTGGTTGCCTGACCATGCTCGGTGAGCGGCTCCTGTTATTGACGATGGAGGGGAGACTGGCAGGTCATGCCCGCAGCGGAAATGGATAGAGCGTGGGAGCGTTACAAACGCTTCGGAGACCCTCAGGCGCGTAATCAGATTATCGAACGCTACGCCTATCTGGTGAAGATTACCGCAGGACGAGTGGTCAGCTCGCTCCCACCAACTTTAGACCGAGAAGACCTGGTAAGCGCAGGCATCATGGGGTTGATTAAAGCCGTGGACCAGTTTGACCCCTCGCGCCAGGTGAAGTTTGAAACCTATGCCATCGCGCTGATCCGGGGAGCGATTCTGGAGCTCCTGCGCTCGGAAGACTGGGTGCCGCGCTCGGTCAGGGACAGGGTGAAGAACCTGGAGCGCACCTATTCCGCCCTCGAAACCCGCCTGGGACGACCGCCTACCGAAGACGAAATCACGCAGGAGCTGGGCATCACCATGGAAGAGTACCACCAGTTGCTGTGTGATGCCGGGCGCACCAACCTGATTTCGCTGGATGACCTCATTCTGGGCACGCAGGATGCCGGCGAGAAACTGCACATCGCCGACGTGCTCTCTGATACTGCAGCCGACCCCATCGCCGAAGTGGAACAGCGCGAAATGCGCCGCCTGCTTGCCGAAGCGATTGACCGCCTGCCCGAACGGGAGCGACTGGTCATCGCCCTTTACTACTACGAGGGGTTGACCTTCCGGGAAATCGGCAGAGTGCTGAACGTTTCCGAATCGCGAGTTTACCAGCTCCACACCCAGGCGGTACTGCGCTTGCGCAACTACCTCCAGCGCGATATGGGCATGTTCCACTCGGACACCTGAGATCGCTTATACCTTCCCAAGCTTCTTTGGTTCCCCCGCCGAACGCAGGAAACCCCTGCCGCCCGGCAAAATAGCTGGTAATATCCTAGCAGGAGGTCAGAGAATGGCTCCCAGACCAATAGACGTCTGGCAATTTCGCTACCGAGGCTTTGTTATTGGGGCATGGTGGGGACCTGCGGCGTCCGACCCGGCACTGCGTCTGTACCGCGAGGCAGGCTTCAATGTGGTGATGGCAGGTCGGTATATGCAGATGGACGGCTACGGCGACGCCGACAGGGGAATGCGTGAACTGGACATGGCGCACAGGCATCGCCTCTGGGTGATGTTTGACACCTACACCATGAACGACCGCCCCTGGGGAGGCAGACGCTGGGAGGAGCCCTATGACCATCCCACTCACCATCCCGCCAGCCTGGCGGAACTGCAGTGGCTTTACGAGCGGATTGGCAGACATCCCGCCCTGCTGGGCTTTATGATAGGCGATGACCAGGGAGAGGTCAGCCCTCGCGCTCAGGCGTGTACCCGGTTCCTTTTTGAACAGGGCAAGCCACATCTGATGCCATGGCTGTGTGGCTGGATACCACCCGAGAACCTCGCCCGGCACAACAACCCTATCTGTAACCCGCAAATCTACCCGACGCTATATGAACGCCAACTTCCCGCCGAGCAGCTCGCTCTGCGCTACGTCAGCGCGTACGCCAGCTACTCGCGCCAGTGCCGGCAATATGGAGTTCTCTTCTGTCCCATGTTCAATGCCACCTTCCCGCCCAGTGAGCGGACCGACTCGCTGGTGCGGTTTCCGGCGTACCTCGCGCTGGCGTACGGCGCAAAGGGTATCTGGTATTTTACCTACAGCATGGACAACGATACCGCTATCCAGCGCTATGGACACTATCAGACGCTGGAGGAGGCAAAGAGATCGCTGACCCCGCTGTATCCCGTGGTGAAAGAGATAAATGGCAGGATTGCCCTGTGGGGCGAGAAGGTGCTGGGACACGAATGTGCGCGGGTGTACTGTACAGCCTTTCAGCGTGAACAGATACCGGCGGATAACCCTCCCTTTGTGCGTCCCGCGGAGGGCGAGACCGTACAGGCGATGCACGATGACCTGCTGGCGGGCGTTCTGGAGCAGAAGGGCAAGCCGCCGCTGGTGATGGCGTTGGACTGTCGGGCGAGCAAGGGCTGGAACGACCTGCCGCCGCGTGAGGTGGAGATACGTTTCGCCCGCGAGGTAACGCAGATACTGGTGTACGAGGGCAGACAACCGCGCACTCTACGAGGAAACGTTGCACGCCTGACATTGCAGGCAGGTGGCGGTCAGCTGCTGGAGCTGAGGGGCAGGGTGTAGCCCTTTACCGACAGGGGAATCCTCTCATGGTAGCGAAACATCTTCTGGAGGGTTGAGTAATGGCGCCACCCAGCCTGAACGAAGTGTTGCTGGCACAGCGTTTCAACGAAATTCGGCAGGCAAAGGAGCTTCTGCTCCCATACGCCCAGTGGTCGGCTGAGGCTTTTGTTGCCGACAGGGACGCTGTGGATGCAGCGAAATACCGCCTGTTGATGGGCATCGAAGCGTGTGCACAGGTGTGCAGTCACATCATCTCTCGCGTGACTGGACAGTCGCCTGACAGCGTTCCATCCTGCTTCGAGACACTGGCGCAGATTGGCGTTATCCCCCGTGATCTTGCCCTGCGACTCGTGCAGATGGCACGGTTCAGGAACATCCTCGTTCATCGGTATCAGACGGTGGACAACCTGCAGGTACATCGTCTTCTGCAGTCGGGGCTGGCGGACTGGGAAGCGTTCATCGGCTATGTACAGGCTTATATGCGAGGGCAATCTGATGCGTCGGCGACTGAGTGAAGAACAGAAGGCGGAGGTCAAGCGGGTGCTTCGCGAGGCACTGGAGCGCATCGAGACGGTGCGCTTCGCCTATCTGTTCGGCTCGTTCCTGCTGAAGGGCACTTTTGAGGATGTGGATGTGGCGGTTTACCTCCAGCCGGAGGCGCTCGAAGGACGCGAACCGTTGAACGTGGCTTTTGACCTTGCGGACACGCTGGAGCACGCGATTCACCTGCCTGTGGATGTGCAGATATTGAACACCGCGCCGCTGGCTCTGCGCTTCGAGGCGCTTCGCGGAGAGCCGCTGATGGCGCGATGTTGGGAAGAGTGCGCCGACTTCGTGGAGCAGGTCACCCTGCAGTGGTGGGATACGGAAGGGCTGCGCTGGGCAGCGGTGCAGTAGCGGTATTCAGCGGGAAACAGCCTTCAACCGATAAACCCCTTCTCGCAGCCGCCGGAGAGCGAACTCGTATATCTCCGGCACAATCTCGAAGCCGATGTAGTGTCGCCCCATCTGCTGGGCAACCACCGCAACCTGCCCGGACCCCAGGAACGGGTCGAGCACCACATCGCCCTCCTGCGAGGAGTACTGCAGTATCTTCTGCACCAGCGCAGAGGGCAGTTTGGTGGGCGTCTTCATGTCGCCGTTCCAGTATTCGCGGGGGATGTTCCACACGTCTTCCATATCCCGGTAGCGGGCGTTGCCTCCGTCAGGACTGCGCTCGTCAGCGGGGAAGCGAGCCTCCGGGTAGAACCGGCGCAGCCTGTCGTTTTTGCAGACATACAGGCAGTGGTAATGAGAGGTCACGAATCGCCGCCTGGTGTATACCCCAAACTGATACTTCCAGATAATGTGGTTGACCGTCTGCAGTCCGACCTCGTGCAGGGCGTTCAGGATGTCGCGCAGGTTGTTCCACCCCGAAAACACGTACATGCTTCCTGATTCTTTAAGCACGCGAGATGCCTCGCGCATCCACGACAGTGTGAACGCATAGTATTCCTCTTCGGGAATCTCGTTGTATCCTTCCAGCACTCGCTCCTGCGTGCGGTTGTAGTTACTGCGCCGTCCGCGGAACGAGATGCCGAACGGTGGGTCGGTGACTATCAGGTCTACGCTCTCTTCCGGCATCTGTTTCATGCCCTCGCGGCAGTCCATCAGGTAAATCTGGTCCAGCTGTAGCGACACCTCGGTGACCTCCATTTCAACCCGCAGGCTCATTGCCTGCAGATGCGGGAGACATGGGATACCTCCCAAACTCCTCAAAGGCTTCGTACATCGCCACGATGTTTTCCCAGGGCACTTCCGGACCGATTTCACCGTGCAGAATCAGCCCGCCGTTGAACCTGCCGAACAGCTCCACGGTCTCCCGAACATGCTGGCGCACCTGCTCCGGCGTGCCGAAGGGAATGATGTACTGGCGGTCAAGGTCCGAGCGCACGCACACCCTGCCTGCCAGCTTCTCCTCCAGCAGCTTTCGGGGCATGAGCGGATGCTGGGGGTTCAGCACATCCACGCCGATTTCTATCAGGTCGTCCCAGATGTCCACCGTCCAGCCGTCGGTGTGGAAGAATATCTTCTTTCCCGCCTCCTTCACCACGTCGAACATGCGTTTGTACCGCGGTTTGAAGAAAGAACGCCACTGGCGTGGGCTGATAAGCAATCGGTCCTGCGCTCCCCAGTCATCGGCGAAGGAGATGGCATCCGCACCTGCCTTCAGCCACTTCTGGATATGCTGGAGGTTCCACTGCACAATGCGGTCGGCGAGCTCGTGCAGAGGTTCCGGCTCCTCCGCCAGGTCGATGAACAGCTGTTCGCTGGTGCGCAGCCACTGCAGACGCTCGAAGAGGATGAACCCACCCGGTGCGCTGAACCAGTCGCGCTCAGGGGATTGCAATCGCCGGGCAATCTGTTCGAACACGCTATCGTCGGCAACCGGAGGAAACTGGTAGTGGCGCAGGTCGTCCCAGCTTTTGACGGGCGCTTCTTTGACTTCGCCTGCGCTGTAGCCCTTGCGCCGCAGCCATCGGCTGCCCCATTCGTCCACGTACTCTTCGATGTCGCCTTCAATCTGCGGCTCGGGGGGAATGGAAAAGCTGCGCCCGCCAAAGTCATCGGGTCGCGCGTTCAACAGGTCCACCAGCTTCTGCCCGTGTCGCCAGAACGCGCCTGGAAACACCGCGTGCTGAAAGGGTACACGGTCTGGTCCGCTGAACTCTATGGCAGCAAGCACCCGTTCTCGGGATGTCATTATGTCCTCCATCACATGGTTGATATGTAAGGTATTCGCAAGCGCGAGGGGAGATTCCCTGTTGCGAGGTGGACAGAAATGCTCGGAGGCTGGCATATCCGCTTCTTTCGAGTTATGAAGGTAAGCCCCGCGTTTGACCTATTCTCCGAAAACTCGACGTACCGCCTCCGCCGCGCGTGTAGCCAGAAGCGGACCCGGTTCCTTGGTTAATTGGGCAACGAATATCTCCACCAGAGTCGTGTAATACCATCGTTGTGCTGGTAGCGGAGCGTTGAACCGCTCCCAAACGGCGTCGCCATACATCCGAACACTATCAGCCAGTGCCTGCAGGTTGTCGATCTTATCCGCACAGGCGACCAACAGTACTGCTTGGTCCTTTACCTGACGCAGGTGTGCGATCGTTCGCTGTTTGCGCTCCTTCCATGGCTGGGAACGGTCCGACTCCGACACCTGCTCTACCAGCCATGCTACCCGCTCGCCAAAGCGGTGGCGCAGTTCGTCGACAGTGGTAGAAGTATCTTCTAAGGTGTCGTGCAGGAAACCTGCTACCGCCACCTCCTCCTCACAGCCGGCCTGCAGCAGTATGTAACCCACATTCAAGGGATGAAGAACATAGGGAATGTTTGTGCCCTTCCTGAACTGCCCGTGATGACGTTCCACTGCAAACTCAATGGCTTCGTACAGCATTTGTCCACCTCCCCGAGTTGTCTTGATTTTACCATAGCACGAAGGGCGCAGCGGTAAGCAAACACAGGAATCAGGACAACCCATCAGAGGATACACAGGGGGAAGCGAAGACGAACGCGTCGAATGATTGAATCACCAATATCTGGAGGGATGCCATGGCAGAGGTCAGCAAAGCACGTATTGCGTTCGTTGGTTGTGGAGGACATGCGACCCATTCCCTCTTTCCGGCAGTGCACCAGATACCGGAGATGGAACTGGTGGCGGTGTGCGATTTGCGCGAGGAGCTGGCTCAGCGTAACGCCCGCTGGTTCGGCGCATTGCGCTGGTATACAGACGTTGCCACCATGCTTAACCAGGAGGATCTGGACGGCGTTGTGGTGGTGGGACCGCCGCAGATGCATGTGGAGGTAGGCAAACAGTGTCTGGACGCCGGATTGCCGATTTTTGTGGAGAAGCCATCCGCCCTGTCGTATGCGCAGGCGTGCGACCTGGCGGAGTACGCCGACCGCAAAGGGCTGTGGGGAGCGGTTGCCTACATGAAGCGGTTTGCGGTGGGCTATGAGCTGGCGAAGTCCATTGCAAGCCGACAGGAGGAGTTCGGAGAAGTCACGGTGGTGGAGATTCGCTTCTCCAACGGTCCCTATCCGGCAATCTGGGGCATCCAGAGCGCACCTCAGGCGTTTCTGATTGGTCAGGCGGTCCACCTGTTCAACCTGGCGCGCTACTTTGGCGGCGAGGTGGAGGAGGTCTATGCCCGCTTGCACACGGTGGGCGAGAACCGCTTCGGCTATGCCATCAACCTGCGCTTTGCAGGTGGCGTACTGGGCATCCTGAACCTGAACGCGCTGGAGTCGCCCTCCTGGAAGATTCACGAACGGCTTGCGCTCACGGGGGTGGACTGCTGGCTGGAAGTGGAGGATATGCTCCGCCTGCGCTATCGCCCGCGCGGTGAGCCGCTTGGGGAAGCCCATCTCGGCGGCAGAAACCAGTGGATAGAGTGGCAGCCTGACTGGACGGAGATACTGCGCGTGCATGCGGTCGGCTGCTTTGGGTATCTGGGCGAGCTGCGCAACTTCGCCCGGAGCTGCCTGGGATTGGAGACGCCCCGAAGTACCCTGTGGGACGGCGCGAGAGACCTGCAGGTTGCCGAGGCGGTTTGGAACAGCGCACAGAATGCCCAGCCCGTGACGTTAGGCTGATACCCTCAGCCAGAAGAGCAAAAACGCCAGCCCGAAATCATCGGGCTGGGCGTCCTTCTGGCTCAGTCGTCTCCAATCGCGCCGAAGTTGCGAGCCAGCACGCCGAAGTGAAACAACGTGACGCCCCCTTCCAGTGGTTGGAGTGTTATGAAGGCAATCCACAACCAAACGGCGAATATTTCATGTGGGGGATAGCACGATGGAACATGCCAATCTGCAGATTCTGGTAGCAATTGCGCTGTTCATGTTTTTCATTCTGGGCAACATCCACGCCGCGCGGCGGGGCAGGGCGCGGTTCATCCGGCGTATTCCCGGTTTGAACGAGATAGACGAAGCCATCGGTCGGGCGACGGAGATGGGGCGCCCGATGATTTTTCACCCCGGCGTGGGCGAGGTGCAGAACGTGGGCACGCTGGCGGCGCTGGGTGTGCTGGGGCATGTGGCACGCAGGGCAGCGCAGATGGGTTCCCGCGTGATTGTCACCACCGCGATACCCGTCGTCGTGCCCGTCGCCGAGGACATCGTGAAGCAGGCGTATGCCCAGGCGGGGCGTCCCGAACTGTTCAACCCCGAAGATATCCGATTCCTTGCCGCATCGGGCGACCAGCTGGCGCTGGCGACCGCCAATGTGATGACGCAGGAGAAGACCGCCGCGCACTTCTTCTTCGGCATGTACGACTATACCTCCCTGTTGCTCACCGAACCCGGTCAGCGCACAGGCGCCATCCAGATTGCCGGCACCGACCAGTACTTTCAGGTTCCATTCTTCATCGCCAGCTGCGACTACACGGTCATCGGTGAGGAGCTGTACGCCGCGAGCGCGTATCTGACCCGCGACCCCATCATGCTGGGCAGTCTGGTGGGGCAGGACTACTCCAAGATTATCGTGCTGGCGGTTATCCTGCTGGGCGCGTTCAGTGTGACCTTCCTCGGTAGCCAGAACCCGTTTGTACAGATAATAGGAGTGTACCGGTAGCGATGACGAAACGTCGGCTGATTGCGCTGGTGACTTTCCTTGCCGGGCTGTATTACTTCCTGGAGTTCGTGGTTCCGCCTACCGTTCCCTGGCGTACCCTGCGTGGGGAGGTGGTGTCGGTGTCGCCGACCGCTATCGTCCTGCGGGTGGACGGGCAGGAGCGACAGATTGCCATCGAGCCGAACCTGATTGCCTATCGAGAGCGACCGACAGGCGCACCGGAGCGGGTAGAGCCTGCGCAGCTGCGCGTGGGCGACAGGGCACAGGTTGGACCCAGCACCTACCTCTCCGACTGGATCACCTCCGTGAACAACTTCTTCATCGTGCTGGGGGCGATGGCGTGGGGCATGGGGCTGATTAGCCTCGTGATGGTGCATTCGGGCAATATCCGTCGTCGGCGACCGGAGTGGTATGGCAGTGTGCTGTTCTTCGTGGCGGTGGCGGGCGGGATGGTGGCAGGGCTGGGATACGGCGTGGAGAGCGGCTGGCTGAAGGAGGCGAACGACGTGGTCTTCAACTACCTGCTTCGCCCGATGAGCTCCACCGTTTTCTCCCTGCTGGCGTTCCATATGGCGACGGCGTCCTATCGGGCGTTTCGCGTTAGGTCGGGCGAGGCGGCGCTGATGATGGCGTCGGCGTTCATCGTGATGCTGGGGCAGATACCGATTGGGCTGTGGCTGACACACGGTCTGCCTTCGTTCCTGCAGTTACCGGTGATGGCGCAGTGGATTCTGTATATCGCGAACTCCGCCGCCGTGCGCGGGATGTGGTTCGGCATGATGGTGGGTGCGATTGCGGTCGGGCTACGCTTCTGGCTGTCGCTGGAACGCGGGGCGTTCTTTGACCGAGAACTGTAGCGCGAAGGAGTTGACGGCAAATGTGGGAATGGCTAAGCAAGCTTCAGGCGATAGACCGACGGTGGATATACCTTTCTATCTGGGTGGCGTGTGCCCTGCCGTTCGTGGTGAATATCAAACTGCCCGTTTACGTCTCGCCGGAGACGCGGCGGCTGTACGAGTTCATTGAGAAGTGCCCACCAGATAAGGTGGTGCTGGTGGACAGCGCATGGGACGCCGGCAGTCAGGGCGAGAACTGGGGGCAGGTGGAGGTGGTGTTTGAGCATCTGTTCCGCCGGCGAATCCCCTTTATCGTGACTTCGGTGGAGATTACGCCGCTGGGGGCGCAATTTGCCGACAAGGTGATTGAGAAGCTGGTGCGCGAGAAGTTCCCCGACCGCAAATACGGGGTGGACTGGGTGAACCTGGGCTACACCAAAGGCGGTTGGCAGGCGATACAGCAGATAGCCAGAGACATCCGCCAGCAGTATAAAAAGGATTCGCGCGGCTATTCCTTAGACGACGCCGAAAACCTTCCGCTGATGCAGAGGGTGCGCAACATCGAGGACATCTATCTGGTGTACTCGGTCACCTACTCGCCGATGGAGGACTGGATTCCCTTTGTGCACGGGGTGTACGGCACGCCGATAGCCTTCGGTTGTGCGGGCATACAGTCCACTACCTACTATCGGTATCTGCTTTCGGGACAGCTGGTGGGGATGCTGGTGGGCGTGCGCGGCGCAGCGGAGTATGACGCCCTGCTCCATCCCGACATTCGCGAGCGCAACAGCATGGGCACGCGGTTGATTGTGCCGCAGGCGTTCGGGCATCTGGTGATTATCGTGGCGGTGATACTGGGCAACATCGGCTACTTCGCCGCACGCAGGAGGAGAGGCTGATGGAAGGTGCGCAGACGTGGCAAATCTGGCTGGCGGCAATTGTGACGCTGGGCATCTATTCGTATCTCATCAGCGATAACAAGCTGTATCGCCTGCTGTTGAACGTGATGATTGGGCTGGGAGTGGGCTATAACTTCATTGTCATGTGGAAGCAGGTGCTGGCGCCGCTGTGGTGGGAGCCGATGGTACAGGGCTTTTCGGCGGTGTTCAGTGGTTTCGCGCCGGGCAGTGCGCAAGCATTATGGGTTTTCGTCGGTCTGCTGGGCACGCTGTGGTATTTCCAGTTCAGCCGCAAGTATCTGTGGCTATCGCGGATTGTGATTGGCATGACGCTGGGCGCGGGCGCGGGGGTGGTGTTCAAACAGCAACTGCTGATGAACATGCCGCAGATTGCCGATTCGTTCCGTCCGCTTATCGCTCGCGCAGATGGCACGCCGCTGGTCGGGGGGAGCGCCGCGCCGGTGTCGCTGTGGATGTCGTTGAACAACATTATCTTTGTCGGAACCATCGTGTGCGTGATGGTCTATTTCTTCTTCTCCTTTGAGCACAAATGGGCGCCTGTCCGCCATACCGCCCGCATGGGTCGCTGGTTGTTGATGATTAGCTTCGGGGCGTTCTTCGGCAACACGGTGATGACCCGTATGGCGGTATTTCTGGAGCGACTGCAGTTTCTTCTCCGCGACTGGCTTCACCTCGGCACGTTTTGAGGGGGGTCGTGCTGTTAAAATTGCTATTTTTTGGCTTCGCCGTCAGTAAAAGGGCAAAATCTTCTTGCAACTTTTTGACGAGAATGGCATCATAATAAATAAAGACGACGGCAGGCAGTAAGTCAGGTTACTGACGGCTTGCGGTTGGAGTAAAGAGCCTGCCATACCACAAGGTGGTGTCTGGATGCGCAGTGTGCTGGTCTCGTTGATGTTTGTTGTGGCAGTCTGTTCTGATGTCGTGTTCGCTCAGCCGGAAACACCATTTGAGGTGCTCCAGCCAGAGCACGGTAAGGTGTTCGCGTGGTCACGTACTCGCCCCGACATCCATATTGAGGTGCGAATTCCCGTTCTGTCCGCTGAACATCGCTCGTTTGTCACCGCGAATATCTACGACCCTGCAGGCAACGTGGTAGACCGTGTCGCCCTGTATGATGATGGTTCCCATGGTGACAGCCAGCCGGGTGATGGCATCTTTACGGGAACCTACTCACCCCAGCGGACGGGCGACTACGTGCTGAAAGCGCGATGGCAGTGGACAGACCCCGCTTCTGGAAATCCACGTGAACGGTGGACATCGGCGTATTCCTTCGCGGTGGAAGCTGTGCCCTATCCGCGAATCATCTCGCCAACGCCCGGACAGCGTGTGGGCAGTCGGGTGAAGGTGACCGTTCGGATGCTGGCGGGTGAAGAGATGAGACCTTATGACCCGCAGGGCGATGAAACCATTCGGGTGCGTGCCTGGGCGGAGCCATCCGCGAAGGCGGTTGTGCCCGACAGGTCGGGGGGCGAGTTTACCGCCACGCTGGAGCTTCCCAAACCGGGCGGTTATCGCCTGTTCGTAACCACCGCTGTGCTGCGGCGGGGACAGTGGATTGAAGCCGAACCCGAAAGCGTGCAGGTGCAATACAACCGTCCATCTACGTGGCCCTTCTGGATTGGCGGGCTACTGCTGGTAGTGGGCGTGCTGTTGCCCGGTAAGAAGGTTCCGCTTTACAGGCACTCCCTGCGTCTGCGCCGGGCGGATGGCTTCACCCAGACGGCAGAGATAACCCCGCAGCTACTCCAGACGGTGAGGAAGACGGTAGGCGGTCAGGGCTGTGACATCAAGCTATCCGGCGTGGAAGGCATGCTATTTACGCTGGTAGCCGAGCCGGGTGTGAAAGCGCTTCGGGTGGAGCCGGGTGAGGTAAAGGACCTGAGCAAGGAAATTCGTCCTTTGCAGGGGGAAGTCGCGCTGCGCTTCAATGACTGGGCACTGGAGTATGAAGGGGTTCACCGTGCTGGCGAAACCCGACAACTGTGGAAGCAATTCACACCCGTGAAGTGGGTGTTGGTTGGGTTAGCGGTCCTCGTGTTGCTTTACGGCGGCTGGACCTGGTGGCAGTTCCAGCGACTAACTACGCTATAAGGAGGGTATCACTCATGGCTGTTCAATCAAAAGTGTCTGACGTTCTTGAGCAAACCGTAACAGCGGTTCAGTTCCACGAGGGTGGCACGTTCCGCCCCACGCTGGTGGTCGGGCTGGGCGGCAGCGGCGTCAATACCGCCCGACGGCTGAAGAGGCTCCTGCACGAGCGGTATCAGGTGCGGGGGCTGATTGGCTTCCTGTTTGTGGACACAGACCAGGGTCCGTATGGTGCTGACCCTGAGCTGGCACCGGTAGACAAATCCGAGAAGGCAACCATCTTTGTCCACAACCCGGAGCAGCTACTCGAAGAGTACCGGAGCAATCCCAAACTTCACCCCTATTTCGAGTACATCCTCAACTCGAATCTCGATGTAACCATGCTACGCAACGCAGACGGGGCAGCAGGCATCCGTCCGGCGGGACGGTTTGCCTTCCACGCCTCTTTCGATGTGCTGTATACCGAGTACCTGCAGCCGGCGATACATCGTATCATGCAGGTACGGGAGCTGACGAGTGCCATGATGCAGGGCGTGCCCCAGAAAGTGGAGGTCGAGCACTTCAAACCCAGGATATACCTTATCTGCTCCGTGTGTGGAGGCACCGGTTCGGCGATATTCATGGATACCGCGATGGCTCTGCGCTATATCATGGAGCAGAACAATCTGGACGGGGAGATAGTGGGTGTGTTCTACCTGCCCTCGGTGTTTCGCAATGAGAGCGGCATCAGTGCCTCGCTGATGGAGGTTATTGAGGCGAACGCATACGCAACGCTCATGGAGCTGGAGTACCTGTGCAACCCGCGCAACCTGAAGGAACAGGAGTGGACCTTCCGGTTCCCCATCATCGGCGAGTACCGACTGCGCGAACCGCTGGTCGACGAGGTCTTCCTGGTGGAGGGAACCAACCAGCAGGGGCAGTTCCTTTCCGACAAACTGCATGCTTTCGAAATGGCGGCGCGCAGTCTGCTGATAGACATCGGTTCCCCAATCGGGGCGTATGCACGCAGTGCCAAGCGAAACTCGCTGGCGGTTATTGAGACCATCCCCTGCGCTGAGACGGGACTTCCGCGCCTGATGAACAGCCTTGCCGTCACCAGCCTGGCGGTGCCTGTAGATGAATTACTGCGCTACTGCGCCATTCGCGCAGCGCGAGAGATGTTCGGTGAACCGCCAAATGCCGGTACGGAGTGGCAGGTTACAGCCGTCGTAGATGAGTTCCTGAGCACGAATCAGCTGGAGGAGCGCGGATCCAGCAACCAAATCATTGAACGGTTGTTAAAGGGGCCGGATGGCAAACGCTACGTCTACAACCCGCCGTCCGTCAGCGACATCCTGAACGAGGCAGAGGGCGCAGGTAAGAAGAATATCAGGTCGCAGGCGCAGTATTGCAAGGATTGGTCTGATAGAGAACTCGATCGGCTGAGGCGGGAGTGGCTCGCCGAGAAACAGAAACCTATTGCACTGACGGCGGAACAGGTTCTCGGCGAGGCTAAGGAGGCTATCGGCAAACGTGCCGAGGAGATTCTCAGAGAGCGCGGACACGATGGGTGCATGGCGTTTCTGGGAGAACTTACTGGCGTTTTCGAAAAAGTGTGCGGCGAGCTGACCGAAGAAATCCGGGAACACGAAAAGCGAATGCAAGATGCAACCGACGCGATACAGCGTGCGCTGGAACAGGTCGAAGAAATCGCCGGAGGTCGCTGGTGGCAGGTAGGTGGGCGTGACAGGTTGATCAACCTCGTGGAACAGGTTCGCCAGCAGTTGACCATCTACGCCGACCGAGGCCTTCGCAGGGAAGCCTCTCAGCAGGCTTTGCGAATACTTAACGCCGACGTCGGCAAAGAGCAAAAGCCATTGATTGCTCAGATCAAGGACTGGCGCGAGCTGGTACAACACTGGAAAACGCACGACCAGAACACCGACAACGTCCTTCGGGGCAGGGATGGTGTTAAAACATCTTCTCCGCATACCAACGGTTACGAGCTGGAGTGGCTGGCTATCCTGCGTCAGGACTTTGATGCCTTCTATCGTACGCTCAATATAGATTTCGGTAAAATCCGCAAAGTCTATGCCGAGCTGAAAGAAAAGTATCAACATGAACCAGCATTTGGCTCCCTCAGGAGCACACACATCGGTCATGAAGAGGAAGCGGATCTCCGTATCGCCGCGGCGGCGGAAGTGCTCAGAGAGGAAGTCAGAGCCAAAGCGAACATCGTTGTGATCCTGCAGGGCATTGATCAGAAGAACGAACGAACACCATACCTGCGCCGCAAACTGAAAATGCTCTTCGACGTCTGTCAACCCTTCTGGAGCACCAGCGACCCGCCGGGCGAGCCGCGCTACGAAACCAGCGTGGCAGTGAGTATACCTCCAGCAACAAACGGTAAGACCCCCGAAGAACTGCGAGCCGCTGTGGATGACCTGTGCAGGGAGTATGGTGTCAAAGCTGAGTCAGTGCAGGATGGCTATCCGTTCGCGATTACGGTGTTAAAGCGCTGTTATGGGGCACGGGCTTACTATCTGCGCAGTGCCAACCAGATGCGTCACTTCTACGAGCGACGCGCCGCCAACGAACAGGTACGCCATCGCCTGCACGTGGATAAACGGTTCTTCGACACCCTGCCCAAGCTTCACCCTGTGCACCAAACCGACGAAGAGGTGGAACTGTGGGCATGGGGTGTCGCTTTCGGCTACATCGCCCAAAAGGGCGGCAAATACTACCTGAGTGTCCACCGTGGGCGAAGGGGGGAGTTTATGCCAAAGTACTCCTCGGAGTGGCCGCTGTTAATCACCGAGCATCTGCCGTCTGGTTGGCAGAAACGGGTTCTGAAATACCCAGATAATGAGGACCTCTTGCACGCGGGACGCCAGCAGGCAATGGAGAAGTTTTCCAGCAACGAACAGCAGAAACAGCTCCTCCGCGAGGTGCGGGCGCAAGTCGAAAAGCAGATTACCTTAGCGCGGGAGCTGGACCTGCTCGAGGAATACTATACACGGCTGGTGGGGGTGTTTAATCAGGAGGAAAACGAGCAGGTAAGGAAGCAGCTTCGGAAAGAACTTGAGGCTGTTCGCCAATACATGTTATGTCTTGAGGGGCGCCTGGAAGACTCCCATGCCAGCTGAGGAAACAGCCGTGTACCCGACTATCGTGCTGGGCAGGGGAGAGGTCAGCACACAGGTTCTGCAGAAGCTGGCGAAACTGCTGGACGTACACCGCTCCCCTGTCCGGTATGTGGTCGCCGTAGGTACGACCGATGGTTCCAGTTATGAGGCTCTACACCAGCCCAGCGTGCATACCAGCGAGCCGTTCATCACCCCGCTATCCAGGTGGATGCATGCCATCCGCTCGGAAGAGAACCTGACGGCAGCCCGTGAAGCAGGACTGAGCGTTGGACCGCCTGGCGGCTACCTGCTGGTGCAGATATTGCTGGTGGTGGACAGCGCGAACCTGCCGGACGTGCCTGCCATCGTGCAGGAACTGCGTCAGGCTTCCGCTCATGCGCAGGAGGAGCTTCCTGTGCGCTTGCATCTGCTGGTTCTGCACCCCTTCCATAACCTGAATACCCTGCGCTTGCCGGAATCGCCTCTTGCCGCGGCGGACAGATGGCTGGTGCCCTGTGCCACTTGGCTGGTCGGGCTGATACGCTCCGATGGCTCCAGTATCACCTGCGAGCAGATGGTGGAGACCCTGCCTTACCTGCTCTATGCCGCTATCCATACCGCTTCCTCTGCGGGGGAGCACTGGTTCTTCTGCTCACCGTCGCATTCTCCCGACGCCGTGCTGACGCTGGGCTTCAGCTTTCTGGTACTTCCGCTGGCAGAGATCGAGCAGGCGCTGACCGACAAGCTGACCGCCGATACCTTCCAGCCTCTGCTGGAAGAGCCAGAGGAGCCTCCGCCCCTGCCTCAGGAGGTAACGCCAGCCGAAGGCAGCTGGTGGCAGACCCTGCTTTCCAAACTGCCCGGGCTGGTGTCGGGTGGAGCGGGGTTGACCCTGAGCCTGCTCAGGCAGGAGACGCCCCCGATTGGCAAAGACCCGCGCCGGTGGCTTCAGGAGTCGGATGAGTGGGATGCGCGGTGGCAGCAGGAGACTCTAACCAAATGGCGCGAAGGCTTACAGCAGGCGGCGGATGACCTGTTGAGCGTATTCCAGCAGAAGGTGCACGAGGAGTTTTCGCGTTACGGTCGAGTCCTGACAGGTCTCGTGCCTCTGCTGAGGTTTCTTGTGCGGGGGATGGCTCAGGCGATAGAGGGGTGGAGCATCTTCAAACTGGAGATGCCGAAACTGCCCACCGAATCCCTGCAGACAGCACGGGCGCAGTTTGAAGCGGCGTTGCAACAGCTCCCAGAAACCAGCTGGCTGGTGCGCTGGTCGTTGATAGCGGCGGTGGTGGGATGGCTGGTGCTGGGGCTTGCGGGTTACGCGGTATACACCTCCCTAGCTCTACCGCTGGCATGGCTGGTGCCGATAGTGGTTGGGCTTCCCGTACTGATTGGTGCCAGCATTGCATGGTTCCACTATCACAAACGCCGCCGCGAGGTACAGGAGGCATGGCAAGTATACCAGCAGCGGTTGCAGGAGTTCCACGCGGCACAGATGCGTCTGAGCGCGCTGGAGGTATTGCGCGATGCCGCCGAGAGGGTGCGGAGCATCGTTGACCAGCAAGTGGCGCACGCGGAGAGCCTGACACAGCGGTTAACGGGCATGGTCACGCTGAGACAGGCGGCGGCGCTGGGGTTGCGGATTATCCTGCCTCCGTGGATAAAGGTTGCGATAAGCGCATGGAAGCACCTTCAGCCGGTGGCGCAGGAGCTATGGGGGCATCGCGACCTGCGCGAGCTTCTGCGCCGCCGCGCCGAGAGGGAGGGTATCACGACCCCCGAAGACTGGCTGAAGAGCATGGACTATCTGGCGAGCGACCTGCGCGATTCGCTTGTGCATCACTGGATGACGCCTCAGCATCGTCGGCTGAGCTACTACCTGCGCCAGCGATTTTGTTCGGAAGACGAGATGCGCCAGTGGCTGCAACAGCAGATGGAAGAGATGGCAGAACAGGCATCCTGTCTTCTGTGGCGCAGTGCCAAGCCCCCTCTGCAAAGCTGGCAGTTCGTGGATGTTAGCTTGCCGTCGACTCACGGCTCGCATGACGACGGCATTATCCTCGTGCCGGACATGATGGGGCGGGTGTGCGTGGGTGAGGCGTGGCTGCAAAACGGCTCATGACGCGCGTTGTTTGACATCGGGTAATCCGTGTGCTATAATGGACAGTGCGTGGGCGGTTGGCGCAGCGGGAGCGCGCCTCGTTGACAACGAGGAGGTCAGTGGTTCAAATCCACTACCGCCCACCATATTTTGTTGTACGCTCCCACTGCTTCCCGTCCCTCTGCCACTATACGTTGTACGGCAACAGGTGCCTGCTAATCCCATAGCGAGGCGCACTCATCAATGTTTTGCCGTTTCCTACCTCGTATAATGATGGAACAGCGTCAGGCATTCTTTGAGCTGCTCCCGGATGGGGATGTGCTGTGGGCAGTGTGGTTCGCACTCGCCGCAGTCCAGGCAGGCGTCCGCCTTCTTGCCCTTCACCCACCGCGTGCCGATGGCGTGATAATGCTCATAGGCGTATGCTTTCAACCCGTACACGCGATAGTAGTTCATCGCCTGGAAGATGTGTGAAATATTGACCTCCTCCGGGCAGTACGGCAGGCAGTAGTTACAGCCCGTGCAGTACAGGTCTGCCAGCCGCTTATTCTCTTCCATCGCGGCGTTGATGGCGGCTACCTCTTCCGGGCTGAGGGGCGCGAGGTTCGAGGCTATCGCCGCGTTCTCCTCCACCTGCTCAACCGTGCTCATGCCCGACAGCGCGCAGTCCACGTTTCGGTTGGCGAACACGAAGCGCAGAGCCAGCTCCGCACTGCTGTGCACGCGGATGCCCAGCCGCTCGGCGGTTTCGCGAGGCAGACCAGCCAGCTTACCGCCACCGACGGGTCCCATTACCACCGTGCCCAACCCTTTGGATTTGGCGTAAGCCAGCGCCTCTTCGTTAGCACGGTCCAGCAGGTTGTACTGGCACAGCACGGAGGAGAAGATGCCTAGGTCAATCAGGCGCATCATCACTTCGGGCTTGTCGTGGAAGGAAAAGGAGATGTGACGGATCAGCCCTTCCTCCTTCGCGCGCAGCGCCTCGCGGATGAACTCGTCGCGCCGCTCGTGCTTCAGGAACCACTCGCCGATGCCGTGAAAGTGATAGAAGTCCACATGGTCGGTGTCCAGCTTGCGCAGCTGTATCTCCAGAAGCTCGCGGTAGCCCTTCTCGTTGCCGATGGGATACTTGGTGGAGACGTACACCTTATCGCGCCATCCCTTCAACGCCTTGCCAACCACAATCTCGCTCTGTCCATCGCAGTAGAACCAGGCGGTGTCGATGTAGTTCACGCCCAGCTCAAAGGCGCGATGAATCATCCGTATTGCCTGTTCCTCATCCACCACCCGTTGACCGTCTATCTCCGTCATGGGCAGGCGCATTGCTCCGAAGCCCAGTCGTGAAATGCGGATGCCCGTGTTTCCGAAGTCCCTGTACTCCATATGCCCTCTCCTTAAGCGTTTAATGATTCATCAATTTTATTATACAGTCTCAATGGCTGAATTTCATCTTCTGAATAAACATTAGATAGCAAAAACGCCTTGAGGAAGCCGCTGGCAGGAACTACGAAGGGCTGTGGGCGAATCGAACAATAAAACGTTTCAGGAGGAAGACGCCATGCCCGTACCTGCCACGACGTTACGAAGCCTGGCGCGGGGGATCAACCTGAGCCACTGGCTTTCACAGCATTCACTGGACGAGCCACATCTGCAATCCTATATCGGTGAGCGTGACTTCGCGCTGATTGCCCGACTGGGGTTTACCCATGTCCGCCTGCCTATAGATACTGCTCTGCTGCAGGGGGCGGATGGTGGTTTACGCGAACAGGGGTTTGCCTATGTGGACCGGGCGTTAGACTGGGCACAGGCGCAGCGACTCGGCGTGGTGATTGACCTGCACCCCGTGCCTGCTCCCAAAATCGCGCGAGATGCCGATGCCTATGCACGCTTCGAGAATCTATGGCGAGCCATTGCCCAGCGGTATACCCGCCGTCCGCTGAGTGTGGTGTATGAACTGCTGAACGAGCCAGTGGAGACTGACCCCAAAGCGTGGCGTAACACGAGTATCCGGCTGGTAAAGGCGATTCGCGAGGTGGACGGGCGACATACGATTATCGTGTGTGGTCACAACTGGAGCGGTCCTGATGACCTGCCTGCAATCACTCCTATAGAGGACGACAACATTGTGTACACCTTCCACTTTTACCTGCCGCACGAGTTTACCCATCAGGGAGCTAGCTGGGGCAGTGCACACTGGCGTCCGATGCGCAACGTTCCCTATCCGCTCACCACGGAAAACGTCCAGCCGGTGCTGGCAGGTCTGCCGGAAGAATCTGCAAGTGCCCTGCGCCGACTGGCGGAGCAACGGGTGGACCTCGCCTGGATAGAGAAGCGGATGCAGCCGGTGGTGGAGTATGCCAGACAGCATCGGGTGCCGCTTTACTGCGGCGAGTTCGGGGTCTACCGCGCCTTTTCGCCGCCGGAGGCACGCGCCCGCTGGCTGTCTGATGTGGTCAAAACGCTGGAGAAGTATCGTATCGGCTGGGCGATGTGGGATTACAAAGGTGGTTTCGCCCTGCTGGAAAGCGACAAGCCCGAGCCAAAGCCAGACGAGGCAACCGTGCGCGCGCTGGGATTGAGGTAGCGCGTGGTCCACACTGCTGACGGCGGTCATCGATATGCGCATCATGATCTGAGCAGGTTCCTGGAGGGCGAGGCTCCCGCCGAGCCGTTTGAGGTGTC
>FMJZ01057815.1_pt1 | contig 23509 bp, 21 predicted proteins | sample 1987881 | NCBI WGS metagenome assembly FMJZ01 (sample SAMEA4378227, study PRJEB15110) | soil metagenome | biome: soil; feature: Field; material: Soil | place: India | collected 2015-03-11 | depth 0 m
CACTCCTTTCATATCCTTCAGAAACTCAGGAAACTCCAGTAATTTTTTTATTTGATTTTTTCTCTTTATGAAGTAAACTATTTTTTTAGGAGGCTAAAATGAGCAAGGAGACAAGAGAACAATTTATAAAGAGAATAAGTAAAGAGAGCTTTGAGATTGGTAAGCAGAAACCATCTGCATTTGAGAATGCTTTAAAACAATTTGATAAAGCAGCTTCCCTTTTGAATCTGACAGAGAATCAAATTGCAATGATTAAAGAACCAAGAAAAATTGTGGAGGTAAATTTGCCCGTCAGGATGGACGATGGTTCTATAAAGATATTTAAGGGATACAGGGTTCAGCATAATATAGCCAGGGGACCTTCAAAGGGTGGTGTAAGATTTCATCCAGAGGTTAACATCGATGAGGTTAAAGCCCTTGCCTTCTGGATGACTTACAAGTGTGCAGTAGTAAATGTACCCTTTGGTGGAGGAAAAGGAGGAGTTGTTGTGGATCCGTCCAAGCTTTCTGAAGCAGAGCTTGAGAGACTTTCAAGAAGATATTTTGCAGATTTTATTGAGTGTTTTGGACCCGATAAGGATGTTCCTGCTCCAGATGTTAATACTAACCCCCAGATAATGGGATGGTTTATGGACACATACTCCATGCATTACAGGGAATACATTCCTGCAGTTGTAACAGGAAAACCCCTTGAGATTGGTGGCTCTGAAGGAAGAAGTGAAGCTACTGCATGGGGTATTGTATTTGTTACAGAGGAAGCTTTAAAACATTTGAATATGGAGATTAAAAAATCAACCTTTGCAATTCAGGGCTTTGGAAATGTTGGTTCCAACACAGCAAAGATTTTACATGGCATGGGAGGAAAGATAGTTGGAATCGGTGATATATCCGGTTCTTATTATTCAAAGGATGGTGTCGATATATCTCTTGCTATTGAGTATGTTTCAAAAAATAAAACCCTTGAAGGTTTCGAAAAACAGGCAAATTGTGCAAAGCTTGAAAACTCCCTCGAATTGCTTGAGTTAAATGTAGATGTCCTTGTTCCAGCTGCTCTTGAGAATCAAATTACCAATGAAAATGCGGAAAGGATAAAGGCAAAAATTATTGCTGAGGGGGCCAATGGGCCAACGACAGTTGAAGCAGACGAGATTCTTGACAGAGAAGGTGTGATGGTTATTCCTGATATCCTTTGCAATGCAGGTGGGGTAACAGTATCCTATTTTGAGTGGGTTCAAAATAGAACAGGTTTGTACTGGAATTATGAGGAGGTTATAAGTCAACTTCAGAAAATCATGAAGAAGGCATTTAACGATGTCTATGACGCTGCTCAGTTCTATAAGTGTAACCTCAGGACAGCTGCCTTTATAGTTGCAATAAAGAGGGTTGCAAAGGCTTCGGAGATAAGGGGCCTTTATGCGTAAAAATGTTAGATAAGAAATTTTCGACATATATTTTTAAAATTTAAAGTAAGGAGGAGCTATTGATGTATAGAATTTTTATGAATAGAAGGACATTCGTATTATTTGTGCTATTTATGGTATCAGTGGCCGACTCTTTTACTTCAGATTTTTCAGCTTTTGTGGAGAAACAGAGAGTACAACTTGTTAGTTATCTTGAGAGATTACCTCTATATTTTATTAAGAGTGATGGTCAGTTTGAGAGGGATGTGATTTTTTATGGAATAGGAGTCAAAAACGGTATTTTTTTCGCAGAAGATGGAGTTTATTTAGCATTGCACAGTAAGCAAGATAACAGGAAAGAGGTTGCAGAGATTGTAAGAATTGCTCCGTTGAATGCTAATAAAAAATTTGAGATAAGAGGAGAAGAAGCTAATGAGGCAAAAATGAATTGCTTCATTGGGAATCATCATAAAAGCTGGAAAAAGACTCTTTCAGCCTTTGGAAAAATTAGATATAAGGGAGTTTATAATGGCGTAGATATTATTTTTTATGGGAAGAGTGGAAATCTTGAATATGATATTGTAATAAAACCTGGAGCAGACATTTCCAAGATTTCTTTCGAAGTCTGCGGAATCAAAGAACTCAGCTTGAAAGATGGGGGAATAGTTGCTAAACTTCCATCAGGCAAAACCGTTTTTCAAAGAAAACCTTATATTTACCAGGAAATAGAAGGTAATAAAGTAGAAATTGACGGCTCTTACAGAGTAAAGAAAGAAAATGGGAAACATATTTTTAGTTTCGATATCAAATCTTTTGATAACTCATACCCTCTAATAATAGATCCGACCCTGATCTACTCCACATATCTTGGTGGTTCCTACTATGACGGAGGTTATGGGATAACTGTTGATAACTCAGGGAGTGTATATGTAATAGGGCAGACTTTTTCACCCGATTTTCCCGTAAGGTCTCCAATTAAGGGTAAATCAGGATATTACGATATTTTTATTACAAAAATAAATCCAGAAGGTAATTCTCTTGTCTATTCAACCTTTCTTGGGGGAAATGGAGATGATTATGGTTATGCAATAGCGGTAGATTCTTCAGGTAGTGCCTACATAACAGGTTACACTGAATCAACAGATTTTCCCACAAAAAACCCTGTTCAGAAAAGCAATTCTGGGGGGCGTGATGTTTTTGTTGCTAAGATAAATCCAGAAGGCAATTCTCTTATTTATTCCACTTATCTTGGTGGAAATAACAATGATTATGGTTATAACATAGCTTTTGATAGTTCAGGAAGTGCCTATCTAACGGGAACTACTTATTCATCCAATTTTCCCACCAAAAATCCAATATATAACTATTCAGGATATTACGATATTTTTATTACAAAAATAGATCCAGAAGGTAATTCTCTTGTTTATTCAACATATTTTGGTGGAAGTAACAATGATTACGGATACGGATTAGCTGTCGATTCTTCAGGAAATGTTTATATAACAGGGACAACATATTCCAGTGATTTTCCCGCAAAAAATCCTATAAAGGAAAGGGCAGGGCTCTGGGATTCATTTCTGGTTAAGATAAATCAAGAAGGAAATGTTGTTCTTTCTACATATTTAGGGGGATCTGATAACGATTATGGAACAGGAATAGCAGTGGATTCATTGGAAAATGTTTATCTAACAGGATATACCTCTTCTCCCGATTTTCCCACTCAAAGCCCAATACAGAAAAGTATTTCTGGAAATTACGACCTTTTCATTACAAAAATTTCTACATTGGAAAATAGCATTGTTTATTCAACATTTCTTGGTGGAGGGAACATTGACTATAGCAGGGGAATAGCTATTGATTCAAAAGGAAATGTTTATATAACAGGAGAAACCTATTCATCAGACTTTCCAACCCAGAATCCTTTGCAAAGTTCCAACGGAGGCTACTGGGATGTTTTTATTGTTAAAATAAACTCCGAAGGAAGTGCAATTGTTTATTCTACTTATCTTGGCGGAAGTAGCAATGATTATGCCCATGGAATAGCTGTGGATCCTCTGGGAAATGCCTATATAACAGGTTATACTTCCTCAAGCAATTTTCCAACAGCAACACCATTATACGGATACTCGAGTGGTTATGATGCTTTTGTTGCTAAAATTGAGGAGGGATTAATAAAATATACCTTAACTGTTACAAAAACGGGGACAGGCACAGGAGTTGTTACAAGCGATGAAGGAGGAATTAACTGTGGAGAAAAATGCTCAGAGGGATACGATGCTGGCATTACTGTGACCCTTACTGCTATGCCTGGCTCTGATTCAACCTTTACAGGCTGGAGTGGAGATTGCTCTGGAACAGAACAGAAAATTGGGGTGAAGATGGATTCAAATAAAAATTGTGTTGCCAACTTTGAAAGGGGTTCACTTCCTGATCTCATTGGAGAATGGATAAATGTGCAAATATCTCACCGTGTATCACGGATAAAGGTTATTAATGCTATTTTCAGAATTAAAAACATGGGAACTGCTGAATGTTCTGATGAGTTCACAGTTTCCATTTATTATTCAAATGATGGAACAACCCTTGATACTCTTTTAAAAACGATCACCTTTTCATCCTCAATAAATATAAATGAATACAGGGATTCTTTATTTTCATACTATTTCCCACCCTATATATCACTTTCAGGAAAGTACATAATTGCAGTTATAGATCAGGATAACTCTTTAAAGGAAAGGGACAAAACCAACAATCGTTTTTCTTATGGTCCCTTTGAATAAAATGTAAAAGTGCAACTTGAAAATTAAAGCGAGGAGAGAAAGAAGTGAAGATTGAGAATTTACTTGCATCCGCTACTTGCTTTTCAATTTTATATCTTTCTTTTAACTTTTTCCTTTTAAATTTTAACTTTTCAATTTTCATGGGAGGTTTAAATGAAATTTAAAATTTTTCTTATTTCAATTCTTTCCTTTTCCGTTCTGTTGATCGGTGAGGAGAAAAGAATTGCTTTTTCCCTTCGTGGTGGGCTATATACCCCTTCTTCCTCAACTTATAATGACGAGGTTCTTCCTCCTGTTAATAACTCCTTTACAGAATTCAATGCATGGTTGAGCTCCGCGGGCTTGAAGTCCAATATGAATGAGCTGGATGAGATTAAAGGAGGTATGACCTTCGGAGGAGAAATAGAATTTTTTGTGAGCAGAAGTTTCTCCCTTGCCATCGGAGCTGAGCACTGGATTCAGAAGCCTAAGGCATCCATAGAAGCTACAGGAAAGATAAGTGGAGATTCTTATGAAATTTCAGATGAATTTGAAGTTTCTGCCTCTCTAATCCCGATAGTTGCCACTCTAAGAGTAAATCTTCCTTCTGAGAGATTCCGTGCTTACATAGGTGCAGGTATGGGGTATTATATGGGTAAGATTGTTCTAAAAGAGGAGTGGGATTGGAAAGAAAATGGAGTTTCTTTTGAGAAAGGTTCCTATGAGATAGAATCGAGCGGTAAAGCGGTAATTCCTCATATAAATGGAGGTTTTGATTTTGATATTACAAAGAATATTTCAATTTCTACTGATTTAAGGTATCCCTTCGGAACAATAAAAGCTTTTAAGATTGAAAAAGACACATCTGACCCAACATCAGTTGGAGAAAATTTAAGATTTGAAGATGTAAATGGAAAAGAAAAAGATTTCAAATGGGAGTTAAGCGGCTTTAACTTTGCAGTGAATCTCAAATTTAAGTTTTAACTCTTATTTAAATCTCCATTTCCATACAAAGGAAGAGAAGGAATTTGTAGAACCTACAATTTCTGGCTTCTCCGTGATTTCCAATTTCTTAGAAACTCCCATTATGTAGTATGGACTGAATAGTGGAAGAATTGGGATTTCATCTCCGAGAATTTTCTGGACTTCTCTATAAATAGAAAATCTTTCATTGCGATCTAGTTTTTCCCTTCCTTTTACAAGGAGAGAATCAAGATAAGGATTTGAAAATTTAGCATAATTTAAAACCCCTTCTGAACTAAAGAGATCCCATACATTTGGGTCAAGATCCATTAGATATCCTGATATTGCCAGGTCAAAATTTCCATTTTTTAATGCTAAGCGGAAGGACAGGTACTCTAAAAGTCTTATTTCTATCTCAATGCCAGTTCTTTCAAGCTCGTCTTTTATTATAGAAGCGCAATATCTTCTTAGAATACTTTCTCCATTCGTAACAAGAACAAATTTAAGTTTTTTCCCATTCTTTTCAAAAAATCCTTTCTCCCCCATCTTCCATCCCAGCCCTTTAATTATTTCCCTGCCAATCTCTGGATTGAATTTGTATTGAAATCCATTAACCATCCAGGGTTTAAATATTATGTGGGAGTTTACAACCTCTCCCGCACCCGAAAGTAAATTATTGACAATTTTCTTTCTTGGAATTGAGGAAGCTATGGCTTTCCTCATCTCTTTTGTAAGAAGAGGGTTTCTCAAATTGAAAGCAAGATATGTGTATGAGTTCTTTCTGAAAGGAATTAAGCTAACTTTTGAATTAAATTCTTTATCATCTTTAAGGCTTCTGTAGATTTCATGTTCAATTTCGCCAGCATGTATTTTCTCCTTTAAAAGTTTCAAGGGGTTCATTAAAGGATCTGGATTTACAACAAGTTTATAAAATTCTATTTCAGGTAAACCTTTAAAGTATTTTTTGAACCCTTTGAGTGTTAAATACTGATTGAATTTTATATCTTCAAATTTATAGGGTCCTGTTCCTGAAAGTTTTGCATCAGGCTTTCTACACTCATCCTTCATGTGGGAAGGAAGTATTTTAAAGGTTAAATAGAGAAGATAAGGAGCGAACTTTTTAGTGAGAATTATTCTTGCTTTTCCTGAGTCTATTTTTTCAATTTCTTTAATAAATTCTATGTCAGCTCTATAAGGATACTCAAATGAAGGATCTTTCATTAGATTGAATGTAAAAATGAGATCATGAGTTGTTAGATTCTTTCCATCGTGCCAGAAAACTTTATCCTTTAATTTAATAAGGATTGAGTTCCCTTCTTCCTTCCATTCCTCGACAAGATCGGGCATGACATCACCATTTTTGTCTAAAGTGAAAAGACCACTGAATACCTTATCAGCAATTGAAATACTGACCTCATCAGTTGCAAGAAGAGGATTCAAAGTTACAGGAAAAGATCGAAATGATTCAATAAGAGTATTTTGGGAAGAAAGAAAACAAAAAAAGAAGAGTTGAAAGGATAAAAAAAGACTAAGTTTTCTCCAGAACAATCCATTCTTCGAAATCAGAAATGTAAAAAATCCTGTAATTTTTTTCATCTTCCCCCCTTACATCAAAAAATCTATCAATTGACTTTTTGGGATCTTGTGAACCAATATATCCCGATGAAATTATTTCTTTTATTATTATTTCCTTTCCTCTGTACTGAAATTTTATGGGGATCTCCTCCCCTCTGTGACCTTCATAAAACTGAATTTTCCTTTTTTTCTCCTTCATTTTTGTTCCACTTGATTATACACCTAGATTTTATATTATAATTCCATTATGAAGAAAGAAAAAGAATTTTTCACATTCTCAGGTATTCCGCTAAAGGTATTTTTTACAAAAGATGAGATTGAGAAGGAAGATTTTGAGAAAGAATTGGGAATCCCAGGAGAGTATCCTTTTACAAGGGGAATTCACAGGGAAATGTTCAGGGAAAAATTATGGACCATGAGGCAGTATGCTGGATTTGGGACAGCTGAAGAGTCAAATAAAAGATATAAGTACCTTCTTGAACATGGACAGACAGGGCTTTCAGTTGCCTTTGATTTGCCAACTCAAATTGGACTTGATTCCGATGATCCTCTATCTGCAGGCGAAATAGGGAAGGTAGGAGTAGCTATAAGCTCTCTTTCTGATATGGAGATTCTTTTCGATTCTATACCCCTTGATGAAGTCTCAGTTTCCATGACGATAAATGCAACTGCCTTTGTAATCCTTCCCATGTTCCTTCTAATTGCTGAAAAGAGAGGAATAGACTGGAAAAAATTGAGAGGAACGATTCAGAATGACATTCTCAAGGAATTCATTGCAAGGGGGACTTATATTTTTCCTCCAGAGCCTTCAATGAGGATAACAGGAGATCTGATTGAATTTTGTTGTAAGGATGTTCCTCAATGGAATTTTATAAGTATTAGTGGATATCACATTAGGGAAGCAGGCGCTACCGCTGTTCAAGAGCTTGCCTTTACATTTGCCAATGCCGTTGCCTATGTGGATGAGTTATCAAAAAGAATGAATGTGGACGAATTTGCCCCAAGGATATCCTTTTTCTTCTCTTCCCATAACAACTTTTTTGAGGAGATTGCCAAATTCAGAGCGGGAAGAAGAATATGGGCTAAGATAATGAAGGAAAGATTTAAAGCAGAGAATCCAAAGTCATGGATGCTAAGATTTCATACCCAGACAGCAGGTTCTACTCTCACATATCAGCAGCCTGAGAACAATATAATTAGGGTTGCCCTGCAGGCTCTTTCTGCAATTCTTGGAGGAACACAATCCCTTCATACCAACTCCCTTGATGAAGCTCTTGCCCTTCCTTCTGAGAAATCTGTTAAGATTGCCCTCAGAACCCAGCAAATAATTGCCCATGAAACATCAATTCCCTTGGTAGCAGACCCCCTTGGAGGCTCTTATTATGTAGAATATCTAACAAATGAGATAGAGAAAAGGGTTTATGCTTATCTCGACAGAATAGAGAAAATGGGAGGAGCAATAAAGGCTATAGAGAGTGGATGGATACAAGAGGAGATAAGTGAGAGTGCATATAGAGCTCAGAAAAGAATAGAAATTAAAGAAGATATAGTTGTCGGAGTGAACATGTTTACAGAGGAGGTGAATGCGAAACCTGAAATAATTTATGTAAAGCCAGAGGTAGAAGAGAACCAAAAGAGAAGATTGGCAGAATTTAAGAAAGCACGGGATTTGAAATCGGTACAAGTTTCCCTTGATATTCTCAAGGAGAAGGCAAAGGGTAACCAAAATTTAATCCCCTTTGTCCTTGAAGCTTTAAGAAAAAATGCAACTCTCGGAGAAATTATTTCTACCTTGAGAGAAGTATTCGGAGTTTATCAGCCCTCCAAGAAATCCCTTTGATGAATCTAAAGATTGAGAATTTAAGTGTTTCTTTAAACAATGGCAATGAAGTTTTGAAAGATATAAGAATTGAAATAAAAGAAGGGGAATGGATTGGGCTGGTTGGAGAGACAGGTTCAGGAAAAACAACTTTTCTAAGGGCAATCCTTAGGATACTTCCCGAAAAAATGTTTTTTAAGGATGGGAGAATATTATTCAATGGGAAAGATCTATTGAAAATTAAGGAAGAAGAAATTAGGAGAATAAGGGGAAAAGAGATTTGTTTGATAATTCAGGAACCTCATCTTTATTTTAACCCTTCTATAAAGATCTACAGACAGATCGAGGAGTACGCTCTCTTCCATGGCATGGAAAAGAAGGATTTGAAGGAAAGAATTTATAATTCTCTCAGGCTTTCAGGTTTTGAGGAGCCAGAAAATTGGATAAAAATGTTCCCTTTTCAGTTAAGCTCAGGGATGCTACAGAGAATAGGAATAGGGATGGCTCTTCTTCATGAACCGAAATTTATTTTTGCTGATGAACCTACTTCTTCCCTTGACAGAGCCCATGAAAAACAGATTATTGATCTATTAGGCAATCTGAAGAGCAAAAGAGATATGGGGTTTATTTTTGTTACTCATATGATAGATTTATTGAAGGATGTAACTGAAAAGATGGCTGTGGTTTACAAGGGTAATTTATTAGAAATTGGAAAAACATATGAGATTTTTCAAAATCCTTTTCATCCCTATACATCACTTCTTATTGGAAAATCTTCATTTCAAAAATTCTCTGCGCCTTTAAAGAAAAATTTAAATTCGTGTCCTTTTTATTATTTCTGTTCTTTTAGAATTTCAAGATGTTTGGAGATTCCTCCATATTTTGAAAAATATGGTAGGGTAGTGAGGTGCTGGATATATGAGTGAAATTTTAAGATTCAATAATGTGAAAAAATATTATAAAGGAGGACGAGGGAAGGTTGTTAAAGCCCTTGATGGAGTTAGTTTCTCAGCAAAAGAAAACGCTGTCCTTACCATAATAGGAGAGTCAGGTTCAGGAAAAACAACAATTGCAATGCTTGCTTCTTTTCTCGAAAGACCTACCTATGGAAAAGTTATCTTTAAAAATAAATTAATTGAAAACCCCTCGAAAAAATTTGTATGGAAGGAAATTCAATTAGTGTTTCAGGATCCGGGAAGATCTCTTAACCCGAAAAAGAGGGTGGAGTTTCTGCTGAAAGAACCTCTTTTGAATTATAAAATCTGCTCTACAAAAGAGCTGGATAAAAAAATTGATTTTTTTATGGAATTATTTGGGATGGAAAGGTCCCTTAAAAATAGGAAAGCTGAGGAACTTAGTGGAGGAGAGAAACAAAGATTAGCAATTGCAAGAGCGCTCTTAGTTTCTCCTTCTCTTTTAATTCTTGATGAGCCTTTTTCTTTTATAGATCCAGTAGTCAAAAATCAGATACTTTCTACCCTTGTTGATCACAGGAGAAAGAATATAATGGCATGGATTTTTATTACCCACGATTTAAGGGATATAAATTTCTTTACCGAAAGCCTTATTATTTTGCATAAAGGCATAATTATGGAAAGTGGAAATGTGGATATATTAAAAAATCCTTATCATCCTTACACAAAATTTCTCCTTTTTCCTGAATTTAAAGAAAGTCTTGAAATGCCTTCTGATAGAGGATGTCCTTTTTCAATAAATTGCAATTTTAAAATTGAACTTTGCAAATCAGCCCTTCCTGAATTAAGATTTATAAATTTGAGGTTTGTTAGATGTCATTTATATTGAGATTTTCATTTTTCTTACTTCTCTTTGCTATTCCAGTGCTTTCAGAAGATAGCAAAGAATTAAGCGTTTCAAATTTACCAGTGAATGGTAAAAGCGAAATATTTTTAATAGAGAAGAGTGGAGATGTATTTAATATAAAAAATCTTTCTGAGAAATTTTCAGGAGATAATCGTGATCCCTATCTTTTCTTTCAAAATAATTCTCCTGCTGTTGTATGGGTGAACAAACATAAAGGTGTCCAATCTCTAATCATCTATTCAAATAGAAAATTCACACAATATATCCTTGATTTACCCTTTGATGTTTCGGCACCTGTGATTGAAGAAGACGCATCAGGAAGATTACTTCTTTTAATTCCGTCTCCTTCAGGAATTTTTTATTCCTTCCTAAAAGAAGGAATTCTTCATTTTGAATCTGTCTTTAAATTCCCTTCTTTTTTTATAACCGCAAAAAAAGATAAAGATTGGATAATATGGATTTCTTGGGCAGGGTTTGATGGTAATGACTGGGAAATTTATCTTACAAAATGGGATGGTTCAAGTTTTGGATCAATAGAAAGGATAACTAATAATAATTTTCAAGATATAGAGCCTTCATTGTCCTTAGAACCTCTTGATATCATCTGGAAAATTTATAGAGATGGAAGGTTTATTATAAAAAGTATGAGGGATTCTATAGAAAAAGAAGGGAAAGAGGAATCCTTTGAAATGGATATGAATTCACTCATAGCTTTTGGAGACAGTATTACATATGGTATGGTTGATTACAAGCCTGAAGCAGAGGGGTATGTGCCAAGACTCGAAAGGCTTCTGAAGGCTGAATACTCGGAAAAATTAAAGGTTTTAAACAAGGGGATTCCAGGAGAGGATACTGTTGCGGGTCTTTCGAGGATAGAGAATGTGATAAAGCAGGATCCTTCTCGCTATATTTTAATTATGGAAGGGACAAATGATGTGTGGCATTATCCTGCCTGGTTTACTGCTTTGAATCTGGAAGAGATGATAAAAATCTCTATCTCCTATAAGATGAAACCACTGATTGCCAACATCATACCCAAAGCATTCTGGGCAGAATTTTTGAACCCGAGAATAGAGGAAATAAATCAATTTATAATACAGATAGCTGGAAAGTATAAAATCCCCCTTGTTGACCAGTTCAATGCTTTCATGAGTTATCCTGAAGAAAAAGGTGGATGGAGAGCCCTTTACTCAGGACATAATCATCCCAATGAAGAGGGATATCAGCTAATGGCTGAGGTTTGGTTCAATACTATATCCAAATTACCAAGATTTAAACAGAAAGAGAAGGAAGGGAGAAATGGGAAAAGCAAGAGTGATAAGTTTAATTTTGGGGTCGAAATTCAAAAATAGTTGAAAATATTGAATCTAAAATATACTTATTTCCCCTTTTCATGCACTATTGAGGCTATTTTTACCCCTCAAATTAGGAAACACTTGACAAGGGTTTTTTTTTCTGATACAAAGAAATAAGAATAAAGAAATGAAGGAGATTTAATGTGTTTGGCATGGGGAAAAAGAAGAATTTGGTAGGTTTAGATTTGGGTTCCAATGCGATAAAGCTTGTAGAACTTGGCTCAAGAGCGAAGAAGCATGAAGAAGTATATGAATTGATAGCTCTTGGTTATGAACCACTACCTCATCAAGCTATTGTAGAAGGAACAATTATGGATTCCACAACTGTCTCTGATTCTATCAAAAAGCTTTTTGCTGAGCTGAAGATAAAGAACAACAATGTTGCAACTTCTATCTCAGGAAGTGCAGTTAGTATTAAAAAGATAATCCTTCCTCTCATGAGCCCTGAAGAACTGGAAGAATCAATTCAATGGGAAGCAAAGCATCATATCTCCCTTCCGATTGAAGATGTTAATCTCGACTACTTTATTCTTAGCACTTCTCAAGAACAGGGTAAGATGGAAATAATCCTGACCGCAGCAAGAAAGGACAGGATAAATCTCTATTCAGCTGCGGTTATTCAGGCAGGAAGAAATGTAGCTTTGATGGATGTGGATGGTCTTGCTCTTCAAAATGCATTTGAGGCAAATTATGAGATGTACAGAGATAGGGTGATTGTTCTTATCAATATTGGTGCCTCTGTTACCAATATCAACATAGTGGTTTCTGGAGTCCCTCTATTAATAAGAGATATTTCTTTTGGTGGAAATTACTTTACAGATTTGATCCAGAGAGAGTTCTCTCTGACCTTTGAGAAAGCAGAGAGTCTGAAAAGAGGAAACTCTGTTGATGGGATTTCACCTGCTGTTATCCAACCGTTAATTCAGATTGGCTTTAATGACCTCAGAAGGGAGATTGCTCAAACCATTGACTTTCTGAAACTGTCCTACACTGACAAGAGGATTGAGAGGATTATCTTAAGCGGCGGTTCCTCAAAATTGCCTGGTCTTCAAGGTTTTCTCAGCAAAGAATTTGATTGTCCTGTTGAACTTTTTAATCCCTTCAGGAATATTCGTTTCAGCGAAAAACTATATGATAGGGACTTCTTGATGGAGATGGCACCTGTTTTTAGTATAGCAGTCGGGCTTGCTTTGAGAAAAATAGGAGATTAGTCATGATAAAAATTAATTTATTAAGGGTTGAAAAGAAAGAGGTAAAACCTCTAATAACTGTAAAACCTGAGAAAAAAGAAAAGATCCACACCTCCCTTTTGGTTCTTCTTCTCATTTTAACGGGTGTTTTGATTTTACTATTTTATCTACGCATAACAAGGACGATTGAATCTGAAAGGAGATTGCTTGAAGAGCTTGAAATCAAAAAGAAAGAGCTTGCGGGAGTTATTGCTGATATTGAAAAATATAATGCCCAGAAAAAAGCTTTTGAAGAGAAAATAAGGGTAATAGAAGCTCTTAAAGAAAAGCAGAAAGTGCCGGTTCGTTTACTTGACGAAGTAAGCAAGAATGTTCAAGAGGGTATGTGGTTGAAGAGGCTTGCATTTTCAGGAGGGAAGGTTTCCATCTCAGGGAAAGCTTTTTCCAACAATATAATTGCAGATTTCATATCAGCCCTTGAAACCACTGGTTTTTTTAAAGATGTAACCCTTAAAGATTCAACAATGAGCTCGACTTCAGAAGGTGGAGGGGTATTTGACTTCACAATTGAGGCAAAATTTTCTATTGAAAAGAGGTGAGAGATGGATTTAAAAAAATTATCTCCTCTTGCTCAGTTATTAGTATTTTTAGGTTTTTGTATATTGATTTTGGTAGCTTCTTACTTTGTTTATTTCAAAGGACAGCTCGGTATACTCAACTCGATAAAGGAGCAGAGAAAAAGTGTTCAGGAAGATGTGGAAAAGGCTGAAAAAAGAAAATTGGAAGCAGAAAGGTTGAAGAGGGAAGTTGCATATCTTGATGAAAAGCTAAAAACATTAAAGGAAATACTTCCCGAAAGAAAGGATGTGAGCGATATAATAAAAAAGATACAATCTCTTGCTTACAATTATCGTCTCGAAATTTCGAAGTTTAGTCCTAAACCTGAGGCTCAGAAGGATCTTTACATAGAATGGCCATTCTCCATAAGCATGTCGGGAAATTATCATGACTTCGGATACTTTTTGGATCATCTGAGCAGGTATAAAAAAATCTTTAATGTTGACAACATTGTAATCGCATCTCTTCCAAGACAGACTTCTCTTAGAAGTATAAGCATAACATGGGATGCTATTACCTACATTGGACAGGAGAAACCTCCTACTCCACCTCCACGAAGAGAAAGACCTGCAGGAAGGGAAAAGGAAACCGAAAAGATGGAGGGTATATAATGAGAAAAATTTTTATTTTTATTTTATTTTCCATATTTTCGCTTTCTATTCTCAACTCTCAACAACAACCTCCGAAGAGCGGAGAACAGAAAGTTGCAGGAGATGAAAATCCTCCAGGAGATTATGTCTATGATCCCCAGGGAAGGAGGGATCCTTTCGTTGATCTTCTTGCTGGAGAAAGAAAGGAGAAAACTCCAGGGCTGACAGGAGAGCAAGCTCTTCTCATTGGAGAACTTGAGGTTGTAGGAATCTCTTATGGAAAAGGTCAGTACTGGGCAATTGTAACAGGACCAGATGGTATGCCTTATTTTTTGAAAAAAGGAGATAGGCTTTTTGACGGATATGTATTATCAATAGATTCAAATAAGGTTATTTTTAGAAGGGAGTTAAGAAGACCTGGATTAATTAGAAATTATGAAGATATAGTCAAAAAACTAAGCCCTGAAGAGGAGGGAAAATGAAAAAGATTTGTTTATTCTTTCTTGTAATTTTCTTGCTCTCTTTTTCCATTCAGGGAGAACAAAAGGATGATGTAAGCATTAACAAGGTTCTTTTTGACAATCAGAATGACAAAACAGTTTTCATCTTCAAAACTTCTTCCTTCGTTCCTCTCCCTCCAATCTACAATGATCCATCTGATATCCTTCTTGTGAAGATGGAGTTGAACCAGGCAAATATGAAGGAAATTCCAAGAGAGTATAATGTTAATTCCTCTGTGGTGAAAAAACTTGTCCTTCAACAAAGAGAAAAAGGAGTTCTTGCAAATTTCTTCCTTGCTAAGCCAGTTCCTTACAGAGTTTATTCCGAAAAGGACGAGCTCCTTGTGAATTTTTACAATCCTGAATCTGTTCCTTCTGCAAAACCTAAGACCACAGTTCCTCAGGTAACATCTGAACGTACACCATCTCCTCCACAAGAAGAGAAAAGTATAACCACAACTCAGGTTAAGGATTTGAAAGTTAACCCCTTTGAAGGAGGTCTCGAAGTTCTTGTAATTGGAGAAAACCTTAATAAGTTTGAAGATTTTACCCTTGAAAACCCAAATAGAATAGTTGTTGACCTTATTGAAGCAAAAAATCTTTGTATGAAGGGCGTTTTGCCAGTAAAGGGTAGTGCAGTTGTTAAGTCAGTGAGAGTTGCACAAAACAGGACATCCCCTTATGTGACAAGGATTGTCATTGATGTTACCGGAAAAACCCCTGAGTACAATGTAAAGAGCGTTGCAGATGGGATTTTAATTACTGTATTCTATTCAAAGCTCATAGCTGTTAAGGGAAAGGTGAGCACTGAGACTCCTAAAAAAGAAGAAAAGGTAGCACCTACAGAAACAAAGATAACTCCAGTGGAGAAGAAGGAAGAGAAGGTTGAGGTTCCAAAGACCACGGCACCTCCGAAAGCTGAACAGGAAAAGCCTAAAGAAGAGCCAAAGGAGGAGAAAGTAAAAGAGCAAAAGCCAGAGGCAAAGCCCAAGGAAGAACCAAAAAAACCTGCACAGGAACTCTTCCAGCCTAAAGTGATAACCGAGGAAGGAAAAGTTTACAGGGGAGAAAAGTTCACATTCAGGTTTAAAGATGCTGACATAAGAGATTTTCTCAAGTTTGTTGCCACTGTAGCTAATATTAACATAATTATTGATCCAGGAGTTACAGGAAGAGTAACATGCGAACTTGTTCAGATACCATGGGATCAGGCTCTTGATTTAATTTTGAAGACAAATGGTCTGGGCTCTGTGATGGAAGGAAATGTTTTGAGAATAGCTAAAGTTGAGACTCTCACAAGGGAGCAAGAGGCGGCCAGGAAACTAAAAGAGGCACAACAACTTGCGGGTGAGCTAAAGGTCATAACAAGGACATTAAGTTATGCAAAGGCAAGAGCAGTTCAGCCAATTTTGCAAAAACAGCTCTCCCAGAGAGGAGAGATAATAATCGATGAAAGAACCAACACTTTAATCATCTCAGATATACCTGATAAAGTGGGTGTGATAGACAAGCTTATTGAGACTCTCGATGCAGCAATACCTCAGGTCTCGATTGAGGCAAGAATAGTAGAGATAAACACAAATTATACAAAGAATTTAGGTATTCAGTGGGGATTCTTTGCGGCTGCTGATGCAGCATATGGAAATCAAACTTCTCTTAGGTTCCCGAATTCAATGATAGTTGATGGTTCCGCAATAAAGGAAGGAGGGTTACAAAATAATCCCCTTGATGGATATGCGGTAAATCTACCAGCTCCTGCTTTCTCCAGCGGACTCGGAATTTCTCTTGGAAATGTTGTCGACACTTTTAGATTGGATATAGCTCTAACTGCGCTTGAAACATCTGGACAGGGGAAAATTCTTTCTGCACCAAAGATATCAGCTCAGAATAATGAGACAGCAGAGATTCTTCAGGGAAGACAGATTCCTGTTCAGACTGTTGCTAACAATACTGTTACAACAAGATATGTCAACGCAGCCCTTGAACTACATGTAACTCCCCAGATTACAGCTGAAGGAACAATAATCATGACCATTGAAATAAGAAACGACGCAGCTGATTTTGCAAACCTTGTTCAGGGAATTCCTCCAATAATTACCCAGAGTGCAAAAACAACTGTCTTGGTAAAGGATGGAGGAACAGCGGTAATAGGAGGTATCTACAGAATAGAAGATACCATAACAACAAACTCAGTCCCCGGACTTTCCAAGATCCCAATAATTGGAAATCTATTCAAAGGCTTTTCAAAGAATGTTCTTAATAAAGAATTGCTGATATTTATAACTCCAAGAATTATCAAAGGTTAGGAGGTAAGTAAGATGGCAAAGAAAATAACAATTTTAGTATTAGCCATTCTGCCTTTTCTTTTCTTTAATTCCTGCAATGTCCTTGAAAACAAAACACGCTCCGCATCTGTTCTGCTGATTACATCTCTCGTTGGAATTTCTGGAGGAGGAGAAGATACCACAGCTCTTGACTCCGATGTTGTTATAAATCCTGCTTCAGGAAAGTGTTATTATGTAAAAGGAGATTTTGCAAAGGTAACCTTCACAGCAAAGCTGTTGAGCCCTGTAAGAACCCCAACCTTTTACAATGATATAAGAGTTCAAAGATACAGGGTAAGATATATCAGGACAGATGGAAGAAATATCGAAGGAGTTGATGTCCCTAATTCTTATGAAGGTGCAATGGATATTTATGTTCCAATAGATGGAACAGTAAGCTGGAGTTTTGATATTGTGAGAACAACTGCAAAAGAAATGCCTCCCCTTATAAATTTGATAGGGACAAACAATGTAATTGAGGCGATAGCAATTGTTGATTTCTATGGTGAAGATATTGCTGGAAATAAAGTTACAGCACAAGGTAAGCTCACAATTTATTTCAGAGACTGGGCAAACTTCGACTCTGATTGTCCTCAATAAGGAGGTGCTTGATGAAGAAATTGACCATCTTTATGCTTTTAATTCTTCTTCCTTTAATTTCTTGCAAGAGAGATGAGGTTGCAGAACCTCCTTTAAGCGGACCTTCGACACTATCATATATATTGGAAGGTAGTGCAAATCCAACAATAGTATTAGTTGGAATGGAACGAAATACTACTCAGATAAGGGTTAGATTTTACGATTATACTGGCAAGCCAATTTCAGGAGCTCCAATATATTTTGAAACATTATGGACATATACTCTGGTAACAAAAACAGCTGATAAATATGGAAATGTAGTTAAAGAAAAGACAGAAACGGGTGGAGGAAGAGCTGACTTTGGAAATTTCGATGGATATTATGTTAAGGAGTTTTATACTGATGCAAACGGATATGTCAACATAACTTATACAGCACCTGATTATGAGGAATATTGCCATAAAACAGTCTGGTACAGCGGTTTCTATGGCCCTCCAGATAATCCCTATAGAGATGTATATATTCTTTCAATTGACTCATTCTTCATAAGGGCGAGATGGGCTTCACCACCAAATTCCAACATGCAAATCTATTGTGTAATCCCTATTCATTTAGAAGTGTCTTTTCCTTGGCCATGCGCATGTCCATAGGATTTTAGAGATCTTTCTGAGAAGAAGTTTTGAGATTTAAAGGAGAAATATGTCATCAAAGATAGAAGAGCTTGAAAGGAGAGCTAGATTTAATCCAGATCCCAGGAATTATTTTTATCTTGCAGAAGCTTACAGAGATGAGTTAAATTTTGAAAAGGCTCTGGAGGCTTGCAACAAGGGTCTTGAGAAACACCCAGATTTAATATCAGGGCAAGTTCTGCTTGCGGAAATTTTGTTCAAACTCGGGAGACTGGATGAGTCTTTCAAGCTACTTAATGATATTCTGAGAAGAGTACCTGATAACACTCCAGCTTACAGAATTCTTTACAATGTTTGTATGCAGAAGAGAGACTTTCAATGTGCCAAGAGTGCCCTTGAAAAACTCTTTTTCTTCAATCCCTTTGATGAGGATCTCTCTCAGAAGCTGATGGAAATAAACAGGATTTTCGAAAAAAAGGATTTGCCCGTACCTCCAACTCTACCGGAGGAGCGGGTTCTGGAAAGAGGCGAGGTCAAAGTAAAAGAGGAAAAGGTTGTTCCTTCTCTTCCAGAAGAACCTGTTAAGGAAGAAGTTGAAGAGGAATTTGCAACAAAAAGAATTGAGGCAGGAGATATAGAGACGATGGCGCGAGAGATAAAGGAAAAGGTGGAAGAGGAAGAAGCCTTTGTAACTCCGACAATGGCGGAAATTTATTTGAAGCAGGGACTGGTAGATAAGACAATAGAAACCTATTACAAGTTGTATGAAATGAAAAGAGAAGAGGTGTTTTTGGAAAAAGCAAAAGACCTTGAAGAAAGGGTGCGCAAGTCTTCCTATTACTCAGCTTACGCAAATTTGCTGGAAAAACTTCTGGAAAAAATTTCTCAGATTAAACAGACCAGGTCAAATAATGTTTGAATCTCATTTTAGAGTTCTAAAGGAAAAACTGCCTTCTTCAACAGGTATATTAATCATGGATTCTGACGGTTTAACTGTAGAAAAGATCAACTGGGATGATAAAATTGATATTGAACCAGTGGCAGTTGAGATAGCCTCCTTGATGAATCTTCTAAAGATAAATCCCGAAATTTCAAAATTTGGAATTGTAAATGAGATGATATTTACACATCAGGAATTGACCTTTCTTGTAAAGGTCATAAATCAGAATTATTTCATTTTCTATGCAATGAAGAAAAATGGGAATTTAGGTAGAGCAAGATTTGAGCTGGAAAAGATTAGATTTAAAGTAAAAGGGGAACTTTAGCTTTTTAAAAATATCGTTTAAAATTATAAAATGTGGGCGATTAACTCAGGGGTAGAGTGCTACCTTCACACGGTAGAAGTCGCAGGTTCGAATCCTGCATCGCCCACCATTTCCTTTCCTGATTTTAAATGTTTGAAATAATAAGTGGTATTATAGAGAAGGTAATATTTTTTAATCCTTCCTCAGGATATTCAGTTTTAAAAGTAAAAGATGAAAAATCAAAAAGAAGTATTGTGGTTATAGGACATTTTCCCAAACTGACGCCTGGTGAATCAATTTCTGTTGATGGAAAATGGGTAAAGTCTGAAAAATGGGGTGAGCAGTTTAAAGCAGAAAATTATCAGATACTTACCCCTTCGTCAATCTCAGGAGTGAGAAAATTCCTCTCGTCAGGTCTTATAAAAGGAATAGGTCCTGAGCTTGCCAGAAGAATAGTCGATAAATTTGGAGATGAGACTCTTGAAATAATTTCAAAAAAGCCTGAAAAATTGGCAGAGGTTGAAGGAATAGGAGAGAAAAAAATTGGCTCCATTGTTGAATCCTGGAGAGAGCATAAAGAAAAGAGTCACATTATTATAAAGCTTCAGGAGCTCGGATTAACTACGAAGACAGCTATGAAAATTTACAATGAACATGGAAATAATTCTTTAAAAATAGTAAAGGAAAATCCATATCAGCTCGCTGATGACATTTTTGGAATAGGTTTCAAAATTGCTGACAGAATAGCCCTATCCTCAGGAATTGAACCAAAATCTCCCTTAAGAGTAAAAGCTTTCATTCTTTATTTAATGAGCAAAGAAATTGAGGATGGTCATGTTTTCTCCTTTTCTGAGAGTGTAGCAGAGAAAGCTTTAAAAGAGTTGGGGATTGAAGATAAAGAAGCTATACTGTTTTTGATAGATGAGCTCGTAAAGGAAGGTAAAATTGTAAGAGTAGGTGTAGGAGAAAGGGATGCCATCTATCTCCCATTTTTTTTAAAGGCAGAGAATGAGATTGCAAAATGTATTGTTGAAAATTTGAGTTTCCCAAAGACTCAGTTTGTCATTGACACAAAACAGTGCATAGAAGAGTCTGAAAAGGAAATGGGAATAAAATTTGCTCCCAGGCAGAAGGAGAGTATTGAAGCTTCATTAAAAGAGAAGGTAATGATTTTGACAGGAGGACCTGGAACTGGAAAAACAACAATAATAAGAGCAATTATTAATATATACAAGAGACTTGGAAGAAAAGTTATGCTTTGTGCACCAACGGGAAGGGCTGCAAAAAGGCTCTCTGAGACATCGGGTGAGGATGCAAAGACAATTCATAGACTCCTGGAATACAAACCAGGAGAGAATATTTTCTTAAAAAATGAGCGAAATCCTTTGAAAGCAGATATGATTATAGTTGATGAATTTTCCATGGTGGATATTCCTTTAATGTTCAATTTTATGAAGGCAGTCTCGCCATGGACAAGCCTTTTATTTGTTGGAGACAAAGATCAGCTCCCATCGGTTGGTCCTGGAAATATCCTTAAGGATTTGATTCAATCAGGGATTGTGAAAGTAGTCGAACTTGAAGATATATTCAGGCAATCAAGGGAGAGTATGATTGTTGTTAATAGTCATAGAATAAGAAAAGGGATGTTCCCTTATCTTTTTATTAAAGATAGAGAAGACTTCATTTTCATATCTGAAGAAGATGAGGAGAGGGCATTCCGCAGGATTGTTTACCTTGTTACAGAAGAGATACCTCAAAGATTTGGATTTGACCCTATGAGCTCTCAGATTCAGGTTATAGCTCCCCTCTATAAAGGAATTTCCGGAGTTGACAGTTTTAACAAAATTTTACAGGAAAGATTGAATCCTAAAGGAGAAAGCTTCCCAGGGATTTCTTTCAAAATAGGGGACAAAGTTATGCAAATAAAAAATAATTATGATAAGGATGTTTACAATGGAGACATAGGAAAAGTTTTATCTGTGGATGAAAAGGGTCTTACTGTCCTGTTTGAGAGGGAGATTAGGTACGATAGAGAGGAACTTGATGAATTAACCCTTGCTTATGCTATATCAGTTCATAAATCCCAGGGGAGCGAATACGAGGCATGTGTTATGCCTGTTCTGACCCAGCAATACATAATGCTTCAGAGAAATCTTCTTTATACAGCTCTGACAAGGGCAAAGAGACTTGCTGTCATTGTTGGTTCCAAAAAGGCTCTTGCAATAGCAATTAAAAATAATAAGCCATACAAAAGAAATACAAGGCTCTCTTCGCTTCTAACAGATTTAAAAAAAACAAGCTAAATATTTCTTAAACTCTGGATTTGTTGTTTTTAAATGCAAAACTTCTAAAATTTATAGCTTTTTGCTATCGTCTCATGGCTTCTACTGAATAAAATCTGCATTTTTGTTGAATTACACAAATGTCTATGGTATAAAAATTCTCTTAATGTTATATGGAAAGAAGATTATTTATTTGACTATACCTTTTATTTTTGCCACTTCCTGTGCCTTAATTCCGAAAAGGGGTTTATCCTTAAGAGAAAGTGTGATTTTAAGGGCTGAGAGACTAATTGGAGCTCCATACAAATACAATGGAGCAGATACTTCCGGATTTGATTGCAGTGGTTTTGTTTACTATGTTTTTTCAAAGGAAGGAATTCTTCTTCCACATTCAACAGATAAGCTTATTAAAACAGGGAGAACAGTATCCCTAAGAAGGGCGATGAAAGGAGATCTGGTTTTTTTCAAGATTGAGAAAGAGGGATTACATGTTGGAATTTACGCTGGCAAAGGAACATTTATTCATGCATCAACAACGGGTGTGAAAAGAGAGATTTTAAATAAATACTGGAAAAAAAGATTAATTAAAATAAAGAGGTTAATATGAGCTTTAGAGAGAGGTTCAGGATTGGTGTTATAGGAGGTAGTGAGGTAAATAGTAGAATTTACCGTGTAGCCTACGAGATCGGGAAAGAAATTGCTAAGAATGGATACATCCTTGTTTGTGGGGGTCTTGGAGGAGTTATGGAGGCGGTTTCGAAAGGAGCAAAGGAAAATGGTGGAGTTACAATGGGAATCCTTCCCGGAACTGACAAGGAAGATGCGAACCCATATATAGATTTACCTGTTCCCACAGGAATTTCCTATGCAAGGAATATGATAGTTGTTCTTAATTCCGATGTTATTATTGCAATTGATGGTAAATATGGAACTCTCTCAGAAATTTCTTATGCTAATATTTTTGGAAAGAAAGTCATAGGGCTTGAAACATGGGATATTGAAGGAGTAGAAAAAGCTGAAAGTGCAGAGGATGCGGTAAAAAGAGCAATTTTATTTTTAAAATCAAGATAAATTTTGAGGAGGATTCATGAAAGAAGAAATCTTAAAAAAATTGAAAAAGGAGACCCTCTGTGTCCACGGCTCGGGGAAAAGAGACCCTTATGCAAGGGCAGTTTCTTTTCCCATTTATCAAAGTTCAACATTTGCATTCGAAAGCACTGAAGATGCTCTTGAAGTTTTTGACGAAAGGAAACCAGGTTATGTTTACACAAGATGGGGAAATCCAACAATTGATTATCTTGAAGAAATGATGGCCCTCCTTGAGGGAGGGCAAAGCGCACTAATAACCTCTTCTGGAATGGCAGCTCTTTCAACCCTTGTATTTGCCCTTGCAGAAAAAGGAGAAAATGTTGTTACTCAACCGATTCTTTACGGAGGTTCCTTTAATTTTTTCAAAAAATTTGCACATAGAGTCGGCATTGAAGCAAGATTTACTGAAGAGCCTGTTCATGAAAACATCGAGAAACTAATCGATGAAAAGACAAAGTTGATTTACATTGAGACCCCAGCCAATCCTACATTGATGATTGTTGACATTGCAGAATGTGCAAAGGTGGCAAAGAAGTATGGTATTCCATTAGCAGTTGATAATACCTTTGCTACTTCCTATCTTCAGAATCCATTATCCTTTGGTGCTGAAATTGTCCTTCACTCTGCGACAAAATATATAAATGGACATGCTGATACTGTAGGTGGCATTCTTGTTGGCTCAAGAGAGTTCATAGGAAAGGCAAAAAAAGAGGTTTTAAGAGAGCTTGGCGGAGTTTTAGACCCCTTTGGAGCATGGCTTATGATAAGAGGG
>FMJZ01019172.1_pt1 | contig 23504 bp, 20 predicted proteins | sample 1987881 | NCBI WGS metagenome assembly FMJZ01 (sample SAMEA4378227, study PRJEB15110) | soil metagenome | biome: soil; feature: Field; material: Soil | place: India | collected 2015-03-11 | depth 0 m
GGCAATGCCACACTTTTCAGCACCCTCAATCAGCAAGTGTTTTGGCTCTCCCAAACCGACTGCGGGAGCTGTGCTACCTGTTTCAGATATGGTATAGCAGGTATGTTTATCAGAGTCAATAGATTTTGGGGTGTTCGGGAGAGATTTCTCGGAAAAATCTTTCCGTTCAGGGGCGCATCACCTCTCCCCGCGTCGGGGAGAGGCTGGGAGAGGGGTTTTACCCCGTGTTGCCCTCTCCTCGTGGGAGAGGGTCAGGGTGAGGGCTTCTTTCGACACTCCTCTCCCCGCGTCGGGGAGAGGGCGGGAGAGGGGTTCCTCCCTGCCTGCGGGGAGGTTAGGAGGGGCTTTCTTGCGGTATGGTAAGCCCCCGTGTTGTCCCCTCGCAAGCAGGGGGACAGTCCCTTTCCGCCTTCGGTGAGTTCAGGTGGGGCTGTTCGGCATTGGAGAGGGCAACCACAGAGGGTTGCCCCTACAGCATCCCTTGGAGGGCAAGGCTTCCGCCGATCTGTTTTTCCCTCTCCTCGCGGGAGATGTCCCGACTTTTGAACTTTTAGCTGAACACCGCCCCCACGATCCCCCCAAAGCCTTGCTTCATCATCTATCATAACCATTCAAACCCCCAGAAATCTACCCAAGAACACCGCAATCCCCTCTTTAGCCTCCACCAGCCAAGCCACTAATCCTTCAGCCATTTCTACCCAACTCGCCCCTTCACGCACACAAACCGTGCCAAATCCCTCACCAAACGCATTCCATACCTGCATGCCCAGAACACGACACCGATCCCCAGTCTGCCAACGAACACTCCCACTCCACCAACATGACACCAAACGAACACTTCTCCCCACACCTCACACACGCCGGCCACTCAAACCTAACACCCAATACCACCAGCAACCTATCCTCATGCCCCTGAGCATCCATCTTCGCATGAACCGCCACTATCCCGTCTAACGCCGCCTCTACCTTCGAACGACGGCTCCTCGCAGGTGCACGCGAAGCACGCGCCGAAAACGCCGCCAGACACCCCAGCATCACACATAGCCGATAACCACGCTTGGAAAGAGGCGTCAACCAGCCAAAGGAGACGAAACGCTGCATCCACTGCAAACCCTGTTTTTCAAATCGGCGGATGCATTCTCCGACCAGTCCACACCGAAAACGGTCGAGCTTAGTCATTACCAGCGTTCTCGGCATACATCGAAATTAGCCCACAAAGTATACCTGAGATTACTAACCGAGCATTCCGGTCGATTTCCACCAAGCCTTTTACTGATTTTTTGGGAAAACATCACACTAATCCCTTGACATAGAGAAGAGTTTAGGATACAATTGAATTTGCCAAAACGATTTTCCTATAAGTCGTTGTATTTTCCAATACAATATGCGCATCAAAGAGTTCGCCAAACTAATAGGAGTTTCTCCGACCACCGTGTCGCACGTGTTGAGTGGTAGAGGGCGAGTTAGCGCCAAAACACGCGAGATGGTGCTTCGGCGCATGAGAGAACTGGGGTATATTCCAAACCCCCACGCTCAGCAGCTCGTCACGGGACAAAGCCACATCATTGCCCTCCACCACACCGACCAGGAAATCCTTTCAGACCTGTTTCTCACGGACTTTGCACGAGGCGTTCAGTCTACCCTGCATATGCATGGTTATGGCTTACTGTTGGATAACGTGTTTCGTCTAGATAGCGCAGATTCCCCCTTGCTTAGATGGGTGCGCTCGGCAGCAGTAGACGGGGTGATCCTGATAAAAGGCTGGAGTCCTGTGCGTGAGCATATCAAACAGCTCGCTAACCCTGCTACGCCCTTTGTGATTTACGGAGCACCCACCGAAGCCGATTTACCTTATGTAGGATGTATTACAACGGATATGAAACACGGAGTGGAGGAAGTAGCGGATTTGCTGGTCTCTTTGGGGCATCGACGCATCGGTTTTATTGGCATCCGGGAAGACGATCTTTTCCCAACGTGGTTCCGGGAAGCGTTGCAGAAGTACGGAGTCTCTCTCGAGGAACGTAACATAGTAACTGCCGGCTTCACTGTGGCAGAGGGTGCTGCGGCGGCTCGGCATTTGTTCACCCAGCCTAACCCCCCTACGGCAATCTTTGCCCGAAAAGACGACCTTGCAATTGGTGCGATGTTTAGCGCTGTTAGCCTAGGACTACGCGTGCCAGAACAGGTCTCGATTGTAGGGCATGATGATGTGCCAATGGCAAGTATGATGGAACCACCGCTTACTACTGTACGAATAGATGCTTTTGGACTGGGACAAAAGGCGGCTGAGATGGTTTTGGCATTGCGTCGGTCTCCTGTTGAACCAACCCAGATCTGTCGGTTCCAAACAAGCCTCGTAATTAGGAAAAGCACAGGTCCAGCACCCCGTCTCTGAGGGAGGTGATAAACACATGCAGCAAAAGAGGTTCGTCGGAATAGGGCTTGCCCTGATTATCGTGTTGCTCGCTATCGCGGTAATAGTGTGGCGCAAGACCATCCTGTACGAGCCAGAAAAGCCACCGTGGCTACCACCGTTGCCTTCGCAGGCAACAATGCCACATCCCGACCACAAATAGGTGTGGCAGAAACGCTCAAAAACTCGGACGAACGAAGGAGGGAAAAAACCAGTGAGACGCACGGCCACAGCTTTTACCCTGATCGAATTGCTGGTGGTTATCGCGATAATCGCGATACTGGCAGCGATTCTGTTCCCGGTGTTCGCACGTGCACGCGAACAAGCCAGAAAGTCCGCTTGTCTCTCGAACATGAAGCAGCTTGGGCTTGGCATGGTGATGTACACGCAGGACTACGACGAAATGTTGCCTATGCCCAACTATGACCGCTGGGTTGGACGACGAAGTGACTGGGGCGTCGACCTCATCATTTGGTACGACCTGTTGATGCCCTATGTGAAAAACCACCAGATCTTTGTCTGTCCTTCCCGTCCAGACGAGGCTGTTGGACGTACCGGAGGTTGGGGCACAGTCACCCGCCCCAAAGGCTACGCGATGAACGCGTACGTGTTCGGCTGGACATACGGTAGTGGACAAAACGCCTTCGCCCTTGCCGGTATCCAAGAGCCTGCGTCTAAGATAATCATCGTAGAGCTGCCCTTCGAGCTCTTCGATGCTGGGCTGTGGTACATCGGATACACCTGGTATCCTCTGCGAACACACGGCGGGACCATCAACTGGACATTCGTAGATGGACACGCAAAAGCATTGAGGTCCAGCCAGACCGTACGCCCTCGCCTGATGTGGAACCTAACGGATAACTATCCGTTATTGGTCAACCCCTGGGATAACTGGTACATGGCGAACTCTGAAGCAGAGGCTCAGGATTACGTCTCTACCCACCTCCTGAGTCCTGATATGTAACGGCAGGCGGAAGAGGAGTCCTCGTATCTTGTTGCCGGTACGGGGACTCCCTTTACATCCCGATTCGTGGAGGCTCTTCCTATCGGAGGAAGAAAATGGGTCAAAACCACGAACGTGAACTGGCTTTCGACATATGGGACTGGACTCTACCCTGTCAACAACTGTCCCTCTTCCAACAGTGGAGCAAGGATTTGAAGCGTGCTGGCTTTAATGTTATGGAAATTACTGCTCCGTGGAGCAAACTAGAGCCGAGACCGCACCAGTACGATTTCTCCTTTGTCTCACAACGGCTCGCCATCACTAAGAAGCTGGGAATGTATCTTCGAGTGCGTATCAATACCTATTATGCTAGTGCTATGCCAGCATGGTTGAAGTGCAACCTCTGGTGCGACCACACGGGCAAAGTGGTAATGCCTATTCCCTCCATTAACGACGACCGCTTCTGGGAGTGCTTCCTTCCTCTCTGTACGATGCTCGCTCGACAATTTCACAATGAGCCTGTACAGTTTAGCCCATTTATCGGGGTACATGGAGAACTCAAATGGTCAGACTGGTGGAGCTACGACCCTGCCAGTGTAAATAAGTGGCGTCAATCTATTTCCATCCCCCGCCCTGCCTGGCTGAAGCGTATTGCAGGCAACGCAAATCTGCCTCAACAGCCTCCTGTTCTTCCCAACCACACCAACGGAGAACCTGACCTGAGCCCATCTCATCGTGCTTTTATTGCATTCCGTGAACATAGCTGGCGTGGTGCTGTATATCGCTTTGTACAGGCAATCCGAGAAGGTAATCCACGTGCTTTTATCAGCGTTCCTCTGGGAGAAGGGTACCGCAGTGCCAGTGCCACAATGTCTAACTCGGACTACTTCGGCCTGTCGAGAGGGGCAAATCACATCGTACATAGCTACGACTTCTTCTGGCACGCAAAGGACCCCGCTTGGCATGCCGCCGCTTCGGTGGCTGCTCTGCAGGGTATCACGGGATTACCAGTTAGCTTCGAGATAGATGGTCCCATTTTGCAGGAAAAGTTTGGCTATACCGATGCTCAGATTTTGCGTGTGCTCGGCGCTGCTCTTGCTGAAGGAGCACACCTCAAAATCGCCAACTATTCCTACAGCGATAAGCTGCCCTCTGAGCATCGGCTAGTTACGGAGGCCGCTAAAATTGCCCAAAACGTTACGACCTCTCGGCGTACGGACTCCGCAAACACGGTCTTGCTGTTCGTTTCCAAGTGGACGAATTATTGCTACCGAGAACAAACCGAGTGGTTACATGATGCTCAATTTGGAGCGTGGCATATGTTAACACAGCACGGATATCCTGTGCGAGTCGTCTGTGAAGATAATCTGCAGGAAAATCTGCGCGACTATAAAGGAATCTACGTAGCGTTTTCGCCAATGGAAACCTTACCTCTTGAAGACAGGAAGCGATTGGAAGAAGTGGCAGCTATCCTTCCCAGCGTGGTAGAGGTGGTCAACACGCCTCATGCAAGGAACGACAGGGGGTATACCGTACAGACCCCAAGCGGTGAAATCCCCGTGACACACAACGATCTACCCATTTTGCCCATAGATATCTCTTCTCTAGGCAAGCAGTGGACATACCTGGCCACCCTCGGCAGCACACGCCTCATTGCTCATCGAGAAAAGCGAGCAGTGATTGGCTTTCCGCTTGCCTTCCTATGGCTTCGGCACAAAAAGACTCCTGCGCTCGTTCACTTTGTGGAGTGGTTATTCCAGCGCACGTTGGGGTAAGAGGAGAAAGATATGAGAAATAGAAAGATAGGAAGTAAGGGTGGTTCCCATGAAATACTTCTTCGCTGGGGCGTTTGTCGTACTGGTTCTGCTCTCGCTGGTTGCGTGGCGTATCCAGCCGCGCGACACCGCCCAGGGCAAAATCCCCCTGGTGTGGGTCAGCGATGATAACCCTGCCCGCCGTGAGCAGATTGCCTTGTTCAACAAACTGCACCCCGAATATGACCTGCGCCTGGACCCCAGCAACACCGGCATGGAGAAGGTCATTGTGCAGTCGCTGGCAGGCGTCGGACCCGACATCTTCGACTGTTACGACGGTTTTCAGCTCTCCGCCTACGTGCGCTCGGGCATCGCGTGGGACATCACCGACGAACTCAAAAAGGCGGGCATCGACGTGGAAAACGACGTGTGGCGGGCGGTGCACCCCAACATCATCCACGAAGGGCGCGTCTACGGCTTTCCCACCAACGCGGCGGTTAACGCCATCTGGTTCCACAAGGACATCTTCGACCGATACGGCGTGCCCTATCCCAAAGGACCCTGGACATGGGAACAGTTTCTGGAGGTCGCCCAGAAGCTCACTATCCGCGACCGGAGCGGCAGACCGGTGCAATTCGGCTTCCTGATGGACTGGTGGAACTGGTATCATTTCGTGCTGCAATGGGGTGGACGGCTGTACACACCCGACGGCACACGCTGTATCATCGACAGTCCGCAGGCGATTGCGGCGGTGCAGTTCATGCAGGACCTTATCTATAAGTACCGCGTGATGCCCAGCCCGGTGGAGGAGGCGGCGATGGCGACACAGGGAGGCTGGGGTTCGGGCACGATTACCTGGTTTGGCGCGAAGAAGGGCGCGATGGCGCTGGGCGGGCGATGGTGGCTGTGTACCCTGCGCAGCTATCGGGGGCTAAAGCTGGGCGCGGTGGAGTCGCCACATGGACCATACCGCATCTTTCGCGGCTACGGGCGTGCCTCGCTGATCAACCGCAACAGCCCACGCCGACAACACGCGCTGAAGTTCGTGCTGTACCTCGCCAGCAAGGAGTATAACGAGCTGATTAACCATCAGGCGGACGCCCTCGCGCCGGTGAAGAAGTACTCGTATACCGAAAAATACCTGCATGACCCCGCCTACCCGGAGGAGGATTTTAACGCCGTGTGGCGCGATGCGATGAACTACGCCGTGCCCGATGAAATCAGCCCCTTCGTCAACGGGCAGACCGCCATGCGCATCCTGAACAAGCAGTTAGACCTAGTGAAGAGCAATCAGAAATCGGCAGCGGACGCCCTGCGCACCGCCGCGCGCCAGATTAACGAGGAGATCCAGAAGACAATTCAGCGCGACCCCGAACTGCGCAAACGCTACCTCGCGCTGGTGCAGGCGCAGACTCAGCGGTGAGCTGATACTCAGCAGGAGTCTGCATCCCCTGCGCGAATCGGATGGCTGAATCCATACCGCGGGAGGGTTGAGAGATGGAGCTCCATGTCGTACAGATTGAAAACCCCAACGCCTACAACCTGATTCTGGGGCAGTCGCACTTTATCAAGACGGTGGAAGACCTGCATGAGGTGCTGGCAGGTTCCTCGCCTTCTTTGAAGTTCGGGCTTGCCTTCTGCGAGTCGTCGGGACCTGCGTTGGTGCGCTACAGCGGCAACGATGCGGAGCTGATAGAGCTCGCCAAGAAGAACGCGCTGCTTTTGTCGGCGGGGCATGTGTTTATCATCTTCCTGAAGGACGGCTTCCCGATTAACGTGCTTAACGCGGTGAAGGCAGTGCCTGAGGTGTGCCGCATCTTCTGCGCCACCGCCAACCCTCTGCAGGTCATCGTCGCTGAAACCGAACAGGGACGAGGCGTGCTGGGCGTTATTGATGGCATCAAGACCAAAGGCGTGGAGACCGAGCAGGACATTCAGGAACGCAAGCAGCTCCTGCGCCGGTTCGGTTATAAACTATGAGCGTTCTACCCGCCCGCAAAGCAGGAGATGAACGCGCCATCGCGTGGCTGTTCCTCCTGCCGAACTTCGTCGGCTTCGGGGTGTTCACGGCGGGACCCGTGCTGTTCTCGCTGGTGGTCAGCTTCTCGAACTGGAACCTCCAGCGCACTGTGCCCTTCCAGTGGATAGGCTTCGGCAACTACGTCGAACTGATGCACGACACCCAGTTCTGGCTTTATTTCATCAACACCCTCTACCTGATGCTGGGTATGCCGGTGGCGATTGCCGGCTCACTGGCGCTGGCGATTCTGCTCAGTCAGCGTTTGCGCGGCATTGTGGTGTACCGCACGCTGTTCTATCTGCCCAGCATCACCAGCGGAGTGGCGCTGATGATTCTGTGGAAGGCGCTGTATAACCCCGACTTCGGTCCGATTAACGCCATGATTAACGCGGTGAGCGAAGCGCTGGGGCTGAAGGTGAAGGCGCCCGAATGGCTGCTTTCCACCGCCAATCTGCTGGGGCTGGAGGTGGAACAGGTGCGCGTGAGCATGAAACAGTTCGGGCTGGGCGCCCGCGACGCGCTCATCATCATGGGCATCTGGATTGCCATCGGCGGCAACAATATGCTTCTGTATCTGGCGGCGCTGACCAACGTGCCCCAGGAGCTGATTGAAGCCGCACAGCTGGACGGCGCGGGCAAATGGGCGGTCTTCCGCAACGTCACCTGGCCCCAGCTGGCGCCCACCACCTTCTTCATCGTGGTGATGAGCTTCATCGGCGGATTGCAGGGCGGTTTTGAACAGGCAAGGGTCATGACCGGCGGCGGACCTGCTGGCACCACCACTACCCTGACCTACTACATCTACACCAAAGCCTTCGAGGAGTTCCAGATTGGCTACGCTTCCGCTATCTCGTGGATTCTGTTCGCGATTATCTTCGTGGTTACGTTGATTAACTGGAAGTTCGGCGCGAAGGAGGTCAGCTATTAAGCCTGCGATGGTAGAGGAGGCACAGGGAACAGTCTTTGGCAGAGCACAGACGGCACCGGTCGGCGGGCGGGGGCGACGTTCGCTGGTGAAGGGGGTGCTCAGCCACCTCGCGCTGACGCTGATGGCGCTGACCTCGCTCGCGCCCTTTGTGTGGATGGTGCTTGCCAGCTTCAAGCCGCTGGAAGAGGTCGAGCAGATTAATCCTCTACCCACCGTTTGGCATCCCGAAAACTACGCGCGGGTGTTCGAGCAGATTCCCTTCGCGCGGTACTACTTCAACAGCGTGTTCATCGCTGCCTGGGTGACCTTTCTGCAGTGCCTCACCAGCGCGATGGCAGCTTATGCATTCGCCCGCCTTCGGTGGAAAGGACGCGACACCATCTTCCGCCTCTACCTTGCCACGCTGATGATACCGGGCGTGGTGACCATGATTCCCAACTATACGCTGATGGTATGGCTGCATCTGCTGGACTCGTACATCGGTCTGATTGTGCCCGCGGCGTTCAGCGCGTTCGGCACGTTCCTCCTGCGTCAGTTCATGCTCACCATCCCGCCCTCGCTGGACGAGGCGGCGAAGATAGACGGCGCGTCGCACTGGCAGATATTCTGGGACATCATCATGCCCCTCTCGCGTGCCGGGCTGATTACGCTTGCCATTTTCACCTTCATGGGCAACTATGGCTCGTTCTTCTGGCCCCTTATTCTTATCAAGAGCGACCACCTGCGCACCCTGCCCATCGGGATGCTGTATTTCGACACCAACTACGGACGCCAGACCAACCTGATTATGGCGGCAAGCGTGATGAACATCATTCCGCTGGTGATACTGTTTGTGGTCTCCCAGCGGTTCCTGGTGCGCGGTATCCAGCTGGGGGCGGTGAAGGGATAGAGCACTGCGCCATTTCAGTCCGGTGCGTAAATCCCAACAATTTTTTCCTGGCAACTGCGAAAAATGCTTGACAGCATTTTGTACAGGGTGTATACTACAATTAAGGTGGGAGTTCAGCTCGCACCGGGTTGGTGTTCACGGGTCCATGATGATACGAAAGGAGGAGCAAATATGCTTCGCTTATGCACGCGGTTAGGAGTGCTCATGACGTTGCTTGCGGTGGTGGCATTGCCATCCAGCGCCACCGTATGGGTGCTCACCGCAAACCTCTCCGGCAGTCAGGTCGTGCCACCCACAAGCACCACCGCATTTGGGCAAGCTATCATGAGCTACGACGACGTGTCCAAACTGTTCAATATCGCAGTGTACGAAGTGGGGCTTACCCAGAGCGAGATAGTTGGTGCTAAGATTCACGTAGGCGCGCCAGGCACGAACGGACCTGCGATTTATGACATGGACGGTGGAGCATCCTGGTCAGGTAATGGCACAGTATTCTCGCGATTCATCACCGGTGGATTGTTCCCGTCTGCCTATGAAGCCGACCTGCTGGCAGGCAACACCTACATCCAGATCCAGACCCCCAGCGGCACGAAGGATATTCGGGGACAGCTGATTCCTGTGCCCGAGCCGGTCACGCTGGTTGGGCTGTCGACAGGGCTTGGCTTGCTGTTCCTGCGACGGCGACGCGCTTAACAGATGGGAGAGATAAGCCTGCCCAAGTTGGGCAGGCTGTTTGTCATAAAAAGGGCATATTTCTCTGGTATACCAGAAATGGGGAGGGTATGCGCAAAACCCAACATATGAAAGGAGGGGAGATCGTTTGAAGAAGTTCAGCATTCGGTTCGCTGTGCTGATGGCATTGTTGAGCTTGATCGCTCTGCCGTCGAGCGCAGGGTTGTGGTACCTGCAGGCGACTCTGACAGGTTCGCAGGAGGTACCGCCAGTTTCTACCAATGCGAGCGGGGTGCTCTTCGGCAGCTATGATGACGTGACGAAGACCATCAACCTGGCTATCTCCATCACCGGGTTGTCGCAGGGCGATATTACCGGCTCGCATATCCACCGCGCTCCCATCGGGGTGAACGGTCCGGTCATCTTCAACATCGGCAACGGCAGCAGCTACGCCGCGCTGAGTGGTCAGCTGATCAAGGTGATAATCGGTGCACCGTTCCCCGCGGCGGAAGAAGCAAACCTGCTCAGTGGTAACACCTACATTAACGTCCACACCACCGCCTACCCGGGCGGCGAAATCCGCGGACAGATTACCGCTTTGCCGGTTGTGCCGGAGCCTGCAACAATGGCAGGGTTGGGTATTGGTGTGGGTCTGCTGGCTCTGCGACGCAGACGCAGGTAGACCACACGCAGTGGGCTGGGGATTTCCCCCAGCCCATTTTTTATTGAAAGGGGGAAAGATTACACCGTGACCGTCATCTGCTGACCGGCGCTCAGCACAACCGGTACCGCAAACCGAAGGGCAATACCCTCGCCATCCGGGACCGCCTCCGCATTGAGCGGCTGTATGTCCACAGTGACCCTGACCTCCTTACCTCCCCGCCAGCGCGGCAGACGCAGGGTGCATAGGCGCAGATCACCTTCCACCACGGCAATTTGTGCCCTGTTCCCTGCCGTTCCCGCGCTCTCCGAATAGACGCCCCACGCTACAGGGGTAAAGAAGGGGTAACTGCTTTCGGTCGCCCGGATGGACGGCGCAATAGTCAGCTCGCCCTTTGTGGCGTCCCAGCCGAAACCGGTGAGCGCATTCAGCAGGGTCCATGCCGACATCGCCCGGTAGTAGTGATTGCCGCACTCCACGTGGTTCCAGAATCTGCCTGCCCGCAGGTGACGGTCGTGAATGTCGCGCACGATTGCCATGCCTTCGGTCAACCTGCCCCGCGCGATAAGCAGAGCGGCGACGGTATATTCAATGCCCGTCCACAACCCCTCTGCCTGCAGATTACTCGATGCCGCAAGGCGGTGTGCTTTGCCCGGAGGATACGAAGCGTTGCGCAGACCCTCTCCCTGTCGGAAGTTATAGCGCAGGATGGCATCCAGCGCGCGGTCGATATACTCCTCGGGAAGAGTGGGCTTCCAGCCGCTGACAGCAAAGAACCACTCCGCGCTGAGCTGGTCGCTCATACAGCACTCGTCGACCAGGTCTCTGTCGCGCCAAAGCACGAAGTACTCGCCGTTCCACAGCTTCGCGATGAAGCTCTGCACGCCCCGCTCGTACAGCGACTGCCACCTTTGCGCGTTCTCGACGTCGCCCATCTCCTCCGCCAGCCGGACCGCGCTTTTGAGTGCGCCCAGCCACAGACTGCAGATATAGGAGGGACTGCCCTGAAAATCCCACACGTCGTACGTATTGCGACGGGTATCGGTGTCGGGCAGGGCGTCGCCGTCCGTGTCCAGCAGAAGGGTGTTGTCCATCGCACGCACCACGTGCGGATAGAGGCTCTGCAGATAGTCCCTGTCGCCTGTCCACAGGTAATCACGCGCCGTCAGCATCACAAACTGCGGGTTCATGTCCACGCGGGCAAAATCGTTGTCCACCGCACTGAAATCTGGAGTGAAGAAGTGGTGCACGCGCCCGTCCTCACGCTGGAACTTCGCACCATGTCTCATCTGCGTTTTCTGCAGGTCGGGGAACAGCGCAAGGATGGGGAACGACCCCTGATAGGTGATGTCGGTGGTGTGGAATCCACAGCATCCCAGCCCTTCCCACACCCCAAAATGCCCCTCTTTTGTCCACCAGGTGCACTTTGTCAGGGTGGAAAGCTGTCCGCTGATGGCATCGGCGGCTTCGGCGGGCAGGCTGGAGTCGTAGATGGACTCCACGAAGTCCAGCGTGCGCTCGCGCAGGGATGGGGCGTTGTGCACCAGGTAGTTCACCACGTCCAGCGAGCTGCCGAACCAGTGCTCGTACTGATGCCCGATGCGGGCGCCGGTGGGGCTGATGTGGTTGGGGAAGAACCAGCCGACGACGAACAGCGCTTCGCGCTCGCATTCAGGTTCCACCTGCTGGCGACTGCAAAGCCCTGCGTAGCCCCATTCGGTGCTGCGCTCCCGCAGTTCCTGAAGGTTCATCGCGACCTCCTCCAGAAACTCAGCCGATGCCGCCAGCTGGGGGTCAATCTGTGCAAGGCGATGGTATTTGTCGTAAACAAAGGGGTGTTGCAGAAGCTGCTGGAGCACCGCCTCGCGCTCCTGCTGAGAGAGCCGGGACGCGCTGAAGTCCGCCGGAAGTTCGGGAGCGGTTTCCGGGGCAAGATTGGGCAAACTGCCTTCCTCGCGGAAGCGGCGCAGAACAGATACCGGCTTCAGCCCGAAGCGATTCCGCCAGAACAGCATGGAACGGTACTCCTCGCGGTAGCCGCCGGTGATATAACTCACCTCGCCGCCTGTCACCGCGAAGCACATGTCGCCGGTAGAGGGGTGGTTAGGCTGTATATTCTCTGCCGTCAACTGTATCGCCATCCCCCTGTCCAGCAGTTGAAGCAGGTTGCGAGCCTTCCTGCTGTCCTGCCCAATACCAGCCATGTTGCGCAGGACGCCGGCAATGGACACGTCAACGGGATCCCCCGCTTCGTTCCGAACAAGAAAGCGCACGTAAAAGCCCGGTGTGCCCGAGGCGCGACTGTCCAGCGGGATGAACGGCGAGAAGACCTCCGCGCTCACACTGACGGGCAGTGTTTCGTCCACGTAATGCAGGCGGGCAACAGGAAACATGCCCTCGAACTGAATTGCCCTGACCGAGCGCGCCCACCCCGCCGAATACAGGTCGTGCAGGCTTTCGCGCAGGGCAAGGTAGCGTATCTGCACATCTCCGTCCGGCGTGGCAACGCGCAGAACGAATACGAGGTCTTCGGGCTGTACCAGGTCTTCGGTGCGTACCCCACCGGGCGTACCGGGCGACCACGCGCCCATGTTGAATATCTGCCACTCGCCAAACAGCCCGTCCGGGCGTATCTCCACCGAGCCGGTGCCAATCCCCCCAAGCGGGATACCGGATGTATGTTGAACGGTCGAGTGAATCAACGGCATAGCGCAATCCTCTCATGTTCAGATAGGGTTTCGTATTTTTTACTTCGCCCATCTCATCGCTGTTACCTGTGACGAAGGCCACGTCGTCAAACACGCCCTTGACATTCTCTGCAGAATGATATAGAATAAACTCAAATGTTATAGAACAAATGGCGAGGGTTCTCATGCCCGTATCCGAACCGCGCTATCAGCGCATCCAGAGACATATCGAACAGCTCATCGCCCAGCGCAAGGTGCGCGAAGGAGAACGCATCCCTAGCGAGCGCGCCATCGCCCGCCAGTTCGGCGTGAGCCAGATGACGGTCAACCGCGCCATTCAGGAGCTGGTGCGGGCAGGCGTGCTGGTACGGCGGGTGGGGTCGGGCACTTATGTACAGCACAGAAAGCCGTCGACACATACGGTCGCTCGCCCGACGGTGGTGATGGTGCCTCCATTTGCTGACCATCTAGAGGAAGATACCTACCTGCGCTGGCCCTTCCATGCATTTCGTGACCGGGCAAGCGCGAACGGCTTCGCGCTGGTAGTGGAAGCCGCCCACTATGACGGCTACGAGCATCTGGTTCAGGCATATCCCGACGCGGGCTTTCTCTTTCTGATCCCGGACGAGCAGGGGTATGATACGCTGTATCGTCTGTTTGCCAGGGGCGTTCCTTTTGTGGTGCTGGGCGCGTCGTGGAAGGAAGCGCCTTTCGCCTGTGTGGACAGCGACAATATCGGCGGGGCGCGGATGGCGGTCAGCTACCTTTTCCGGCTGGGACATCGGCGCATCGCCTATGTGAACGGCAAAGACTCTGCCACCAACTGCCGTGACCGTCTGCACGGCTATCTGCAGGCGATGGACGAGCATGGTATCCCGGTGGAGGACGACTGGGTTGTTCGGGCACGCTCAAACTGGCAAATGGACGAGGCGTCACGCCGGCATCTAACCTCCCTGCTGTTGCGCCGCGAGCCGATTACCGCCATCTTTTGCGCGGGCTACTACCTGACCCTGGATGTGCTGGGGCTGATACGCACCCTGCGTCTGCGTGTGCCCCAGGATGTGAGCATCGTGAGCTTTGATGACCCGCCTTCGGCAGCGCATCTACAGCCACCGCTAACGGTGGTGCGCCAACCGCTGTACCGCATGGGAGAGCGGGCGATTGAACGATTGCTTTCGACCATGCGCTCATCCACTGAAGAGCAGAGTAGTGTGGAGTATCTGCCCGTGGAACTGGTCGTACGCGATTCATGTGACCATGCCGCGGGTGAGACGCATACAAAATCATGAGGAGGGTAACATCATGAAACGCAACGGCTTTACGCTTATCGAGTTGCTCGTCGTGATAGCGATAATTGCTATCCTGGCGGCGATTCTGTTCCCCGTGTTCGCTCAGGCACGGGAGAAGGCGCGCATGACCGGTTGTCTGTCCAACACCAAGCAGATAGGTCTGGCGCACAACATGTACATCCAGGACTACGACGAGACCTTCGTGTGGAACCCCTGGCCCGGCGGTCCGGGAGGCGCGCCCTGGTGCAGTAATCCCGACCAGCCCAACGTGCTGTGGACGGCACTGCTGATGCCCTACGTGAAGAGCAAGGGGCTGTTCCAGTGTCCCAGCATCGGCGCGGGAGTAACCGAGAGTGCGTGTCCCTGGTGCCCGATGGCTGGCAACTGCCGATACTACATGGCAAACTACGTGGAGGCTAACGGACAGCTGCCGGACTACTGCATCACCTACGGCTTCAATGAGTACATCATCGGCAACCAGTGCACGCCGCGCACGCTTGGGGCAATCGGCTCACCTGCGTCCGTCGCTATTTTTGCGGACACCGTCACCCAAATGTGGGCATCGTTCTACGGCATCACGGTCAATGGCGAGGGTCCATTCTGGTGCGTTTCGTTGCCAAACAGTGGATGGCTGTACGGGCGCCCGGTGCACCACGTGACGGGACCTGCCGAAAAGCCTGTGGGCGCGATTAACTTCGTGTTCGCCGACGGCCACGCCAAGTCCGATCGCAACTTCTGGGCGGATGAATCGTATCCGGTATACTGCCAGGGTGGCTATCGCGGCGCCCTGCTGTGGAAAGACTGAACGATTGTCCTCAGCCACTCACCCTCTGCCCCTCTCTCAGTCCGCTGGGAGAGGGGTTTTCATAACGCACCGCCGAGCACTTCCTGCACGGCGCTTTCAATAGCGGAGGTCTCCTGCTGAATCTCCTGCAGTCGCTGGCGCAGATGTTCAATGTCGAACTCGCCCGGCTGTTCGGGGGCTATTTTCAGGCGAGCAAGGGAGTCGCGCAGGCTTTTGAGCGTTTGCAGTATCAGCTCCAGGTGCGCCTCCATGCGCTGGGCGTAGGTTGAAAGCATCTGGCGGCTTTTCAGTCGCCCTTCCAGCAGGTGCAGGCTCTCCTGCAGGGCGCTGCGCGCTTCGGCATCCTCTACCTGTTCCAACCGCTGGCGCAGTTTCTCGCGCTCCTCCTCGCTGGCGGTTCCCATTGCCTCGCGCAGCTGTTCCAGACGGTTCTGCACCTGATAGTAGGTGTTCAGCAGGCGTCGCATCTCCGTCACAATCTGAACGGCGGCCTCTTCGCTCAAATACTGGTTCTCTCCGATGGCAAGGAGCGAGTCCACATACGCCTGTTCTCCTTCGTCCAGGTGCAGCAGGGGCAGTGAGCGACGGATGTCGTCGGTGCTCAGTTCGGGCTTGCGGCGCGCGACGGTGTAGGCGTAGGCAATCAGCGCGGAGACGCCCATGGTGATGACGATGACCGCGCCCGGCTCGGCGACGCCCGGAGAGAACGTGGAAATCCAGCCGCCAACAACCGCTCCGCCCACCGCCGCCAGAATGACCGCCAGCGAGACGCAGCTCGCCTGGCTGTATTCGCGCGTGAGCAGGCGGTAGATTTCCTCGTGCACCAGCTCCTCGCCGAAGCGCATCCGCACTCACCACCTTGTTCTCAGCCCTTGATGCCGGTCAGCGTCACGCCTTCAATAAAGTACCTCTGCGTGAAGAAGAAGAGCACCAGCACGGGCAGCATGACCATTGTTGCCGCCGCCATCAGCATACCCGGCTCGCCGCCATGCTGGGACTGGAACAGCTGCAGGGCATACGCCAGAGGCATCTTTTCGGGACTGGAGATATAGATGAGCGGACCCATGAAGTTATTCCACGCGCCCATGAACGTCCAGATGGTGACCGCTGCCAGCGCAGGCTTAATCAGCGGGAGCATGATGCGCCAGTAGATGCCGAAATAACTGCATCCGTCTATCTTGGCGGCATCCTCCAGGTCCATCGGGATGGTCATGAAGAACTGGCGCAACAGGAAGATATTGAAGGCACTGCCGAAGAAGGCGGGAACCCACAGCGGGCGCAGAGTATCCACCCATCCCAGCGCACGAAAGATGACAAACACCGGAAGCATGGTCACCGCACCGGGCACCATCATGGTCGCCAGAAGCACCACGAACCAGATGTCTCTGCCGGGCCAGCGCAACCGACTGAAGGCGAATGCCACCAGCGAACTGCTCAACACCGTGCCGATGATGCTGAGGATGGACAGGAACAGCGTGTTCCACAGGAATACCAGCCCGTAGTTCGTTTCGGGGGGCAGGAAACGCAGAGCATCCCAGTAGTTCTCCCACTTGGGCGCGAACACGCGCACCTTCTGCAGCTGCGAACCGGAAACTAAGAACACCTCCCCACGCCTGTCTGCCGGTTCCAGCACCTGCACGCGATGTTCGCCCGTCTCCAGCTCCTCTAAGGTAGCGACCTTCAGCTTCTGCCCGTTCTGGTTCAGAATGCTGACGCCGCACTCTTTGCCGTGGATGGTCACCTTCACTTGCTGGCGCGGCACCCACACCGGCGGGAACTTGCTCATGTCCTCGTCTTCCTTGAGCGAGGTCACCACCAACCACGCGAAGGGGATACAGAACAGTATCGCTCCACTCAGCAGGACGGTATGCAGGATGGAGTGGCGCAGTGCCTGCTGGATGGCGCGAGCGGTCTGCCCTTCGCCTGCCTCGCGGGCGCGCCGGATGCTTGTACGCACCACTGCCAGCGACGGCAGCCACACGATAAGGTCCCACAGAAGCCAGCCCAGAGGCGCAGGGATAACGCGCGTGAGTGCCCATGCCAGCAAGCCCCCCAGCGCGAACAGCAGAACCAGCGATAGCGCCAGCATTCCCCTGCCGCGCCGGGCGGTTAGAGAATAGCCTGCGGTCAGCGCATAGGCGACCGCCGGATATGTCAGCACGAAAGCAAACGTCCAGAGAATGGGTTGCATGGTCAGGTCACTGATGTGTGAAGTCACCTTTCGTATTCGCCGACGCACGCGGAGATACCTGCAAATGACAACGCTTCTGGAGGGCGAGGCGGATATCCGAACCGTTCTCCCCTTGCCCGGAGAGAGGCTGGTGGTGAGAGCTTCTATCGGCTCATCGGAAGGCTCGCCCTCCAGAGATACGGGACAGATGGCGCGCTAAATCGGCTCTTCCGCTTCCATCTGCGCCACAAAGTACGCCGGGTTCAGCCTCTCGCCGGTGGCGTACTGCAGAGCCTCCTCCCAGGGTAACGAGGCGCCGGTGGAGAATACCTTCTCCTTCAGGAACTCGCCCACCTTCGGGCTGTACACGATGGCGTCCTTCGGCTCTCCCGCCAGCACCTTCGTGCGCAGGACGTGCACCAGCTGCGACGCTTCCATCTCGCCCAGGATGTAGTTCTGGTAGTACACGGGCGCCAGCGCAATGTGTACCTTCGCGCACCAGTCTGGGGCGTTGCGCCCTTCGGGTTTGGTCAGCCACTGGTACTTCTCCACCAGCTGCCACCAGAGGCTGTTCAGGTCGCTGTCGGGGTCGGCGTACATGGCTCTTTCGAAGTGCGTCATCACCAGCACCCATCGGGTGAAGACGATGAGCGATGCCTGCATCTCCTCGATAGCGGGGCGTGCGACCGCCTGCGCCTGCTCGGCGGGGACGCCTGCGTATCGCTGGAGCCACGAGGCGTTGCGGTGCATCCTGCCGAACAGCATCGCGATGGCTTCGGTGCTGAGGGTGTGCGCCGGCGTGCGAAGCAGATACGGCAGGGAACGGTCGATGTAGTAGTCGTACACCGCATGTCCCAGTTCATGGAGCATCGTGCCCATCCAGCGCTCGCTGGGGCGCAGGTTACACAGGATGCGTACGTCGCCCTCGCGGTCGATATCGATGCAGAAGGCGTGCTGACTCTTGCCTTCGCGCTCGTAGAGGTCACTCCGCTCCAGAATCGGCTCTACTGGTAGCCCGACGGCTGCGTAGAACTGCCGGGAAATCGCCTCGATGTCCTTGTCCTCAAACAGCGGGTTCAGGTCCACCTCGCCCGGCGGAGGGCTTTGGAAGAAGGGGTCGGTGTAGTGCCAGGGGCGCAGGTCATCTACCGCGATGCCAAATCGCTCCGCAAGGCGTGCGTCCAGCTTTTGCTTGTACCGCTGGAAGGGGGCGTTGCTCAGCTGATGCAGTTCTTCCAGCAGGTTGAACAGGCGCATTTCGTCCAGCTCCTGCAGTTCCAGCTGCATGGCGTAGTAGTCGCGAAAGCCCAGCCGTCGCGCCTCGCGGTTGCGAATGCGCACCAGTTCGCGCACCGCGTCTGCTACCCGCTCGCCAATCTGTTTGCTGGCTTCCCATGCCTCGCGTCGTTCTTCGCTGTCAGTGCTCTTTTGCAGGATGTCACGCAGGGCGTTGTCGCTGACGCGCTGGCCGCGGAACAGGGCGCGATAGGTGTTGTACTCCTTCTCAATCTCCTTCTCACGCTGGACGATTTCGTCGATGGTCTTTTCGGACATCTGGTGACCGCGATATTCATCCAGCAGAAGCTTGTGCTGTCGGCGGAGCAGGGGGTCGGACAGGCTGTCGTTTGGGATTTCCTGCAGGAAACGGTACTCGTGTTCGCGGGCGTATATTTTCATCATCTGCGCCTGCAGTAGCGCAGCGCGTTCAAACGCCTCTTCGCTACCCGTCACGTTCGCTTCCCACCACGCCAGCGCGGTCTCTCGCGCCAGCGGGCGCACTTCGTTCACATGATTTTCTAAAAAATCCCTAAAGCGTTGTTCCATCGCGTTCCTCCTTTTGTGTTGTTGCCTCAACATATCCGGGGTAACTGTTCGCCGCTGAGCATGTCCACCACGCGCGACGTGCCGATGACGCTGCGCAGGATAACCGTCCCTTCGTCGGCGCGGCTGACCTCCCCCACCACCGTCGCCCCCTCGCACGCAGGGAACCGCCTCAGTGTTTGCACCGCCCGTTCTGCCTGTTCCGCCGGCACGAACGCCACGAATCGCCCCTCGTTGGCGACATAGAGGGGGTCAAAACCGAGTATCTCGCAGGCGCCGCGCACGTCTTCGCGCACGGGGATGCGCGCCTCTTCCAGCAGTATCTGCACCCTCGCCGCCTCGGCAATCTCAACGACCGCACTTGCCAGACCGCCGCGCGTGAGGTCGCGCAGACAGCGTACCTCTATGCCTTCCCCAATCAGCGCCAGCACCGGCTCCGCCAGAGGCGCGCAGTCGCTTTCAATGGCGCTTTCAAACTCCAGCCCTTCACGCACCGCCATCACCGCGATGCCGTGGCGCCCGATGTCGCCGCTGAGGATGACCGCATCGCCCGCCCGCACCGCCTGTGGTGCGATGGTCAGGTCGTGTTCTATCACGCCCACGCCCGACGTGTTCAGGAAGATGCCATCACCTTTGCCCCGGTCCACCACCTTCGTATCGCCGGTGACAATCTGCACGCCCGTTTTCCGCACCGCCTGCGCGATAGAGAGCACCACCTGCCACAGCGTCTCCATCGGCAGACCCTCTTCCAGAATCATGCCTAGGCTGAGGTACAGGGGACGTGCGCCGCTCATCGCGAGGTCGTTGACCGTGCCGTATACCGCCAGCTTGCCAATGTCTCCGCCCGGAAAGAAGAGCGGACGCACCACATAGGAGTCGGTGGTGAAGGCGAGGCGTCCCGCGGGCAGTTCCATCTGTGCGCTGTCGTGTCGCTGGCTCAGGGCACTGCTGGCAAAGGTGGCAACAAACATCTTTTCAATCAGCTGATGCATCAGCCTGCCGCCCCCGCCATGAGCCATCACGATTGCTGGATATTGCTGGATGGGGATGGGACAGGAAAGAGCAAAACTATCGGACGCCATCTGCTGGTCCACCCGTGTGCCTCCCAGATTTACGTATATGCTATTTCCGCGCCGTCTCGCCCTTATCCTGCCCTTCAGCCTCCACTATGTGATACCGATTATTATTAACGAGGTGTTGTGCTATAGAACGCAAGATATATCTCCTGCCGGTCCGGAAGAGGTGCATACAGTATGTCTTTTAAAGAGCTCATAGACGTTATCGGTATCAGCATTGGCGCAGGGCTGATGTTTGTTTCCATCCGCCGCGCCTGGGGGATGCGCCAGGCGGTGCAAGCAGCCGGGTATTGCACCCTGTTGAGGATTCTGATGGTGCTGATGACCTTTTTCCTGCTGGGGTATCTGTTCAGCATCTGGGCGATACTGGCAGACCATATCAACTGGCTGCAGGCGATAGTCTCGCAGGTGTTTCTGTTCGGCAGTGTGTTCGTGGTGTTGACGGTGTGGCTGGCTCAGAACACAACCGCGAAGCTGCGCCGCTACAGCCAGCACCTGGAGGACCTGGTCGCGGAGCGCACGGAGCAGTTACAGACCGCCCTGCGCGAGCAGGAGCGAGCCATCAGCTACATGACGCAGCTGTTCCAGGAGATGTCCGTCGCCTGCTTCACCTACGACCGCGACGGCGTGGTGCACGAGTGGAACCGGGAGGCGGAGCGCCTTTACGGTTACCGCGCCGAAGAAGCCATCGGACGCAGTGTTTACGATCTCATCTGCCGCCCCGAAGATGCCCCGCGCACCCGGCAGGTAATTGAAGAGGTCTTTTCGGGGCGTGCTGTGCGCAATATCGAGTGGAAAGACCGCACCAGAGACGGCGAGGAGAGATGGGTGCTGTGCAGCACCTTTCCGCTTGTCGACCCCAGTGGAGCGGTTTGGAGAGCGATCAGCGCGAATGTGGACATCACCGCTCGGAAACAGCAGGAGGAAATTATCGAGGCACAGCGCGAGGAGCTGGAGGCGCAAAACGAAAACCTTCAGCAGCTCACCCAGCGGCTGGCGCAGGTTAACGCCGAGCTGGAGATGATGGCAGCGACCGATGCGATGACCGGACTGCCAAACCATCGGGTTTTTCGCCAGCGACTGTGGCGCGAGTTCCTCTGGTCGCTGGAGCAGGATGCACCCCTCTCCCTTATCCTGCTGGACGTTGACCATTTCAAGCGGTTCAACGATACCTTCGGTCACCAGGCGGGCGACGAGGTGCTTCGCAAAGTGGCGCATGTCCTGCTTGAGCAGTGCGGCGAGGAGTTTTTCTGCGCACGTTATGGCGGCGAGGAGTTCACGGTCATCTTACCCGGTCTGGACGCCACACAGGCGATGGGCTTTGCCGAGCAGGTCCGGCGGGCGGTGGAAAGCACCCCCTGCTGTTATCAACCGATTACGGTCAGCCTTGGAGTTGCCAGCGTTGCCCTGCACACCCTGAACCCCGAGTCGCTGGTGGAAGAGGCGGACCAGTCGCTGTATGTTTCCAAGCGCAACGGGCGGAACCGTGCTACCCACGCGCAGGAGGCAGGCGTGCTGATTACCGAAATCGCCCCGGAAGTGTGGCAGGAGCGTGTGCAGAACGCCATACACGACCACGGCGGCTACGCTATCCAGCAGGTCATCAGCCAGATTGTTTACGACCACCTGCAGATGACGCGGCGGGCGAAAGCGTTTGTGGCGGGACGTACGCCGCTGGACGTGCCGACGGAAGAGGGTTGTCGGTTTCGCGTGTGGCTGGAACAGGCTCAGCAAAGCGCCGTGCCGGCGTGCCCGTATCTTGAGACATCTGCAGAGTGTCATGCGCGGTTCCATGCGCTGTGCGAACAGCTGCACAGCCAGCCAGAACCCCAGCTACTGCATCAGCTGATGGCTTGCGGGCGAGAGTTCGTGCGGACGTTTGACGACCATCTGGCAGGGGTTCAACGCGCTGCCTGAACGCCTCGCCGGTATTTGAAGTAGGCGGCGCACGCGCCTTCCGAAGAGACCATCGTTGCGCCTAACGGGTGTTCGGGGGTGCAGCGCGTGCCGAAAGCGGGACACTCGGGTGGCTTTTTGACTCCTTGAAGAACCAGGCCGCTGATGCACTCTGAAGCCTCTTCCACACTGCCTGTGCTCAGGGCAAAGCGTCTTTCGGCGTCGAACTGCTGATACGGCTCGCGCAAGCCCAGCCCGCTTTGCGGTATCTCGCCGATGCCTCGCCACTTGCGCGGAACGACCTCGAACACCTCGCGAATCAGCTCCTGCGCCGGGCGGTTACCCTCACGCCGTACGGAGCGCACATACTGATTTTCCACCTCCGCTCGCCCCTCCTCCAGCTGCCTCACGCACATGTACACGCCCTGCAGGATGTCCAGCGGTTCAAAACCCGTGACCACGATGGGCACATGATACCGTTGCGCAATCGGCTCGTACTCGGTGTAGCCCATGACGGTGCAGACATGCCCTGCTGCCAGAAAGCCCTGTACACGGCAGGTGGGGGAACGCAGGATGGCTTCAATCGCAGGGGGAACCAGCACATGCGAGACCAGAATAGAGAAGTTCTGCACCCCTTTCTGCTTCGCCTGATAGACCGCCATCGCGTTGGCGGGCGCAGTCGTCTCGAAGCCCACCGCAAAGAAGACCACCTGTCGGTCGGGGTTTTTGATTGCCAGCTGCAGGGCGTCCAAGGGCGAGTACACGATGCGCACATCCCCACCCTCTGCCTTCACGGAAAGCAGGTCCTTGCTCGTGCCCGGCACGCGCAGCATGTCCCCAAAGGAACAGAAAATGACCTCCGGGCGCGACGCCAGCTCCACTGCTTTATCAATCAGCTCCACGGGAGTTACACACACCGGACAGCCCGGACCGTGTAACAGCGTTATCTGGGGCGGCAGGAGCTCATCGATGCCGAACTTCATGATGGCGTGCGTCTGCCCACCGCAGATTTCCATGATTGTCCATGGGCGGGTGACGGTTTTGTGGATGGCTTCCGCAAGGCGTTTGGCGGATTCGGGGTCGCGGTACTCCTCGATAAACCTCATGTTGCCTGCTCCTGCAGTTCGCCCAGTTCTTCCATCTGGCGCAGGTATTCGAAGACCTCCTGTGCTTCCTTCTCGTCCACAATGCTGATGGCAAACCCCACGTGCACAATCACGTAGTCACCCACCTTCGCTTCGGGCACATAAGCCAGGTTGACCTCTTTCACGATGCCTCCAAAGCTCACCCTGCCCGTGCGGGTAAGGGGGTCATCGCCGGATATGCTCAATATCTGTCCCGGTATCGCCAGACACATAGCGCTCTCCTTCAGGTAGGTTGGTACTAGTATACCCGATGTGCAGGAGGAACGGAGTTTAAGGGAAGTCTAACTCGCAGGGCGCATCACCTCTCCCCGCGTCGGGGAGAGGTCGGGAGAGGG
>FMJZ01012908.1_pt1 | contig 23474 bp, 26 predicted proteins | sample 1987881 | NCBI WGS metagenome assembly FMJZ01 (sample SAMEA4378227, study PRJEB15110) | soil metagenome | biome: soil; feature: Field; material: Soil | place: India | collected 2015-03-11 | depth 0 m
AGCAGCAGGAGGTTCAGCAAGCAGTGTTCCAGGAGGAACTGCACCATTAGCAATAAATCTACCTGCTTCAACAGGAAATGTTACTTCGCCAACAACTGCATTTACAATCGGATATCTTAATCCAAGTCAAACAATTGCTCTTGATTTAAGAATTTCAGCACTTCAACAATCAGGGAAAGGCAAGGTTATATCAAATCCAAAAGTTATCACTCTCGATAATCAGAAGGCCAAAATAGTTCAAGGAGCAAGTATTCCCTATGGAGAGAAAGATGTTCAGAGTGGACAGATATCAACCAAGTTTAAAGATGTTGCAATAACAGTTGAAGCAACACCTCACCTTATTGATGACAAATCAATGCTTCTTGATGTGAGCATTATAAAAGAAGACCTTGTAGAGTTTGTCAATATAGGTGGAGTTTATGCTCCAAGAACAACAAAAATAGAAGGAAATACAAAGGTTTCTTTAAAAGATGGTGAAACTCTTGTTATAGGTGGAATATATAAAAAGACAGACAGTATGACAGAATCTAAGGTTCCAGGACTTGGAGATGTTCCTTTGCTTGGTGAACTGTTTAAAAGTCGTGGCAGAGACGAAACTCTTTACGAGGTTATGATTTTTGTAACTCCAAGAATTTTAAAGTATGAGTAATGCGAATTCTTCTCATAGAAGATGATAGAATTTTAGGAGAAACACTCAAAGATTATCTCAAAATAGAAGGTATAGAAACAGTATGGCTTTATGATGAAAGACAGCTTCCTAAAACAATCAAAAAATATGAGTTTGATGTAATAGTTATAGATCTTATACTTAAGTTTATCTATGGTGAAGAAATAATTGCAGCATTAAGAAAAGTAGGCATTGAAACTCCGATTTTGGTTATTACTGCAAAAAAAAGTATAGATGATAAAGAAACATGCTTTTTAAGGGGAGCTGATGATTATCTTACAAAGCCTTTTGACTTCAAAGAGTTTATCCTCAGGCTTAAAGCTTTAAGCAGGAGAAAACACATTGGAACAGTCATCAACTTAGGAGAGCTTGTTATAGATATTGACGCCAAAACAATTCATAAAGGTAAAGAAGAAATAAAACTATCAAAAAAAGCATGGGAAGTTTTTATGCTTCTTTTGAAGAAAAGAGGTGAAATTGTTGATACGGAAACAATTTTAAACTATATATGGCCTGATAAGGATGTAGGAGATGAAATCGTGAGAGCTTATATTAAAGAATTAAGAAAAGTTTTGCCATCAGATAGTATAATAACTTATCCAGGAAGGGGATATAAACTCAGTTGAAGTTTCAGATTAAGATAATTATTGTTTTTTCATTAATTATGGGCATAATTCTTTTTTATTTAAATACAGTAGTAATAAATTTTTTTGATAGTGTTAAAGAAGAATATATTCTTCAAACATTTGATAAAAAGGAGATGAAAAATAAAGAATTTATAGAGAAAAAGTTTCAGGAATATGTCAGAGATGTTCTACTACACGAATTTTTACTTGTTTTAAGTTTAATGTTAATTCTTTATAAAATAATTGACAGAATGATTAGACAAGAAAGAGACTATAAAGATTTTTTGGAATTGATTCTTTTAACTATTTCCCATAAGTTTGGTAATTTTCTCGCAACACAACAGGGGAATATAGAAATTTTAAAAATCCGACATGATGAAAGAGCCCTTCAAAGATTACAGACAAGCTATAACTATATTCAGAGTGATTTTTACAAAGTTTTAGAAACTATAAGACGCTTCAAGGAGTTTTCAAGTAATACGGAAAAAATTAATTTGAAACCGATAATAGAAAAAGACATTTCACTATTTGATATGAGTAATATTAGATTAATATTGAACCTACAAGATACTTACATCTATGCAAACAGACAGATTATTGAGAATATCATTTTTTCACTGCTGGAAAATGCTATTAAATATTCTAACGGAAAAATTCATATAAGACTATCAAAAAATTTACTTGCAATTAGAAACAATATCGCACAGGAACAAAAAGGTTCTGGAATAGGTTTGAAAATTACAGAAGCCCTTGCAAAAAAACAAGGGTTTAAACTTAAATGCAGAGTAAAAAAAGATAATTTTATAGCAGTAGTAAAATTCACATAATTTTCACAACATTTGAGTTGAATTTTATTTATATTTTAAAAAGTTTAATGTAAAGGAGGTGGGGAGTAAATAAAATCTTAAAAAGCCTTCCTCAGGAAGCAAGAAATTTTATAAGAAGGAGGTAAAAATGAAGAAATTATTTTTAAGAGACCAGAAGGGCTTTACACTTATTGAACTTCTTATTGTTATCGCAATTATTGCAATTTTAGCCTCAATTGCTATTCCTCAGTACATGAAGTATCAGCAAAAAGCAAAGGTTTCCTCTTATGCAGAACCAATGGCAAGAGCATGTGCGATGGATGCTGCTGCATACTGTGTTGAATATCCAGGTACTTCTCCAGTTCCTGTGACAAGCTTGAAAAACTGCTCAAGCGCTGGAATTACCATTTCAACTCCTGGTGGAAATGTTATATTAACTGGAAATGACAATATTGCATGTGACTCAACTGGTTCAATTACCTCAGGTGCTGTAACAGGCTCTTTAAGTGGTGTTGATGCTTATAGAGCATTCTGCCGTGTAGAGGCAGGCGGATTTAGATGTTCAGTTGAATAATTTGCTAAGAGGGCGGGTTTATTACCTGCTCTCTTAATCTCTTATTAAATTAAATGAAGCTTGATAATGAATTCAAAAAAAGTTATTGTTTGTATTGTTCTTATTTTGATCGCCTCATTTTATATTTTTTCTCTTCCTCCAGTTCTTTCAACAGGTGATGGAGGAGAACTTATAACAGCTGCTTATGGACTGGGAACCCCACATCCATCAGGCTATCCGTTTTATGTTCAACTTGGTAAGCTATTGAGTTTTTTACCAATTGGAAATATTGCAAGCAGAATTGAGTTAATTTCAATTTTTTTCTCAGTATCTACACTTTTGCTTGTATATTTTACTGTCTTTAAACTTACTATCCAGAATCATGAAGGCTATTTTGCAGCTATAGCTTCAGTTATTTTTCTTGCATTTTCTTACTCATTTTTTGGTCAGAGTATTGTAGCAAAGTTTTATACTTTAAATGCTTTTCTTGTTATGCTTTTAATTCTTTCAGGCATTAATATTGTTTTAAAAGGCTATGATAGAAGAACGCAGTTTCTTGCCTCTTTTGTTCTTGGATTAACACTTTCTGGACATCATACCGGATTTATGATGATTGTTCCTTTGTTTATTCTTGGTTTTTTTTATTTCAGAGATTTTTTTAAAAACTTACCATTAAGCATATTTTTTTTTCTTTCCGGTTTTTCTGTAAATCTTTATCTTTATATTCGTGGAATAAAAGAAAATCTTTTCAACATGCTCTCTGTTACAGACTGGAACTCTTTCTGGACAGTTTTTTTAAGAAAAATCTATGGAAGTGGTTCATCAATTGATGTAACAAAATCAGGTTTTGTTAATTTTTATGAATATTTCTATGCATTTAAAAACTACTTTTATCTTATTGAGAAAAATTTCACTTTATTTTCTATTCCATTTTTTATTCTTGGTCTGATAGGGATTTTTAAAAAATCAAAAAAGCTTTTTTCTTTTATTTTAATATCTTTTTTCATTTACTCAATTTTTCTTGCAAAGCTAACATTTTCTTTGCAAAGTCCTGATATACATGACCTATATGTAATAGGACATCAGTATTTTATTCCATCGTTTGCTATCTATTGTATTGTAATAGGTGTAGGAGTATATTTTACTTACAGTATGTTTGAAAAATTTAATTTTAATTTGGCTAAAAAAATTATTCCTATTATTGCTATTTTGTTTCCTCTACTAATGATTTTTGATAGGCTGACAGATCAGGCTCAGGGTAAAAACTATGTTCCTTATTCGTATACAAAGGAAATTTTTTCTTCTTTGCCTGTTGCATCAATTTATATGACCTATGGAGATAATCATGCTTTTCAGGCATGGTATTTAAAGCTTGTTGGTAGATACAGGGAAGATATATGTCATATAGCACTTGATGATTATAAAACAATGGTGTGGGCACTTCAGGGATGTAAGCCTTACAGACTTTACAAAGAGCTTTTTCCTGAGTTTTTTGGTGGTGATTTGACAGATTTAATCAAGAAAAAAAGATATTATTCAATTATTGCACTATCAGAAAAACATCCTCTTTATACAGTCGTTGATAGTCATCCTTATTTTTATACTTTCATCTATATCAAAAAATCATTTGATAAAAGAGATTTCTATGAATTTTTTAGAGAAAGAATGGGAAAAATTGAGCCTTTTGTCAACTATGAAGACTGCCTCAATCATGGAACAGACGATGTTTTTACTCTTCTGCTATGTAATTTTTCTACAATGGGATATATTAACATTGCAAAAGCATATGAAACATCTACTGATAAAGAGATAACCTTTGAACAGAAAATAAGTTATGGAGACTTTACAGCACCGTTTAATATAGATGTAAAAATTAGTAGCGAAAATGAAAAGTATCTTAATATTTATAATGCTGTAAAAAAATACAACAAAATGAATAAATTTTATCTGACTGGAGCAGAAAATGAAAAAAATTAGCATAATATTTTTTATTATACTTGTTTTATTTTCTGTGAAAGCTTTTATAACACAGAAAAATTTTATTACTGAAGCAAAAAAAACTGATAACTCTATAAAAGCAATTAGATATTATGAAAGAGCTTTGCTATCCTATATCCCCTTAAGTCCTTACAATAAAGAAGCCATAACTGGAATTCTTGAAAGATGTAAAAACTTTAAACATACAGAGCATAAGCTTTACTGCTATGAGAGCTTAAGAAGCGGTCTTTATCAGATAAGAAGTTTTTATCAGCCATACAAAGAAGAAATTAAAAGCATTGAGCCTTTAATTGCAGAGCTTAAAGCAAAACAGATGATTCAATGGAAGTATAATAATTTTTCAGAAAAAGACTATCAAAATCTTTATAATCATCATATTGAAATTTTAAAATATGATGGTTCTCCGTCTGTGTTCTGGGGCATAATTTCTGTTTTTTCTCTTCTTGCATGGATTTGTTCTGTTTTCTTAATAATAACCAGAGGATATGCTGCACCACTAAATAAAAAATATCTGCTAATTGGATTTGTGAATTTTATTTTATTTTTCAGCTTATGGCTCATAGGGCTTTATAATGCATAAGCTATGAAAATTCTTATTTTACCTTTATACGGAATTGGTGATACTCTGATGACAACTCCAGCAATTGAAATTCTTAAAAAAACTCTTGATTGCAGAGTGGTCAATATATGTATGTTTAAAAGCACATATGAAATTCTAAAAAATAATCCCTTTATTGATGAACTCATTTATTTTCCATTTCTTGAACGAGGAATTTTAAAATCATTAAAATTTATTTTTTCCTTAAAAAATTTTAACTGCTCAATAAATTTTTATCCTTCAAATAGAAAACAGTACAATATTTTAAGCTTTCTTACAGGAGCAAAATACAGAATCGGACATAGATATTTTAAAAGAGACTTTATGGAACTTAATTTTTTAAAAAATAAAACATTAAAAGAAAATATAAATCTTCATAATGTGGAGGAAAATATAAGACTTCTTGAGTTTTTAGGAATAAAAACAAATGAATCTCCCAAAATGAGAATTTACTTAGATAAAAAAGAAATTATACAGGGTTATGAACTGGTTAAAGCTTTGTCTAAAAGAACTGTTAAAGTAGGAGTTCATACAGGAACAAGCAGTTTTAAAGGACACACACAGAGAAGATGGTCAGAAAAAAATTTTTTAGAGCTTATAAACAGTCTGCCAGATATTGATTTTTTTCTCTTTGGGACAGTAGAGGAAAAACAGGAAAATGAATTCATATTTAATAATGCAAAATACAATAACGTGATTCTCATTCAGAATAAACCTATCCGTGAGGTTGTATCAGTGATTAGTCATCTGAATGCTTTTATTTCAAATGATTCAGGACTTATGCATATTGCTTCTGCTACAGGAATTCCAATTGTTGCTATTTTTGGACCCACGAATCCTGTATGGGTTAGACCTTGGAAGGTAAAATACAGAGTTGTTCGCATTGAGCTTCCCTGTTCGCCATGTTTTTACTATTCTCCTAAGACTCTTAAATGCGGTTCTGGATTAGATTTTAAATGCCTTAAAGATATTCATGTATCAACTGTAATAAATGCTCTGAAGAGTATATTATGATGGATACTCTTGTGATACTGCCTACATACAATGAGGCAAAAAATATAGAAAAATTAATTCCTAAGCTTCTTGAACAAAACATTGATATGCTTTTCATAGATGATTCATCAGAAGATGGGACAGCTCAGTTAATAAAAGAATGGATGAATAATTCAAAAAAAATAAACCTTATTGAAAGACCTGCAAAATTAGGACTTGGAACAGCCTATGTTACAGGATTTAAATGGGCTTTAAAGAAAAATTATCAATATATACTTGAGATGGATGCAGATCTTAGCCATGATCCTTATGAGATTCCTAATTTTGTAAAAAAATGTGAAGAAGGCTATGACCTTGTTATTGGTTCAAGATACACAAGAGGTACAATAAGCGTGGTTGGATGGGATTTCAGGCGACTGTTACTTTCAAAATTTGCAAATAAATATGCAACAACAATACTCGGACTCGGGTTTCTTACTGATGTAACAAGCGGATATCGCTGTTACCATAGAAAAGTACTTGAAGCTTTAGATCTTGACAGCATAAAGTCTAATGGTTACTCCTTTCAGATAGAGATGGTTTACAGAGCACACAAAATTGGTTTCAGGATTATTGAAATACCAATAATTTTTTATGAACGAAACAGCGGTACATCAAAAATGAATAAAAAAATTGTCAAAGAAGCAGCTTTAATAGTTTGGAAATTAAGGCTGGGTGGTTAAAAAATTACTTTATTTTTCTGCTACTTTTGGCATTTTATTACATTATATCAGCTTTAAATTCTGTTATAATTTATTATCAAAGTTGAATTGTAAAAAATTTATTTATTTTTAAAATAAAATGAGTAAGCTCTTGATTGATGGATATAATCTCATCGGAATTTTACATCGTGATTTAAAAAAAGCCAGGCAACAACTTATACAAACACTTATAAAATATAATAATAAAAAAAGGCATGATATTACTGTAGTTTTTGATGGATATAAAGAAGGATATGGAAGGGAAACTGTAGAATATCAGGGTGGAATAAGAATAATTTATTCTGGAGCTAATGAAAAAGCTGACGATGTGATAAAGAGACTTTTGAAAACAGAAAAATATTCATGGATTGTAATAACATCTGATAAAGATATAGAAAAAACAGGCTGGAAAGAAAATTGCGTGGTAGTCAACTCTGAGATATTTTTTGATATTCTTAATGGTGAGAAATACTATTTTGAACAATCAAAGGGAATAACTCTGTCAAAAAAACAAAAAGCAATGCTAAGAGCAATATCAAAACTATAATGATAAAAAGATTTTTTACACTGCAACCAGCATTTCAGCTAAATATTATATTTTTTACAGGCATGTGCTTTTTATTACTTATTTTTTCAAATAAACTGCCCTTTTTCAACTTTTTTATACTTTATTTTTCTATGATTTTATTTCAAATTTTTCTTTTTAAAATTCCAGAGAATACCCTTTTATCTTTTATAAAAAATATTTGTTTTCCAGTTTTTTCTGTATTATTTGCCTTTGACACAGTATGTGAGCTCATTCCTTATTTAAATCCAGAAGATATTGACAGTATTCTTCTTGACCTTGATTATTCAATTTTAGGTTTTTATCCTTATGTTTATTTTGAAAGGATTGCAACTCCGTTTATTACTGAATTAATGCAAATCTCCTATTGTGTGTATTATATTCTTCCTTTCTTAATCGGAGTTTATCTCATTAAAAATGGAAACAAAAAGGAATTTTATAGGGTATTGTTTATCTTGCTTTTTTGTTATTATCTTTCCTATATTGGCTATATAATATTTCCTGCTCTTGGTCCAAGATATAGTATACCGCATATGTTTCATAATGAGCTTTATGGATTGTTTCTGGCTAACAGAATCAAAGATTTCTTAAATTACCTTGAAGGGATAAAGAGAGATGCCTTTCCAAGCGGACATGTTGGAGTATCTTTAGTGGTTCTCTTTTTAATGCTAAGGTATTCAAAAAAACTTTTTTGGTTGAGTTTTATTCCTGTTTTATTTTTAATAATTTCTACGATTTATTGTAGATATCACTATTTTGTTGATGTTTTAGGAGGAATTATTTTAGCAGTTGTAAGTTTAGTTATTGGTAATTTATACTATAATTTTTGGTTAACAAGAAATGAAAATTCCATTTTCAAAAGATAAAGATGGTTACACCTTAAAAGTAGTTGTAAAGACAGGAGCAAAAACTGCAGGAATAGAAGAAATTGAAGGAAATACGGTAAAATTAAAACTTACGGCTTATCCTCGTGATGGAGCTGCTAATAAAGAACTTATTGAAATGCTATCTGAAATATTAAATGTTCCTAAATCAAGGCTTGAAATAATAAAGGGAAAAACATCAAGACACAAAATTGTTAAACTAAAAGGAGAGTTGGTTTGATAGAAAGTCTTACAGGTTACGGATTTTCTGAAAAAGGAATATTCAGGGTTGAGGCAAAATCTCTAAATCATAGATTTCTTGAGATAAATTTAAAACTGCCTCAAATACTTACAATTTATGAAATTGAAATCAGAAATTTCATAAAACAGAAGTTTTATAGAGGTAAAATAGATGTTATTGTATCAATTAATCAGAGAGAAAAAACAGGAAAAGTTTACCTCAATAAAAATCTTGCAAAGCAGCTATATTCAGCATTTATTGATTTAAAAAAAGAATTAAGCATTCTTGGTTCAATTGATATTTCCATGTTTTCAAATTTTAAAGAACTTTTTATATATGAAGAAGAAAAACCAGATATAAATACTCTAATGCTTGCTGTATCAGAGGCGCTTGAATCGCTTCATGAAATGAGAAAAAGAGAGGGTGAAATAATAAAACAATCTCTTATAACAATTGCTGATATTCTTGAGAATAAGACAAAAGATTTAGGAAACATGGTAGATGTAAGTTATAATAATTATATTAATTCACTGAAAAACAGAGTAAAAGAACTGATAGCTGAAAATAGTCTGGATGAAAAGAGAGTTTTGGAGCAAATTATTTTATATGCTCAGAAAATAGATATAAAAGAGGAAGTTGACAGACTTTGTAGTCATATTACTCAATTTAAAGAAAATATTTTAGAAGGTGGAATGGTTGGGAAAAAATTGGATTTTTTACTTCAGGAAATAAATAGAGAAATCAATACTGTAATGGCAAAAACTGAAGATTTTCAGGTTAAAACTATTGCTATTGATATAAAAACACAAACTGAAAGACTTAAAGAACAAATTCAAAATATTCAATAGTCATGCTTGTAAATATAGGATTTGGTAATATAGTATCTTTAGAAAGAATTATTGCAGTAGTTAACCCTGGCTCATCTCCTATGAAAAGGATGAAAGATGAAGCAAGAAAAAGAGGAAAACTCATTGATGCTACTGAAGGAAGAAAAACTCGTTCAATTATAATTACTGATAGTGATCATATAATACTAAGTGCCCTTCAGGTTGAGACTATTCTACAAAGGATTAATGAAATAAACAGGGTAGAAGATGGAGATTTATAAAAAGGGAACTATTTTTGTTATATCTGCTCCTTCAGGAACTGGGAAGACAACATTGTGTGAGAGATTACTTAAAATATTACCAGATTTAAAAATGAGTATTTCTCATACAACAAGACAGCCAAGACCTTATGAGAAAGATGGAATTGATTATTTTTTTGTAGATAAAAAAAACTTTGAAAAAATGATAGCTAATGACGAATTTGTTGAATGGGCAGAGGTCTATGGTAATTTTTATGGAACATCAAAAAAAGTTATATTTGATTTAATCAGGAATGGATATGATATATTGCTTGATATTGACACACAGGGAGCAAAAAATATAAGGAAGCTTTATTCTGATAGTGTTTTAATTTTTATTCTTCCGCCTTCTATAAAGGAATTAGAAAAAAGACTTTTACTGAGAAATGAGGATAAAGATACAATAAACAAAAGATTGAGCAAAGCATCTTATGAAATTTCTCAATATAAATTTTACGACTATGTCGTGATAAATGATAGTATTGAAAAGGCCTTAAATGACTTGCTCTGCATAATTTATGCTGAGAGATTGAAAATAAAAAGAATACAATACGATAAAATAGATCAAATTTTTAAAAAATAAGGAGGAAAATAAGATGGAAAAAAAAGAACAAAGTCTTGATATTATTTCTCTGCCTATAGAAATTGATAGGACAAAAATTGACTCAAGATATCGTCTGGCACTTATTGCAGCTCAAAGAGCAGCTGAACTTTCTCTTGGTTCAACAGCAAAAATAGATAAAAAAGGGAAAAAGGTTACAACAACAGCTTTGCTTGAAATTCTGTCAAATAAAATAGACTACATTATAGGTGAAGAGGCAATGAAAGCAAAAGAAAAGATTGACCAGATTGATGTTAAAAAACTTCTTGAAGATAAAAGAAAAGCAATTCCTGATCTCAGTGAACTTGAAAAAGACCTCAAAGTTTATTTGCACGGGAAAAAGTCAGCTGAAAAAATGCTTGAGGACTTATTTACAGAAAGCGAAAATGTTTCTTCTAATGAACAAGAATAAAATCTTTAATTGTGAAAAGTGGAAAATTTTTTAAAAAATAAAAAAATTATCTTAGGTATAACAGGAAGCATAGCTGCATACAAAATATACGAACTTATCAGACTTTTAAAAGATGCAGGAGCAGAGATTTTACCTGTTATGACTCAAAAGGCATCTTATTTTGTTACACCTCTCAGTATTGAGATCTCATGTAGCAATAGAGTTTTGATTGATATGTTTGAAGAGCCTTTTTCTCATATTGAGCTTGCAAAAAAAGGAGATATTTTTCTGATCGCACCAGCTACTGCAAACCTGATTAATAAATACGCTTCAGGTATTGCAGATGACCTTCTTACAACAACTTTACTTGCCTTCAGAGGTCCTGTAATTATAGCTCCTGCAATGAACTGGAGGATGTATCAGTCTGCTCAGGTTCAGAAAAGTATTGAATACTTAAAAAGTCTCGGAGTCAAATTCGTAGGACCTCAAGATGGGTTACTGGCTTGCGGAGAGGAAGGTACTGGAAGACTTGCATCAACAGATAAGATTTTTGAAGCTGTTGTTTCTGCTTTAACTGAGAAAGATTTAGAAAAAGAGCATATTCTCATTACAGCAGGACCAACGAGACAATATATTGATCCTATAAGATTCATAACAAATAAATCTTCAGGGAAAATGGGTTATGCTCTGGCAAAAATTGCAAAAAGAAGAGGTGCCCGTGTAACTCTTATAAGTGGTCCCTCAAGCATTGAACTACCCGAGGTTGATAGATTTATCAGAGTTGAAACAACTTCTGAGATGCTTAATCAAGTTATAAAGAACATAAATGAAGCTACCATTCTTTTGATGGCAGCGGCTCCACTTGATTTTGAACCAAAAAATTTTTTTAATACAAAGATTGAAAAAAAATCAATAACATCAATTCCCCTTAAGTTGTGTCCTGACATACTCACAGAAGTATCAAAAATTAAAAAAAAGCCATTTATTGTAGGCTTTGCTGCTGAGGCAGGACTTAATACAGAAAGAGCAAAAATAAAGTTTAAGGAAAAAGCTCTTGACATGATTATCCTTAATGACATTATGCAAAAAGACAGAGGTATGGGATCTGATACTAATGAAGTATTAATAATTTATAAAAAAGGAAACAAATTTTTTGAAGAAAAGACTCCTTTGCAGTCCAAAGAAAAGATAGCAGGCATCATTCTTTCTAAAGTCAGGGAGATAAAACTTGGAAAATAAGTATGAAAACAGAATTAAAAAGGTTTTCGACAAAATAAGTCCATCATCTGAGGCTTTCTTAATAACAAATCTCAAAAACATTGAATATCTTACAGGGTTTAGAGGCAGTTTTTCTATTGCTCTTTTAACATGGAAGGGATGTTATCTTTTTGTTGATTTTCGTTATATTGAGCAGGCTAAAAAAGAAGCTACAGGAGAGATTATATTTTTTAAAGATTCATGGATTGATATATTGAATAAATTAATTGATGAGATGCAGATAAAAAAACTTTCTTTTGAAGTTACATGCACTTATGATACTTTTTTAAAGCTCAAGGATAAGACAAAACTTGAACTTATTCCTGAACATTATGTTATTGAGCATATTAGAGCAGTTAAAGAAGAAGAAGAAATAAACAATATAAAAGAAGCCATAAAAATAGCAGAGAATGCTCTGTTGCAAACTAAACACCTTATTAAAGAAGGTATTGCCGAAAAAGCTATAGCAAGAACGATTGAAAATATAATCAAAGAGCAGAGTGATACTTTACCTTTTCCTGTAATTGTAGCATCAGGACAAAATTCTTCAATGCCCCACTGGAGGCATTCTAGTAGAACTCTTAAAAAAGGAGATTTTGTCATAATTGACTGGGGTGCTGAATATAAAGGTTATTTTTGTGATATGACAAGGACATTTATAATAGGAGAGGCTTCAGAAAAACAGAAAGAAATTTACGAAATAGTCAATAATGCAAATCTTCAAGCAATTGGAACATGTAGAGTTGACATCGAGGCTAAAGAGATTGACTCAGCAGCAAGAAATTTGATAAAACAATCTGGTTATGGCGAAAACTTTGGTCATTCAACTGGACATGGTGTTGGGCTTGATGTTCATGAATTCCCGAAAATAAATGCTCAATCTGAAGAAACTATTAAGTCGGGAATGATTTTTACAATAGAACCAGGAATTTATATTGAAGGCTTTGGAGGAGTAAGGATAGAGGATATGGTAGTTGTAAGAGAAAATTCAGTGGAAGTTTTGACAAATCTGTCAAAAGATTTAGAAATCTTGTAGGAGGTAGCATCAATGATTTCAACATCAGAATTTAAGAAAGGATTAAAAATCGAATACAAAGGAGAACCATATGAAATAATTGATTTTCAACATGTAAAAATGCAGCAGAGAGCTCCTATTGTAAGAACTAAAATTAAGCATCTTAAAACAGGACGAGTTCTTGAAGAAAATTTTCCTGCTGGAGAAAAATTTGAAAAACCTGAATTAGAGGAAAAACAGATGCAATATCTTTATTCTCAGGGAGACTCTTATGTTTTTATGGATATGGAGAGCTATGAACAAATTTCTATTCCAAAAGAAAGAATTGGAGATGCAATATATTATATAAAAGAGGAAATGATTGTTGATGTTATTTACTATAAGGGAGAACCTCTTGTTGTTGAGCCTCCGATGTTTGTTGAATTAAGAGTTGCTGAAACAGAACCTGCCTTTAAAGGTGATACAGCATCAGGAGGAACAAAACCAGCAAAACTTGAAACTGGGCTTACAGTAAAAGTTCCTTTTCATATTCAGACTGGAGATTTATTAAAAATTGACACAAGAACTGGAGAGTATATTGAAAAAGTAAAGGAGTAAAAGATGGAAATTAAAGAGATAAAAGAAATTATATCTTTTCTCAAAGATACTGATGTAACAGAATTAAACATTGAAAAAGAAGGTTTCAAAATTAGAATTAAAAGAGGTTATATTTATGGTCCCTTAGAAATAACAAAAGCTGTAAAACCCTTAGAGGAAACTATAAAACCTTCTCAAGCTGTAGAAATTCAGGAGCAAGAGGAACTACTTCATACTGTCACATCACCACTTGTTGGTACATTTTATAGATCATCATCTCCAGAGTCTGCACCTTTTGTGGAAGTTGGAACAAGAGTTGAAAAAGGACAGGTTTTATGCATAATAGAGGCGATGAAGATAATGAATGAAATTGAAAGCGATGTATCAGGAATTGTTAAAAAGATACTTGTTGAAAATGGGCAGCCTGTTGAGTATGGAGAACCATTGTTTCTTATTGAGGTAGCTTGATAATGGAATTATTCAAAAAAATTCTTATTGCAAATCGTGGAGAAATAGCTGTAAGAATTATACGTGCCTGTAGGGAACTTGGTATAAAGACAGTAGCTGTTTATTCTGAAGCTGACAAGGACTCCCTTCATGTAAAACTCGCAGACGAAGCAATATGCATAGGACCTGCAAATCCAGCACAGAGCTATTTGAATATTACAGCTATACTTTCTGCTGCAGACATAACTGATTCAGAAGCAATCCATCCTGGATATGGCTTTTTATCTGAAAATGCTCAATTTGCAGAAGCTTGTGTAAATTCTGGAATTGTTTTTATTGGACCCACTCCTGAAAATATAAAGATAGGAGGAGACAAGGCTAAGGCAAGGCAAATACTAAAAAGAAAAGGTATTCCTGTAGTTCCAGGAAGTGACGGACCTGTAAATTCAGACGAAGCTTGTATGAAGATTGTAAAAAAAATAGGACTTCCTGTAATATTTAAAGCTTCTGCAGGTGGTGGTGGAAGAGGAATGAGAATAGTAAATGAGGAAAAAGATATAGAACAAGCATTTTTTATGGCTCAAAGAGAAGCTCTTGCTGCATTCGGCAATGGAGAACTTTATATTGAAAAATATTTTCCAAAGGTAAGGCACATAGAAGTTCAGATACTTGCCGATAAACAAGGAAATATAATTCATCTTGGAGAAAGAGACTGCACAATTCAGAGAAGACATCAAAAATTGATTGAAGAAGCACCATCTCCAGTTTTAAATGAGAAATTGAGAAAAAAAATTGGAGAATATGCTGTAAAAGCGGCAAAAGTTTTAAAATTTAGAAATGCGGGTACCTTTGAGTTTATTGTTGATGACGAATTAAATCCTTATTTTATTGAGATAAATACCAGAGTTCAGGTAGAACATACAATAACAGAGGAAATTACAGATATTGATATTATTAAAGAGCAGATTAAACTCGCAAAAGGGTATCCTTTATCTTTTAAACAACCTCAAATAAAGTTTCGTGGACATGCTATTGAATGCAGAATTAATGCTGAAGATCCTGAAAAATTTATTCCATCTCCTGGTATAGTAGAGTTTTTATATTTACCTAGCGGACCCGGAATAAGAGTAGATAGTTATCTTTATCAGGGATGCAAGGTTTCTCCGTATTATGATTCTCTTGTAGCTAAAATAATCGCCAAAGGAACAAATAGACAGGAAACAATAAATAGAATGAGAAGAGCCCTTCAGGAAACAGTGGTAAAGGGGATACAAACAAACATACCCTTATTTCTGAAATTGCTTGAACATCCAGATTTTATCAAAGGAAAGTTTTTTACAGATTTTATTCAGACTATAAATAGAAATGATAAATCTTGAACTTCCATCAATATGTCTCATTGTTTCATCAAAGGAAATTTCAGAAAAATTAGAAATAGCAATAAAAGCAGGAATTAAGTGGATTCAATATAGAGAAAAAGAGTTACCAAGAAAAAAAGTTTTAGAATATGCATTTCATGCAAGAAAGATAACAAAACACTACAATACGCTTTTAACTATCAATGACTACTTAGATATAGCAATTGCTATAAAAGCTGATGGTGTACATTTAGGACAAGATGATCTTCCAATTGAAGTTGCAAAAAAATTTTTTTCAGGTATTATAGGTATATCAACCCATAATCTTGAAGAGGCTCTTGATGCTCAAAAAAAAGGTGCTCACTATATTGGATACGGACCAATTTTCCATACAACAACAAAAAAAGATGCTCTTGAACCAAGAGGATATGATATGTTATCTTTGATTTGTAAGAAAATAGATATTCCTGTTGTAGCAATAGGAGGCATTAAAAAAAAGCATCTGAAAGATTTAAAAGCAATGGGTTGCAAATATGTGGCTACGGCATCAGGAATTTTAGCAGGAGAAGTTAAAAGCAATGTTGAAGATTTTTTAAATATTTTCCGGTGATTTTATGAAAAAAAATCTTGGAGATATTATTGAAAATTTATATGAAAACAAAAACACAGGGCTTTTAACAATAATTTTAGCTGCGGATAAAAATCTTTTCAAGTTTTATTTTAAAAATGGTGAAGTTTATCATCTTTCATTTGGCTTTAAAAAAGGTGCTCAATGTTTAAATGAGATCGCTTCAAGAGAGCTTGTCTCATACAATTTTATCCCTCAGATTTTAATTGACATGACAAGCAATGACATTCCTCCAACCGAAGAGATAATAAAAACTTTAAAAAATATGAACAAGTTTGTCAGTTCTGAAGATTCTATATCTTCTAAATCCTTAGATTTTCAAAAAATAAAAGATGCTATAAAAACAGCGTTAATTAGACAAATAGGTCCTATAGGGAGTAAAATTACAGAAAAATATATTGCTGAAAAATGGATTTCTGCTAATCCACCATCTAAGAATGATTTTTTAAATCTGGTCAATTTATTAAAAGAAGAGATTGAAGATCCTGCATCCAGAAGAGAGTTTTTAAATGAGGTAAATAAATTTATTGGGGGTTTGTAAATGAAAATAGAGCTTGGATTAAGAACAGGAATAGCTTTGCCTCTTTTAGCAACTTTAATTGCTGGTATGAGTCTATTAGTTGTTTTTAATTATATCATGCAGGTAAACCTTTTAAAAGACGAAGAACAACGAAACATTGAAGCATCTGTTAATACAGTACAGGTTTTTCTTGAGACTGCTACAATCCATTATCAACAAATGGCTGCTCTGGTTAGCCATATCCCTGATATTCAGGAGGCCATTAGTAAAAAAGATAGAAATCGCTTAATAGATAAAATGCTACCCAGTTTCAATTATTTAAAGGAAAATTTTGGTCTTGCTCAATTTCATTTCCATATATCTCCTGCGGTTTCTCTCCTAAGACTTCATGATCTGGAAAAATTTGGTGATGATATTTCAAAGGATCGTAAAACAGTTGTGCAGGTAGAAGCAACACGAAAAAGTGTCAAAGGCATTGAGATTGGTCTTGGTGGAGTTGGATTAAGAGGGGTAGAGCCTATTTTTTATAAAGGTAGTTATGTCGGAAGTGTTGATTTAGGGGGAGGTTTAAAAACAGAAATTGACCAGATAAAAAAAGCAATAAATGCTGATATCGGAGTTGCTATTTACAAGGAACTACTTTCTGGCTGGCCAGGCTTAAAAGACATAAAATACACCTTTGGAGAATGGATTTCTCTTTATTTTACCTCCCAGGACCCAAAACTGTTTATTTCTGAATCTGCTTTAAAAAAAGCTGCTCAATCAAAAGATAAATATCACACTGAAAAAATTTCCCAATCAGAGAAAGATTATATTGTTGTTTATAGTCCATTTAAAGATTTTTCTGGTAAAACAATAGGTTTTATATATATTGTCAAAGAAAGAATTCTCACTCCTGTTAAGGTTTTTACAATTCTTGGTATAAATGTCTCTGTTTATATTATAATGCTTGTAGTTATTGCTCTTTTAATTGGATATGGTATGAATAAGTATGTCATAAATCCAATAGTAACACTTACAAAAATTACAGATGAAATATCAATGGGTAAAGCATCTCAGAAAGTAGAGATTAAAGACGCAAGAGGAGAAATTGCTATTTTAGCAAAAGCAGTTGAAAGAATGCGTATTACAATGAGAAAACTTCTTGAATAAGGAGTAAAAAATGGCTAAAGAAAAAATTTTAGTAGTAGATGACAGTCCTCTTGTAAGAAAGCTTGCAGAAGTTTCTTTGCAAGAAGCTGAATATGAGGTTTACACAGCATCTGACGGAGAAGAAGGACTGAAAATTGCAGAAACAGTAAAGCCTGACCTGATTTTGGTAGATTTCATAATGCCTAAAATGGCAGGCTCTCAATTCTGTAAACTTATAAGAGAAAATGAAATTCTTAAAGATGTTCCTATTATCTTAATTACAGGAAAGGGAGAGACAGTAGGACAAACATTTATTGAAAAATATCAAGTTTTAGACTATTTCATAAAGCCTTTCAAATCAGAAGACCTTATAGAGAAAGTTAGGACAACACTCCATAAAGTTCCTCAGTCTATTCCTGTAATTCCTGAAATTCCTGAGCCTATATCTGAAATAGAAACAAAAGTGGAAGAAATACAACCTTCCTTAGAAATTGCTGAAGTTGAGGAAATATTGCCCTTTGAGCAAAAAGAACCCTTACAATTGTCAGAACAAAAAGAAATTTTAGATGAAATTATCTTAGAAGAGTCTCATGATTTAGGAAAAGAATTTGATTTAGGAGAACTGAAAGAAAGTGTGGAAATCCTGGAGGAATCTGAATTAGAAATATCTGAAAAAGAGGAAATATCGAAAATAGAGGAAATCAAAACTGCTGAAGAATTTTCACTTGAGGAAGAAACCGTGCAACCTATGATTAAGGAAATTCAGACTGAAAAAGAATTTCTGAAAAAAGAAATCCCAGCTTATGATTTAAGTAGTTTAGAAGAATTAATAGAAGATAAATTCAATAGTTTTTCTAAAAAAATTGTAACTTTTTTTGCTACTTCTATTGAAGGAGCACTCAAGAAATATGGGTTAATAAAAGATTCTTCTTTAATTTTTTCTGGGAATTTAAAATTTTTTAAAGTTCCTGAAATTTTTTCATTGATAAATTCTAATAACTTAAGTGGTATTTTCACTCTTTATGGAAATGGAGAAATTTATGAATTCTTATTTATAAATGGAGATGTTATCTATGGAATATCAAACTTTCAGAAACACAAAATTGGTTTTAAACTACTGAAAGAACTTTCTCAGGAACAGATTAAGAGTATTACTATTGAAGCAATAACTGCTTTAAATGAATCTCAGATTGAAAACTTTATTTTTGAAAAAAGAGATTTTACTGAGGATTGGTTGTTGAATAAAGAAAGATATAATCCTTCAGAGCTTTTTAAATAAACATTAAAATGATATAATACAAATTTAAGAGGAAATAAAAATGTATAAAATTCTTGTTGCGGAAGATTCTACAGTAGATGCCAAATATATTGAGTCCATTCTCAAAGAAGGACAATATACCATTGTTTTTGCAAAGGATGGAGAAGAAACAGAGAGCCTACTTAAAAATGAAAATTTTGATTTGATAATTTTAGATGTAGTTATGCCTAAAAAAAATGGATTTCAGATTTGCAGAGAAATAAAAAAAAATGAGAAAACTAAAAATATACCTGTAATCCTCGTAACTTCTAAAAAGGAAGAGGCTGATAAATTCTGGGGTAAGATGCAGGGTGCAGATGAATATATTACAAAACCTTTTGAACCAATTGATCTTTTAGTGGCTATAAAAAAATGTCTGAAGAAATAAAAGAAAAATCTTACTGTGTTTTTGGTATAGGAGAAAGAGAGTTTCTGATACCAAAAGAAAGTGTTATGCAAATTTTAGATGTTACACGAATATTTCCTATCCCAGGAGCACCTGACTATATTGTTGGTGCATTGCCTGTCAGAGGTAAAATCATTCCTGCGGTAGACCTCGCTAAAGTTTACAATATTGAAAGATTAAATTATTCTGATAATAAATTGCTGGTTATTGATGTAAAAGGAGAAAAAATAGGAATTTTATCAGATATTACTCCTTTTTTTGTTAGTTTTGAATCAGATATAGTTGTGGAGGATTTTATTGACCCTGAAAAACTATTTGAACAACTGAAAGTCAGTTCTCAAAAAATGTAGAAAAGAGGAATGATAAATAAATCCGAGCTGATAAAATATTTTCTTCTGGAAGCTGATGACTGTTTAAATATATTAATTGAAGGAACTGAGGAGCTTGAAACTAAAGGATATAACAAAGACACCGTAGAAACTCTCTTCAGGGTTACTCATACTTTAAAAGGTTCTGCATCTATAGTTAAGTTCAATAAGATCGCAACATTGTCTCATAAACTTGAAGACCTTTTTGAAGCTTTATTGAATGGAGAAATAGATTACGATAATTCTCTTATTTATCATATTAGAAACATTATCAATTTAATTGTTGCTCTTGTAAATGAAGTACATGAGTCAGGCGAAGAAAAAATCGAGATTGAAAAGGAAGTTATAGAATTAATTGATAATATTTTAAATAAAAAACATGTTCCTATAGTGCAACAAGAATCTATTTTTTATAATGTTTTACCAATAACCAATACTGTAAGAGTTGAACTAAAATTGATTGAAAATATATTTGCTTCCTTGAGTGAGGTTCTTGTTAATAGAAATACCATAATAGATAAAGAAAAAGAGCTATTGCATATTGTTGAAGAAATATCAAATAGTGGAAAAAAGCTTTTGAAAGAGATAACAGACTTTTCAGAGATGTACTGGTTAAACACAAAGGAAAGAGGACAGAAAGTAACAGATAGTTTTTTTATTGACTTTAGTGACCTTGAGTTTGATAGATATGATGAATACCATATCTTTTTGAGGAAAGTTCAGGAAATAACAAATGATATAACAGAGGGCATAAATTCTTTATTTGTTTTTTCTGAAAGTCTCTCCCCCTCCTTCAAATCTTTAGGCAGAGAGATCAATTATTTAAAAGATATTTTGGTTGAAATAAGAATGATATCTATCGGGAACCTTTTACACAGACTTTCTGAAGCCATTAAAGAAAAGGCAAAAGACATCGGAAAAGCTGTTGAAATAGATATTAAGGGAGCAGAAATAAAGATTGATAAACCTATTTTTGACTCACTATATGAGCCAATTCTTCACATCCTTCTTAATGCTATTCAGCACGGGATTGAATCTTCTGAAGAAAGAATAAAAAAAGGTAAAGAACAAACAGGTCATATAAGAATTGATGTAAAAAAAGAAGGAAAATATATAGTCATTGCTATTAAAGACGATGGTAGAGGAATAGATATTGATAAAGTGAAAGAAATAGCTGTGCAGAAAAGATTAATTTCTTCTGATTACGCTTCTTTTATCTCTAAAGAAGAAATTTTATCTTACATATTTGCTCCTGGTTTTTCAACTTCAGATGATATAGATTTCCAGAGTGGAAGAGGGATGGGACTTAATATTGTCAAGACAGCCATTTCAAAACTTAAGGGCACAATAGAAGTTTTGTCAGAATTGGATAAAGAAACCACTTTTATAATAAAGATTCCACAATCATTAACTATCAGCAATCTTTTAATTTTTAGCTCTCATAATCTGGATTTTGCAGTACCTATTAACTATATTGAAGAAATTTTAACAGTACAAGATTTTCCTCAGGTGATTGAAGAAAGAAGTATTAATCATAAAAACAGAATTATTCCTGTTAAAATATTTTCAGAAATTTTTTTCTCTTTAAATGGCAGAGCACTTCAAAATGGTTATATAATTGTTTTTAATTTTTCAGGGATAAGAAAAGGGCTTATTGTTGATGAGATTTTAGGACATGAGGAAGCAACAATTCACAATTTTGGTAAATTTCTTGAAGGTTTAAATCAATATCTTGGCTATTTTATATCCGGGAAAGGTAATCCAAGATATGTTATTGACCCTTTGAAACTATTTGAAGAAGAATTTATATTTACAAACTTACCTGAAAAAATTACAGAAGCTTTCATATACACAGGCTCTGTTTTGGTTGTGGATGACTCTATAAGTGTAAGAAAAACTCTTCAGAGTGTTCTTGAAGCAAAAAAATTAAGAGTATATACTGCAAAAGATGGTGCTGAAGCATTAAATTTACTTGAAAAAAATAAAGTTGATATAGTGGTAACTGACCTGGAAATGCCTGTTATGCATGGTTATGAACTTATCAACAGACTAAGAAAAGACGTAAGATTTAAAAATTTGCCAATTATTGTTCTTACTTCAAGAGGAACAAAGAAACATGAAGAAAAGGCTTTTGAATTAGGTGCAGATGGATATATTGTTAAGCCCTTTGATGAAAGGACAATAGAAGAAGAAATTTTTGGTAGATTAAGACTTTCGTAATATAGTGGTGTTGATATACCAATTTTTTATTTGAAATATCAAACTTTAAACTTTTCTGTTACATTAATAAACTCTTTTGAAGTATCTGCCAGAGAATGAGATACCTCTGTGAGTTCTGTAGTTATTCCATATATATTTTCAGTTACTTCTTTAACTATTTGAGCTGAAACTACCTGACTATCTGTTATTTCTTTCTGTTTCAGTGTTGCTTCGTTAATTTCATCTATAATTTGACCGATATTTTTTATGATTGAGTCAATCTTTTCAAATACTGATGTAGTTTGGCTTACCATGGTTGTTCCTATCTCAACGTAATTGGTTTCCTCTTCAAGATTTTTTGTAACAGCAGTTGCTTCTTCCTGAATTGCTGTGATAATATCTGCAATATTTTTTGATGATTTAGCTGTTTTTTCAGAAAGACTTCTTATTTCTTCAGCAATAACAACAAATCCTTTTCCTTCTTCACCTGCTCTTGCTGCCTCAATTGATGCATTCAAAGCAAGAAGATTTGTTCTGTTAGCGATGTCACTGATTATTGTTGATATTGTTCCTATCTCCATTAATTTTTCTGAAAGAAGTTTCATCCTTCTGTTTATTCCCTGAACAGCTGTCCTGATTAATTGCATGCTATTAATTGTTTCTGTAACAATTTCATTACCCTTAATAATTGCATTCATAGCTTCTTTCGAAACATCTGTGGCAACTGTTGTTTTTTCTTTTGTCTTATATGCAATTTCTGCAGCTTCTCCGATAAGTGATGCTATTTTGTCAATTTCCTGCTTCTGTATTTCTGCTCCTGTTTGTAATTTCTGAATTATACCATTGAGAATGTTACTTTTCTGTCCGACATCTTCTGCTGAATTTTTAATTTCTTTAACAAGTTCGCTCAATCCATCTATCATAAGATTAAATGCGTCTGCCAATGAACCAAAAATATCAGGAGTTACCTCTGCTTTCTGTGTGAGATTTCCTTCAGATGCCTGTGTCATTATCTGTAAAAATTTTATGATGTTATTTTGCATTTCTTTTTTTTCTTCTTCTGTCTGAATAAGTGTGGAAAGCTTGTCCATCATTTGATTAAAAATATCTGCAATTTTTTGAAACTCATCACCTGTCTTTAATTTTATTCTTTTTTCAAAATTTCCCTTTCTGATGGTTTCCATAGCTTCTTCAATTTCTGAGAGAGGAGATACAATATGTTTTCTAAACCATAAAACATTGGCTATTGATATTCCTATTAATGCTATAGCAAATATACCAATTACAGGAGCAAATTTTAAAAGACTATTTATAACTCCCAACTTTTTCATAATAAATTCTTCTCCATAAATTTCATATCCTGTAATAACAAGTCCTGCAAGAAGAATAATGGTTGAAAGAATAATAGATAGATTGAATATAATAAGAAATTTTCTATAAAGACCAGATGGTATTTTTGGTTTTGATTTAAAACCTTCAGGCATAATTTCCTCCTTTGTAAAAA